>Ga0207933_1000091_pt1 | contig 89241 bp, 68 predicted proteins | sample NGESurdeep092012_4_FD_184488 | JGI IMG/M metagenome (GOLD analysis project Ga0207933, IMG submission 184488) | Arctic peat soil microbial communities from Barrow, Alaska - NGEE Surface sample F53-3 deep-092012 (SPAdes) | ecosystem: Environmental > Terrestrial > Soil > Wetlands > Peat ...
ATACAACCTTCATAAACTAATTCCATGTGGAAGAAAATTAACCCAACAAAAGACAGATGAGTTTTTCCGCAGCCTGTGAAGCCCGCTGCTACTCCGGTGCGGCTGTAGGTAAGCCTTTCCCGCGGACTGAAGCGCGCGGCTATCCCGGTGCGGCTGTAGGTAAGGCATCGGCACAAAATTCGAGCACGGCGATGGCGTTGAGGTTGTCTTGCGAGGAGCCGTTGGTGTCGGTGCCGTCGTCCATCGGTGCGAGTACGTCGGGCGGCTCGGCGCGTCCGCCCAGGTGGCGGTTGGCGCGCACGCTGGCGATGGCGCTCTGCGCAAGCGCCGGGTCTTTCGTCACGGAGTAGGCGTAGGCCCGCAATTTTCCGGCGCTGATACTCGCCCCTGAATCGGCACAGAAGTCCGTCCACACTTTTTTCCACGCGGGATCGTCGATGCTGAGGTTGAGCTCGAACATCAACTCCGCGCCGCCCATGATGGTGGCGAGGTTGTATGTGCCGCGTGTGTCGTCGCGGGCCGTGAGCTTGCCCGTCGCGGGGTCGAAGCCCATCAGCATATTGCGGCCGGTGCGAAAGCCGTAGGGCATAGCTTCCATGGACTTCATTCCGGCGACGATTTTGTCGCGCCAGCGAGTGTCGCCAGTGCGCTCCCACTCGGTCATCCAGTTGCCGGCGATGGCAAGCCAGTCGGGGCCGGAACGCACGCGCGCAACAAACTTCTCGTCGTCCGGGCGTGGTGGATCGGCGAGCCGCATGGGATCGAAGGCGATGATGGATTTGTCCGCCTGCAGCGCCTCGCGCATCACGTCGCCGGTGCGCTCGTCGGTGGTGAGGTAGTAATAGAAACGCCGGAACGCGGCCTGTCCGATGCGTGCTTCCTTGGCGCCGTCGCCCCAATGCGAGACGCCGTGGCGCGTGCCGAGACCGGCCATCGGGCCGAAATGGTAGCTGTCCACTTCGCCGGTGTGGCGCGACATCGCTTCGGCCATGCGGAATATGTCCGCGCGGCCCGTGCGCAGGAAGGAATACCACAGCCAGCTATCGGTCGCGAGTTCGGAGTTGTCCCACGCCATGCCGCCGAGGTCGTAGCGCCAGACGTGCCGCGCGCGGTCGAAGGAGTGCATCACGTCGCCGTAGTTCCAGAAGCCGTACCAGTTGCGCTGGTCCACCTGGCCCACGTAGAGATTGAGGGTCGCGTCGAGGCCGTTCTCGACAGCGGTTTTGAAGGGCGTCGAGGTGTCGCGTACGCTCCAAAACCCGAAGGCCCGCACGTCGTGGTAATGCTGGGGTGGGGCCACGAGGATCGGCGTTGCGCTGCCCGCTTCGGCCATTGCGGCCGTGTCCGACTTCTCGGGAACGCTGCCCGCGGGCCAGAGAGTAAGCTCGCTGGTGCGCGCGATTCCGAAGGGTGTGCTCTTGCCCGGCTGCACGTCTTCATAGGAGGCTTCGAGACCATGCGCGCGGGTGTCGTAGTGCCGCAGGTCCATCGGCGAGGCTTCGGGAGACCACATCCACGCGGTGAGCTGGGCGGCGGGGCTGCTGGCGTTTTGCACTTCCAACTGCGCCGGGAACGACTGCCAGAAGTTCTTGACGCTGACGCCCAGGCCGCCGCTCAGGTCGCCAACGAATGCGAGCCCGGAAGCGCGCTTGCCCGCGGCCGAGGCCAGCCAGGTGCTCTGCGGGTTGGTTCGCTTCTGGATGGTGAAGCCGTCGGGACTGAGCTGCACGAGCTTGAAGTCGTCCCACACAGCCCAGTCGTTGACCATGTTCAGGCCGCGGCGGTCCATCTGGGCTCGATTGGGCACGCGGTGGCCGGCGAGTTGCGCCGGGTAGACGTCCTTGCCGTCGGCGCCGGTAACGATGCGGGTCGGCCCGGCACGCCCGATGAGCGGCTGGATGGGCTCCGACCACAGGCCTTCGCCTTCGCCGGAGAAACGCACATCGCGGTTTTGAATCTCTTCACGCATTGGCACGGAAAACGTGACCCCGAGACCGTGGATGAAGTCCGTCTCCTGGTCTCCATCGAAGAAGATGGTGTGGACCATGCGCACGGATTTTTCACCGGTGTAGAAGTAGAGCCGCACATGGAAGGGAAGCCACTCGCGACCGGACTTCACGCCCTTATGCACGCCTTCAAACTTCACCACGGCGCGTACGGGACCACTTTGCTCTACGGTCACCTTCTTCACGGAGCTGACAAATTTCTCACGGGGACGCGCGTCGTCGGCATTGCCGTCGGGGCCGTGCTGTAGAATGCAGATCAATTGCTCCGGACCGACCACCGGGCGGCCCTCGATTGTCATTGAGTCGATGAAATTCGCGCCGCCAGCGAGAGGGATAGAACATTGCAGCGCGCCGGTATCGACTGTCAGCGACTTATCGCCATGCGTAACTTTCAGCACGCCAGAGACGGCTGGAGATCCAGTCGACAGAGTGACGGGTCCCGCCAGCCCGCCCGGCAGAACAGTGGCAAAGCCGCTCCATTTGATGGAGCCGTCCGGCCAGTAAGCCAGCGGCCAGGTTTGTATGGGGAGTTCGTTTCCCTGTGCGTTCAGATGGAAGGCTGCGTCGCTTGCCACTGCGCCCTTTGCCCACGGCACTCCGAAACTGACTCCTGTGTTCAGGCGTGGCGCTTTTTCGCCCAGCCAGGAGAGCGTGACTTTTTGCGCGGCGGCGGAGGGGGGAGCCTGCGCCAGTGCGGAGTCTTCAGCGAGCGTGCCCGTTGTGATCGCAGCGCTGGCCAGAGCAGCGTCCTTCAGGAATTCGCGGCGGCTTGTTTCGGCCATTATTGTCTCCTCGCACATCATAGGTGGCGCCATCGCCGGGCCGGGCGAATGGCAAATGCACCTTGTCGCATGTACCTATGCAGGATACTCCGACTATGGAATAGTTTTTCTATTGACTTTAGTGGCCTGCGTTGCCTATAGTTCTGGCGAAGACTTTGCCGCCAAATGCTCTTGTCGAAACCTGTTGCCGGCCCGGCGGTGGGGGCGACGATGCGGCTTGAGGAGTTGAATTTGCAGCGCATCTGTTTTGTCCTGAAAGTTCGCGCCGATCGCCTTGCGGAATACCGCCTGCGACATCGCGAGGTGTGGCCGGAGATGACGGCGGCGCTCACCGCCACCGGTTGGCGCGACTATACGCTCTTCCTGCGGCCGGACGGTATGTTGGTGGGCTATCTTTCGTGCGAGGATTTTGAGGCCTCCAATGGCGCGATGAAGGCCCTCGAAGTGAATGAGCTGTGGCAACGAGACATGGCGCCGTTCTTCGAGAACATCGACGCCAACCCGGATGACGAGATGCAACCGCTGGAAGAGATTTTTCACCTCGACTGAGCGCGTCATTGCAGGTTTTCGCAAGCCGGCGCGAGCTTGCGTTCGGGTATATTTATTTACAGATGTCGCGATGACTGGTGGGTGATGGAGTTCGCCCTAACCGCTGTATCCGAGTTTCGGATCGGATGATGACTCCTCGCAGGGGCCGCCTGCCGAGGAGTTCCGTGCCTCGGCTGCGATCCGTTACAAATTTGAGTCGATGGGAGAGTGAGATTGCAACGCTATCTGCTAATAGCAATCGGAGGCGGGCTGGGGGCGATGCTGCGCTACTTCCTGGGCGCGACTGCCGCCCAGCGGTTCGGCATACGGTTTCCGGTCGGAACGCTTATCGTCAATATTTTGGCCTGCTTTTTGATTGGGTTGTCGGTGGAATACCTGAACCGGCACGCGGGCCTGAATCCTGCGTGGAGATTCTTGATTCCCGTTGGATTTATCGGGGGTTTCTCCACGTTCTCTACTTTCGAGTGGGAAGCGTGGTCGGATATTTCGAGCGGTGCATTCTGGATGGGGATCCTTTACGTCGCCGTCAGCCTGGTCGCTGGATTTGTCGCGGTCGGTGTTGGCGTGGCAGCGGCGCGGACGGCGCGGTGATTTAGCTTCCATCCGATATGGATGGGGCTTTCTGCCGGGTGCGAGCGAAGGCGAAGGACGCGAGCAGGATGACGATAGGGTAGCAGTCGAGCGTGTAACGCGGCTCCGAGTTGTCGATCGTAAGCAGAAGCGTCGAGCGGAGCAAAACGAAGCCGAGCATGGACCAGGCGAGGACGTGGTGGCCGAGCCAGTGTTGCTTTCTCCAGCGCCATAGCCCGACCATTGCGAGCGCGAGATAAGCGAGGTTGATGAGGCCGAGAGCGGCGGCTTCGAGGCAGCCGAGGCGGTCGTCGTTGAAGCGCCACCAGTCGAGCGGTAGGTCATCCATTTCGTCGCGTGGGCGCAGCCACATGTTGGCGAGCCGCGCGATGGGGAGAGCGACGTAGTACTGGAGCGGATGCGCTTTGACGCGCTCGGCGGCGAGCGCGGCGAAGGCGCTGTCCACAGCGGGAGTGGCGGAGGTTGTCTGGTTGTACTCGGCGAAGAGGGCGGCGGTGCGGGCGCGTTCGCCAGGCAGGTTGTAGGCTCGCGCGGGGAGATCGCCGAAGTTCATCGTCGTGTCGTCCCATGTCCAGTAGATGTCGTATGTGGATTTGAACTCGACGGCCCAGGTTCGGTACCAGCGGTCGAAGCCGTAGTTGACGATGTCGCCGGGGTCGTTGGCGTATTTGGGCGCGAGCGGTTGGATGACGTGGAAGACTCGCCAGTTGCGCAGCCCCCACGCGGCGAGTGGAAGGATGATGAGAAGGCAGACAATGGCGATTTGTGTGAGGGCGCGTTGGCGTGCGGGAGCGTGCCATGCGATCCAGAGCATTGCGGCGATGACTGCGGCGGCGAGGAGCATGCGGTCGGGTCGGAGCAGGCAGCCGAAGGAGAGAGCGAAGGCGAGCGGCCAGAGGTAGTGGCTCCAGCGGCGGTTGCGGTGGAGATTTGCGTGCCAGCGTTCGAGCGAGAAGAAGGCCAGCGCGACGCAAAAGATGCTGGCGATTTCGGTGTAGCCGGTGGCGACGTAGTCCGCTGTGAAGGGGCAGAGTGCGGCGAGCCAGAGGGCGATGAGGCCGGCACGTTTTCCGAAGAGGCGCGCGGCAAGGGCGGCGATGAGGCAGCAGCTTGCGACGTCCAACGCGAGTTGCAGATAGACGACGCTGTAATAGTTGCCAACTCCGAAGAGCGCGAAACATGCGGCCATCAGCAGCGGGTAGCCGGGGAGGCGAATGAGCGTGGGACGGATGCGATTGGGCTCGGTGATGGCGAAGGTGTGGTGCTGAAGCATGTTGCGAGCGAGGTCGCCGTAGACCATCGCGTCGCCCAGGATGTGCGGGTGGAAATGGATGCAGTAGAGGCGCACGAGAACCGCCGCGGCAACGCCGAGAGCTACTGCGACGTGGGTGCGATTGGGGCGCATCCTCAGCTATTTTGCCCAGGCCATGCCGTCGACGCCTTTGCCGGTATCGATGAAGCGGACTTTCCACGAGGAGAGATCGATGACCGCGACCTGGTTGCTGGCGCGGCAGGAGGCGTAGGCTTCCTTGCTGTCGGGGCGGACGACGATGGCCTGGGGCTCTTTCGCTACGTCGATTGTTTTTACGAGGGTGAGTTTGGCGAGATCGACGACGGCGACTTGATTTTTTGAGGGAATAGCGACGAGCAGCCAGTGGCCGTCGGGAGTGGGCGATGTTCCGTAGCCGATGGCAGGCAGCGGGACCCAGGTTTTGAGTTTGTTGGTGGTCGCATCGACGACGGCGAGTTGCGGCTTGGTCTGGTCGGCGGTGAAGACCAGCTTGTCGTCCATTGAAACGGAGACGCGCTGCGTGTTTCCGGAGATCGGGACGACCGTGATGAGCTTGCGCGTCTTGAGGTCGAGGACCGAGAGAGTGCCGGGGCCGACGTTCGCTGTGTAGCCGCGGCGGCCATCGTGGGAGATGGCGAGGACGTGCGACTGGGCTTGCGAGGTCGGAATCGCGCCGATGATTTTGAGGGTCGCGGGATCGATGATGGTGACGGTTTTGTCGAGCTCGGTGGTGACGTAGAGGACGTGGTTGACGCGGTCGTAGACGGGGTAGTGGGGGCGGACGCCGTGCCCGAAGTCGACGTTGCCGGTGACCTTTCCGGACTTGAGGTCGATGACGACCATGTTGCGGCCGTTGGTGCCGGCGGTGGCTACTCCGGCGTTGCCGTAGATGGGCACGTAGGCGGTGCGGCCGTCGGGCGAGACGGCTACCTCGTGGCCGGTGATGCCGCCCTCGGGAACGGTGAGGAGCTGGCGGCCGGCTACGGGGTCGACGATGCCGATGGTGGCGTCGCCTTTGTTGGCGACGATGAGACGGCCTTGCGCGGCGATCGGTTTTTGCGCCGATGCGGAAAGACCGAGGAGCGCAAGCGGGAGAATCAGCGAGCGGAGGAATTGGATTTTCATCTCGCCAGCAATATTACAGCGGAAGGTTCGCGCCCGATGGGGACCGACGCTTAGGCCCCGGGTTTTGTTGCCGCGGCGGCCTTCTTGCCGCCAGGCTTTTTCGTTCCTCCGCTCTCAGCCTTCTTCGACATCGAGTCGTAGATCTTTTGCTGGGCTGGAGTGAGCACGGCGCGGATCTGCTTGTCCGCATCGTCGCGGATGGGCTCGATCTTTGCCTTTCGGTTGACGGCGGAGAGTGACTTGTCCATCTTGAGGGCGTCGATCTTCGCCGATTCGTTGTGGAGGATGGGCTTGATCTTGCCTTTCTCATCGGGCGTGAGCGTCAGTTTGGCGGTGAGGTTGGCAAGATGCGCGCCCTCATGCGAAACGACCGGCTTGGTGCTACCGTTGGTCTGTTGAGCAAGCGCGCCCGGCAGTGTTACGAAGAAAGCGGCCAGCAGGCCGGCGAGGATGTGTTGTTTCTTCATAGGGGTCTCCAGACGATGCATATGGTGAGATGCTTTGAAGTCGAATACCGAGAGCGGGCCGAGCACATTCGTTGACGGGCAGCCTTAGGATTCGGCATAAACGCAGCAAAGCGGAGATAATTCGGAGGCCACACTTCCCGCGCCGCGGAGAGGTTTGGAGCGACAGCCGGTGGCGGCCGTGGAAAGCATAAAAGGGGACCGAAAGATGGCAGGACAGCAGTACATACTCGCGCTGGACCAGGGCACGACCAGTTCCAGGGCAATGGTGATCGACGCACAGGGCAAGGTGCTGGCGCTGGCGCAGCGGCCGTTTCCGCAGATTTTTCCGAAGCCGGGGTGGGTGGAGCACAGTCCGGTGGAGATCTGGTCGACGCAGAGCGGCGTGGCGTCCGAGGTGCTCGCGTCGGCGAACCTGACTGAGAGCGATATCGCCGCGATCGGCATTACGAACCAGCGCGAGACAACGATTGTGTGGGACCGCGAAACCGGAGAGCCGGTCTACAACGCGATTGTATGGCAGGACAGGCGCACTGCGGAGTTCTGCGACGGACTGCGGAACGGCGGCCATGTGGAGATGATCCAGGCCAAGACCGGATTGTTGCCGGACGCATATTTTTCGGGCAGCAAGGTCAATTGGATTCTGAAAAATGTAAGCGGTGCGCGAGAGCGCGCGGAGGCCGGCAAGCTGGCTTTCGGGACCGTCGATAGCTGGCTGATCTGGAAGCTGACCCAGGGCCAGACGCACGTCACCGACGCTACGAATGCGTCGCGAACGATGCTGTTCAACATCCATACGCTGGAGTGGGACGAAGAGCTGCTGGCGCTGCTTGAGGTCCCGCGGTCGATGTTGCCGGAGGTTGTGGCGTCGAGCGGGCAATGCGCCGTGAGCAGCGGCATCCTTAGCGGTATACCCATCGCGGGCATCGCGGGCGACCAGCAGGCAGCGCTGTTTGGGCAGATGTGCGTCGAGCCGGGGATGGCGAAATGTACTTTCGGGACGGGCGCGTTTATGTTGCTGCATGCTGGCGATCGACCGCTACCGTCTCACCATAAACTGCTGACGACGATTGCGTGGAAGATCGGCGATCGCGTCGAGTACGCATTTGAAGGCAGCATGTTGATGGCCGGAGCGGTGGTGCAGTGGCTGCGCGACGAGTTGCAAATTATTCGAACCGCTGCCGAGGTGGAGGAACTGGCGGGTTCGGTTCCCGATAGCGGAGGAGTGACGCTGGTGCCCGCGTTCGCCGGGCTGGGCGCGCCGCATTGGGACCAGTATGCGCGCGGCGCGATGGTCGGCCTGACGCGCGGCACGAACCGCGCTCATATTGCGCGAGCGGCGCTTGAGGGCATCGCGCTGCAGGTGAAGGATGTGCTGGAGGCGATGCAGGCCGACGCCGGCCGTCCGCTGGCGCAGTTGCGCGTCGATGGCGGTGCTTCGGCGAATAATTTGCTGATGCAGATTCAAGCGGACGTGCTGGGGATCGACGTCGTGCGTCCGAAGAATGCGGAGACGACGGTGTTGGGAGCGGCGTATCTGGCGGGGCTCGCTGTCGGATACTGGCCGGACCGTGAAGCCATCGCCAGCCAGTGGGAAGTGGACCGCGTGTTTCATCCTCAAATCGATGCGCAGGCCCGCGACGCGGTGCTCCGTACCTGGCGCCGAGCATTGGAACGCGCCAAAGCCTGGGAAGAGCCTGCTTGATCTCTGCCGATTATCCATTTTGTAGATTGAATATTAATATTGAGGAGTATTCGTAGTTATGGTTAATCTACCCCCTGCCGTAGGCGAGTTTGCCGGTACTTTCGTTCTGATTGTGCTTGGCAACGGCGTTGTCGCCGGTGCTTTGCTGAATAAGTCCAAGGCCCAGAATGCGGGCTGGATTTCTATCACCGCTGGGTGGGGGCTGGCTGTGTTTGCCGGCGTCGCTGTTGCTGCCGCGCTGGGTGATTCCGATGCGCATCTGAATCCTGCATTCACGCTCGGCTCCGTGCTGATGACAGGGCAGCCTATGCGGTTGCTCACTTATATCCCGGCGCAATTGCTGGGAGCGTTCTTCGGCGCCATTGCGGTGTGGCTGCACTACAAGCCGCACTGGCAGGCAACCCCGGATAGCGATACGAAACTGGCTTGTTTCTCTACCTCGCCTGCGATTCGCAGCCCGCTGTGGAATTTCTTTAGCGAAGTTGTCGGAACGTTCATTCTTGTCCTTGTAGCTACGGCGCTGTTTTCGAAGCGTGTATCGCCGGGCGGTCTCGCGCCGGGCCTTGGTCCGGTGCTGGTAGGAGCGTTGGTATGGGCCATCGGGCTATCGCTGGGCGGGTCTACGGGTTATGCGATCAATCCCGCCCGCGATCTTGGCCCCAGAATCGCTCATGCGCTGTTGCCCCTCGCTTCAAAGCGCGATTCGGATTGGGGATATGCCTGGGTGCCGGTTCTGGGGCCGCTCGCCGGAGCAGCTTTAGCCGCCGGCGTCGTCATTGTTTCAGGGATGATCTAGAGGGGGACTTGTGGCGCTTCTCGTCAATGGCGAATACGTTGCGGACCGCGAATTCATTGAAGAATTTCGGCGGCTGCGAGGCGAGGCTGCCAGTGAGCAGCCGTCGGTAGAGGTACTGCAACATACCGCGGAGGAGCACGTTATTCATCGCATACTGCTGCGACAGATGGCGGCGCATGCCGGTATTGCGATTTCCGCCGAGGAAGTAGAGACTGAGCGTCGTCGCCGTTGGGGAAGCTCGAACAATAGTATTTGTGGCGCGGGAATTATTGCCGCACTCAAAGCCGACTTACTTATGACGATGATGAGCGCGCAACTGACGAAGCATGTTCTTCGTCCATCGCGAGCCGATGTGGAACGCTTTTATAAGTTGAATCTGGCGGAGTTTCAGCAGCCCGAGCGCGTGCAGGTTTCGCACATAGTCAAGAATGTAGAAGAGCCGGGTATCGAGGCTGCGGCGCGGGAAGTCATTGTGAAAGCCGAACAAGAACTTAGCGCAGGGAAGCCATTTGCAAAGGTCGCAGAGCTCTATTCGGACTGCAAGGGGTCTGGCGGAGGAATCGGATGGATTGCCCGCGGAGAGATGGTAGAGGAGTTTGAGGAAGTCGTGTTCGCGTTGAAAAAGAACGAGCGTAGCCCGATCTTCCGGTCGGTCTTTGGCTGGCACATCGCGACCGTCACCGGGAGGAAATCGGCTGGCACGCTACCGCTCGAAGATCTTCGGATGGAACTGGCGCGCTCAATTTATGAAGTGCGACGCTCTGACGCCATTGCCGCGGCGGTCGCGGATGTTGCACGACGTTCGAGCCTTGTTCTGGCTGCTGAGGACGAGCGGGGACATGTGCTTGCAGAGGAGGCAGCGATTTGAAGCCGCCGGCGCCGTGCTGCATCCCCAGCAAACAACGAGCGGAGTCGTTGGCGGCGTCGCGAATGGCGGCGCAGACTCGAGAGCGTGTTTTCAGCGGATCGACCCCGGAAATGCAGTTACTTGGCGGCGCAGAGTTTTCAATGGGTTCCGACTTTTCCGGCGGATTCCCCGCGGATGGTGAAGGGCCGGTGCGGAAGGTGCGGCTGGATAGTTTCTATATCGATATCTATCCCGTGCGCAATCGAGAATTCGCCCGGTTTGTGGAAGCAACGAACTATGTGACCGAGTCGGAGCAGTTTGGCTGGTCGTTTGTTTTTGAAGGCGACCTACCCGCGAGCGCGGACAGAGAACTACAAGCTGTGTCGGGCGCTGAATGGTGGAAGAAGATTGAAGGTGCGGACTGGAAGCATCCAGAAGGTCCGGACACCGACGTCAATGCCCGAGCGGATTATCCTGTAGTTCAAGTTTCGTGGAACGATGCAGCGGCCTATGCGAGATGGGCCGGGAAACGTCTACCCACGGAAGCTGAATGGGAGTATGCGGCGCGTGGCGGCCTGGAGCAGAAACTCTATCCATGGGGAGACGATCTAACTCCCGATGGAAATCATCTGTGCAATATATGGCAGGGACTATTCCCGCTGGAAAATACTGTTGAGGACGGGTTCGCGAGTGTTTGCCCGGTCGATGCGTTTCCGCCGAATGGCTATGGGCTATATTCCATGACTGGAAACACATGGGAGTGGTGCCACGATTGGTTCGACGCCAGGTTCCATGAGTTAGCTACGAGGGATAATCCCGCAGGGCCGCCAACCGGGACGGGACGGGTAGTTAAGGGTGGGTCCTATTTGTGCCACCGGTCATACTGCAACCGGTACCGTGTGGCGGCGCGCAGTTCCAATACACCGGACAGCGCGACGACAAATATGTCGTTCCGCTGTGTTCGCGATGTAGAGGGTGGATAGGTCAGATCTCTGGCTTTTGCACTTTCTTTTTGTGTTTCAACCGCGGCGCGGCGGTCGACTGTCGAACGATCAGCTTTGTTTCGACGATTTTTTCGCGCGGCTGTGGACTTGAACCGCCAATAGCCGCCAGCAGCATGGTAAGAGCCTCAGCCGCGATTTCAGAGCGGGGGATGCGCACCGTGGTGAGCGAGGGATGCATGAGGCTGACCATTTCAATGTCATCGAAACCGACGAGCGAAAAATCGCGCGGCACTTCGAGACCGGCTTCGTGAATTGTTTTGAGTGCGCCCAGCGCGGTGAGGTCGTTGGAACAAAGGATAGCGGTTGGGCGGTCCTTCAGGGCCAACAGTATTTTCATCGCGGCCACGCCGCCATCGACGCGGTGGTTTCCTTCGAGCAGACACGACGGCGCCACGTTCATTTTTTTGCGCGCGAGTTCGGCGAGGACCAGATCGCGCCGTTTGTTGGCGGACCAAAGCGATGCCGGCCCGCCGATGAAGGCAATTTCGGAGTGGCCCAGATCTACCAGGTGTTGCACGGCCTTGCGGATGCCGCTGCGGTGGTCCACGCGCACCGTATTGAAATCGCTGCCTTCGATGCGATGTTGCAATGTGACGGTTGGGATTTTCTGCTTCTTCAACATGGCGAGCGCGGGCTCGTGCATTTCCGACGTCATCAGGGCGATGCCGTCGACTCGGCGCTGCATCATGCGATGGAGAGCGTGCTCGAGGCGCACGGGATCGTAGTTCGTATTCGCGAAAATGACCTCGTAAGACTTTTCCGCAGATAGCCGTTCGAAGCTGCTGATGAGGTCCGGGAAAAACGGATTTGTAATGTCGGAGATGATGACTCCGAGAAGATTGGTGCGGCCCGAACTGAGGCTGCGGGCGCTGCCGTTGGGGATGTAGCCGAGTTCATCGATCACCTTGCGGACCCGCGCCGCCGTCCTTTCGCGGACCAGCGGTGAATGATTCAGGGTGCGCGAAACGGTTGCTGTGGACACCCGCGCTTTTCGCGCAATGAGTGCGATATTCATTTCGTTCCGCTCCCGAATGAACTAGCGGACCCGATTGAGACCCGTATGCTCGCTGCCATGCTACTCCTCGCTCTCCGAGCCTTTGATGCTACCTGCAACACGTCTCAAACAACTATACTTATCCGGCTGCCGTCTCCGTCAGTAAGATCAACTTTTACGCACTTGGAACAAGACAGGCTACCTCATGAGCGTTCGTGCTTCCTCTATTGTCATCGGTTGCGTTCTGGCGGTGGTTTCGACGGTTGCCATCGCCCAAAGTCCCGCGCACCATGCACTGCGAGTGCAGGATGGAAAGTTCCAACTGGATGGCAAGCCGTTCCAGATCATTTCCGGTGAAATGCATTATCCGCGAATCCCGCGTGCCTATTGGCGGGACCGCCTTCGGATGGCGAAGGCCATGGGGCTCAATTCGGTCACTGCGTATGTGTTTTGGAACTTCCACGAGCCGACGGAGGGGAGTTACGATTTCTCCGGGAACCATGACGTTGCGGAGTTTGTCCGCGAGGCGCAGCAGGAAGGGCTATATGTGATTCTGCGGCCCGGGCCGTACGTTTGCGCGGAGTGGGAACTGGGCGGATATCCCGCGTGGATGCTGAAGGGTCATGGCACGCTTCGCAGCAGCGACCCGAAACATATGGCCGCCGTGCGGAAGTGGTTGCAACGGCTGGGCAAAGAACTCGCGCCGTTGCAGGCGGCCAACGGCGGTCCTATTATCGCGGTCCAGGTGGAGAATGAGTATGGCTCGTTCGACAGCGACCACGAATACATGCGGCAGATGCGGCAGGCGCTGATCGATGCCGGCTTCGATAAGACGCTCTTCTATACGGCCGACGGTTACAAGGAGTTTGCCAAGGGAACCATTGCCGGCACTCCGGCAGTGGTCAACTTCGCTCCGGGCGATGCGCAACAAGCTTTCGAGGAACTGCACAAGTTCCAACCGCAAGGCCCGTTTATGGCGGGGGAATATTGGGATGGATGGTTCGACCACTGGGGCCAGAAACACGCCAGCACGAACGCGAAACAACAGGCCGGCGAGATCGAGTGGATGCTGAAGAGCGGATATTCCATTTCAATTTACATGTTCCACGGCGGGACCAGTTTTGGCTGGATGAACGGTGCGAACACAAGAGGGAATGGCGCCGCGTATGAGCCCGACGTGACGAGTTACGACTACGACGCCGCGCTGAGCGAGTCGGGCCAGACGACGCCTAAATACTTCATGTTTCGCGATGCGATTGCGCGCGCGACCGGGCATGCTCCGCCGCCTGTGCCCCAGCAGCCTAAGGCCGCGGAGACGCCCGTTGCGAAGTTCGCGGAAGGCGTTTCGCTTTGGAAGGTGCTTCCGAAGCCGGTGCATAGCGAGCTTCCGCTCACGATGGAAGATATCAAGCAGCCGTATGGATATGTGCTCTACAGGACGACGATCGCACAGCCTGCAAAGGGCGAATTGGCGTTCGACAAGCTGCACGATTTTGCGGAGATATTTCTTGACAGAAAGCTCGTAGGAACGGTGGACAGAAGACTGCAACAGCACAGCCTTCAACTTGACGTGACGCGGCCCGGCACGCGACTCGACATTCTGGTGGAAAATACCGGACGGGTGAATTTTACGAAGGCCATTCGCGGCGAATTCGCGGGCATTGTCGGCAACGTGCAGCTTGCGGGTGCGGTGATGAAGGGGTGGGAGATTTATTCGCTGCCCATGGACAACGTCGAGAAACTGCCCTTCAGCGCGGCGCCGTGTACCGGTCCATGTTTCTATCGGGCGAGCTTGCCGATCGCTCACTCGGCCGACACATTTCTCGATACGCACAGCCTGCATAAGGGAGAGCTGTGGGTGAATGGCCGCGCGCTCGGGCGGTTCTGGGACATCGGGCCGCAACGCACGCTCTACCTGCCTGCGCCGTTTGCGAAACGCGGTGCGAACAGCATTGTGGTGTTCGATCTCGACGGCAGTCCCGGCCACTCCATCCGCGGCCTCGCGAAGCCGATCCTCGACGCGCCGGTGACGGGAGAAGCTGAAAAGCCGGGGATGTAGCGCCTGCACTTGCGCATCGGCCCTCACCTGTCAAATAATGCGCTGATCTTGTCAGACAGCATTGTCGCGTCGCGAACCGCTGAAGGACGGGTCATGGGAGCGTAAAAAAATCATGAAATGTTCGCCGTTGGTCCTCCTGTTCGCCCTGCTTTCAGCCACCGCGCTCGCTGCGCAGGAGCCGGCGAAGACAGTGCCGACGAAGGAGCCGGGGCTGCTCTTCTATCTTTCTGCCGACCACGGTTTTCACGCGGACTATGCTGCCGGCAAGCCCGACCCGAATTTTCTGAAGGATGTGAAGATCGTTCCCGGCGGCGTGAAGGGGTCGTACCTTCAGTGCGGGAACGATCAACTGCTCTCGTACTGGGCGCCGGGAAATATTTATTCGCAACGCGGCACGTTGAGCTTCTGGTGGCGTTCGCGAATGCCGGTCGACGAGACCGAGTTTCCAATTTTTCGTGTCGGTTACGCCGACCACTCCAGTTGGGACATGGTGTGGCTGCGCATCGATTACAACGGCCACGGCTTCGATGCGTTTGTGACGGACGTCAACCTCGGCCGCACGCGCGTGTCGTACACGATGCCGAATTTTCCGAAGGCGGACGAGTGGGTCCACCTCGCGCTGGCGTGGGACGAGACGACCGGCATTCGCTTCTACGTCAACGGGAAACTCGCGGGAACGAAGGCGGCGACTGGGGTGTTCGACGCGGCACTCGACCAGTTTGGGCCGCATTCGCGCATCATCGCGCCGACCGGCGTGGAGAGCTCGTACAACTACGATCGCGGCGGCGATGTAGATGAGTTGCGCATCTACGACCGCGCGTTGTCGGACGAGAACATCGGCGAGCTAGCGAAGAACGAAACGCCGCAGAACATTCCGCCGGTTGCGCGGACCTTCGGGTCGCAAGAGACGCAGCATGAATGGTGGCTGCGGCATGGATGGAACCGACCCAACGATTTTCCGGCGCCGCTTCCAGCGGTTGCAACGACAGTGCGCAAGGTCGAGATTCACGATGCGTACGACTTGAAACGCTGGTGGTGGAAGGGGACGGACGGCATCCGCGAGACGACGTGGCCGGGAGTTTATAACCGGTCGACGCTGGTGGGGCGCTTCGATTATTTTCAGCTTCCCGACTGGGATTGCTATTCAGTTTCGGGGCGGTCCGTCACGTTTTATTTGCCCGATGAGCCATGGAACCATCTCGAAGTAGAAGGCGGCGCGTGGGGGAATTTTTCCTTGCTGACACCGGGTGCGGGGCAGCCCGGTGCGGTCGCCGATCCCGATCAGCATGATCCGTCGCCGCAGCTTGTGCGCACACTGTTCTATCGCCCGCAAGGGCAGGAGCGCACGACCTTCGACTTGAACCAGCCCATCACCGGCGAGCATGTGCGCTTCACCAACGCGGAGCCGGAGTGGCCGATTGCGGAATTTTCCGCGTACTACGTTCATCCGGGCGCGGAGCCTGCGGGCGTTGCCGTGCTGCGTTACAACCTGACGACGCGCGCGGCGATGGACAATCCGTCGATCGCGCTGCTGGAAGAATTTATTAAGGGCCGCTTTCCCGCGGACGAGCGCGCCACCATCGTCGCAATGCCGGGCGCTTCGACCGGTGGAGGGCGCACGGCGATTCGAGGCGGCAACGCGCAGCCGCTGGCTGGCCTTCAGCCTTTGCCGATCGTGCATATTCTTGTCCCTTCGGATTTTCGCGCGTTGCAGGCGGACGAAGGCCATGGGACTTCCTATAGCTGGGAGAACATGCACGCCGGACTCGACGGCATCGCCATCGATCTGCCGGCGCTCAATGTGAAGCCGACGCACGGCGAGTATGTGCCGATGAATATCGAGATCAAGGACCCGATCTGGCCGATGCGCGACATGCTCGACTTCAGCTTCTCGGTGAAGCCGGGCGAGCCGCATACGTTATGGCTGGACACGCGCGATCGCATTCTGCCGCACCTCAAAAGCCTGTACCTCACGATCTCTTCGGCGAGCCCGGAGTTTGGCGTGGCATCGCTTGAAGGCGCGCGGCTGCGGCTGATTTTCAAACCGTACAACGACGCGCTGCCGGAGCACATCGCCGACCGCCTGACGCAAGTGCGCGATAACTACGCGAACCTTGTAGAGGAATCGGTGAACTCTCGCAAGCTGAATATCTTCAACCGCTTCGATGCGGACATGACCGACCTGCTGCGCGTCGATCCGGAGAACGATCTTGGACGCAAGTACTGGAACGAGATGAACCACGAGCAGATTCGTCCACCGTTCACGCTGCCGGTTGCGCCGGCGGGCGTTCCGGAGTGGGCGTTTCTACAGGTCACCGATCTCGAAATGTTGAACCGCCAGATCAACTGGTGGATCGACAATCGACAGATCTCCGATGGCGAATTTGGCGGCGGTCTTTCGGATGACTCCGACTACCTGAACTGGTGGCCGGGGCTCGCGTTCATGGGCGCCGATCAGGACAAGCTGAGGCACTCGCTGCTGCGCGCTCTCGATGCGATGTACGCCAACGGCATGTTCACGAATGGGCTGGCTACCGGGCAGTATGACGAACTGCACAGCTACGAGGACGGCCTCAACACGCTCGGCCAGGCAATGATGATCGACTTCGGAAGCCCGAAGCAGCTTGAACGGGCGATGGAATCTTCGCGGCGACTGGAGTGGATTACGGGCATCAACAGCGCGGGGCAGAGACAGGTGCGGTCGTCCTATTACAGCGGAACGAAGATCGCCACCGGCGGTGTGTGGGGATGGGGCAAGGGCCGGTCGTACATGGTGTTTCATCCCGCGTTGCAACTGGTGCTCTACAACGGCACACCGGAGACGCGCAAGATGGTTGTCGAAATTGCCGATGGCTTTCTCGCGCATCGGCATCTCGATCCGAACGGCAAAATGGGCATGCATTACGCCGTGAACTTCCATACGAACGAAGACAAGTCCGATGGCAACCTTCCGTGGTTCATGCTGTGGGCGGCGTACAAGTGGACTGGCGACAAAAAATATTTGGTTCCGTTGGGCGACGATCCGCCGGAATGGCTGCGGCTGATCAATGCGGATGTCCTCGATATTCTGAACGTGCGCGATACGTGGGGCAAGCAGCTTTTGCAGACGACCGCGCCGGACCGCCGGACCGACTCCGGCACGGCGAGCGAGACCAACCTGCACTTCAACTGGCAACTGACGGGCAACACAAAATCGTTGGAGAAGTTGTACACGTCGCAGATTCGAACGGCAACGGAGCGCAAGTTCATCAACACTGAAGGCAGCCTGTGGATCGACCGCATCTACTTCAACAACGGCGAACTGCAACGCGCGCGGCTGGGCGGCGTTGCGCTGATGCGCAACTATGTTTATCCCGGCAATGTAGTGAGTTGGAAGTTCGACGCGCCGGCAAATGAGCAGAGCGTTGGGATCCTCGTGCCCGTGGGAACGCCCGACCATATCAAGGTGATCGCCTACAACCTCGATGAGAAAACGGTGACCGCGCATATGACCGGATGGGAGATCGATCCCGGCATGTGGGAAGTTACGCAGAGTCTGCAGACGGCAGAGAACGGCCCGTTCAGCAACACGCAAACGCGGACGGAAAACTTCGAGCGCAGCAGCGATATTGCGATCGCATTTCCTCCGCGCACGACGACGGTGCTGGAGTTGAAGCTGGTGAAGAAGGGTGTGCCCTACTGGTCGCGGCCGGACCTCGGCATCGATCGCGGGGACGTGAAGATGACGAAGAGCGGCATGACGGTAACGGTCCATAGCCTGGGTGCTGTGGACGCGCCGCCGGCGATGGTCGTGGTGCGAGATCGCGCCGGCAACGTCGTCGCAAAGGCGCGCACGCCGCTGCTGAAAGCGCCGACTGACTTACTACCGAAGACCGCGACGGTTGCACTCAAGCTGCCTGCGAAGGCGGATCTTTCGGGAGGCAGCGTCACAATCGAATCTTCTGGAAGCGTGCCGGAAATTACCCAGTTGAATAATCGCGTAACGCTATAATTGGCGCCGCGGGCTATCGATAACACACAGGAGGAACAGTGGCTGCGGATCCAATTGAAGTGATTGCGTCGAACGATGAAACGATGACCTCGCCCGAGGATGGGCTGCGGCGTCAGGTGATGTCGCATAGCCCGTCCATGATGCTGGTGCGGCATCTACAGAAGAAGGGCTGGGTGGGCGCGAAGCACAGTCATCCGCATGAGCAGATGGTGTATGTAATCAGCGGGCGCATTGCATTCGAGTCGCCGAGCGGGCAGTTCGAGGCGAAGACGGGCGACAGTTTTATTGTTGCCGGCGGGGTCGAGCATCAGGCGTGGGCGCTGGAAGATTCCGAGGTGCTGGATTTCTTTACGCCGTTTCGCGAGGATTACGCGAAGCCTGCATAAATGCTCAGGCCTTCTCGACGGAGATGATTGCGCGCATGGTGTGACTTGCGTCTGGAGCGAGTGTGACGGCGTTTTCCGCGGTATTGGCGGCTTCGATGGCGAGCATTTCGTGCCACTCCCACGGCCCGAGGTCGGGTAGTTCATTCCATGGATTCCATACGACCGTCGTATTGGAGTTTTCTTTGCGGACGACGATGCGGCGCTTCACTGTGCCGTCGTGAATCGTGCAGGTAGCCGTGGTGTTGTTGTAGACGCGATCGGTGAAGCGCGTGAATGTGAGGGGCGCATTGGCCGCGGGGACGCGCTTCATGTTGTCGGTCTTGTCGATGTAGCTGGTGGGTTCGAGACCGGTGACGCTGACTTCGTGAATGTCGGTCACGGCGTAGTAACTGTGGAAGGCTTCTTCAAATCTCAGCGGCTTGTCGTCGTCATTGGTGACGGTCATTGCCAGCGTCAGAGTCGGGCCGATGGTGAACACCATCTTCAGATGAAAATGCGCGAAGCCGAGCGCGCGGCTGAGGTCGTTGGGGCCAAGGTCGAACGTGAGTACGGCATTGTCGCCGGAGCGAACGGCGGCACTCAGGGTCCACTCGCTGATACGCACGAAGCCGTGCGACGGGCCTGGATGGCCGTCGATGCGATCGCGCTTGCTGTCGGTCGCGAACCACGGAAATGCGATGGGGATGCCGCCGCGGATCGGCTTACCGGGAAGGAAATCGCTCTTGCGACTGAGGAAGATTACAGGCTGTTGCGACGCAGGCTGCCACGCGGTCAGGTGCGCGCCCTGGAGATAGATCGTCGCAGTCGCATGGGCAGTAGCAATGTGGGCGCGTACAAGGGCGCCCTGCCGATCGAATGTGAGAAAGCCGGTTGAGGCGAAGCGGCGTTGCAGCGATGCGAGGTCCGTAGCCATGCCTCAAGCTACCAGACCGCGTGCGGTCGAAGCCACTAACTTGCAGCGCGATAGTTAAGCGAGCACACGCATTTGTTGCACGTAGGATTGGTGGCCACGTCCAACGCCGCTCTGAACTCCCGCGCTCGCGACCCCAGAAGAATGGATTGCAGGTCGTTCGACTGTAGATTCCCGATGGGCGGATGGAAGAAGCAGGGCCGCACTGCGCCATCGATTTCGACGACAGCGGAAACCCAGGGCGCATTGCAGATGGGGGAGACGGCCGCTGCTTGCCCGAGATGAGCGCGAAACGCGCGCGCGATTTTGCGCAGCTTTTCCGGCGTCTCCGCGATAAAGCCGGAAGCAAAATCGGCAGCGTGATCGACCGCGAGCCGCTCCAACTGTCGTTCCAATGCGTCGGCCTCCGCCGAGGTCAACGCGACCTCGCTTTGCCGTGCGACCGGCCAGAGGAGCGGCCGATTGAATGCGTCGGAAGACGTGTCTACCGCGAGGAATGAGATGGTATTCAGGCCAAGCTCCCTGGCTGCCTGCACTGTCGCGCCGATGTCAAGGCAGTTCGCCTTCTGGACCGTGCAGCGCGCCGCGATGCGCATGTGAGGACGATGGAAACGGACAGCCGCGATGCCTTCTCCGATGAGCTCGAACGCGCCCGTTACACGGCGGATACTGTCGTGAACTTCGGCGGGGCCATCGATAGAGACGATGATGTCGTCGAAGCTGGCCGCAACTTCTTCCGCGTGCTTCTTCAGCAGAAGGCCGGTCGTCAGCAGCGTGAGGCGAATGCGCAATGTGCGAAAGAATTCGCAAATGCCGGCAAGGTCCGTGTTGAGCAGGGGCTCGCCGCCGGTGAGGACGACGTGGCGCACGCCAAGCTGCTCCAGCGAAACTCTATGGCGCTCCAGATCGACGGCGCGGACGCTTTCTCGCGTATCGCGCTGCCAGATGTCGCACATGAGGCAGCGGCAGTTGCAGTGGCTATGTACGTTGAGCATTAGGATGGGGATTTGAGTCACCGCGTTCGCGCGTCGCGCCGTCTGTGGGGTGACTTCAGGCAGTGTGGCCATGGGTCACCTTCTTGCCGCCAAGCAAAAGCGTGTCGCCGTTCATTACGGGTGCGGCTTCGCGAAACAGACGCGCCAGCGGAGCGCGTATCCAGCGCCGCTCGCCATCGACGATGAGTGGCTCAAGCCCTGCGCGCCGACTGTCGGGCAACCGCTCGAAGATTGCGTCGCCGGCGAGAAAGACCCGGCCTCCGCGAACGACAAGCTCCACATTCCCGGACGACATCTCCGGGAGCGTTGCCGCGGGCCTCAGCCCGCGATACTTCGTCGCGATAAAGTCTGCAGTCGATCCGGGAACGATGCTGCCCTCGCCGCGCTTGAGGCAGAATATGTGCGCGGGCGCGCTTGTGACCATGCGGTAAAGCTCATCGTCGCGCAGGCCGGCGCGGTCGCGCGCGAACCGCAGTTCGTCGAGCAGATCGCCTATCGCCGTCAACGAGGAATCGGTACCGAGCGCGAGTCTCTCAATGTCCAGCAGGAACTCAGACGCAGGCACGCAGCCGAAAAGAAATTCATTGGAGCTGGGACAAGTGACAAGAGCCGCGCCACAGTCGTTCATCTTCGCAATGGATTCCGGCGGTATTGCCAGTCCATGGACCAATACAGTGTTCCGATGGAGTGCGCCCTGCGCCAGAAGCTGCTGAAATTCCATGGCGCTGTCTTCGTCCACGCCCTCGGCGGCATGGATGATGAACGGGACGGTTCCGTCAATCGTTTTGCAGGTCTTCGCAAGATTGCCATCGACCGCGAGAGAGTGGGCCCATTGAAAATGCCGCAACACGGAAACCGGAAAATCAGCGTCAAGCATCTCCGGTGTCAGGGGGTTATGGTGACATACCGTCGTCACGCCCGCCAGCAGATTGCGGATCGCGCCCCACGCAATGCGCACATCGCGTGGAATGCTGCGATGAAGGGCAATGACGCCAGCATCTTCGTGATGGATGTCTTCGGCCCACTGCGCGGCGTTCGCGTATCGCCCGCGTCCGAGACGCGGAAACAATCCAAATTCCAGATGGTCGTGCGCGTTGATAAGGCCGGGAAGAATCTGATAGCCGGAAAGGTCCAGCACCGATGTTTCAACGGGAGTTTGCGCAACGGATGCACTATCGAGTGGTCCGATCGTGCCGCCGTAGGTTGTGAGCGCGGCACCCGTCGCGTCGAAGGGTGTGAGCGCGCAGCGCGCATTCGTGTAAAGAAAAAAAGTCGCAGCCGCAGGTGCGGCCTCCCGAACGAGTTCAAGAATGTAGATCGCCGGAAAACTCTGTATCGCGGCAAAACTCTTCGCTCTACGAGCTTCTACAAAGATGTCACGCTCAGGCGACGCGAACTCGGGTTCGAGACAAACCCGAACGCGAAAGCCGTGCGCCGCAAAGACGGAGCGGATCCGGTCGATGCGCCAGCCTTCGGAACGGACTTCGATTTCTTGTCCACTCCACCGAAACGATCGCTTCCAGTTCAGCGCACGCGCGGTATCCGGGTGGATGTCGGAGAGCAGGACGACGGCGCCGGGGCGCGTCACACGTTCCACTTCATCGGCGAAGGCTTCGACATCGGAAATGTAGCTGAGAACGAAAGACGAGAGGACGCAATCTACACTGGCATCGGCCACGGGCAGCGCAGTGCATGAACCAAAACGAACTTCGGTCCCGGGCGTTGTGCGGGCCCGGGCCAACATCGCGTGCGAGCTGTCGACGCCAACCACACTGCGCGCATTGCGGTCGTTCAGCAGTGCAAACATGCGTCCCGTCCCGCAACCTGCATCGAGGACGTCGAGGCCTTTCAGGCTGGGAAGCAGCGCAGACACAATGCGTTCTTGGAGCGAAAGAAAAGGATTGATCTGCGCGTCGTAAACCTCGGCCCAAAGATCGAAAGGCGACGCTGGCGCCGGCCGCTTTATTTCGCTTGCGTCCCCAGTCAGAGTGCTCATAGGCTTTCCCGCTTCGGCTTGCGCAGATCGATATACTGCTGCGCCCAGCGAAGCTCGAAAGGGAAGCGGTAGACGCGCAAGCGGTAGCGCCACGCGCTCAGTGTTTGCAACAGCAGGCGGCCCCAGCGCGGCGCGCGTATGTCCTGCACCGTGGGCCAACGCGACGCGACGACGAGCTCGAAGTTGTCGATGAGCTGTTTGGTTTCGAGCTTCAGCCAGGGGGCGTGCGTGTCGATGCGCAGCGTAAAGTCCATCCACTCTTTGGTGGCCCATCCAGCGGGGCTGTCGGGAAAGGAAATCGTGCCGTCGATCTCGCCGTACATCGTGTCTGGCTGCGGCGTCGGTGTGTAGTGCTGCATGATGATTTCGGAATCGGGGTTGATGCGCTTCAGCCTGCGGATGAACTGCACGGTTTCGCGCGTGTCGCGCTCCGGATCGCGAGGATTGCCAATGACGAACGAAAATTCGGGGACGATGCCGACTTCTCGCGTGCGTCGCGCCATGGTCACCGTCTGCTCGGTGGTGATGCCCTTCTGCATTTCTTCGAGCGCCCAATCGGAGCCGGACTCCGCTCCGAAAAAGATCATCGCGCAGCCCGCGCGCTTGATTGCCCGCATGGTTTCGTCGGAGTAGCGCGACATGATGTCGACGCGCGCCTCGCACCACCAGCGGAGATTCAGAGGCGCAATACGGTCCATCAACTCGCGAGCGTGGGCTTCGCCGAGGAAGAAATTCATGTCGTAAAACTGCACAGAGTCCGCGCCGTAGTTGTCGACGAGGTGCTTGAGGATTTCGGCGGTGCGCTTGGGGGACTCAAATTTCTCGGCTCGACCATAGGCAGCGTGTACTCCGCAGAAGGAGCAGTTGAAGGGGCAGCCGATGCTGGCGTGGTGTACAGCGGTGCGCTTGCCGAAGAAGGAAGGCTTTAGATACTTCTCGACGGGAAGCCGGTGGAAGGGCGACCACGGAAACTCGTCGGGCCCGCGCATGGGGCGCTCAGGATTGGTGCGATGGAAGCCGAACTGATCTTTATATGCGAGGCCGAGGACGGAGTCGAAGGGCCGCTGGCCGCGGAGGGCGGCGATGAGGTCGAGAAGCGTATCTTCGCCCTGGCCGATGACGGCGTAATCGACATATTTGGCGTTGAGTGTGGCTGTGGGATAGATGGAAGGGAAGTATCCGCCCCATGCGATGCGCACGTTTGGACGCAAGCGCCGGACCTCGCGACTGACTTCCATTCCGGCAACCATCTGCGGGCCCGGCATAACGGACACCCCGAGAAGTTCTACGTCGTGTTCGTCGATGAGATCGATGATGGTGGCGAGCGGGCGATCGTCGACGTTGCCATCGACAATTTCGTACTCTTCGACGCCTTCAAGCACAGCCGCGAGCGACAACACGGCAAGCGGCAAACGTCGGCTGCGGGGCTTCACTGCGCGGGGATGGAAGAGGATGATCAACTGACGTCCTCCCCGATGCGCACGAAGTGCAGCAGTACGTGATCTCCGAGCGTACGCAGGACCGGAAGATGACAAGCGATACGGTCGGCGGCGGCCAGGGTCGAAAGGGCGCGAGGAAAACGCTGCATCCATGATTCCAGATACGACGGTGGAACGAAGATGCCAATTCCGCTTGCGGAACGCAGCGTGAAGTGCGGGGAAAAAGCTATTGCGATATCCCCGATCGTTGGGTAGTGAACACTGACGTTCACACCATTGAGAACAGCGGTGGAATGCCCGGACCAACGGCGAACAGCTTTGCGCCACTTGCCGCACAGCAGATGCCACGCACTCTCCCACAAACAGAAGCGGGTAGAGAAGCAAAGCAGAGCGGGTGCCCCGGTTTGCGTTCGGTGCGCAAGTTGCATTGCGACTTCAGCGAGATCGTCGACGCAATTGAGGCCGGAGAAATTGGAAAACACACCGTCGAAATGTGTTGACGGAAGCGCGCCGAGATCTTCCGTAGGCAATAGCCGGAAGTCGACCGCGGCGTCAGGAGCCTCGTCTTCTTTGCGCCGCGCGGCGCGGTCGATCATGGCGCGCGACGCATCGAGCGCCGTGATGCGATGCCCCTGGCCGGCGAAAAAAAGCGCGTCCTCACCGGTGCCGCAGTTCAATTCAAGGATGGACAGTTTGCCTCGAAAGACCTCGACGGCCTTACGCCACACGGCATCGCGTTGCGCGCGGCCGATGGACGAGCGCGTGAATTGCGCGTCGTAATTTTCGGCGAGCGCGTCGAACGCAAGGCCCGCCTGGGTCGCCGGGCACGCATCGGCGCTCACGCTTCCACCTCGGCGGCCATGGCCATCATGCTCGCCCGCATCTCCGAGATTTCCGCGCGGAGACGCGACGCTTCAAAGTCGTCCAGCGCGGATTCCCGCGTCAGCTTTGCGAGTTGCACTTCGCTGCGCAGCAGCTTGTCCGCAAAGCCGTAAAATTGCCGCGAGTGACGCCCCCGGATCTTAATTTCGCGATCGGAAGTTTTGCCCCACGGAGCGAGTTGCACAAGCTGGTCCCGTACTTTCTGGTAGTAGGGCGTGCCTTTGATCGGGTAGGAGACCGTTGTGAAAAAGATATCCGGCTGCGACTTGCTGACATGCCGTACGGTTGCTTCGATGTCCTCGATTTCTTCGCCGTCATAGCCCCACATCAGAAACATGCCGCTCTGAATTCCCCGCGAACGACTGAGTTCCACGGCGTTCTGCACCTGTTCGAGTTTCACGCCGCGGTCCATGGAATCGAGGATGCGCTGCGAGCCGCTTTCAGAGCCGATCCAGACGCGGAAACACCCCAGCTCGGCGAGAATGTCCATCATCTCTTCGTTGAGGCGGTCGGCGCGCGAGATGCATTCAAACGGAATGTGCAGGCCGCGGCGGCGCATTTCCGCAGCGTACTGGCGCAGCCAGCCGTGATGGATGGTGAAAACGTCGTCGGAGACCCAGACCATGTCCGGTGAATATTTCTGCAGCAGCCACTCCACTTCATCGACCACCATCAGCGGATTGCGGCGGCGATGCGTTTGTCCGTAGACCTGGTGGCTGCACCAGCGGCAGCGATACGCGCAGCCGCGCGCGGTGATGAAATTGACAGAGCCCTTGCCGTGCGCGTCGCGCCACGTCTTGACGTAGCGATGAATGTCGATGGCACGGCGCGCGGGCCACGGCTGATCGTCGAGACAAGCGATCTGCGAGCGCGACGCATTTTGATGTAACTGTCCATCTTCGAGATAGGCGATACCCGCTATATCGGCGAAGCTCACATTTGCTCCGCTTTGCAGCGCGGTGAGCAACTCCTCAAGCGTCGCTTCGCCCTCGCCGAGCACGACGAACTGTGCGCCCGCATCGAGGTATTCCTGTGCATAAGCGCCCGGCTCGGGGCCGCCGACGATGGTCTTCCATCCAGCCTCGCGCGCAATCGCGAGAAGCTCGACGATGTTCGAGCGCGTCATCAGGTTCGCATACAGGCCGAGCACCGACGGCGCGCCGGTTTGCAGTCGCGCAATCAATGCCTCGCGAGTGGAGAACGTTGTGTCGAACACTTCCACATCGAAGCCCTTGGCCTGTAGATGGGAACACAGATAGAGAATCCCGAGCGGCGCGTAGGGCTTCATGATCTGAAGCTCCTTCGGGTCCTCGTAGAGGAAGTAGCCGTGCGTGAGGAGGATGTCCGGCACTATGCGTGGCCTCCCGCGGCACTTAGTTGTTGCAACGGAACGAAGTCCTGCATGCTGTTCGTGGCGATCGATGTCGGAGTTGCGAACTCCGTGGCATTTGGATTGCGCGCGCCCGGCTCACGCTCGCGGAGGCTCTCCCATGCGGCGCGGACCGAGGCCGCGGAGTTTACGCTGCCGGACTTCCACGAGTCGACCTCGGCGTGCAGTGCATCGCGCAACGCGAGGTAGAACTCGTTGTTGTAGGCGGCCGTGAACATGACGCAGAGGTCGTCGCTGTCGGTCCAGTTGCGCTTCGCTCCGATCTGCGCGCGGACGCGCTCATAAAACGCGGTGCCCGGCAATGGATACGATACGGACACACCGATGTCGTCCGGGCACGTCGAGCGGACCAGCGCGAGCGTCTGTTGAATTTCCGCCCACGACTCGCCGGGATAACCGAATTGGAGGAAGTAGCAGGCGCGAATTCCGGCGGCCTTGAGACGCTCGCGCGCTCCGTCCACGTCGGCTACGCGAAGGCCCTTGTCCATGGCGTCGAGGATGGCCTGTGAACCGGACTCGATGCCCATCCACACCTCGGCGCAGCCCGCACGCGCCAGCGCATCGACCGTCGACTGCGTCATGAGGTCGGCGCGCGATTGGATCTTGAATGGGAGGATGCATTTCTGGCTCTGCATCGCGTCGGCGAATTCTTCCGTCCACTTGCGATTGAGCGCAAAAATATCGTCGCCGAACCAGATGTGCTCGACGCCGTAAAGCTCTTTGAGTTCGCGGATCTCAGCGACCACGGCAGCGGCGGGACGCACTTGAAATTTATTTCCGGAGATAGGCTTCGCGCACCAGTTGCAATGAAACGGGCAACCGCGGCTGGCGACGACGTTGGCCGAAAAATATCCGTGTGCGCCGGTCCATGCTTCGCGATAAGGCTCAAGGTCGATGAGCTCCCGCGCGGCCCGCGGAATTTTCGACCAGCCCATATTTTTCACGCTCTCTGAAGTGCCGCCGACGAGATTGCGTCGAGCATCGCGGCGCAGAACGCCGGCGATAGACCCGACCGGCCGCTCGGCCAGCAAGTTGGAGCAAAGCTCGGCGAGGATCTGCTCGGCCTCTCCCGTCAGCACGTAGTCCACTCCGGCTTCAAGGTAGTCGGTGGCATGATCGCTCGCGTCCGATCCATGCGCGATGACGATGGCACCGGCGTCTTGCGCAATGTCCGCAATGCGTTTCGCCGTAGCGCGCATCGAGGTCAGGCACATCTTGGAAAGGAAGTTGAAGTCGTCTTCATAGATCACAACGATGCCAGGCCGATGGCGGCGCAGCACCTGGGCGAAGGAGTCGATGGGGTCCTGTAGCGTCGTGTCGAACACCGCGACACTGACGCCGGCGCTGCGCAGCGCGGCCGCGGCATACAGCGTGCCCAGCGGCGCGTACGGCTGCATCTTCCGAAGCTGCTTCGGATCGTTGGCCAGGTGATACGAGTGTGTGAGAACGACGTCGGTCATGAGTTCCTCCCGGGCCTCAGCACGCGCCTGCCGCGTCGATCTCGGGCAGCTCTTGACCGGTGACGAGAGAACGCCGCGAGACGAGGTCCTCGGAGATTTTTGCGATCCACAGTTCCCATGGGAAGGCGTAACGGCTCGATTTCATGCGCCAACGAATGGGCTCGCTGACCAGCAGTCGTACTGCGGAGCGGACCGCGGAGGCGTGTTTCGTTTTGCGATAGAGCTGGCTATTGAGTAGGAAGTAATCCATCATGCGATGAAGCCGGCTGAGTTCCTCGCCCCGCAGCCACGGAAGGCTGCTGCCGCCCAGTGGCATCGTCATCCATTGGCGCAGAGTCTTGGGTTCGTAGACGCCAAGCTCGCGCAGTTGCGGCCAGATGGGAATACCGGGATACGGCGTGAAAATGTTCGGCGAGAAACTCACGTTACTGAACTTGCGTGCAATGTCGCTCATCGTCTGGAAGGTGATGACGCGGTCGGCCTCGGTCTCGCCGGGATAGCCGAGGATGAGGTTGAAGGTGACTTTGATGCCGCCGATCTGGGCCTTCTGCGCGGTGATGTACATCTCGTTGACGCGCTGGTGGCGCTTGTTCATCAGCTTCAATACCGCTTCCGAAGTGGACTCGGTGCCGAATCCCATGTGCGACACGCCGGACTCGCCGAGCAGCCGCACTTCGTCGTCGCTCATGCGGCTGAGGAAGTCCGTAGAGGCCTGAAAGGTCCACTTGAATTTCACTCCCGAGTCGCGAATGCCCCGCGCAATGTCGAGCGCGCGACGCAGGTCGACGGGGAAGTTGGAGTCGAGCAGCGCAACCTCGGCAACTTTGTACTTCTTCACCAGCGTCGTCATTTCTTCGACGACGCGCTCGGCCGGGAGCGCGTTGAAGCGGCGCTTGTAAAAGACCATGTCCGTGCAGTAATTGCAGGCATAGGGACAGCCAATGCTGGTGGCGTATGCGAGTTTGCGCATCCCGCCGACACGCTCGTACTCGTCGTAGTCAACCATGTCGAAGGCGGGGATGGGTAGCGCGTCGAGCTGCTCGACCTTGCGATCGGGGTTGTGCGTATGGATCGGTCCGGTCTTCCACGAAATACCGTGGATGTCCTTCAGCGGCCCACCGGTCGCGAGTGCGTTCACCACTTCGAGCAGCGTAATCTCACCCTGCCCGCGCACCACGATATCGACATACGGCTCCCGCAGCGTCTCGTCGGGAACGAGCGTCGGGTGCCAGCCGCCGAAAATAATTTTGCTCTTCGGAAAGCGCTTCTTGATCTGCGTCGAGACTTCGATCGCACCGCCAATCATCGGACCGGTAAGAACGGAGATTCCGAGACAAATTGCATCGCGCATATGCGCGGCGATGACCCCCATGTACGCGGGTTCTATCGCCGCATCCACCAGCACGGGCTCGTAGCCGTTATTGCGCAGTGTCGCAGCCAGAGCCAGCAGGCACAGTGGAGCACCCAGCGGCGCGCCCTCATACTTCGGATAGAAGAGGACGACCTTTCCGCGGTTCAGCATGCGGCCGCCTCCGCGGGGGTGCGGGCCAGGCGCTTGGCATCGACGTTCGGCTTCATGATCGCGCGCTGCTTGATCTTGTTGTTGATCCAGACCTCAACCGGAAAACGGTAGACGTCGTGGTCGAGCCGCCAGCGCGCGGGCAGCGACATCGCTTTCTGCGCGAGCCGCACCGGCTTGGACCGCGTGTCCGCGGTGATGGGAATGCGATCGAACGCCATGCGGAGATAGTCGCGGGTGACCTGCAGGCGTCGATGGTCGCGGCCCTTGAGCCACGGAAGCTCTGTGTAGCGGGGGAAGAAATCTGCCCAGGCTTCAAAGGTGGCGGGCGTTTCGATGCCGAGTTCAGCGGTGCGCTGGAAGATGGGCGAGCCGGGATAAGGCGTGAAAATATTGGTCCAGAATTCGGCGCCGGGAAATTTGCGGCACATGTCCATCATGAAAGCCACGGTTTCGCGGCGCTCCTTCGGGCCTTCGCCGGGGAAGGCGAAGATGATGTTGAACGAGGGACGAATGCCCGCGTCGACACAGCGTTGCGCGCTTTCGTAAATGGACTCGAAGTTCTGGAAGCCCTTGTTCATCGCGTCGAGGACCTTGCGCGAGCCGGACTCGGCGCCCTGGCATATCTGCTGGAGCCCGGCGCGGTAGAGCAGCTTCATGTCCTCGAGCGAAAGGCGAGCGACAAGATTGGTCGTGGCCTGGATGCTCCACTTGTACTCGGAGCCGGCCGCGACCAGGCCTTCAGCGATGCCGCGAGCGCGGTCCAGGTCGACAAGGAAGTTGTCGTCGACGACCCATAGCATTTCCAGGTTGTAACGCCGCGTCAGGTCCACGGTCTCTTCGACAAACTGCCCGGGCTCAAGCGCGTTCCACTTGCGTCCGTAGACGCCGGCGTTGGTGCAGTACGCGCAGTTGAAAGGGCACGCGAAGCTGGAGGTGTACATTGCCCAGCGGCGTCCGCAGGCGCGCTCATACGCGTCGAAGTCCGCGAGATGGTAGGCCTTGGGCGGCATGTCGGCGATGGGACGGAGCGCGCGTTCGGGTGTGAAGATGATGCGGCCGTCGCGCTTGAAGCCGATTCCCGCAATCAGGTCCGGCGCCGCGCCACTTTCGATGTGGCGGACCAGCTCCAACATGGCGTCCTCACCCTGGCCGCGCACCACGTAGTCGATATAAGGCGCCTCCAAAGTTTGGTGCGGCAGCAGCGACGGATGCCAGCCCCCAAGGATGATGGGGAAGTGCGGGTCCCAGGCTTTGACGGCTTTGGCGATCTCCGCGGTCTCGCGGATCATGGGCCCGGTAACCAGCGAAACACCCAGGCAGATAGCGTCTTTTACCTCTTCAAGCACGCGCTGCTGAAAGTTGGGCGTGATGGTGGAGTCGACAATCGTGATGCTGTACCCGGCGCGTTCCAGGGGCGTGGAGACGGCGAGGATGCCGAGCGGAGCGGTGGCGTCCGTGCTGGCGAACGAAGGAAAGAAAAAGACGATTTTGCGGGAGCGGCTCAGGGTGGTGGCCTCGTCGATGTACTGGTGCAACCATAAAAGCGGCAAGCACCCAACCATGTCATGGCGCTGTCAGTAATTTGTAATCTTTGGCCGGACCGTGCTGCACCGGCTTAGCGGAGGTTTACAGTCGCATTTCGGAAGCTGCTTTTTGCGGCCACGGGAGCGTACGCTATCGCGCGCAAAATCGAACTGACGGTCTCGCTGGCCGGCGCCGGCTGCACGCTCTCTACCGACTCGGCAGCGCTGGCGGAAAACGTGCGGCGATCTGCGGTTGCATGGCCCGGACACACGGTCTGCGAATTGAACGTCGACATCCTTGCGGGTGACGAGTCGCCGCTGGCCGCGCCGCATTTTCGCGGGTTGCACCACGTCGTCGTCGCCTCCTTCGGCGCGGCGAACGTTTTCGTCTTCGACCTGCGCCGCCGAATCGTAACGGCGAAAGTTTCAGAGACCGCGGCCCGCGATGCGGAGTTCTGGTCCAGGACCCTGTTGCCGATCATGGCCGGCGTGCTGGGCGCGACCATCGATGTGTTGCCGCTGCACAGCGCCTGCCTCGCGCGCGAAGGTTTCGGAATGCTGATTGCGGGCGAATCCGGCGCAGGAAAGTCCACGCTCGCGGTCGCTCTCGCGCAGCGAAACTTCGACTACATCTCCGACGATTGGACCTACTGCACAGTTACTTCCGGCACACTCACCGCGCACGGAACGGCGGCGCGGGTAAAGCTGCTTCCTGACGCTGCCCGCCATTTCGCTCAGCTGAACCAGCACCAGCTTCACACCTCGATGAACGGCGAGCTGGCCTTCGAAGTGCCCGTGGAGCACACATTTGGCGTGCGCCTGGAGCGGCAGTGCATGCCGCGTCTGCTCATCTTTTACCACCGCACCGGCGTGCTCGCCAGCCAGTTCACGCCGCTCGACCGCGCTGCCGCTCGCCGCTACATGGAAGGCAGCGTCGAGCGGTTTCCCCCGCAGTTGGCCGAAGCCTCAAGGGCACGTTCCTCGATGATGGATGCGGTCGCGGCGCTACCCTGCTGGAAGTTCGAATGCGGCGGAAATCCTGCGCACGTCGCCCAAGAGCTGGACACATTTTTTGAGGCACGGCGCAGAGAGGCGACCGCATGAACGGCCCCGACATCGATCTTCTGCGCCGATTTGTGCCGACGCCGCACGCCACCGTGCTCTCCCATCCGGAGGGCGAGCTTCGCATCGAATCGAACGATGCCGAGTACGAACAGTATTTGCTGGAGCATTTCAGCAATGCCTCGCCGGACGCGCTTCTCCGCTCCGTCGAGCACCTCAAACTCATCGTTGAACATTCCCTCCCGCAGGATGGCGAAGACTTGACGCAACTCGACGCCGGTTGCCTGCGCACCGTGTTGCGCGGCACCAACACGGTCCTGATGTACGACGCCGAAAGCCGCGAGCTGCTTATCTTCCTTGCGCAAGGCGTCTCCTGCGAGGAACTTGTCGAGCGCCTGCTGCCCGCCGTTGCGATGACAAACGGATGACAACGGCAGTATCGCGCCGTGACAACTCTCCCAGCCGCTGCCCGTAGCTTTTGATGCATGTACTGCTGCTCCTCTTTTTCGATGGTTCACTCATGGGTCGCCTCCAAACCATGTTCGCCGCACGGTAGGTTTGCAGGCGGCGGGGTGCGGCAACACACTCCGTCGATTTCCGTCGCGACAACGAAACAAACCATCCGGGGCCCGAGTCTTCACACGGGTATTGCATAACGCTTTCCAAAGAGGTCCGATATGAAAAGAACATTTCCGCTCCGCAGGCTTGCATGGACCGCTCTCGTTCCGTGCCTCCTTCTGCTCTGTTCGGTCCGCGAGGCCCGGCCGGCGCACGCCGCTCAGGCGCCACGCCGCATCGAGGTTACAGCGAAGCGCTTTGAATATATTCCCGCCGAAATAACGGTGAAGAAGGGAGAGCCCGTGGTCCTCGTGCTGCACTCCACCGACGTCGCCCACGGTATAAAGTTCGCCGACCTCGGCCTGAAGGCGGACATCGGCACCGCGGGCACCACCGAACTCGCGTTCACGCCCGACAAGGTGGGAACGTTCGTGGGCCACTGTTCGCACTTCTGCGGCTCCGGCCACGGCACCATGATCCTGACGCTGCATGTGACCGAATGATTCGACGAACTCGTGCGACCGCATTGATCCTGACCGCCTTGCCGATCGCGCTGTGGGGCTGCAAGGCGACGCCCTCCGGCAAAGCGGAAACCAAGGTGATGACCGCGTTCAAGCATCACGTCACGGTCGGCAATAAGAAGCAGAAAAATCCGCTGGCCGCGACTCCGCAAAACATCGCGGCGGGCAAGGAGGCATTCTCGCATTACTGTGTCGCGTGCCACGGGATCGACGGTCAGAACACCGGCGTTCCATTCGCGGACCGCTTGTCGCCGCCCGTCCCTTCGCTCAAGTCTCCGGATGTGCAGTCCTACACCGACGGCCAGTTGAAGTGGATCGTCGACAACGGCCTGTGGCCCTCTGGGATGCCCGGTTCGAGCGGCATTTTAAGCGATGAGGAAATCTGGTCCACCGTGCTGTACGTACGCAATCTTCCACCGGCAGGCAGCGCCGGCGAACCCGAAATGTACCAGCACTGACTTCGCGCTTCGCTAAAAGGAGCCCCATGCACAGGCCGTTAGCCGACACCATACTCGCGACCTTCTGCCTTCCGCCAGCGGAGGATCATGGCGCGCGTCTCGCCTCCTTTTCCACCGAGGCGTGGACCGCGACCTATCGGTGGCTCGATGCCAGCGGGCTCGCGGTCTACTTCCTGGATCGCGCCAAAGCACTTGGCCTGGAATCGTCCCTGCCCGGGACCGTGCTGCAACGTTTGGAGCGCAACCTCAGCGACAACCGCGAGCGCACCGCCGACAACTTTGCGGAGTTCGCGCGAATCAACCGCGCGCTCACTGACGCCGGAGTTACGTTCGTCAATCTGAAAGGCATTTCGCTCGTTCCGCACGCCTGCGCCGACCCGGCGCTGCGGCTGCAGCTCGACCTCGATCTGCTCATCGAGATGCGGCAGATCCAGTCCTGCGCGGTCACGCTTGCCGCGCTCAACTATGTCCTCACGGCAGTTAGCGGAAGCGTCTGGGAGTTCAAGGCGGGCGCATCCACGCTGCCGTCGGTGGACGACCTCTACCGGCCCAAGCCGCAGCGCTGCGTTGAAATTCACTTCGCGCCCAGTCAACCGGCGCTGGACCTTGCAGCCCGGCGCGAGTGGTCGACATGGCAGGAGTTTTCGTTTCCCGTACTCAGCGGGCCTGAGCGATTCATCGCGCAGGCCGCGCATGTCCTGAAGCACATGCGCGGAGAGTGGATGCGGCTAAGCTGGCTGCTCGAATTTCGCCACAGCGTCTTGCATTGGAAAGACGACCGCGCCTTCTGGCGACAGGTGCGCGAGCAGGCCGCGGCAGACAGGGAACTGCAAACCGCGATCGGCGCCGCCATCGCGCTGACGACAATCGCATTCGGCAGTTTCGCACCGGAAGAACTCATAGCATGGGCCGTCGACGCTTTGGACCCGCGCCTGCAGTTGTGGCTCGACCGCTACGGCCGTCAGTCGATCATGGCCGACTTCCCCGGGACCAAGCTCTACCTGCTGCAGCCGGACGCGTCGCCCGCAACCAGCGCCGCGCAACGCCGCACGAAACGCCACAGGCTGCTGCCGCTGCACAACGCTCCGCGCATCGTCTACGGCGCCGCGGGGCAGGGAACCAGGGCGCGGCTGCGGGGATGGTCGGCACAAATGAGCTTTTTCCTCTTCCGGCTGCGCTTTCATTTTGTCGAAGGCTGGAGATATTTGTTGGAAGCTCCGCGCTGGAAAAAAATTGTGGCAACCGCTCAGCAACCGCGGCCCGCGCTGGTCGCGGCAGACGAGCGAGGCCTGCTATGAGCAAGTCCGGCTGGCGTTCCGACGGCGTAGCACTCGTGTTTCTATTTTTGCTCTCCGCCGCCATGCATGCGCAGTCATCATCGCCCGGCGACTCACTTCCCCGGACCACCGACTCGCCATCGAACAGCGCCGGCGACTCCCTGCCTCAGTCCACCGATACGACCTCCTCGGCCTTGGAAAATTCTCCCTACGGCGCCTCTACCAGTCAGCGGCGGCAAGCCGCGGACGCGGAGTGGAGCCTGCCCGCCAGCCGCATCCTCGACCTCTTGCAGCAGCGTCCGGAGATCGCCGTCGAGTTGAAGCAACTGCTCGCCGAAAAATATCGCGATGCCGGTCTCCCCATACAGGACGACGGTATCTCCGACGAGATGCTCTACCGCCGCATCACCGGCGACCCGAGTTTTCGTGCCTCGGCCACGCTTTTGCTGGAAGCGCGCGGCTACGTGACAGAGGACGACATCCGCGAGGTGCCCGGGCTGGACGCAGTTCCGATGAATTCGCGCATGGACCAGTCGCTCTCGTCGCAAACCGGCTTGCCCGCCGGCAACACCTCAGGCGCCGAACTCCTCAACGGAGATACTGACGCTCTCTCCTCCATCGACCGCGCCAACCTCTCCGGTACGGACATCGACCTGGCGCAGCAGCTGGACCGTCTGCAATTCCCGCCGCGGCAAAGCGGCCTGGACGCAACCCAGCAAACGCAGCGCCAGAATGGCAGCCAGTCGCGCTTTCCGGCAACGCCTCAGCGCACGGCGCAGACCGATAGAGACCGCACCAAGACCGACACCGGCCCCGAACTGCTGCACAAGCCGACTCCCTACAATCTGCTCGCGCTGCACGACCTCTACACACAGGTGCCCGCGCAGCAGCAAACCCTCACGCGCTTCGGGGCGGATGTGTTTGTCCGCCGCAGTCCGATGGGGCAAACCGCTTCGTCTTCGGCGCAGGCTTCCGCGCTCGACCTGCCCATCGGCCCCGACTATGTGCTCGGCCCCGGCGATGGGCTCTCCATTACGATCTGGGGCGGCGTCTCGCAAACCCTGTCGCGTACCGTCGATTCCTCGGGCAAAATCGCGCTGCCGGAAGTCGGCCCTGTCGCCCTCGCCGGCATGAAGCTCGGCCCGGCACAGGAAATGCTGCAGCGAATTCTGGCGCCCCAATTTCGCAGCGCGCATGTCGATGTAACGCTCGCCCGTCTGCGCACGGTCAGGGTCTACGTTGTCGGCGATGTGCAGCGTCCGGGCGCCTACGACCTCCACTCCCTCTCCTCGCCGCTCAATGCGCTCTATGCCGCGGGTGGCCCGACCAGCGTCGGCTCCCTCCGTACGCTGCGTCACATGCGCGGGGCTACCGTCGTCAGCGAGATCGATCTGTACGACTTCCTGCTGCACGGCATTCGCATTCCCACGCAGCAGCTGGAAGACGGCGACACTATCCTCGTCCCGCCTGCCGGCCCGCAGATCACTGTCACGGGCAGCGTAAAGCGCCCGGCGATTTACGAACTCAAGGGCGAAACCAAGCTCTCCGAAGTGCTCGAAAACGCTGGCGGAATCCAGGTCGGCGCGGCCCTGCGCCACATCAGCGTCGAGCGCATCGCCGCCAACGACCATCGCGAAACGCTCCGCATCGGCACGGCTTCCGACAGTCTCCCCGCGCTCCGTCGCGCGCTCGAAACTTTTACCGTAATGGACGGCGACAAGGTGGTCGTCGCGCCCATCGTTCCGTGGAGCAACAGCACGGTCTACCTCGAAGGCCACGTCGTCCGCCCCGGCCGCGTTCCGTACCAGGATGGCATGACCTTGACCGACGTCATCCGCTCCTACCAGGACCTTTTGCCGGAGCCGTCCGAGCACGGCGAAATCATCCGCCTGATGCCGCCCGACCTGCGCCCCGAGACGATCGAATTCAACCTCACCGACGCGCTCGCGGGAAAAATTTCGATCCCGCTTCGCCCACTCGACACGGTCCGCATCACCGGCCGTTACGAAGCCGACGCGCCCAAAGTAACAGTCCGCGGCGAAGTGTTGCGCCCCGGCGTCTACTCGCTCTCCAGCGGCATGACCGCCGGAGAACTGGTCAAGATGGCCGGTGGCTTCACCCGCAGCGCCCTGCGCTCCGACGCCGACCTCGCCAGCTACGAAGTCGAAGACGGCAAGGCCATCAGCGGACGCCGCGCCACCGTCGCTATCGGCGAAGCTGTCCAGCACAGTGGCGGCCCGGGCGACCCACCGCTCAAGCCGGGCGACGTGCTCACCGTCCATCAAGTCACGGGTTGGAACGATATCGGCGCGTCGGTCCGCATCAACGGCGAAGTCGCGTATCCCGGCACCTACGGGTTGCAGGAAGGCGAGAAACTCAGTTCCGTGCTGCGCCGAGCCGGCGGTTTCCGGCCCACAGCGTATCCCCGGGGAGCGATCCTCCTTCGTCTCCAGGTGCGCGATCTGGAAGAGAAAAGCCGCGCCCAGCTCATTCGTCAAATCGAGACGACGTCGGTCGCGGCCCGGCTCGGCAGCAACGCATCCGGCACCGACCAGGCCCAGACCCTGCAACTCCTCCAGGCGCAACAGGACCAGGTATTGCAGCGTCTGCGCAGCCAGCCCGCGACCGGACGGCTCGTGGTCCGCATCGACGCCGACATCGGCTCGTGGGAAAACACTCCTGCCGACATCGAGCTGCGCGCCGGCGACGTGCTCATCATTCCCAAGCGTCCGGGCTTCATCCTGGTCAGCGGCCAGGTCTACAACGCCTCCGCCATCACCTACGTTCCCCACGAGACCGCGGGCTGGTACTTGAAGCACTCCGGCGGCACAACCGACTTCGCCAACAACAAGGAGATATTCATCGTCCGCGCCAACGGCGACGTCGTCGGACGCCGTTCCAACAGTTGGTATCAGGGCGATGTTCTCTCCACGCGGCTCGACCCCGGCGACGTGATCGTCGTACCGCAGAAAATTATCGGCGGCTCGATGTTCTGGAAGAACATGCTCATCACCGCGCAACTCTTTTCATCGGTCGCGATCCCGTTGGCGATCGCGGGACTATAGCCGCCGCCATGGAGACGCCCAGCCCCCAACGCGAAACAGCCGCAAGCGCCGCGAAAGCGCCGTGGGCGAAAAATCTGCTCTATCTGTGGGGCCGGCGCCGCACGCTTTTTCGGGTCGGAATCGTTGCGCTGGTACTCAGCACGGTATTTGCCTTCGTGAGTCCCGAGCGTTACGACTCGGGCACAAGCATCATGCCGCCCGAACAGCAAGGCGGAAGCGCGGCCCTGCTCTCCATACTCGCAGGCCGAGCGGGCGGGACCACCGGAGGGCTCGGGTCGCTGGCCAGTGGCCTGCTCGGCGGCAAGACCAGCGGCGACCTCTACATCGATCTGCTGCAAAGCGGCTCGGTCACGGGCGGTCTCATCGACCGCTTCCATCTCCAGCAGGTCTACCACGCCAGGTACATGAAGGAAACTGTCAAGAAGCTGGCCGCAAGAACGAAAATTACAGAGAACAAGAAGAGCGGCGTCATCACGATCGTCACCTCCGACACCGACCGGCAACGCGCCCGCGACCTCGCCAACGGCTACGTGGAAGAGCTCAACAAGCTGATGGCGCGGGTGAGTACATCCTCCGCGCGGCGCGAGCGCGAGTTCATCCAACAGCGCCTCGTCTCGGTTGTAAAAGAGCTCGACGACGCAGAAGAACAGTTGAGCCAGTTCTCCAGTAGCACGTCCACCATCGACATCAAGGAGCAGACCCGCGCCACCGTCGACGCCGGCGCAAAGTTGCAGGCGGAGTTGATCGTCGCCCAGTCCGGCCTCGAGTCGCTTCGCCAAATTTACGGCGACCAGAACGTCCGCGTGCGTTCCACGCGAGAGCGCATCGGTGTGTTGCAGCGCGAGCTCGACAAGATGGGCGGCTCCGCGTTCGATCCCGGCGAAACGCAGGCCCAGTCGAGCGGCGACCTCTATCCGCCGCTGCGCCGCCTGCCGGAACTCGGCGTGCGCTACGCCAACCTCTATCGCCACGTGCGTGTGGAGGAGGCCGTCTACGACCTTCTTTCCGCCGAGTATGAAACCGCGCGAATCCAGGAAGCGAAAGACATTGGGACCGTAAGCGTCGTCGATTTCGCCGGCTGGCCCGAGAAGAAATCGTTTCCCATACGCCGCTACTTCATGCTTGGCGGAACATGCGGCGCGCTGCTGATCGCCTCGCTTCTGCTGCTCATCAAGAAGACGTGGAACGAACTGGAGGAAGCCGACGATCTTAAAGTAGTTGCGCACCATGTGCGAGCATCCTTGCCGCGCCGCGCAGCCGCGTCCGGCGAGGAGGAGCATCCATGACGCTCTCCGTCCGGCTGCGCAGCGTACACGTCTCCAACGCGACCTACGGCATCGCGGAATATATTTCGCTGCCCATCCTGATGCTGTGTTCGGCGCCCTTTCTTTTGCATCGTCTCGGTGTCGAGCAGTATGCGATCTGGCTGCTCGCCAGCGCCGCGGTTACCGGTGGAATGCTGCTCTCCGCGGGCTTCGGAGATGCGGCCGTCAAATATATCTCCGCGTGTCGCGGCCGCAACCGGCAGACCGGCGTTGAGCGCATCATCCGCACGCTGTTCGCCATCAATCTGACGCTGGGGACCGCCGTCGCGGCGCTGCTGTGGCTGTGTACGCCGCTGTTGGTCGCGCACCTGCCGCACGTCGCCGCGGACCTCCGCGTCAGTTATCAGCGCGCGCTTTCGATCGGCTGCGTCCTCCTGCTGGTGAGAGTGGTGGAGAGCGTCTTTCTCTGTACTCAGCGCGCCTATGAGCGTTTCGATATTGCCGCGCGGTTCACCATCGCCGCCCGCATCGCCATCATCGGCGCCGCCGTCGTCATCGCCGCGATGGGCCGCGGCACGGTCACCATCATGGTCGCGACCCTGCTCGTGTCGCTCCTCAGCGTGGCCGCGCAGATGGTCATTCTCTGGCGCGGCCTCGCGCTGCGCAGCCTGCTGCCGAGCTGGGACCGCGCCATCATCGAAGAACTCTTCAGCTTTGGCTGCTTCAGTTGGTTGCAGGGCATCGTCGGCCTGCTGACCGGGCAAGCCGACCGCTTTCTCGTCGGCTATCTGCTGGGCACGCACGCGCTCACCTACTACAGCATCTCCGTGCAGGCTGCCGCGCCGATTCACGGCATCGCCAGCGCCGGCCTCCAAATTATCTTCCCGTACATCGCCGGGCGGCTCGGCATTCTCAGCGCCACGGCGATGCGCCGGAAGTTTGCCGCGGCCTTCGCCGCCAATGTCGCGGTCGTCGCGCTTCTTGCAACGCCGGTCATCTTCGGCAGCCATCTCATCCTGCGCCTGTGGCTGGGTGAAGATTTTGCCGCGCATGCCGCCACCGCACTCACCGTAACGGCGTGCGCCTTCGCGTTCGTGGGCCTCAACGTGACCGGGTCCTACGTTCTGATGGCCGTGGGCAGGATGAAGGTGCTGGCACTCACCAACCTCGGTGGCGCGCTCGTTATGCTGGCCGCGATTGCCGTTCTCGCGCCTCGTTTCGGCATCGTCGGCGCCGCCTCGGGCCGCATCGTCTACGGCCTGGTCGCGCTGCTCATCTATCGCCCCCTGCATACCGCGCTGCGCACCGCACAGGCCGACGCCGGCAAAGCTCCGGCAATGTTGGAGGCGTTATGACGACCGCCGCCCACGCGACCCGCATCGGTACTGCAGCCAGTGTGGGCGGCCTCCGCATGCCACTCCAATTCGCAGCGGGCTTTTTTTTCGCGTTCCGCGTATGCATCGTCTACCTCGCGTTCCAATCCAACCCCGCTCTGGGCGGCGAGTTCATCCTGGTGCTAAGCGGCTTGCTGTTCGTGGCGGGAATTCTATATACGCTCGGGGACAGCGAATTTTCGGCCGCGCTGCTTTTTCGCAGCCCGATACTTCGTTGGCTCGCGGGCTATCTCGCGCTCTCCGGCGCCAGCCTGCTTTGGACACAGGCAGAATCGACGCTGGTCGCAACCGTGTATTGGACCGGCATGATCATTGAAGTCGCGACCGTCCCGTTGCTCGCGAAAGGGCGCGACCTGAAGCAGCAAATAGACGCCATGTTGAAGGGCTTCGTCGTCGGCGCCTGTGTAGTCGCCGCCATCGCGTGGCTCTCGCCTACTCTGCCCGACATGCGCATAGGCCACGAAGACTACCTGGTCCCGAATCTTGTCGGACTGTATTGCGCGCTCGCGTTTTTTCTCGCGCAGCATCTTGCGTCTGTCTCCAAGGCCCGCGTGTGGAGATGGTGCTCGATCGGCCTCGCGCTCGCGCTCCTGCGCACCATCAGCAAGACCTCCATCATCGCTTTCTTGATCGCGGAAACTTTTTACCTCCTGAGAGAAAAGCAGATATCCGCAGCCACGAAGATCAAGATTGCGGCGGGCGGCGCGGTTGCGGTCGCCGTCTTCTGGAGTATTCTCAGCGCCTACTTCACCATCTACGAAAACGATTCGGGCAATGCGGCCGAGACCCTCACCGGCCGCACGGCCATCTGGGCCGTGACATTTTCCATGTCGATCGAGCACCCCTGGATAGGCCACGGTCTCTACTCGTTCCGCGCGCTCATGCCGGCGTTCGGTACCTTCCAGCCCTGGCACGCGCACAACGAACTCCTGCAGCAATTCTTTGAGTTCGGTTTGCCGGGCGTCGCCGTCACCATCGGCGCCTACCTTGCGCTCTTCCGTGCCGGAAGGCGCAGTCGCGAGCGCTCATACGGCAAACTCGCCTGGGTGCTCGCGATTTTTTGCGCGATTCGCGGGTTTGCGGACACGGCGAACTTCGGCCTCTCTCTTCCTCTCTGGCTGTTCACGGCTCTTGCACTGGCGCTGACCCAGCAGCCGTCGGAAGCCCCGGAGGCAGCCGCGTCATGAGCAGAATCTCCATCGTCACCGCCTCGCGGAATCAGGGAGCGTTCCTCGACGAAATGCTCGAAAGCGTGCGCTCCCAGGGCCATTCCGCGATCGAACACATCGTCTGCGACGGCGCGTCCACCGACGAAACGCTGGCAATCCTGAACGCCAAAACCGGCCCCGAATGGCGACACTTGCATTGGACTTCCGAGCGCGACGGCGGCCAGACGCAGGCGATGAACAAAGGTTTGCGCCTCGCTACCGGCGACATCGTGGGTTGGCTCAATACCGACGATCGCTATCGGCACGGCTGCTTCGACACCGTCGAAAAAGTGTTCGCGCAAAATCCCGGCATCGACATCCTCTACGGCGATTACACGCTTATGGATGAGTGCGGCGCGCAACTCCGCGTTCGGCGCGAAATCGACTTCAGCCGCCTCGTCCTCTTCTATCACCGCGTCCTCTACATCCCGACGACTTCCTGCTTTTTCCGCCGCCGCGTCTTCGACGAAGGCAACCTGCTCGACGAGTCGCTGCAATATGCGATGGACCACGACTTCTTCGCGCGCCTTGCAAGCCGCGGCTACCGCTTCAAGCACGTGCCCGCGCTACTGGCGGACTTCCGCTTCCACCCCGCAAGCAAGACCTGCACCGTGGGCGCCCGCCAACTCGCCGAAAGCCGCATGACGATGCTGAAATATTCGCCCGTCGCCCTCGCCGTCAGGAACAGGGCGCTGCGCTCCGTTTGTCTTCGCGCATGTCGAATCGCAGCCGCGGCCGCGCGCTACACCGAAAAACTTTTGCGCGGCTATTACCTGCCCGACCGCATCATCGCGCGCGAGCGCCCCATTCGCTGAAGGAAGGAGGTTGTCCATGCATCTCGTGATCGCCGCAGTCTCGGCCGCAACCTCGCCTTCGGGTGTGTGCCGCCACGCCGCCAACATCGCGCGCGGCGTGCTCGCATTTTCTTCGGTGCGAAAAGTGACACTGCTCACCGGCGAATGGCAGGCCGGCTATTTTCGCGATGCCTTCCACCTCAACCAAGCCCGGCTCGAGATTCTTCCCATTTCTATCGCCAACCGGTCAGTGTCGCGCAACCTCTGGTATTTGCGGAGTCTTCCCGCGCTTGCTCGCGCACAGGACGCGGACGTCGTTCACCTCGCCTATCCCATGCCGTTGATGCGTTCCGCGTACACGGCGCCGGTCGTCGTCAGCCTTCACGACCTGTACCCCTTCGACATCCCGCGCAACTTCGGGGCGCACAGAGCGTGGCTCAACCGTGCTGTTCTACGCGACTGCCTCAAAAATGCCGACGCGATCACCTGCGTGTCCGAGCCGACGCGCACCCGCCTGCATGAGATATTTCCCGCGCTCCGCATGGAGAAAACCAGCGTGGTCCCCAATTCGATCGGCCTCTCCCACGAGAATGGCGGCGCCGTTTTTCCGCAGGCAATTCAGGGCAATCCATTCCTGCTCTGCGTCGCGCAGCATCGCGCCAACAAGAACCTTGCGCTGCTGCTGCGGTCCTTCCGCCTCGCGCTCGACCGCAACATCGTGCCGCCCCAAACGAAGCTCGTCATCGTCGGCAACGAAGGCCCTGAAACCGCGCGCCTGCACCGCATCGTCGCCGAACGCAGCTTGCACGACGGAGTTCTGTTTCTGCGTGGTATTTCCGACACGCTTCTGTCGGCGCTCTACGCGCAGTGCGAACTCGTCGTTGCACCGTCGCTGTTGGAAGGCTTTGGCCTGCCGGTTGCCGAGGCGCTCGCCGCCGGCTGCCGCGTGGCCTGCTCCGATATCCCGACGTTTCGCGCCGCTGCCACTCCAAGCTGCGTGCTCTTCCATCCCGCGGACGGCACCGGCGGATCGCTCCTCGCCGCGCTGCAAAATGCCCTCCATCTTCCTCGCGGCGCCGCATCTTCGCCGGCCGGATTGCAACCGCAACAAGCCGCCGCCATGTATCTCGCCCTGTATTCGAAGCTCGCTCTGCGCAGCCCGATACCCATATTTCAGCCGTCTCAGGCAGACTTTTCCGCACCAGGTGATCTATGAAAGAACCGCTCCGCAACACGCTCTCCCCACAGCGCATCGACGTGCTCGGCGTGCATGCCCACGCTCTCGATATCGCGTCGGCAAAATCGATCTTCCACACCGCGATCAAGCGCCACAACAAGGGCTACGTGTGCTTCGCTTCGGTACACGGCGTGATGGAAGCGCAGAGCGATGCGGGCCTGATGAAGATCTACGAAGACGCGATGGTCGTCGCTCCCGACGGCATGCCGCTGGTGTGGGTCGGCCGCATGCAGGGCCACGCGATGGAGCGCGTCGCCGGCCCCGAGATGATGCTCGAAATCATGGGCGGCGAGGAGTTTCGCGGCTGCACGCACTTCCTCTGCGGCGGCGGGCCCGGCATGGCCGAAGAGTTGCGCGACAAGCTCGTCGCTCGCATCCCCCACCTCAAAATCTGCGGAGTCTTCACGCCGCCCTTCCGCCCTATGAAGTTCGACGAAGAGCGCGCGCTCATCGAAGCGGTCCATCGCGCGCAGCCCGATATCATCTGGGTCGGCCTCGGCGCGCCCAAGCAGGAACACTTCATGGCGCGCTATCTTCCGCTGCTCGACACCACGCTGATGATGGGCGTCGGCGCCGCGTTCCTGCTCCACACCGGACGCATCAGCGACAGTCCGCGCTGGATCAAGCGCGCGGGCCTGCAATGGGCGCATCGCCTGGCGCAGGAGCCCGTGCGCCTGTGGCGGCGCTACCTGTTCCGCAACCCCATCTTCATCATCCGTATCGCTTTGCAATTCCTGCGCAGTGGCCGTCGCCCGTCGCTGCAAAGCAATGAAATCAAGACCCCGCAGCGTGCGATGTAGCAGCTACCGCGCACGAGAGATCGGCCTCATCGCTCTCTATCGCCGTCGTGTGGCGCCCTGGTTGCTTCGCCCACGCGCACGCACCTCGCCGAAAATGTCACTATATTGTCTCTCGATTGTATTTTTGTGACGTTTCGCGCCGCGCGCCTGCCTTTCTCCCACACACTAGAGAGGCGAAGCGTGACAAAACTGCGTCTTCGCACAAAGTCAGATCGTGGAGCCGACAATGAGCACAGTTCTGGTGATCGAAGACGACCCGAGAATACAGAAGGCGCTACACCGCCAATTCTCCGCCGAAGGCTACAGCGTACACGTCGTCGGCGACGGCGCGGAAGGACTCGCCGTATGCCGCACCCTCAAACCCATCGCGGTGATTCTCGACCTGATGCTGCCCGGCATATCCGGCCGCGATGTGTGCAAGGGCATCAAAACGCAATTCCCTGAAACCCCCGTCATCATCCTCAGCGCCGTTACCGACGTCGCCGATAAAGTCCTTCTGCTCGAACTCGGCGCGGACGACTACGTGACCAAACCCTTCAGCCCGCGCGAACTGCTCGCACGCCTTCAGGCCGCAATCCGCCGCACCAAACGCAGCGAGCGCAGCGACATCCTCAGCTTCGGCAACATCACCGCCGACTTCGCGAAAATGGAAGTCTCGAAGGACGGCCGGCCGGTCGTGATGACCGCCCACGAACTCAAGCTGCTCAAATATTTCCTCGACCACGCGGAGCGCGTCATCACCCGTGAAAAGCTGCTCACCGACGTCTGGGGTTACCACTCCTACCCCACCACGCGCACCGTCGACAACCAGGTAATGAAGCTGCGCCAGAAGCTCGAAGCCGACCCGGCCCGCCCGCATTTCTTCCGCACGATGCACGGCATCGGATACAAGTTCGTCAGCGGAGAATAATCCAGAGCCATGCCGAGAAAAACCATCCTTGACCGCTTCCGCATGAGGACGACGCTGCTCGTTCCTCTGCTGATCGTTTCGTTCGGATGGACGGTTATCAGCCTCCTTATACTCCGCGTCATCGTGCAGCAGCAAACCCAGACCGACCTTACATCGGACCTCAGTCACTCCGTCACGACCTATCGCAATCTACAAGGCCAGCGCAGCGATATGCTGCGCCGCGAAGCCGAGCTGATGGCCGACCTGCCTACTCTCAAAGCGCTGATGACCTCCGACGATACCGACACTATCGAAGACGCCGGCGGCGCATTCTGGATGACCAGCAAGAGTGATCTCTTCGCGCTGTTCGGCGCCGACGGCAAGCTGATCGCCGTCTACGCCAATGGCGCGCCGCCGGACCGCGCCGCGGTGCAAAACCTCACGCAACCACATCTCCGCGACAACAAAGCCCCGTTCTATCTCGCATTGAACGGCCGTCTGTACGAGGTCGCGACCGAGCCTCTGATCTTCGGCAGCGCGGAGAAGGGAACGGCGCTCGGCTTCCTCGCCGTCGGCTATGCGATCGACGAGAACGTTGCGCGCGAAGTGAGTCAGGCCGCCGAAGCCGAGGTCGCGTTCTCCGCCGGCGGATCGATCGTCGCAACCACGCTGTCGCCGCACTTGCAGCAGGAACTGCACTCGCAGTTTGCCCAGCTTTACCACTCCTCCGGGGAGCCCACCATCAAGCTCGGCTCGCAAAAATATCTCGCCACCGCGGTCCCGCTGGCTGGGCCCGAAAGCAGTCAATCGAGCGACGCCCCGCAACTGATCGTCCTCAAATCCTTTCGCCAGGGGCAGGCGCTCGCAAGGCGCGTCAACCAGTGGGTCGCATTTCTCGGCCTGCTCGCTCTCTGCGCCGGCGCCGCCATTCTGCTTTCTATTTCGCGTTCGATCACGCGCCCGCTCGCGTGCCTCGTCGAAGGGGCGCGCGCCCTCGGCGAAGGCGATTACACCTACCGTCTCGGCGACGACGGCGCGGAAGAAGTCCGCGAGCTGGGCCGCGCCTTCGAACGCATGAGGGTCGAGTTGCAGCGCACCCAGAAAGACCTCCTCGCTTCCGAGCGCCTTGCCACCATCGGCCGCATGGCGAGTTCCATCTCTCACGACCTCCGCCACTATCTTTCCGCGATGTACGCCAACGCCGAATTCATGAGCGACGAAAAGCTGCCTCAGCACGAGCGCGAGGAGCTGTTCGCCGAAGTCCGGTCCGCGGTCCTCGGCATGACGGAACTGCTGGACTCGCTTCTGCTCTTTACCCAGACCGGCCGCGCCCTGCACCCGGACTTCGAGTCTATTGCGCTCATTCTGCAGCGCGCGCTGGGAATGTTGCGCGCCCACCCCGCGGTGCGCGACGTAAAAATCTCGCTCCACGGCCTTTCGTCGCTGGTGGCATACGTCGACGCCAACAAGCTGGGCCGCGCTGTCTTCAACCTGCTGCTCAACGGTTGCGAAGCCGCTCGCCGCGGCGCTCCTCCGGCAGCCGTCACGCTCACGCTGGCGGAGGACGAGAGCTTCATCCGCATCCACGTCTCCGATACCGGCGCGGGTGTGCCGGAGTCGGTCCGCCGCACCATGTTTCTGCCCTTCGTCAGCGAAGGCAAAGAGAGCGGCGTTGGCCTCGGCCTCACCCTCGCCGAGCAGGTCGCCGCCGAGCACGGCGGGTATATTCATTACGGCAGGACCAACGACAATCTCACGCTGTTTTCGATCGTCCTGCCCAGGAGCGCACTGCGGCCTCCGCCGGCCACACCGGCGGCCAGCGAAGTTCAACCTGTGGAGACAGTGATATGAGCCCGACACATTCTTCGCGCAGGGCGATGCGTCGGTGCTGCCTCGGCCCGTTGCTCGCCGTCTGCGCCGTCGCCTGCTTAGGCCAGGTCGCGCCGCCGCCCGACGCCGCCCAGACGCAGGAGAAGCTGCAACAACTCTCCGCCGACCTTGCCGCCGCGCAGCAGCGTCTCCAGGATTCGCAGAAGGAAATTCAGCGATTGCAGGATGAACTCGCCGCTCTCCAGGCCCAGTTCCCGGCGACGAAGTCAACTCCCGCGTCGCCCTCCGTGGCCGCCGCTCCTTCCACGCCGGAAAGCACCGCGGAAAAAGTCGAAATCCTCCAGGCCGAGGTCAAGCAGCACGAGCAGAGCAAGGTCGAGAGCGTCTCGAAGTATCCGGCCCGCCTCACCGGCCTCCTCCTGTTCAACTCCTTTGTCGATTCCGGCAACGTCGACAACATCGACCTGCCGTCGATTGCGTCGCCACCCGCCGCCGGCGTCGGCACCCTCACCACCGGCGCCAGTGTGCGCCAGACCATTCTCGGCGTGCAGGTCACGGGCCCGCACCTCTTCGGCGCGCAAAGCTCCGCCGAAGTCAACATGGACTTCTACGGCGGCGTGCCCTACAGCAACTACGGCACCGTAGCCGGCATCATCCGGCTGAGGACCGCGGCGATGCGGCTCAACTGGGACCGCGACACCATCGAGATTGGCTTCACCGACCCGCTGATTTCGCCGCTCACCCCAACCTCGTACGCCACTGTCGCCGAGCCGTCAATGGCATGGGCCGGCAACCTGTGGACATGGTCGCCCCAGGCCAGCTACCGGCACCGCTTCGGCAGTGCCGCGTCGCCGCATTTCGCATGGCAGGCCGGCTTCTGGGACCCGCCCACTCCCGGCTACAACGCCGACGCGCTGTTCCGAACAGCCTCGACCGGCGAGCGCTCCGGCCAACCCGCCTACGAGACCCGCATCTCCTTCGCCCGCGACGCCCGCACCGACGGCCTTCAACTCGGCCTCGGTGGATACTACAGCCGCCAAAGCTACACCGGCCGCAACGGCGACTCATGGGCCGCCACCGCCGACTGGCGCGTCCCCATGAGCAGGTTCTTCGAGCTCGCGGGCGAAGCCTACCGCGGCCGCGCTATCGGCGGACTTGGCGGCGGCGTGTACAAGGACGTCGTCACCGGCAACGATCCTCACACCGGCCTCCCGGCCTTGCGTTTGCTCAACGCCGCGGGCGGATGGACGCAGGCCAAACTTCGCTTCACGCCCACCATCGAGGCCAACGCCGCAATCGGCCTCGACGACGGCTTCGCCGGCGACTTCCACGCCCTCGTCCTGGTCCCCGGCTCCAGCAACACCCTGCTCCGTGCACGCAACCGCATGGCCGTCGCGAACCTCATCTTCTCCCCGAAGACCTACCTCATCCTCTCGCCGGAATACCGCCGCATCTGGACGTGGCCCATCCACAGCGCCCGCAGCACTGCCGACATTTTCACCCTGACGTTCGGTCTGCGTTTTTAGGAGCATGGCAATCGTGACCTCGGCCCTAAAACTCGTGCTCTGTTCAGCGTTCCTGCTGTCGAGTCCGTGCCTGCTCGCGCAGACCGGCGACGTGACCGCGACGTTCACCATCGCGCCGCACGCGGGCAAGACCGCCAAACATCCGACGCTGAATAACATCGTCCTCTGGCTTACTCCCACCGACGAATCCACGCCTATCCACGCCATCCCTCCGCCAAAAAACGGTTACCGCCTCACCCAGAAAAACAAGGAATTCTCGCCGCACCTGCTTGTAGTCCCCGCCGGCAGCAGCGTCGATTTCCCAAATCTTGACCCGTTCTTCCACAACGTCTTCTCGCTCTTCAACGGCAAGCGTTTCGACCTCGGCCTCTACGAAGCCGGCCAGCACCGCTCCGTCCGCTTCGACCGCGAGGGCGTTTCCTACATCTTCTGCAATATCCATCCCGAGATGGGCGCAATCGTCGTCGCGCTCAAAACGCCGTACTACGCCGTCTCCAGCGCGACCGGAGCAGTGACGATCCACGACGTTCCCCCCGGACAATACCGCCTGCACATGTGGAGCGAGCGGTACCGGGGCACGAACTCCGATGGTGGTGGCCCCGGCCGCCGCATCGTCCAGGTCACGAAAGAAGGCGCATCGCTCGGTACCATCGTCCTCGCGCCCGCGCCCGATCCGCTAAGCCACCACAAGAACAAGTTCGGCGAAGATTACCCCGCAACTCCCGCCGCGACATACTGACCCCGCATGAGCCTCACCGCGGCCAGCACAGCCGCCGTGCAATCGGCAACGCTCTCGACATCCGTCCTGCACTCGATGTCCGAAGCCAGCGGCGCTTCATACGGACCGCGCTCGACGCACGTCGCCGGCGAAGCATTCACGTAGACCTCGATAAATTGTCCAATGCGGTCCCGCGCCGCCAGCCGTATGTCGCGATACGGAGCGACAGCCGCCACCAGCACCACCGCGCCCCTCGCAGACAGCCTCCGCGCGAGTTCGGAGATCCGCCGCACATTCTCCGCGCTGTCTTCGCGCGAAGGTCCCAGCCCCGCGCAGAACCCCTCGCTCAGGATGTTTTCGTCCAGCACCACGGTCAGCACATCGGCCTTGCGCAACCGCTTTGCGACCGCGTTGGCCAGCGTGGACTTGCCCGCGCCGCTCACTCCGGTAAACCAAACGGTCAATCCCGTTTCCTGCCCGCCCCACGCGGAACTGCGCACGGGCGCGCCGCCCCGCGTCATGTCGGAATGCGGGCTCCGGCGATCGCACAGCGCCGTCGTCACCATCCTGGGCGCGCCTGCGGCAACGAAATTCTGGGTCGAGCTTGGGGGCATGGCCTCGAAGCGCAAGCGCGCTGTCCATCCAGCCTAATGGCCCGCTGTCACCCGCGTGTGCCGGGTTTGTCGTTCCTTTGTCATGCAGTTCAGGCGGTGCGCTGGACCGTCATGATCGTCTGATCGTCTGCCGCAGCGGCGCCTTCGCAGAACCCATCCAGCGCCTCGAAGAGTTCCGCAACGGTCTCGCCCGCAGACAGGTGGTGCGCCATCTCCGCCTGCCCGAACTGCGTGCCGTCCGGGCTTTCAGCCTCACTGATGCCGTCGCTCAGCAGCACGATCCGGTCGCCTTCCCCCAGCGTCACATGCAGCGCGTGATACGTCGCCGCCTCGATCAGCCCCACCGGCAGATCGCCGTCGCTCAAAGTCTCCACCGCTCCATCCGCGCGCACGATCAGCGGCGAAACATGCCCGCCATTGACCATCTCCACGCTGATTCCGCCATCCGCGTCGCGCGTGCTCCGCAACACCACCAGCGTCAGGTATTTCTCCCCCGGCGCGCGTAAGCACACGAACCCATTCACCGACTGCACCGCATCCCGCAGCGACGCTCCGGTCGTAATCTGCGCATGGAACATCCCCTGCACCATCGACGCCAGCAGCGCCGCCGGAATACCTTTGCCGCACACATCGCCGACGATCGCCACGAACCCGTCCGGCCTCGGGATCACGTCGTAAAAGTCTCCGCCCACGCTGGTGCAAGGCACGGTCCGCGCGTCGATCGAGATTCCCGGAATCACCGGCAGCTTCTGCGGGATCATCTGCCGCTGGATCGATGCCGCGATCTCCAGTTCCTGGCGCAGCAGCACCGACTCGCGCTCGGCCTCGATCATGCGGAAGTTTTCCAGCAGCGTTGCCGCCTGGCTGGCAATCGCGTGCAGAATGTCTTTGCCGATCCGCGTAAAATCCTGCGGCCCCGACCGGCTGTCCAAATACAGCAAGCCCAGCAGCGGCGCGGTGCTCCGTCCCCGCAGCGGTATCGCCGCCACGCTCCGGATCGAGTGCAAAATCAGGCTGTGGCGTCCCTTCGCCGCTTCTCCGGCAGTGTCCGAGAGCACAAAATCAAGCTGAGAATTCGCGGCATCGCGCACGATCGAGTGGGATATGTCGCCGGCCTCCGTAATCGTTTTGCCGGCCTTGTCGAGGCCGCACGCCAGGCTGAAATCCTCCGGGCTGCCGCCCAGAAATACGAATCCGCGCTCCGCGCTGGTCAGCCGGATCACATAGCCCAGCATGGTGCACAGCACTTCCTCCAGCGCGCCCCGCTGGTTCAGGCTCTGGGCCGCCTTCAAAAACAGCGACAGCGTCTCCAGGTCCGACTCCGACCCGCTCAGCGAAAGGCTCTTCAGCAGCGACCGCGTCGAAATGTCCTCCTCGGTCTCCTCGAACAGCAGCACGTCCTGGCTGGTGCCCAGGGTGATGCGGTCGCCGTTGCGCAGGCGGGTCGTCGAGACCGGCATCCCATTGGTAAACGTCCCGTGGCGGCTGCCGTTGTCGGTCAGGAAAAACCCATCCCCATCGCGGTCGATCGAAGCGTGGTTGCGCGATACCTGGGGATGGCTCAGCATCAGGTCGCGGTCGGCGCCCCGTCCCAGCGTGAACGGCAGCGCCGCCAGCGCGACGATGCGCCGCATCCCGCCGCTTTCCATAATCAGTTTCGCGGTGGTCGGCTGTGCTTTGTCCATATCTGCCTTCCATGGGAGGGGCCGTGTCTGTACCGGATGTTAGAGCAAACTCCCGTGGGTGTATAGCGAGACGAAGACGGCTATGGCCGCTTTTCCAAGAAAAACGATGCCAAACGCGCGTGTCCGGTCCGCAATCGCGGGAAGGTTTTCTCTTGGCGGCGGGCCCGCCTGTTGCCCCATTCGCCACTCTCTCTATTGAGTGGCATTGCGCTGCATTGTATCGAGGTCTATGATGATGGCACTTACGGGCCGTCCCAGGGTGTAAAGGCGGTGCGACGTACGCCGTTCGCATCGGTACCGAAGTCGCGCTACGCGCGATGGTTGACCCGGGAGGACATTGTCATGCGCAAGGTAGCGGCTATCGTTTTTTCTGGCTTTGTTGTTGTGCTAACCGGCTGCACTGCGGGTACGGCGCCGGGCAACATTTCCACCGTGACTCCGGGCGTCGGCACGGTGAAGAATGGTGTCATCCATGGCGGCCAGAACGCGGTTTCGGGGGCCACCGTGCAGTTGTGGCAGGTGGGGACGACGGGTTATGGCGTGGGCGCGACGGCGCTTGGCTCCAGCACAACGAGCCTGACCGACGGCAGCTTCAGCATCACCGGCGACTATAGCTGCACCAACGCCGCCAACGGAAACAGCACTCTGGTATACATCACGGCGACCGGCGGCGATGCGGGCGGCGGCGCCAATAACCAGCTTTCGATGATGACCGCGCTGGGGACCTGCGGCAGCTTGACTTCTTCGACCTTCATTACGGTCAACGAAGTGACGACCGTGGCGTCGGTGTATGCGCTGGCGCAGTTTATGGGCCCGGCGGGGGCGATCGGGGCATACGGCTATAGCAATACGGGCCTGCTCAATGCCTTTGCGACGGTAAACAATCTGGTGAATACCGGCACGGGGGTGGCGAACAGCGTGACGCCGGCGGGCAACGGCGTGGTGCCGTCGGCGGAGATTGATACGCTGGCCAACATCATCGCTTCGTGCGTGAACTCGGCCAGCATCGTGGTTACGGTTACTCCACCGGTCAGCACACCGTCGGCGAATTGCAGCGCGCTGTTTACGGCGGCCACACCCACGGGTTCTGGTTCTGCCGGGTCGACCGCGCCGACGACGACGCTGGCTGCGGCACTCAATATCGCGCTGTATCCCTGGTACAACGCGGGGGCGACTTCGACGCTGTTTCCGCTGTCTCCGCCGACCCCGCCCTTTGGGCCTGCGCTGACGGTGGCGCCGAACGACTGGACGATGGCGCTTAGTTTCAATGGAGGCGGCATCAGTGTCAGGTCGGTTGCGATGGACGGCAGCGGCTCGGTGTGGACGGCGAATTACGCCTCCGGCGTCGACGGCTTGGGCAGTGTGAGCAAGCTGGGTACGTTGGGCAATCCGCTGACCGGCAGCCCTTTCACGGGCAATGTTGTGGGGCCGTATGCCGTGGCCATCGATACGAATGGCGATGCGTGGGTGGTCAACCATGACGGGAACCAACTCATTGGGTTTAGCTCTACGGGGAATACTTTGGGCCAGTTCCAATATGACGCGAACGGTGCTCCTACCGCGCTTGCCATCGACGGCAATGACAATATCTGGATTACGAACTCCGCCACCAATACCGTGAGTGAGACGAATCTGGCGAATCTGGGTTCAGCCTTCCCGTTGAGCGGCGGCGGTATCGGCAATCCTTTTGCGGTGGCCATCGATGGCTCGGGGAATGGGTGGATTGTCGACCGTTCGGCCAGCGCGCTCAGCGAGTTCAACCAGCACGACACGGCGATTTCCGGCGCGGGCGGATACACCGGCAGCGGGTTGAATTTTCCGATCGGCATTGCGATGGATAACGCCGGCGACGCGTGGGTTGTGAATGCCAATGCTCCAAACATTCTGAGCGAGTTCCACAACGATGGGACGCCGGTCGGCAGCGGATTCGCCATCGGCGGTACGGGCGCGGCTAGCGCGGTTGCGGTCGACGGTTCTAGCCGTGTGTATGTGCTGAAGCGGACGCCCCTGCTCGCGTTGTTCAACTCCTCAGGTACGGAAATTACCGGTGCCAGCGGCTTTGTAGGCGGCAACATGAGCGGACCCGATGCGATGGCGATCGACGCCTCGGGGAATGTCTGGGTGGGGAACCAGGCGCCTGTGACGGTCAACGGAGCGTTGCAGACGGTGACGGAGTTCGTGGGGCTGGCTACGCCCAGCATTACGCCGTTGTCCATGGCGGTGCAGACGGGGCAGGTGGGCCTGGAGCCGGGGACGCCGATTCCGGTGGTGTTTGAGCCGAGTTACCTGCCCCCGTATGGGCCGGGTGTGGCCTACTCCGTGCAACTGCATGCGACTGGCGGAAACACCGGCGGTTATACGTGGACGCTGGCCAGTGGGAGTTTGCCGACCGGGCTTTCACTGGGCCCGAGTGGCGTCATCAGCGGCACGTCGAACGTAAATGTGCAGAGTTCTTTCACGGTGACCGTATGCGACGCGGGCAATGCGGCCAATTGCGCGACCTCGGGCACCTTGACGATCGGCAGCAGCAGCACCCCGCCTACGGGCGGCGGCGAGAGCATGTTGAACGGCAGCTACGTGGTCCGCTTTGGCGGTTTCAATAACGCCAACGCTAACCAGGGAGTGGTCAACGGGTTCGACGAGGTGATGCAGCTTACGTTCAACGGAACGGGCGGGGTCGTCTCCGGCGAGTATGACTTCAATAACCCCGGGAGCCACAACACAACTCCTATCTCGGTTGTCGGCGGGTACACCCTCGGTACCGATCAGCGCGGCGTTCTGACGCTGAGGATCGGTGCGCAGACGCAGTTTACCTATGCGATTTCGGTGGGAAGCCTGAGCGGCGGAGTGGCGCAGGAACTGCGGCTGATCGAGTTCGACGACACGTACTCGTCGGGAGCGCCGACCACCGGCACCGGTACGGGCATTGGCAAGCTTCAGACGAGCCCTGTCATTGCCTTCAACCGGAACTTCGTCTTCGGCGTCCAGGGCGAGACGCCTTGCAGCACTCCGGCACAGAACTGCGCGCAATCGCTGCCAGTGTTCGGACCAATCAGCGCTGCGGGCTACTTCACAGGGGACAGCGCGGGGCATATCACGGGGGGAGGCGAAGACGCCGCGGCTTACCAGATCGGTTACAGCGGCATCACGCTCACCGGGAGCTACACCTTTCCGGACTCGTTCGGGAGAGGCACGCTTACGCTGACCCCGGCAGGAACGGTCTATCCGGCGGCGCCGAGCGACTTTATCTACTATGTTGTGAGCCCGACGGAGATGTTCATCATGTCGTCGGACGTCCATTCGACCAACTCGCTGTTGATGGGCGACGTGCTGGCGCAGACGACGGCGTTCACCACGAGCTCCACGCTGGCGGGGAACTACGTGCTGTATGAGAGCCAGGCGAAGGACAACAGCGGCGGCACGGTATATCCCACCGTGTCGGCGGGACTGGTGGCGCAGCTTGCGTTTAGCGGATCGCAGTTCAACGCTGTCGCCGACCAGAACAACCCGAATAACGGTACGCCCCTGCAACTTGGAATGACGATCACGGGAATTCCGTACACGATCGACGCGAATGGAAGAATGCCCGTGCCGAACATCACCAACGTGTTCTACCTCGCGGGCGCTTCCGGCGGGTTCGGCACCGACCTGCCGCAGGGCGGCGATGGCGGCGCGGGGCTGTTCCGGCTCGAACAACAGACGGGGTCGAGCTACAGTTGCACCACGAACGTGAATGCCGCGGGGACGTATTTCCTGGGTGACATCCAATCTCCCATACGCAAGGGCGTCAGCACCGGCAGCCTGTTGCAGACCGGCAGCGGCACGGGGACGCTCACGATCGATAACAGCGACCCAAGCGGCATCCTTACGCAGGGAGGAACAGACACCATTACCTGCGGCGCGGATGCCAATGGGATTGCCACCGCAACGACCGGGCGCGTCAGCTATGTGAACGGCAGCGGAGGCAACAGCATCGGTTACGCGATCTCTCCCACAAAGACCGTGATTATGAGCACCAACCCGGGCGAAACGACGGTTTCGGTGGTGATCGTTCAGCAGTAGCGGAGCTAAGCGGCGGCGTCCCTGAGGTGGAAGACGAGGTGGCCACCCTGCGCGAGTTGGCTGTGGTCGATGGAAAGGCCTGCATGGGGCGCGCCGTTCCATGTGAGTGACGCCACGTAGATCGACTTCGGCGACTGGCGTTGGGCTTCGACGACCAGCGTGCGGCCCTGGCCGACGGTTAGCTCGACGCGGTCGAAGAGAGGCGTGCCGATGTCGTATTTCGCGCTGACAGGATCGACCGCGTACAAGCCGAGCGAGCTGATGACGAACCACGCGGACATCTGCCCGCAGTCTTCGTTGCCGGCCATGCCGTTGGGCTGGTTGTCGTACATGGTTTCCATCAGGCTGCGCACGCGGGCCTGCGTTTTGTGCGGCGCGCCGGCGTAGTTGTAGAGATACGCGACGTGGTGGCAGGGCTCGTTGCCGTGCGCGTATTGGCCGACCAGACCGGCGACGTCGGGCGGCATGTCCGGCGGCATCGCCGAACTCGCGTTGAACAGGCCGTCGAGCTTGGCGATAAAGGCCTCATTGCCGCCCATGGTTTCGATCAGCATCTGCGGATCGTGCTGGACGCAGAAGGTTGTTTGCCAGCCGTTGGCTTCGGTGTAGTCGCGCCACTTGCCGGAGACATTGATGGCATTGGGCTTGAACGGCCCGGCCCAATGTCCATCCGCGTAGCGTGGCCGGATGAAGCCCGACTCCTTGTCGTAGAGGTTGATAAAATTCCTCGAGCGCTTCATCAGAAGCTCGTAGTCGGCCTGTTCCCCAGCCGCTTTGGCGATGACGGCGACGGCGCTGTCGTCGTAGGCGTAGTCGAGGGTTTTACTGGCGGACTCGTCCTGCATGTCGCAGGGGACGTAGCCGTACTTGCCGTAAGCGGCGAGGCCGCGGTAGTCGTCCACCAACTCACGCTTGCGGAACGGGATGTATGCGGCTTTCGCATCGATGCCTTTGAAGCCTTTGGCGATGGCTTCGGCGACGACGGGAGCGGAGTGGTCGCCGACCATGCAGCCGGTTTCGCGGCCCTGCAGCGGCCAGACGGGAACGCCCGCAGGGCTCTGCTGGGCCATGCGGATGAGGCAGTTCACCAGAGCCGGAACGCGTTCGCCGAGGATGAGCGTGTAGACGGGATGGAGGGCGCGGTAGGTGTCCCACAGCGAGAAAGTACTGTAGTTGTGCTCGCCGGCGGGCAGGGTGTGGACCTTGCCGTCCATGCCGCGATACTTGCCGTCCACGTCGTCGAAGAGCGTCGGCGCGAGCATCATGTGGTACAGCCCGGTGTAGAAAATTTCCATGTACTTCCGGTTGTCGGAGGTGACGCGGATGCGGCCCAACTCCTTGCGCCATGCAGCAGCGGAGGCGCGGCGGGCGGCGTCGAAGTCCCATCCAGGAACCTCGGCGTGGATGTTGGCAGCCGCGCCTTCGGTGCTGACGCCGGAGATGCCCGTCTTCACATAAACGACTTCGTTCTCGTGCGTGGGGAAGTGCAGGACCGCTCGCAGCGCCGTGCCTTTTGCTTCTTTCTCGGAGGCCGGAAGGAGCTTGCCGTCGGAGTAAACGTCGATGCTCGTGAAGGGCTTGGAGAAGTTCATGCTGAAGTAAATTTCGCGGCCCATGGCCCAGATGTCGGTGCTGCGTCCGCCGACGATGGTGTCGTTGCCGACGATCCTGAGCGACGACCAGCGGATGGGTGGAGGAATCTTCTGCGGGATGGGATTGGTGAGGTCCGGGGCGTTGATGCCCGAGTGCTGGAGGTCGAGCAGGATGACGGATTTTTGCGATGCCGGAAACGTGTACTTGTGCAGGCCGACGCGCTCGGTGGCGGTGAGTTCGGCGTGGACATTCGAGCCTTGCAGCTTGACGGAGTAGTAGCCGGGCACGGTGACCTCGTCGGCGTGCGAAAACTTCGCGCGGTAGCTGGTGGGGCTGTCGACGGCGGCGTTGGGGTCGAAGTGGAAATCGTCGGTCGCGGGCATGACGAGGAAGTCCAGCATGTCGATGCAGCCCGTGCCGCTGAGATGTGTGTGGCTGAAGCCGAGGATGGCGCTGTCCTTGTAGTGATAGCCAGAGCAGTGGTCCCAGTCGCGCGTGCCGGTATCCGGGCCGAGCTGCACGGCGCCGAAAGGCATCGACGCTCCCGGATAGTTGTGGCCGTGGCCGCCGGTACCAATGGCGATCTTCACATAGCGGCTCAAATCCTCGTGGGCCGTCGCCGGCATCGCTAACAGACGCTGCAACGCCGCCGGTGAAGCAACCGCATTGCGGGCGAGAGTCGCCATGGATGCGGCAGAGAGGCCACCGAGGAAGTTTCTTCTGGATACCATTCTTGCTCCTTGCGCGACGTTACTTGGTTGGCGGGTAGTCCTGCAACAGCGCGTCGACGCAGCCGGCCGGTTTGTTGAGCGGGTTGCAGCGGGCGACGAGGCCGCCGGGGATGCCGACGGAGTAGCTGGTCCACTGCGAGGGCTCGGACGTGGGGTAGTCGGTGCTGAGCATCTGCGCGCCGCTCGAAAGCGCGAGATCGCGGCGTGTGGTGTCGTGGGTACGGGCCTGCTCGGTGCCTTCGTCGGTGCGGGTGCGGACCAGGTAGCCCTGCTTCACAAGATCGTCGATCGTCGCGCGGGTGCCGTCGTTCTGCTCGGTGAAGGCGGCGTCAGGCAATCCGGGCTCAGCGTTGGTGAAGAGGATGCGGCCGCGCAGCGATGGATGGTTTTCGGTGTAGATGCTTTCGACGTGGCGCTGGTCCATGAGGAAGACGACGCGTCCGCGGGCCTTGTCCAGCGTCGGCCAGGCGCCGGCTTTGACGGCGGCGTTCAGTGTTTCGTACTTGCCGCGGACGTCGTCGGGAGTGATGAACTCGCCGGGCTTGAAAACGGAGCGGATTTCGGCGTCGAGCAGGTCGAAGAGTTCCGGCGTAAAGGGGACGGCCACAGGCGCTTCGGGAATCTCGCGCACGCGGCCTTCCTTGGTTTCGACGAGGATGAAAATCGGCAGATGATGCGGGTGCTGCTTCGACCAGGTGCGGACGGCGGTAAGGCAAATGACGAACGTCTGGCAGGTGGACCGCTGGTCGAGCCCCTGCATGTGCATCACCTTGAATCCAGGCTTGTCCATGATGTGGTCGGCGTTGAAGGGCGGGTCGGCGGGAAGGCCGGCGGCGGCAACGCGGTCGTCGAAGGCGATGTGGGAGTAGCGGCCGCCTTTGGTGTCGGCGAATACGTCGATCTCGATCTGCCGAACGCCGCCGGAGAGCTGGTCGCCGAGCGGCGCGTGGCTGTAGTCGAGCGAGCGGAGCGCCTTCGGGTTGATCTGCCCGAGCAGCTTGCGCTCGCTGGGCGCAAACCCGGCGTGATAACTGTTGTGCGAGCCGATGACCTGGATATGGTTGATGTGGACCAGCTTGTCTTGCTTCTTCTGCTGCGGCGTCAGGTCCGCTTGCGCGAGCGCGGCGGCGGCAAAGGCGAGGGTGAGTGTCGCCGTATAGAGCTTCATCGTGTGCATCATTCTCCTTCGAGCCGGGTGGCCCGCAACATCGTGAGGCTGCAACCGCCGCATCCATGTTAGCTTGCAAAAGTAAAACGGCGCCATGCATGGCCGCATGGCGCCGTCCGTTGGTGGAGTGCGCTGGCTTCCGATTAGAAGATAATCTTGGCTGCCAGTTGGAGTTGACGGGCCGGGAAGGCGCTTGAGATGAAGCCGAAGGTCCCGTTGCTTACGTTGCCATCAGGCGCCTGGTAGTTGACCTTGTTGAGGAGGTTGAATGCTTCCGCGCGGAAGTCGAAGGTCGCACCTTCTCTCCACAGCGGAAACGCCTTGTGCAGGCCCAGGTCGGTCTGGTAGAAGGCCGGCCCGACAACCATGTTGCGCTGCGCATTGCCAAACGGGCTGCCGCTGGTTGGGACCGAGACGCCGGGACCGGTCGGAGTAACTACACCGGCAACCGTCGTCGTCGGTGCCTTGATCAGGTATCCGGTAAGTGCGGTGGCCGTCTTCACCCGGTTCGACGCAGGTGCAACAGCAGGCCCGGAAACATTGGGACGATACGTGTACAAGTCGGTGACGTTCGTTCCGTTGCTGGTGCTGTTGGTATACGTGAGGTTGGTGGGCAGACCGCTGGTCATGGAGTTGATGACCGTGATCTGCCATCCGCCCAGAAGCGCGTCTTCAATGTAGGGAGCGCTGGCGCCGAAGCGGCGTCCCTTGCCGAAGGGCAGGTCGTAGATGATGGAGGTTGTGTTGTTCAACGGCTGATCGTAATTCGAACGCCCGTAGTCGCTGCTGGGGTTGGCGAAGTTGACGCGCGAGTTGTCGCCGTTGCTGGTCTCGAGGTGTCCACCGGAGAGGTCGAACGTGCGGCTCCAGGTGAAGGAGTTGAGCAGGTAGAGACCGTTGCCGTAGCGCTTCTCAATCTTCGACTGTAGAGCGTTGTAGTTCGCGCTTCCACCGCCGTAAGCGATTTCGATGTCGCCGAAGGTAGGCACCGGGCGGCGCGCCGCCAGCGTGCTGCCGGGGCAGCCACTGATCAGGGCGGCCGTGCAGATAGCGGATTGGTTGTAGTCGGCCAAAATTTGCAGATGGGTGGCCTTGTTGCCCACGTATGCGAGATCCACCACCAACTGACCGGGGAACTGATGCTGGACGGAGAGGTGATAGCTCTGCACGTAGCCCGTCTTGAAGTCCTTCGGGATGTAGCGCGAGGTGACGAGCTTCGGATTGAAGTTGGCTGCCGCCGTCAGCCCGACCGCATAGCCCTGCTGCGTCTGCCGGAAGCAGGCCGTCTGGTCCTGGGTGTCCGAAGTGCAGCGGTCGATGAGCGAAGGCGCCGGGTTGTTGATGGTTGCGTTGACCACGTTGGGGCCGTTGTACGTCAGGTTGTTTTCGCCACCGGCGCGGTTGAACTGTGTGTAGGTAATGCCGTAGCCGGTACGAACCACGGTGCTTGGCGTAACGGAATAGGCAGCGCCAAAGCGCGGCGCGAGATTGGTCAACGGCATGTTGACCAGTGCGCGATTGTAGATCGAGCCGTTCGACGCCTGGATCAGCGTCTTGGTGGCCGGGTCGAAGTTGGCGAGCTTGTTGTTGGCCTCATATTGCGGGGTCGCCAGCTCATAACGCAGACCGGCGTTGACGGTCAGGTTCGGCATCACCTTGATGTCGTCCTGGAAGTACATGAAGTTCATGCGCTGGCGGACGGAGGCGATGAAGAAGTTTGTCAGCGAGTAAGAGTTGCGGTTGCCGAACATGAAGTCGGCGAGGTTATGCGCCTCGGCAATCTGCGAGAAGGCGTCCCCGGGGGTGCAGGGCGAGACGGGAGGATTCGGCTGAGGATTGGGGCAGGCCGGCGCGGTCGCGAGAGGCACTGTTGAATACTGGCCGCCATAGTTGTCCTGGCCGTAGCTGGGGTTGTAGTCGTTGATCTGGGTGTTGATCGCCTGGTACTCGTACCCGACCTTCATTGAGTGATTGCGGTGGACGAAGGTGTAGTTCGCCTTCGGATTGATGACCGAAGGGTTCTGAAACTGAGGGTTCGCAGGTTGGGTGCCGAACTGGCTGAAGTTCGAGACGTTCTGCGCGTTAAGCGCGCGGACGATGAGCGGGTCGGTGGGAATGCCGTCGGTGATGCCATTGGTGGTGAGCAGGCTCGTGCTGCCCAGACCATAGGGGGACTTGCCGCCTTCGTTGTGGCCGATGCCCATGCGGAAGTCGAACAGCGACGTGGGGGTGAGCACCCAGGTTACGCCGAAAGCAATCTGCCGGTTATACAGATGGACATTGGCGTTCGCGTTGCCGCCGGCCGGCCCCCCGAAAGCGGGTGCGTCGAAGATCGCCGTCTGGTGCTGGCTGTAGACGCCGAATAAGCTGAGCTTGGCGCTGAAGGTGTGATCGATGCGGGCATCGCCCTTGTCGTCGTTGATGGTGCCGCGGGGGAATGCGGAGAAGTTGGTGTTATAGGCCCCCGTGGTCCCGGCAGCGGCGTTGTTGTTGGGCCGCGGAAGAGCGGCGAGGACTGCTTTGGCGAAGGCCGTCTGGTCGGATGCGGGGATGACGCCGTTGGCGTAGACCACGCCGGTGACGGGGTTCTGTAGAGGAATGGGAAGCGAGGTCGCGTTGCCCGTCGAATGGACGAGGAACACGCCGCTGGCCTGCTCGGTGGTGGGCAATGTCGCGGTGCTGAAGCTGAGGGCAATCTGGCGAACGCTTTCCCAGTCGAGGAACAGGAAGGTGTGGTCCTTCCAGATGGGGCCGCCGAATGTCGCGCCAAACTGGTTGCGGATGAATGCCGGCTTTACGCCCGATGCCGGCTTGAAGGGTCCAATTGCGTTGAACACCGTGTTGCGGTCGTAGTCCCAGGCGCGCCCGTGGAACTGATTGGTGCCGCGGCGGATGCTGGCGTTGATGACGCCGCCTGACGCCCGGCCGTACTCCGCGCTGTAGTTATCGGTTTCGATGCGGAACTCGGAAAGGGCATCCGGCGAGGGCGGAATATTTTTCGTTCGCGAATCCCTGGTTCGACGTGCCGTAGGAGTTGTTGTCGAGGCCGTCGAGCAGGAAATTGTTGAACGCGCTGCGCTGGCCGTTGATGTTGAACGAGGCTTCGCGGTTCGTGGTCGTCTGGTTCTCCAGGAACGACTTGCGCACGCCCGGAGCGAGCAGCGCAAGATCGGCGTAGGAGCGGCCATTGAGCGGCAGGTCTTCGATCTGCTTGGTGCCGATCACTTCGCCGCGAGAGCTGGTCTCGGTTTCGAGGACTGTGGGTTCGGAGCTGACCGTCACCGTTTCGGTGACGGCGCCGGGCTTCATCGCCACGTCCACGCGTTGGCGGGCGTTGGTGGTGAGCTGGAAGTCCGGGGTGCGGGCGCGGTCGAAGCCCGCGGCCTCGGTTTCCACACGATAGTTTCCGATGGGCACGCTGTTGAACTCATAGCGGCCGTCATGGTCGGTGGTCGCGGTCTGCGACGTGCCGGCGGCCACGTTGGTCATCGTGACCTTGGCATTCGGGACGGCCGCGCCGGAGGTATCCTTCACATACCCGAGCACCGAGCCGGAGTCGAACTGCGCGTTGGCGCTGACAAACGGCAGAAGTAGAAAAAGTGCCAGGGCAAGCGGAAGCCACGCTGCCGTTCCGCCCATGTCCGTCTTGCCACTATTGATTCGCATACTCTCTTGTCTCCGAATGAAGCTCGCCTTGTGCACTTCCGGGTTGGTTTCGGACGTTCGCGACGCAACTTCTTAACTTTGGTATTCGGAGAGAAAGGTACGCCCGGCAGCAACCAATGTCAATGGAGAAATTGTTACGATAGCGTTAACGTAAACTTCGCCACACTTTATAGAAATGCGTTGCGTTTCAATAACTTGAGATAAAATCGATGCAGGTTCAGCGGGAACGTATATTGACACTGTCCTCACAATGATTCAAAGAGAAACATGAATTGTGGAAATGAGGGTGCGAGCGGCGGTCTCCGACACGACGGCGGCACTGAGGTGGAAAAAAATTCGATGGTTTCGAGTTGCGTGAAAGCAGCCAGACCCGCCCAGCCGAAACCCGCGTCGGCCTGCACCACTCCCCGCAAGATCGTTGGCCATGAGACTTGCCCTGACCTATCGCCAAAACAAAGGCCCCGCAATGCTTTTCGCATGTCAGGGCCTTCTGAGGAAAATGAATGTATTACCAGGCAATCTTCTCCGGAAAGAATTCTGCGAACAGGTCGTCGTAGTAAGGCTTCAATTCTTTGGCGTCCGGCTTGGTGTGTCCCTTGGAGTAGAGGTCGTACACATTGAACTTGTTGACCCACTCGAACATGTCTTCATCGTGCTGCGTCATCAGGTGCTTGTAGGCCCCGTGACGGTGCGCGGAATAGAAGGAGTGATAGCGCAACATGGCGAGCGATTCGGGTGGCATGTAGTTCTTCATGACCTCGTAGATATAGCCATCGTGTCCGAACGACATATGCACCTTGTCCAGGCCGCAGTGGGGCTCGTAGATGCCGTACTTCGTCTGATACACGGGGTTGTCGATGTCCGGATTGGCGCGGAAATATTCGGGGAAAACGATCTGGTCGGAGTACGCGCAGCCGACGGGGAAAGTATCGCCCACCACGCCCCACTGCGGCTCGCCCCACAGGCAGAGGACCTTGCCGAGATCGTGGATGAATCCGGTGAGCACGAACCAGCGCGGATGTCCGTCGCGGCGAATCGCTTCTGAAGTCTGGAGCAGGTGTTCGATCTGCGTGAGGTCGGTGTCGGGGTCGCTGTCGTCGACCAGTGTGTTCAAAAAGTCCGCCGCTTCCCAGATGCTTTTCATTCCCTTGTCGAGCCCGAAATATTCCTTCTCTTTGGCGAGGACGTAGTCGTAGGTCTGATACTTGTGGTTCAGGCGATAGAACTCGGCGACGCCGGGTGTGGCGGTCTCGTCGTACTGACGAAACTCGGTTTCGCTCTTGCCTTCTTGATAGCGGCCGGTAAGAAATTCGTCCCACTCGTCCATGTCCTTCAGGGGGGCGGGCTCAAGCGGAGTTGAGGTGGTCGACATTGGATTTGTTCCTCGATAATCGCGCCGCAGGGGATAGACGGCGTTGCGTTACCGGTAACTATACCAGAATCTGGATTTCATAGAAGAAAAATTTCCGTTGCAGCTTAGCGTGTGGTTCCGGGGGGCACCGCCGTTGAGCTCGACTGCCGAACGACCAGCTTCGGTTCGAGCAGAACACTGCGTGGCGGCTGGTCGGGCTTGGCAGCCAGTTCCAGCGCCATTTCGCCGGCAATTCTGCCCAACTCCGCGGTCGAGTGGTCGACCGAACTGAGCGGGACGCGCAGGTAGTCGGCATAACGATTGTTGCCGCAGCCGATGAAGGCGATGTCCTCCGGCACGCGCAGCCCAGCCTGGAGCGTGGCCTCGATCGCGCCGATGGCGGAGAGGTCGTTGTAGCAAAAAACGGCGTCGGGGCGCGGCTCGAGGCGGAGCAGCTCCTGCATGGCCTGGAAGCCGGCAATGTCGCCGGTTTCGTCGAAGCGGTCGCGCTGCGCGATGTACTCCTCTGGCACCGCAATGCGGTGCTCGGCGAGCGCGTTGCGATAGCCACGCATACGGTCGAAGGATGGGCTGGTGTTCTGGCCGCCGATGTGCGCGATGCGGCGGCGGCCCTGCTCGATGAGATGGCGCGTAGCCATCTCGCCGACCTTGACATCGTCGGAACCGACGAAGTGCGCGGCCAGATACGGAAAGTTGCGGTCGAACAGAAGGTAGGGAGTCTTCTCGTCGCCGAGTTCGTAAAAATTGCGCAGCTTCACCTGGCAGGAGGCGATGAGCAGAACGTCAATGCCGCGAGTGAGCAGGGTGCGGATTTCCTGTTGCTCGACCTCGGGATTTTCTTCCGACGAGGCGAGGATCAGCGCCTGGTTCGCCGCCCGAAGCACGCCGCTCAGCGACTTGGCGAACTCCGCGAAGAAGGGGTGAACAAGGTCTGGAACGACGAGGCCCACAGTCGAAGTCCGTCCGCTGGCGAGGCCGCGGGCCATCATGTTGGGGCGGTAGTTCAGCTCCTTCATGCGCTTCAGCACGCGCTGCCGCGTCTCGTCGCCGATGTCGCGATTGCCGCGCAGCACCTTCGAGACCGTCACGACGGACACTCCGAGATCGCGCGCGATGTCCTTCAGCCGAATCGCCATAGAGGTAGTCTCCATCATCCAGACGCTCAGCCTGGCAAAAAGACGCAGAGCGGCAGCGTTAAGAGAAGCGCGTCCTGCGCCACAGCATCAGGCCGCCGGCGGCTACGCTTGCCAGCAGGACGACGGAGAGCGCGATAACCCAACCGTAATTCATAGCCAGCGGCGGGACGGTGGCGCGGACGCCCAGCCAGACGAAAATGCCCGTCGCGGTGAGCAGGATCAGGTAGTCCCACCAACGGCGGCGCTCGTTGCGGCTGCCGAATTCATCTCCGCTTTGCGCCGCGTGGGTGCGCTCGACGTCGAGGTTGTAGCGCTCGCATTCGCGCATCATCGCGCCGTGGTTGGAAGCCTGTTCGCGGTCCGAAGCGACGGCCGTGCTGACGGCGAATGCGCCCAGAATCATGATCGCAGACCCGGCCAGCACCAGCATCTTGTGCGGCATGTCGGCGGTCGCAAGCTCTCCGAAAACGAGAGCACCCCAGGCGAGTCCCCAAAGCTGGTTGGTGTTCGAAAGCGGAATGCCGCGGCCGATGCCGAGGTACTTCGTCGCGAACTGTTGGAAGAGGTCGCCAACGACCCACACAAAGCCGCCGAGGAACAGCCAGAAAAGCGCGCCGCGCGTATGCAACAACTGGAAGGCCGACGAATGCAGGCCGCCATCGAGTGCGAGGGTCAGCGCGAGCACCGTACCCAGCTCGCCGACAGTGAATGCGGTGATAAACGAGAGCGGGTTCATGCCGCTGATGTAGGCCTTGCGGTACGGCACATACATCGTCCCCCACATCAGGCTGGCGCCAAAGGCTGCGGCGATTCCGCCGAGCGCGTGGTGCGCGGCCGCGGTATCGCCACCGCCGTGGATCGTACTGAAGCCGAGCATGATCGCAGCGATAACAATCGCGACCACGCCGAGGACAACCTTGCTGATGGTCTTGGCGTTAGCGCCGTCAAGCTCGCGGAACAGAAGGCGACCCCACAGCAGGCCGATCAGCGAGTTGGTGTTCCACAGCGGAAACGCAACGGAAAGACCAACGTCGCGGATCGCAAACACGGTGAGCGTGTTGGCAACGGCCCACAGCGCTCCGGCGAGCAGCGCCCAGACGATGAGGTGCTTCTTTTCGGCTAGGTCCGTAAAAACGTAGCTGGTGCCCTTCAGCAGTGTCGGAAACGTCCAGCGCGCGGTGAAGACCCCGGCGACCATGCAGAGCGAAATCGCAAACGGCGAGTAGCCGGCGTTGACCAGCTTTGTGGGCGCTTCGGCCGCGCCCAACCACACGCCCGCCGTCAATCCGCAGATGACGCCCAGCATGTGCAGCGATATCCCGGGCTTGCGGGTCTGCGGTGTTGCGACTGTCATAGTGCTCCTGCGCGTGCGTTAGTGAAGGACGACCAGCAGGGCAATGCCGGCCAGCAGGACGAAGAAGGGCACCAGGAAATGGCTGTCCGTCAGAATACATTTGGCGGATTTCATGAAGCTCATGCGCGGTTCTCGTTCCTGAACAAGCTATTAGTCAGCGGTTACGTAGGCCGAAGCCTATAGATTCGCCGGCGTTGGTGTCAACTTTGCGACGCTTCAATACAGCAGGATTTTGGCGCGGCGGGCGTTGAAAGCGTCGAGTGCCGGCTGCCAGGATGCGCGGATGGTGCGCGGGGCGTCGCCGCGCTTCAGGGCGTCGAAGGTGGCCTGGTTGTCCATGAATCGCAGGGTAAGTCGAAAATCGACGGGATAAAGCTTGTGCAGCACCGCGAGAATTTCAATCCCCAACTCCGGCGTGTCGAGCGCGTTGCGGTCCGTAACAGTGAAGCGAACGGCTTCGATGGTCTGTCCATGGAATGGATATTTGTTGGCGTCTTCGACGACGGGGATGGTGGTGGCGGCGAAGGTGACGCCGGGGATGTGGCGGGCGGTGAGCGCGGCGGCGACGTCCGAGCCCTTGAACCATGCGGGTTTCTGCTCGCCGGTTTTCGCGTCCTTTGTCGGCATGCCCGCGCCGATGATGTGGAATGGCGAATCGGTGCCGCGACCCACGGAAATGTTGGTGGCCTCAATCATGCCGATCCCGGGGTAGAGCGTCGCGGCCACAGGGTCGCGCAGATTCGGGCTGGGATCGATCCACGGCAGATGCGTGTCCTCGAAATACTCGTCGCGCTTCCAGTGCTGCATCGCGATGACCATGAGCGGAGCATCCAGCGGCTTGCCGGCGGTGTCGAGCTTGTAGGTGTTGAAGTAGCGCGCCAGCTCGCCGTACGTCATGCCATGGCGCGCGGGGAGCTGCATGTAGTTGGTGTAGTTTTCGATGCCGGCGTCGGAAACTGGGCCCTGCACGGCGACGCCGCCGACGAGGTTGGGGCGGTCGAGAATGACAATGTCGAGCCGGTGATGAAACTCGTCGCGTTCGCGTGCCGAGGCTTCGAGGAAGTAGCCCATCGCGGCCTCATAAGTCCAAAAATGCACGCCCGCGTCCTGCAGGTCGATGACCACGGCATCGAGGTTTGCAAGTTGCTCATGAGTCGGATGCCGCTGCTCGGGCTTCGCCCCGTAGAGACTGAAGACGTGCAGGCCGGTGGCCGGCTCGGTTTCGTCGGAGATGTTATTCGTGTCCTGCCGTCCCGAGATGCCATGCTCAGGCGAGAACAGAGCAGTGAGTTTCGCGTTGGGCACGGACTTTGGCAGGTCCGCCGCGAAGATATCGACGGTGCGCCGACGGTTGGCATCGATGCCCGCCTGGTTCGTGAGTAGGCCGATGCGCAGGTGGTTATCATGCTGTTTTGCGAGCGTGGCGAGTTGGGCGAAGTGGGTGGCTTCGAGGACGTCCAGGCCGGTGAGGGTGGATGCGGTTGCCGTGATCTGACTTTGAGTCGAGGGGGAGCGAGTCTCCATTTCAGCTTGAGACACGCTTCCCATCCAACCGCCGGTATCCTGAAGCTCGCCCTTCGAGGAAGACGGTCGGGCGTTGCCGTTCGAAGCTGCGGGCCTCTCTACCGCACCGCGCTTCGGCCGCGATGTCAGAGTGGGCGTGCGATCCGTGGAACCATACAGCCGCAGCGCCCGGGCCGTGGCTGTTGCGACTTCGCCGCGCAGGTTCGAGATCGGCGGATTCCCGCGCGGATGGATGGCGTTGGCGAGCAGGACGATGTAGGTGTCGGAGCCGGGGTCCATCCACAGCGTGGTGCCGGTGAAGCCGGTGTGGCCGAAGCTGCCGATGGGAAAGATAAAGCCGCGGGGCTTCGAGAATGCGGTGTCGATGTCCCAGCCATAGCCTCGCAGGTCGTGGCCCTTGATGGCGGGGTAGACGGCGGCGAGCAGCGGGTCGGCGGGGTTCGTTCCAGCTGCGCGCGTGGCAGCGTTGGCTTCGGTGAGCTCTTGCGTCGTGTGGCCGGGCTGCTCGGGCGTTGTCATCAGCTCAAGCGTCGATTGCTTAAGCGGAAAATCGCTGGGGCGGCCCGCGAGGCGGTCGAGCAGCGCCTGCGCGAACAGCGACACATCGTGCGCGGTGGAGAACAGGCCGGCGTGCCCCGCGACCCCGCCCATGCGGCGCGTGGTCGGATCATGCACAGTCCCGCGAAGAAGCTGGTCGAAGTCGGGGTTGGTTTCGGCGGTGCCTTCGTTGTCGTGCGCGGTGGGAGCGATGTCGGCGATGAGGCTGGTGCTCCACGTTGCGGGTGGGCAGACGGTTTTGTCGACGCCGCGCGTCGGCGGCGCCCAGTGAACAGCCGCGCCCATCACCCAGCGCGGCCCGCAGGCTTGCGCGAAGGGCAGGTAGCGCGTGTGGACCATGCCGAGCGGCTTGTAGATGTGGTCGAGGACGTACATGTCCTCGGGCTCGCCGCTGAGGTGCTCGACCAGCATGCCGAGCAGAATGAAGTTGATGTCGGAGTAGCGAAAGACCGTTCCGGGCGCGGACTGCAGCGGCGCGGCCAGCGCGCGGCGGAAGCCTTCGGCGCGGTCGGGGGCAGCGAGGCCCCAAGGATCTTTAAGGGAGAGGTCAGGCGGCTCGCCGGAGAAATGCGTGAGCAACATGCGGAGCGTGACCTGCGCGCGTTGCGGATCGTGCGTGGGGTTGAAGTCGGGGAGATATTTTTCAACGGGGTCGTCGAACTCGAACTTCCCCTGCTCGTAAAGCTGCATGACGGCGGTTGCGGTGGCGAGGTCTTTGGTCAGCGAGGCCATGTCGAAAATCGTGTCCTCGGTCATGCGCTCGGCGGGCGAAGGTGTGCCGTCAAGGCCGGGCTCGCCCGCGAGCTTGCGATTGCCGTAAGCCTGGTGGAAGACGACGTGGCCGGAATGTCCGATGACGAGCGTCGCGCCGGGGAGTTTGTGCGCGGCGATTGCGTCGCTAATAAGCGTGGAGACGGGAGTGAAATTCGGCGCGGGCGCGACATCGGGTTCCTGCGCAACGCTGCGCAACGGCAGAAAGAGCGCGAGGCCAACCGCAGCCACAGCGATAGCGTTGCGGCGGGATTGCTTGCGAAAGATGAGGCTGGCGAGAGATCCAATGGCGAAAGTTACGAGTGCTCCAATGATGGTGTACCAGGGATAAGCGATTTTGGGGATGAGGACGGGGCCGATATGCACGGGGAATGCTCCTTGCCAAAGCCAGATGTTGAGCGCGAAGCCGCAGACCATGCCGATGCTCGCACCCAGTTCAGTTGCATAACGTGTCAGCGTGCCGAGCAGGAAGACTCCCAACAGGCAGCCATAAGCGACCGACGCGATGGAAAGCCCGATCTCCACAACGTGGCCTTTGCCTCCGGCCTGTACGCTGTAGACGGCGATCGCAAACAGCACGAGCGCCCAGAGGACGGTTGATGATTTCGAAATAATCCCGCGCTCGCGACCATCGGCGTGGGGGCGGAGGCGCATGTAGAAATCGACGACGGTAGTGGAAGAAAGTGAGTTGAGCGCAGCGGAGAGGTTGCTCATCGCCGCGGCCAGAATCGCCGCTACAAGTAGCCCCGCAATACCGACGGGCATCTCGCGCACGATGAAGGTGGGGAAGATGCGGTCGCCGCTGGCGAAGACTGCCGGATGCTGTCCGTAAAAGACGAACAGGCCCGCGCCGATCAACAGGAACAGCGTGAACTGCACGAAGATGACGACGCCGGAGCTGAGCAACGCAAGCTGCGATTCACGCAGGCTGCGCGCGGCCAACATGCGCTGCACCATCAGCTGGTCCGTCCCGTGCGAGGCCATGGTCAGGAACGTTCCACCCAGAATGCCCGCCCAGAAGGTGTAGGAGTCGGTGAGGTTGAAGGCGAAGTTGAGCATGTGAAATTTGCCGGCTGCACCGGCGACGGCGTGGATAGTGCTCCAGCCGCCGGCCACGTGCGAGCCGAGCGTAATGAGCGCGACGAACGTCCCGCCGATGTAGAGGAACATCTGCACAACGTCCGTCCAGATGACCGCCGTCATGCCGCCCTCAAACGTATAGAGCAGTGTGAGGGCGGAGATGATGCCGATGCTCAGAACGTCTCCCGTGCCGATGGCGATGCCGACGACGATGCTCACGGCGAAGACGCGAACGCCTTCCGCCGCCGCGCGCGTTAGCAGGAACAATCCGGCGGTAACTTTATGCAGCGACGGGCCAAATCGCCGGTCGATGAGTTGATAAGCCGTCAGCATTTCGCCGGCGAAGTAGCGCGGCAGAAACAGCACCGCCGCCACAATCCGCCCGAGCATGTAGCCGATGACGAGTTGCAGGAATCCAAAGTTGCTGGCGAACGCCAACCCAGGAATAGACACGATGGTGAGCGTTGAAGTCTCCGCCGAGACGATCGACAACGCAATCGCCCACCAGGGAATCGTATTGTTCGCAAGGAAGTAGGACTTGAGCGATTTGTCAGCCTTGCCCGCGCCCTTTTTCTCGCGGAAGTGCAGTCCGAACAGCGTGATCGCGACCAGGTACACGGCGACGAGTGCGAGGTCGAAGGTGCTGAGTCGCGTGGGCGAAACGGCGAACGCGAGTGCGGCCAACGGGCTCGGCAATGAGGTCTCCTGACGACGGAATGCAGTGGAGCTTATGATAACGGGCTGGGGCGGTTGCTTGCGCTGCCGCTTGAGGAGACCCCGAAACAATGGCGTATTTTGTAGCGTTGGATGGCGGTGGGACCAAGACGGAATGTTGGGTCGCCGACGAGAATAGTGTGCTTGGACGGGCTTCGACGGGCAGCGTGAAGCTGATGAATGTCGATGAGGCCACGGCGACTTCGCGGCTGCAAAATCTGGTGCGCGAGACGGCTGCGGAAGCCGGCGTCGCGCTGAGTGATGTAACACGGACGTGCTTCGGCCTGGCGGGAAGTTCGAGCGATGCGGTGCGGGAGTGGGCGGTGCAGACGCTGCGCGCAGTCGTCGGCGGCGAGATCATGATTTGCGGCGACGAAGAGATTGCGCTCGATGCGGCCTTTCACGGCGGCCCCGGCGTGCTGGTGATTGCCGGCACGGGATCGAACATCGTCGGCCGTTGCGCCGACGGCACGACGCAGACCGCGGGCGGCTGGGGGCCGATGCTCGGCGACGAGGGCTCCGGGCACTGGATCGGCGTGGAGGCGATCAAGTCCGCGCTACGGGCCCAGGACCGCGGCGTCGAAACCTGCATGTTGAAGGACATCGAGGGCCATTGGGGCCTGCACAGTCAGGGCGAGTTGGTGGCGTTTGCAAACCGGCGGTCGCGCGTGGAGTTTGCGGAACTGACCGCGGTCGTCGCGAAGTGCGTTGAAGATGGCGATGGGCTCGCGTCCAGCGTGCTCGAACGTGCCGGGCATGAGTTGGCGGAGCAGGTGAGTCTCGTCGCCTCAAAGATGCACCACGCCGGATGCGCCGCGGCGGACGCACTGCACGTTGCATACAGCGGCAGCGTGCTCGCGAAAATTCCCCGCGTGCGCAAGGCGATGGAGGAAGCGCTGCGAGCTTCCATGCCGAACGTGGAAGTAGCCCAGAGCGCGGTCGAGCCGCTTGAAGGCGCGCTGTGGAGATGCAGGGCTTAGGTAACGCCCAACTCACAAGTTCTTTTTTGCTTCTAGGTAGGTCTGGGCTTCAGCCCAGACATTACAAGCCGCCACAAATCTGGGTTTTAGCCCCTGGGAACATGTTTTCCTTCTTGGCTGCCATACGCCTTCAAAGAGCGCGCTGGATTTTGCGACCCCTGATGTAGGTAGCGATCAAGCACCCCTGCTCATCGAAGCGGTTGAGGTTGGCGACCGAGCCCGGCGCAAGGCGCGTTAGCCCGGGGACGCCGAGCATCGCCGCGGGATTGTGCGAGGCGAGGCGCGTTGCGACGGCGAGCGGCGCATGAGCGAACGTCTGCAGGTTGGCGACGGCGCGGTCCATGGTGAGTACGGAACCGGCGAGCGTTTCTTTTCCGGCGGCGATATCTTCCTTGAGCTGTGCGCGGCCATTTGCCACCGAGACGGAAAACTGTCCGAGCATGTAATCGCCGTCCGGCATGCCCGCGGCAGACATGGCATCAGTAACGAGGATCGCCCGCGTCTCCGATTTCGCGCGCAGCCACAGCCGCACGACCGGCGGCTCAACATGCACGCCGTCGCAGATCAGTTCGGCGAATAGGCGATCGTCGTCGAGCACGATGCCGAGGATGCCCGGTTCACGGTGATCGAGCGCCCGCATAGCATTGAAGGTGTGCGTGGCGCTCGTCGCTCCGGCATCGACGGCGGCGAGAGTTTGTGCGGCGGTCGCGTTGGAGTGGCCGAGGGAAATTTTTACGCCGAGAGCGTCCGCGTGGCGGATGAGATCGAGCGCCGCTGAGGGTCCAGAAGGCACAGCGACGGCATTCGGCTCGGGCGCAATCGTCATCAGGCGGATGTGCCCACGTGCCGCTGCGTAGAAGTGATCGAAGAGTTCGATGCTCGGCGGTTGCAGCAGCGCCGGCGGATGCACTCCCCGCTTGGCGTGCGAGAGGAACGGGCCTTCAAGATGGATGCCGATGGGCTGCGCTTCGCCGTCGCGCGGCGCAGCCTCGATGGCGTCGGCGAGAGCTTCGAGCGCGCGCAGTGTAGCGTCGACGGGCGCGGTCACGGTGGTCGGTAGATAGTGCGCAACGCCGCGGCTGGCGAGGAAACGCTGCATCTCGCTGAGGTCCGCTGCAGACGCAGACATCACATCATGACCCATCGCCCCATGAGTGTGGATGTCAAGGAACGCTGCGGTCAGCGTCGTGTGGTCCTCATGCAGAGCCCGCGGGTCGGAGTAGATTTCGCCGATCGTGCCTTCCGGCGTGACGGTAAGTACAGCGAACTCCACCGAGCCGATGTCGGTGATCAGGTGCCGGGCTGTGATGGTCTGCGTCACTTCGATTTCTTCTTCTTGACCTTCTTCGCCTTCTTGATTTTCTTCGCCTTCACTGGAGCGGGCGCGGGCTCCGGCGGAGGCGGTGCGTACATGCCCGCGTCGGCTGGGCTGGGCAGCGTTCGCGTCTCCGACCACTGCCGCTGTGCGCTGCGCATCTCGTCCATGCGCGAAAGCCACACCCCGACGGTGTAGTCGTAGTGTTCGAGCACCGGCCGCAGCGCGTAGGGACGGTTGGTGCGCAGCCAGCTTTGCGCGTAGAGGCCGCGGATCAGCGAGTAGCCATCCTTGATGTCCTGTATGCGGCCGTTGACGCCGTTGATGTCGCCGAGCAGCGCGGAGACCGACGGCTTGGCCTTGCGGTCGCCGGTTGCGGCGGTCGCGATGGCCTGGTTGTAGTCCTGGGTCATCTCGTCGGCGAGTTGGAACTTGAGCCCGATAAAGTCCATGCGCCGCGCGCCGAGTTCGAGCGCGTCGATGGCGTCGGTTTCGCGCAGGCTCGTCGGGTTCGATGGGAACTGGTTCGTCGGTGTGTAGACAGCCTTCACAGGTGGCGCTGGCGCAGCCGCGCGGGCCGCGGCGACCAGCGTCATCGCCTTCTCAGCGTGCAGGCGCAGTTCGCTCAGGATCGGCCGGATGTGATTGAAGTTGTCCTGCTGATCTTTAGCCCACGGGTCGGCCCAGAACAGCATGTCGGAGCCGTCGCCGAGTTTGACCGACTTGATCAGATCGTGCGCGGCCATCATCTCGATCTGCGCCTGGTTGATGTCGCCGGTGCGGTCGCCGTGGAAGACCTGTCCGAACGTCTGCTCGAACTGCGGGATGGAGCTTTCGCCCTGCTGCCACGCCGCCGCCGCTCCGAACAGAATGCCATACCAGTTGTTCGACGCGAGCGCTTCGCCGTCGTCGTTCCAGATGGTGTTGAGCTGCCCGGTCGAGCCCATCGTCTGGCCGTCGCGCGTGAACTCCTGGATGTTGAGCAGGCCGTTGCTGTAGTTGGGATAAACGCGGTTCCAGTTATTGATGCCGGGCGACACCCACGTCTCAAAACCCGCGTCGGTATAGGGTTTCATGTACTTGATGAAGCCGTTGGGATTGGGGCTGTACTGCCAGCCGATGGCGATGGTGTCGCGCTTGAACTGCTCGGGCATGGCCTTCAGCAGGTCGGGCTCGTGCTGCGCGATGTCGCCCCAGAAAAGCAGCCGGCGGTTGAGCGGGCGCAGCGTGGCGTCAATCTGCTGCATGAAGTCGAGATACACCTTGCCGAGACCGTTGGCATCGACGGCGGCCTTCGTCTGCCCCAACCCGAGGTCCTCGGTTTCATCCGCGCCCACATGCAGGAACGGCGACGGATAAAGCTGCGCGAGTTCGCCGAACATCTGCGAGATCAGCGTCAGCGATCCGGGCTGTCCGGGTGCGAGGACGCTGCCGTGGGGCGTCTCCGCGAGCGGCTGATACTGCTCGTAGACCAGCATGTGGCGTACGTGTCCGAAGGCTTCCTGCTCGGGCACGACCATGACGTGATACTGGCGCGCGTAGGCAACCAGCTCGCGCGCATCAGCCGCCGAAATGCTGCCCCCCGGCGGCGCGGGCAGCGGGTTCGAAGCGTACTGCTGGGTGTTCTCGAAGTATGGCGAATAGAGATTGCACTTGTACGCCGCGATGGTGCGTATGACCTTCTTCTGGAACTCCAGCGTGTCGATAGGGCCGCGCGACATGTCGTCGTCGAGGCCCCGGTACTTCATCGCCGGCCAGTCGCGGATGTCCGCAGCGTGCAGCACGAAGTTCCGCCCGCCCGTGTCCTCGATCATCTGCTTGAAGGTCTGCGCGGCGTAGAAGACGCCTTCGGCAGTCGCGCCGCTGAGGGTGATTCCGTTGCTCGCGGCTGTGATGGTGTAGCCCTCGGGCTTCGCGGCATCGGCGAGGTTCAAATTGGCATTGCGTTGGAGGCGGATGGGCAGGCCGGCACTCTCGTCCGTCGGAACGCCGCGCTTTGCGAGGGTGTCGCGGAGATCGCCGGCGGCGAACTGGTCTTCCGCATCGCAGCCGGTGCAGACAATCTGGACGCCGTGCAGCAGCGGCCGGTCCGGCTGCACATGGTACTCGCGCGGCACGGGGATCAGAGGCACGGGAACCGGTTGCGGTGTTTGCGCAGTCACGGCGAGCGAAAGTGTCAGAAATGCGACAGCGACGAACTGAAGTCTCATGTTGTAACGGTACACGATTGAAGTGCAGGGGATAGAGGATAGGAGATAGAGGTAGTGAAGGCAAAAGCGGCATGGATGCCGGTGGCAAGCGGGCATTCACTATCCTCTATCCTCTGCTCACTATCCCCTAAATCGGTGCCGCACCGGTGACGATCGCCACCCCAGGCGGCGGGACGAACGTGAAGTCGCTGTCCCTGGTCGGGATGTTTTCGTGCAGGTCGGTAAAGGTGAACGTAGTGGTCGCGCCGTCGACTTCTTCGAGCCGCATGGCGTGGATCTGGCCGGAGGCATCGACCGTAAGCGCGAGCGACCGCAGCCGTTGCTGCATACCCTTGGGAACACCGGAAAGCGTGTAGCTGTTCGGGCCGGCGAGCGTTAGTGTAAGGTGATCGAGCTCCTTCGACAGCTCCGTGTGGCCGAGGAGAAATCGCAGCGGCGAGCGCAGGTCGTCAAGCTGCTTGGCGGGGAGCCGCTGGGCCTGGGTGTCGCCGGGGGTATAGAAGATGGCGGACTTGCCGTCGAGCAGGAAGAGTTTCCCGCGCGGCGAGTCGTACGCCCAGCGCATCCGCCCGGGCTTCTTCAGTGTCAGGGTGCCGGTCTCGGAGCGGTCCTCGCCCATGCCGACGTAGCGCTCGGTGTAGCGTGCCTGTAGCGAAGCGAGATGGTTATAGTGCGCGTCCACCGTCTTCGCAAGCGAGGCGGCCGTCACCTGTGCTGAGGCGACGGCCGCAAACGCGAACGAAAAAACTACTGCAGCAGTTCGGTGCAGTTGGTGCCGCCCTTGGGGTCGTAGTGGATCAGGCCGTCCGCGTCCGTGCAGTACCCGAGGTTGCCGGAGTGGCCGACGGAGTTCGGCACGGCGGTGATGGCGTAGCTGTTGTACTGGTCCTGGTTGTTGGCCGTCGCCTTGCCGCCGCAGGTGATGGTGAAAGTGTAGCCTGCCTTGTTGCCGCCGACCAGGTCGTCGCCGATGATCTCGGCCGCCTCGGGGGTCGCCGGACCGGCAGCAGTATTGCCGCCGAGCTGCGCCAGCGTGCAGGCGTAGCCGTGTTGCGGATAGGACCCGTTGTACTCCCCTTCCGCCGAGTTCAGCACCCGCAGCGACTGCACGGCGGACGTCTGGTGGGCCCGGATGGTCACCTTCTGCATGGCGGGCACGGCCAGCGTCATCAGGATCAGGATGACGGACATAACGATCAGCAACTCGATCAGCGTGAAGCCGGCCTCGGTCGAACGAATTTCAGGTTGGTTGCGCATAAATTTCCTCACAGATGCAGGAATTCCGGTGGTACGATCTTCCTCTTGAAGTATAGACGTAGCCGCATAGCGTTTCAGTAGGCCGAAGACGCTGATCGTCTAGAATATTAGCCGAAGCCTGCACGATTGGGAGGGAGCAAATGGCAGAGACTGTAGCAGTACAACCGAAGCAGGAACAGAAGCCGCTCTCTACCGGTGAAAGCATCCTGGCGAAGCTCGCCGCACGGCAGAAGCTGAGTTTCCCAAAAAAGTAACATCAACAGCTCAGGCTGTCGCGCTCGATCTTCAGCCCGCCAAGGTTCCCGAGCAGCGTCAGCGCCAGCTTTTCCGGCTGGATCAGCTCAACCGCCAGCCGCTGAATATCTTCGCGACTGACGCGGTTCACCTCCGACGTAATGTCGTCGACGCTGAAAAACCGCCCAAAGTACATCTGCTGCCGCGCCAGGTTCGACATCCGCGACGACGAGCTTTCCAGCCCCAGCACCATGTTGCCCTTCAGCTGGTCCTGCGCTCGCTTCAACTCTTCTTCCGACACCAGTTCGGCCTTGATGCGACGGAACTCGGCCAGCGTCAAATCAAGTACCTCGCGGGTCTTATCGACCGCGCATCCAGCGTATACGGCCAGCGATCCAGTATCGCGAAACGGGTTCATCTCGGAGTAGATCGAATAGGCCAACCCGCGCTCTTCGCGGATCGCCTGAAACAACCGCGAACTCATCCCGCCACCCAGAATCGAATTCAGCAGATAAGCAGCGTAGCGGTCGGGGTGCGCGATAGGAATTGATGGCAGAGCGAGGCAGAACTGCACCTGCTCCAGCGACTTCTTGTTCTTCAGCGTGATGTGCGGATAGGCCGTAGGCGATGCCGTGCGCTCGGGTCGCGCGGTGGAGGCGGGCAGCGTCGAAAACGCCTCCGCAACCTCGGCGACAAAGCTGTCGTGCTCCAGATTTCCGGCAGCGGTAAAGACCATATTCTGCGGCGTAAACCGTGCAGCATATTCGTCGAGCACAATCGCCTGATTGAAGCTCGAAACCGTCTTCGCGGTCCCGAGGATCGGCCGCCCCAGCGCGTCGCCCTTCCAGAATTTCTGCGTAAAAAGCTCGTGGACCAGGTAGTCGGGATTGTCCTCGTCCATCTTGATTTCTTCGAGGATGACGCCCTGCTCCCGCGCCAGATCGTCCGGCGCAAACGTCGGATGCAGCACCAGGTCGGTCAGCAGGTCGAGCGCGGCGGGTACGTTTTCGTCCAGCACCTTGATGTTGAAGCAGACGGTCTCCTTGCCGGTAAACGCATCGAGGTTGCCGCCGATGGAGTCGACCTCTCTCGCCAGCTGCGAGGCGGAGCGCGTCGTAGTGCCCTTGAACACCATGTGCTCGATGAAGTGGGCGATGCCGTTGCGCTCCGGCGTCTCGTCGCGCGAGCCGGAATCGATCCACACGCCCATGCTGACAGACCGCAGGTGCGGCATGCGTTCGGTCAGCACAAGCAGGCCGTTGGAAAGCGTGGTCTTGCGAATATCGCGGGCGGGCGACGGAGAGGCAGTGATGGAGGCGGAATTTTCCGCTAAAACTACGGACATAACCCTATTGTTTCATGGACAAGGGGTTACGCGTCCACCATGAGCGTCCCCTGGTGATAGACGATCTGCCAGCCCCCCGGCGTACTGCGCCAGATCGTCCCGCGGCGGGTCTTGCGGCCGTCGCCCTGGTCGAGCGTGTAGGTCAGCAGATAGGTGTCGGCGCCGAGGCGCCGGCAGTGGAAGCCCGACGTCTCCCAGCCGGCCGCGGCGGCGTCGACGGGCGGGATATTTTCCAGCTTTCGCAGGATAAATTCGCGGTCGTAGCGCCGCCCGGACGCTCCAAACTCCCAATAATCCGGGACCATCATACGGTCGAACTCGCCCAGCGTGCGCGCGAATTGAGCGCGATGGAAGATGGGCTCCTGCGGGGCCAACTCGTTGAGGATGGAGAGCAATTCCGGGTCGGTGGGGGGCACGGATTCGTCGGACATAGGCCATCATAAACACGTCGTCTAGACTGGAGCTATGGAGAACGCGGTACAAACTGGCATCGACGCCGAAGCAGCCGTGCCAATGCCGCCGACGCGCGCACTGTTTGGCCTCGCTCTGCCGGAACTGATTGCCGTAATGGCCGCGCTAGGGCAGAAGGCATATCGCGCGCGGCAGGTCTTCGACGCTCTGTATAAGCAGCGGGTCGCGTCGCTGGACGAGGTGACGACGCTGCCTATCGCCTTGCGCGAGCAGATGCAGGCGGCAGGCTGGCAGATTGGCCTGCCGGAAATGGTGCAGACCGCGAAATCCATCGACGGCACCGAGCGCTACCTGATGCGCATGGCCGACGGCGAGACGGTCGAAACCGTCTGGATGCCCGACGGCGACGGTGGCGAGCGAGGCGACGGCAGCGAGGCCGCGATCGAGGAGTCGGGCGAGCGCGTAGACGCTGTCGAAGCCGTGACGGGCAAGATCGACAAGCGCAACTGGGGCGCTCTGGCGGAGCAGGGCCTTCGCCGCGCGACGATTTGCATTTCCAGCCAGGTGGGCTGCGCCGTCAACTGCCAATTCTGCCTGACGGCCAAGCTCGGGATTCGCCGCAACCTGACGGCGGGCGAAATCGCCGGACAGGTCGCCGCAGTGCTCAACCGCCACGGCGTCAAGATGGGCAAGGACCGCATCAACCTCGTCTTCATGGGCATGGGCGAGCCGTTCCTGAACTACAACTTGTTCATGCAGAGTGTGTTGTTACTCGTTGATGGAATTGGAGTTCCAGAATCGCGGATGACTGTCTCCACCTCCGGCATACTCCCCGGAATAGAAGCCTTTGCAAAGGAAACGGTGCGCCCCAAGCTGGCACTCTCGCTCAACGCTTCGAACGATGTTGTTCGGGAGCGTATTATGCCGATCACCCGCAAGTGGAACATTGAGAAACTGCTGAAAGCAGTGAAGACAATACCTTTGCGTGCGCGGGAGTGGGTGACGTTTGAGTATGTCTTGCTGGGCGGCGTCAACGACCAGCCCGAGCACGCCCGTGAGGTGCTCGCGCTGCTCAAAGGCATGGCGGCGAAAGTGAATTTGATCGTCTGGAACCCCGGCCCAGGCATCGACTACCACCAGCCCGAGCCCGCCGATGTTGCGGTTTTTCAGAAGATGCTGATGGCAGGCGGAATTCCAACGTATATCCGCCGTCCCCGCGGCCGCGACATCTACGCCGCATGTGGCCAGTTGAAGCGTACAGTCGCGGACGAGTCGCCGAAGCTGGTGGTGATCGGGGCGGCGGCGATCTGATCGGTGATGTCAAAATTGGAAATTGACGTCATTTGTAGCAAGGCATAGAATTTATCCATGGCACACAGCGCCTTCACATTACGGCTTCCTTCCGCAGAGCGGGCAGCTCTGGAGACTCTAAGCAAGATCGAGGGTCGACCCATGAACCAGCTTCTGAATGATGCGGTTAGGAGCTATTTGTCTCACAGCGGTCCAAGGGAGCGCAGTCTCGAAGAAAATCTGGAGCGTTTGCGAGCCTATCGAAAGCGAGACCCCGAGTTCAAAGCCGCGATGGCGGACTTCGTTCAGGCTGAACTTGCGGAAGAAGACCCGATGGACGGCGTGCCCGTACGAGGCGAGTTCGTCGCCGGGGAGTTTGTCGAAGCGGGACCGGCGCAGAAGAAAATTCGCGAGCTCTTGAATGCCTGATTGGGATAGAGACAGTCCCAAACTAGATTCGAATCTGGACGGATTGATTGCCGAGGTCGCGCGAGCAGTCCGGCTGCGAGAGACGGCGAGTGTCGAACAGGCACGGCGCTGGCATCGGGCGATGATGGCTGGCCTCAAAGTCCCCGATCCGGTATATGTCGGCGCGTTCCGAGGCGAAACCGATCTTGAAAATGTCCAGGTAAGGATCGTCGGAAGACACGGCTTGCCCGCAGATCAAGTGTCCGAAGAACTGAAGCGGTTTGAAAGGAAGCTTCAGGATTTGGTTGCGGCATTGGACTCACTTGTTGGAGTGGGGGACGAGCCGAACGCGGATCAACTCTCCGCCATCATCGATCTTGCCGCTTGGGCGCACACCGAGTGGATACGAATTCATCCGTTTGCGAACGGAAATGGCCGGACAGCGCGGCTGTGGGCAAACAGTATTGTCATGCGCTATGGCTTACCGCCGTTTATCGGTCTTCGTCCGCGGCCCAATACCGGATATGCGGCTTCCGGAGCCAGCGCGATGCGGGGAAACTGGGAGCCGACGGCAGCCGTCTTTCGGCGTCTGTTGGACATCTTTCTAAACGAACAGCCGTGAAGGTTTTCTCTTTGCATTGCCGTTCAACTTCTTGTTCGAAAGCTTGACAGTCCGGCTACAATAAAACCAGACGATTGTGGAGGCCCGGCCACCTGCCGGGCCTTCGAACTTAACCCACGAACCCGGCATAGGCGCGACCGGATGTCCGAAGCTAACTCGTTTCGTTAAGGCACTTTGGGCGCTTTAGGTGGGGGAGGGGTTGCTGGTCGCGCTATCGCCTAGGCGGCGACGGCGGCGCGATGCAACGCCAACTGTAGCACCGTCTCGGCGACGTGCTCGTAGGCGTGGCGGAGGACTTCGCCTTCGTGGACGAAGTTTCCCGTAATGGGCTCGACGCCCAGCGCGCGGATGCGGTCGAGGTCGGCCTCGATCGGGCTCTGGCCCTCGGCGGCATAACGTTCCACAGCGTCCGGCGGGATGGGGCCGGTGTTGATCAGGGCGCAGTCGAAGATGCGGCCCCCGGCATGGTCGAAGATTTTCTCGATGTGCTGGGAGGCAGTCAGGCCGAGCGACTCGTTGGCCTGGGTCATCAGATTGCAGACGAAGACGCGGCTGGCGTGGCTGGCCCGCAGCGCCTCCGGGATTCCGCGCACCAGCAGGTTGGTGATTAGCGACGTGTAGAGCGAGCCCGGACCGATCGTGATGAGGTCGGCCTCGGCAATGGCTGCGAGCGTCTCGGGCACCGGAGACACGTCGGCCGGCTCGATCATCAGCTCGGCGATGCTGCGTTTGGAGGCGGTGATGTTGGTTTCGCCGTGGACTATGGAGCCGTCGTCCATCAGCGCCGCAAGGGTCGCATTGGCGTTGGTGGCGGGATAGATGCGGCCGCGAGTCGCGAGGATCTGCGACGACATCTGCACCGCCTGCGCGAAGTCTCCCGTGATGCCGGAGAGAGCGGCGACGAATAAGTTGCCGAAGCTGTGGCCTTCGAGCGCGCCCTGCTCGAAGCGGTACTGGAAGAGGCGGGAGAGCAGGTGCTCGTCCTCGGACAAGGCGACCATGCAGTTGCGGATGTCGCCGGGGGGAAGGATGTTCAGGTCCTCGCGCAGCCGTCCCGAGGACCCGCCGTCGTCGGTGACCGTGACCACCGCCGAGAGCTCTCGGATGAGCCCGGGTGCGTCGATGCCGTCGTGGTCGGTCGAGCGCCGGCCGTGCTCCGCCGAGCCGGGCGCGGCGACGTACCGCTTCAGTCCCAGCAGCAGCGTGGACAGACCGGTGCCGCCGCCAATGGCGACGACCCGCAATTGCCTGGGGGTGGCGGGGTTCATGCGTCCCCTCTAGTGTAAGACGGACGGGGGGCTGATGCGAGTCCGAAGGTGGTACACGCCTGCCTCTACTTGGGGAGAGCGCGGATGAGCTGTAAGTTCTAAGTTCTGAGGAAAAACGACGTCTGCATTCGCGACGAAACTTACAACTTACAACTTACAACCCCAACTTCTACGCTTCCGGGTACAACAACTCGGTAAAGCGCGGATCGTCGGCAACGCCGTCGAAGTCGGAGTCGGAGCGGGCCTGAATCCGGTTCTGCGCATTCAGCCGGATCGCCTCGGTCAGGTGTTCGATGCATTTCTGGGTTTCGCCGGTCATGCTGGCCAGCAGCGCGAGGCCGTAGAAAGCGTAGTCGGCCGTGTCCTTCTTCAGCAGGATGGCCTGGAAGTGTTCGCGCGCGTCGTCGTAGTGGCCGTGGTTGAGCAGCGAGATGGCGTAGTCGTAGCGCTCTTCATGGGACTCGAAGCTGGTGGCGCCTTTGGATATCTGCGCGACGCAGGCCGCGATATACATGCGGATGCGGTCGGCGAGGTCGTGGGGCGCGTTGGCCAGCATCTCGTTGAAGATGCCGTGGGCTTTCTCATACTTTCCGGCCTGCATCAGCCGCAGAGCGTTCTCGTAGAGCAGGAGCGTCTTTTTGCGGTTTTCGTCGGCGGGAATAACGGCGACCCCGGCCAGCGTGCGTGGCTTCCTGTGAGGCGCCGATGCGGCATCGTGTTGCGGAGACGGATTCGAGGTTGCGACTTTCGTTGCCATGGGTTCCTGTGCTTGGCCCGACGTGCGGCATGGTTCAGAACACGTTGTATACAAAGGATTGCTTGCTTCGGTTTTATACGGCAGCGAAGGGCGCAGGTCAACCTTCTCCCGAATCGGTGCTCTTGGCAATGGCGCTTCGGTATAAGACGGGGTTCAGGGCCGGGTCGTTATACATCTTGAGTTGACGATAGAGTTTGAAGCGTCGCCGCCCATTTTGGATGTCCAGCCACAGTTCGTCGAGGCATCCGGCGAGGTCGCCCCGCTGGGCATCGAGGATGGCAAGGCGCTCGCGATTGCGCTGGTGGTGCGCGGACCCGGTGCCGGGGCGCCGGGTTTCCTCCTCGGTGTGGAAGCGCTTGAGTGCGAGGATGGAGAGGCGGTCGATCATCATGCCGGGTGTTTCGGAGTGCAGTGGTGCGGTCTCATCTTGCGGCGGAATGCTGGAGAGGAGCAGCAGGTCGATGTGCTCGGCCAGGTCATTGCGGCGCTGGTTGAGCCGGTCGATGGCGTGTTTGTGCTCGGTGATGTCGTGGTCGGAGGCCAACGGGTCGCGGGCGGCGTCCTCGTGGTGCCAGAGGTCGAAGTTGGCGCGGTGCTGGTCGAGCACCAGAGCTTCAAAGCTATTGTCTGGCACTTCCTGGGGGAGAGACGCGTCGTGCCAGCGGTCGTTGGCTTGGTCGTGCAGGCGGACGATGTGTGCGGCGTCGAGCATGGCGGTCGCTCTAGTGTAAGCCGTGCGAGACTGGCTGCATGGGCAAGGTGAAGCGCGTGCTGATCTATCGTCTCGGCAGCCTGGGAGATACGGTGGTCGCCCTGCCGTCGCTGCACCTGGTGGCGCGCGCGTTTCCCGACGCCGAGCGCAGGCTGCTGACCAACGTTCCGGTGCATGCGAAGGCGCCCCCGGCTGCCGCGGTGCTCGGGGAGTCGGGGCTGGTGTCGGGCTACTTCCGTTATACGGTCGGGATGCGGAACATATTCGGCCTCGCGAAGCTGTGGTGGCAGTTGCGGCGCTGGCGCCCGGATGTCCTGGTGTATTTGGGCGCGGCACGCGGGTTGGAGTCGGCGCGCAGGGATGCGCGGTTCTTTCGGCTATGCGGCGTGCGCGAGATGGTGGGGGTGCCCCTGACGGAGGCAATGCAGAGGAACTTCTTCGGAGCCTCATCGGCGAAAGGCTTGGTCGAACTGGAGCCGGAAACGGCGAGACTGGCGCGGAATGTCGCGGAGCTTGGGGATGCTTGGCTGAGTGAACCGGCGAGTTGGGATTTGCGGCTGACCGATGCGGAGCGGGCGGCGGCTCGGGAGGCAATCGGGGCGGAGGTGCTTGCGAGGCCGATGATTGCCGTCAGCGTGGGCACGAAGGTGCAGGCCAAAGACTGGGGCCGCGACAACTGGCGCGCGCTGCTGGCGGAGTTGGCGGCGGCTTACCCGGGGCATGGATTGCTGCTGGCGGGTGCGGCCGAGGACAGTGGCGCGAGTGAGTTCGCGACGGATGGCTGGCGAGTCGCGGGTGGCGGCCCGGCGGTGAATCTGTGCGGGAAGCTGACTCCGCGGGAGAGCGCGGCGGCGCTTTCGGTCGCAAAGATATTTGTTGGGCACGACAGTGGGCCGATGCATCTCGCGGCAGCGGTTCAGGTGCCTTGCGTGGCGATCTTTGCAGCGCGGAATGTCCCGCGGGTATGGTTTCCCTTTGGCGAGCGGCATCGGGTGGTGTATCACAGGGTCGATTGCATGGGGTGTGGATTGGAGACGTGCATCGTGGAGCGGAAGAAGTGCATTTTGTCGATCGCCGTGGATGAAGTGGTCCAGGTTGTCGGTTCTCGGTTGTCGGTTGCGGGTGAAGGCGATTCGACGGGTGAGAAGTAACAACCGAGAACCGACAACCCACAACCCAGAACCTTCGAGTGCGATGATGGGTTGAGGAGTGCGTATGTTGCCGGAGATTCATAAGGTGCTGGGGCTGCTGGAAGGCGGCTTTGCGGAGCTGAAGGTGCTGGTGGTGGGCGACCTGATGCTGGACCGCTACATTCTCGGCGACGTGGACCGGATTTCGCCGGAGGCCCCGGTGCCCGTGCTGCGGCACGTCAAGCGCTACGAAACACCCGGCGGAGCGGCGAACGTCGCGATGAATCTCGCCGGACTCGGCTGCCAGACGCTGCTGGCGGGTTTCTGGGGTAATGACGCGGAGCAGAAGGAGCTGGCGGGGTTTCTGGAGAAGGCCAGGATCGATACGACGGGGGTTGTGTCGACGGCGCTGCCGACCATATCCAAGACACGGATTGTGGGTCGGCAGCAGCAGTTGCTGCGGCTGGATATTGAGAGCCGCGAGAAGCCGAGCGAGGTCGATTGCGGACGCCTGATGGAGGGTGCCGAGCAGCTTGCCGGTAAGGTTCACGCGGTTGTGCTGTCCGACTATGCGAAGGGCGCGTTGTCGGCGGAACTGTGCGAGCGCGTGATTCGTGCGGCGCGGCAAGCGAGCGTGCCGGTGTTGGCCGATCCGAAGTCGCCGGACTTCGGCAAGTATTCCGGGGCGACGACAGTTTGTCCGAACCTGGGAGAACTGGCGGTTGCGACCGGGGTCGCGGCGAGCGATACGGACGCGCTGCTGGCCGCGGGCGAGGCGTTGCGTAAGGAGCATGATCTGCGCTTCCTGACCGTCACGATGAGCGGGAAGGGAATTCGGCTGTTGAGCGAGGCGGGTGTTTATCACTCGCCGACACGGGCGCGGGAGGTGTTCGATGTGTCCGGGGCCGGCGATACCGTCATTGCGGCGATGGCTGCGGCGCTTGCGGCGGGGTTGAAGATGGAGACGGCGGTCGAGTTGGCGAACCTTGCCGCGGGGATCGTCGTGGGCAAGGTGGGGACTGTGCCGATCGCGCGGCATGAACTGGTGGCTGCGCTGACGCCATCGAGCGGTTTCTCCGCCGGCGAGAAGATACTGGACCGCGAGCGGCTGGCGACGCGGATTGCGGAGTGGCGCGCGGCGGGACAGACGATCGTGTTTACCAACGGCTGTTTCGACCTGCTGCACATGGGGCATGTGACGCTGCTGGAGGAATGCCACAAGTTTGGGTCCAAGCTGGTGCTGGGACTGAACACGGATGCTTCGGTGTGCCGGCTGAAGGGGCCGTCGCGGCCGATCGTCGGTCAGCGCGAGCGGTCACGGGTGATGGCGGCGCTGGCGGCGGTCGATGCGGTCGTGCTGTTCGATGAGGACACGCCGCTGGAGTTGATTCGTGAGATCAAGCCGGATGTGCTGGTGAAGGGCGGCGATTATTCGGTTGAGACTATGGTTGGGCACGAGGATGTGATCGCGGCGGGCGGAAGGGTTGAGATTGTGCCGATTGTTGAGGGGTTTTCGACGACCAGTATCGTGCAGAAATTGCAGAGTGTAGAGGATAGAGTGTAGAGCGTAGAGAGTACGTTTACGATTTCTCTACACTCTATCCTCTACGCTCTACACTCTTTCTTGAGGTGACGATGAACGACGAACAGCGACCGACGATGTTTTGCATCAGCACCTACGAAAAGGGGCAGGCGTTTCTGCGGGAGGCGGCCCGTCTGGGGTGCGACGTTGTCCTGCTGACCGTGGACAAGCTGCGCGATGCCGATTGGCCGAAGGACGCGCTGGCGGAGTTTCATACCATGCCGGCAGCGGATGTTCCGGAGCGGCAGGCGCAGGAACAGGTGAGGATGATTGCCGACTCGGTCGCTCGGCGCCGCAAGATAGCGAGAGTCGTCGCGCTGGATGAGTTCGACCTGGAGTCTGCGGCGTCGTTGCGGGAGCACTTGCGGTTGCCGGGAATGGGATTGACCGCGATCAGGTTCTTCCGGGACAAGCTGGCGATGCGGATGGGCGCGCGCGCCGCGGGTGTGGCTGTGCCGGAGTTCTCCGGAGTGTTCAACGATGCCGCCCTCAGTGAATTTATGGGGAGCGTTGAAGGGCCTTGGCTGCTGAAGCCGAGGTGGAATGCGTCGGCGATTGGGATCAGGAAGATTGAGCGGCCGGAGGACCTTTGGCCGGCGCTGGATTCGCTGGGTGCGCTGCGGACGCATCATCTGCTGGAACGGTTTGTGCCGGGGGAGATTTTCCATGTTGAGGGGGTGACGTGGGGTGGGGAGGTGCTGTTTGCCGCTCCGCACAAGTATGGGCAGCCTCCGATGCAGACCATGCAGGAAGGTGGGGTGTTTACGACGCGGGCGCTGGATCGGGCGTCGGAGGATGCGGCGGCGTTGAGGATGATCCATCGGGAGACGCTGGCGGCGCTGGGGATGAAGGCCGGAGTGACGCACTCGGAGTTCATCAAGGCCAGGGCCGACGGCAAGTTTTATTTTCTGGAGACGGCGGCACGGGTGGGTGGGGCCTATATCGCCGAGACGGTGGAGTTTGCCACGGGGTTGAACCCGTGGGTGGAGTGGGCGCGGATCGAGGTCGCCGCGCTGCGGGGCGAGGAATACAGTCTGCCGTCGCTGCGGGAGGACTACTCCGGCAGCGTCATCAGCCTGGCTCGGCAGGAGTGGCCGGATACGGCAGCGTACGATGCGCCGGAGGTGGTTTACCGGCTGCACAAGAACCACCATGCGGGGCTTATCGTGCGGTCGGGATCGGCGGAGCGGGTGGAGCAGTTGCTGGATGAGTACGGGCGGCGGTTCCTGGTTGATTTCTATGCGCGGCTGGATGCCCCGGATAAGCCGACGGCGTAAGGCAGGGGATAGAGTGTAGAGGTTAGAGTGTAGAGAAGACTCCCTCCCTCCTCTATGCGTGCAAAGTCCCTTATCGAAACGACTTAGGGTTGTACCTCCTTATGGCCGGCGGTCGGTTGGTGAGTCGGCTTCGCGCTGCCAGCTACGAGCTGCGAGGTTTTGGTTGCAGCTTCCAGTTGCGAGTTTCCAGTTGCCAGTTTTGGAGTACCCCTCCCCCTAATTTGTGCAAAGTCCCTTATCGAAACGACTTAGGTTTGTACCTCCTTATGGCCGGCGGTCGGTTGGTGAGTCGGCTTCGCGCTGCCAGCTACGAGCTGCGAGGTTTTGGTTGCAGGTTCCAGTTACGAGTTTCCAGTTGCCAGTTTTGGAGTACCACTCCCCCCTAATTTGTGCAAAGTCCCTTATCGAAAGGACTTAGAGCTTATCCGTAAATAGTATCCAATTTGATACTTTTAGGTTTGTACCTCCTTATGGCCGGCGGTCGGTTGGGTGAAGTCGGCTTCGAGCTGCCAGCTACGAGCTGCGAGGTTTTGGGTTACAGGGGCCAGTTACGAGTTTCCAGTTGCCAGTTTTGGAGTACCCCTCCCCCCTAATTTGTGCAAAGTCCCTTATCGAAAGGACTTAGGTTCGTACCTCCGTTTTGCAGCTTTGTAAAGTGCCTTAAACAAAGGACTTAGTTTGCAAAGTTCCATTCAAAAGGACTTAGCGGCTGATTGGGGGCTGTGGGCCGATTTTCAGTTTCGAGCTTCGAGTCGCCAGTTTCGAGTTGCCAGGTTCCAGTTTCGGGTTGTGGAGGAGCGAGGGTTCTCGTCAGCTTAGAGCAGTTGAGCGTAGAGGCCTGGCGCGTTGGCGTCTGGGTTTCTGTTCAGTTTTGAGTGCTGATTTAATTGTAGCTAGTCGAGAGATAAATCATGCACGGTTTTGAGAATTACTTTCGCCTGTGTTAATGCGGGGTTTGGGGGTTTTGCACAGGACGGAGGGCTTGACAACATTTTGCGGGTTGGAGTGAACCCCTAAATTGAGACAATGTTGAAAGTCCCCATTTACATGGAATGGAGGCCTTTGTATGCGTGGACCTTATGTGAAGCGGACGTATCGTCTTTGGA
>Ga0207933_1000092_pt1 | contig 88863 bp, 76 predicted proteins | sample NGESurdeep092012_4_FD_184488 | JGI IMG/M metagenome (GOLD analysis project Ga0207933, IMG submission 184488) | Arctic peat soil microbial communities from Barrow, Alaska - NGEE Surface sample F53-3 deep-092012 (SPAdes) | ecosystem: Environmental > Terrestrial > Soil > Wetlands > Peat ...
AACAGGCGGGTCCCGATTTTCGTCTCGCGTAGCCTAGCAAACTACTCACAGCGACCGGAAAGAGGCCTCAATATACCGGAGCATCGAGGCTCGGCCTCACTCGCGTTGGCACATTATTAATTACTAGATTAATACATATTTATTTATGGCAGGAGAATTCAATCGTAATAAGCCGCACATCAACGTCGGCACAATTGGTCACGTCGACCACGGCAAGACTACCTTGACCGCAGCTATCCTTTCCGTCCTTTCAAAGGCAGGAAATGGATACTCAGCAACAGTGAAGGGAATCGACCAAATCGACAAAGCACCGGAGGAGAAGGCTCGTGGTATCACGATCTCACTTTCTCACTCTGAATACGAGACACCAACTCGTCACTACGCACACGTCGACGCTCCAGGTCACGCTGACTACATCAAGAACATGATCACGGGTGCCGCTCAAATGGACGGCGCAATCCTCGTGGTTGCTGCAACTGATGGCGTTATGCCACAGACTCGTGAGCACGTATTGCTCGCCAATCAGGTCGGCGTCAAGAAGCTCATCGTTTTCCTCAACAAGGTAGACATGGTTGATGACAAGGACCTCGTTGAGCTCGTCGAAGAGGAGGTGCGTGAGCTTCTCACCAAGCAAGGCTTCGATGGCAAGGCAGCTCCAGTTATCCGCGGATCCGGTCTCAAGGCACTTGAGAATCCAGAGCCAGGCAATGAGTGGTCTGACAAGGTCATGGAGCTCGTCAAAGCACTTGATGAGTACATCCCACAGCCAGAACGCGATGTTAACAAGCCATTCCTTATGCCTATCGAAGACGTCTTCTCAATCGAAGGACGTGGTACGGTCGTCACCGGCCGCATCGAACGCGGTATGGTCAAGGTTGGTCAGGAAATCGAAATCGTCGGTATCGTTGACGCTGCTAAGACCACAGTCACCGGCATTGAAATGTTCAACAAGTCACTTCAGGAAGGTCAGGCAGGCGACAACGCCGGCGTGCTCTTGCGAGGTACTAAGAAGGATGACGTACACCGAGGCCAGGTTCTCTGCGCCCCAGGGTCCGTTAAGCCTCACACCGAATTCGAGGCTGAGGTTTACATCCTCACCAAGGAGGAAGGTGGTCGCCACACTCCATTCTTCTCTGGCTACAAGCCACAGTTCTACGTCCGTACTACAGACGTCACCGGCGAGGTGACTCTCAAGGAGGGAGTAGAAATGGTCATGCCAGGCGACACTGTCACTTTCAAGGTCAAACTTGTAAGTCCAATCGCTCTCGAAGATCAGACTCGCTTCGCAATCCGCGAAGGAGGCAAGACTGTCGGTGCAGGTGTTGTGACAAAGGTTGTCGCATAATCCTGAAACTTCAGTTTCTCCAAGAAAACCCGCCGAAAGGCGGGTTTTCTTATGCTGAAAACTTTGCCTTTACTTCAAGAAGCGACATAATTCTGGAGGAATGTTAGAATCAAGTTATCTATGATTTCTTCAATAAAAATTAGTAATTTTAAGAGTATTATTGATGCTACTGCAAAGTTGCCCCACTTCGGTGCAATAGTTGGATTAAACGCAGCTGGAAAGAGTAATCTTATTATTTCCATCGAACTAACAAAACTCCTAATTGCGGGAAATGTTGATTTAAGTATCCTAGCGGATCGATATGTCTCGGTACCAGAGGAACTCTTTAATCTACGTGATAATTCACCAACCCGACCTTTTAGTTTTGAATTTGAAATAAGTGCTGAATCAGATGCAAAATATTTATTCGGCATCTCCATCGCTTTAAAGAAGAATCCAAACACAGCCTCAACTCTTGTTGTTGATCAGGAATATCTGAAAAAAGTCTCAAACGGTTCTGACGTGCTTATATATAAGAGAAATAGTGATGGTTCGATTCAGACAAATGGTGAAGTAATTCCTCCGACTATAAATATAAGTAATGATAAATTATTTATACCGTTGTACGAGACTCCTGACACGGACAAGGTAAAACAGGTCTTTAGGAATATTCGTTTGCAGTCCTCTGATGTTAAAAATCTTCGCTCACCAGGCGTGTTTCTTAACGGAAATGAGGTTAGTCGCTCGGACCGTATTTCGAATCTTGTTGGTCGTGTGATGAAAGATACAAATCTTTACGGGCAGTTTTTGAAAATAATAAAGACACTCATGCCTAATTTCTCTGACTTTAAAGAGATTAAGATTGATACTGAAAAGATAAAGGGAAACGAATTCATGATACTAATGCAGGAGAATTCTTTACAGCGGGAATTAAGCTCCAGGTCTTTTTCAGAAGGGGATTTAAGGACGTTTGCAATCATCGCCACGGCGTTGGAAGCGCCAAGTGGTTCCGCTTTTTTCATTGAAGAAGTTGAAAACGGTATGCATCCAGGGCGCGCAGAAAAATTAGTGGAGTACCTAGATACTTTTTCAAAAGTTAAAGATATACAAATTGTTTTCAGCACTCACAGTCCTTTGGTTATTAATGAATTAAAACCTCATAATATTCTTTTTGTTTCTAAAAACGGTCATGGAACAGAGTTTGAACTATTGAGTGACTCGGAGGACATTACTCGCATCAAGGCTCTTTTAAAGGAGGGCGGTAGCGTTTCCGACTATCTTTCCACTAAACTTTCTAAGCGCGGATGAAGACAATTGGAATATTAAATGAGGGGTCGCATGATAAAGACCCGTTGAAAATCCTTATCACTAGGATAATTGAGTTCTATAACCCCGGAATTGTAAGTCGACCCGTGTTTATAACCAGTAGCACAGGAGGGTCTATTAATAGTAAAGACCTCATCAAAAAAGTTAGCATTCTTAACGCATTTGGCCTCGACTATTTAGCGGTAGTTTATGATTTGGATGGCTTGAGTGGTAAGGATAAAAAAAGAAAAGTAGAACACATTAAACGAGCAGTTATTAAAGGGCTCCCCTCTACATTTGATCCATGTAATATTTTTTTTGGTTTTCCAGAAAGAGAATTTGAAGAATGGCTACTTGCGGATGAAGCAACTGTAAAAAGAATTCTCGGCATTCCAGGTGAAGATGTTCTCTGGAATCACAGAGATGATCCAAAGGAAGCTCTGAATGCACTGATAGACTCGGCTTACAAAAGACATTTTCTGGATGTTACTGAACCTCCTTCAATCATATATAAACGTATTGCTGAAGAGTGTGATGTAAAAATATTGTGCTCATTTGAAAGTTTCTCAGTCTTTTCAGAGCAATTTAATCAATTTGAGGAGTAATTTAAATTGGGGGAATGGTGTGAGTCACCATTATATTCATCTCCGCTTCACGGGGCGTGTGCAATAGTCAGTTGACTATTAGAGCTAAACGAAATGTCTATGAAAAAATACATTGCCTTGTACATGGCCCCGATATCGAGCCTTGAGCAGATGAAGAACGCGACCCCGGAGCAGATGCAGAAGGGGACGGATATGTGGAAGACGTGGGGCGATGCGCACAAGGCTGCCATCGTCGAGATGGGCACCCCGCTTGGCAAGACCAAGACCGTGAGCGCTGAGAAGGTCACCGATACCAAGAACGAAATTTGCGGCTATAGCATCGTGCAGGCTGATTCGCCAGATGCAGCGGCGAAGGTCTTCGAAGGCCACCCGCATCTCACCATGCAGGGTGCCACGATCGACGTGATTGAGTACGTGGACATGTCGAGTAAATAGCAAAAACGGGGAGTGGGTCCGGCACTATTTGCTATACTTTCCCCATGAAGCACATCATCAATATCGCAGATGTAGAGTTTAAGGGTTCGCCAGTTCCACTGCCGGAGAATTTGAAGGAGAAGTACGAGGGGACGCAGATGGGAATGGTGGGGATGACGCTCGGCAGCCAGAAGCTCGGGTACAACGTAACTGTAGTGCCGGCAGGGAAGCGCGCGTTTCCGCTGCACAATCACCATGTCAACGAAGAAATGTTCTTCATCCTCGAGGGCTCGGGGGAAGTACGCATCGGAGCGGAGACATTTCCTATTAAGAAGGGGGATTTCATCTGCTGCCCGCCGGGCGGCAAGGAGCTCGCACATCAAATCATCAATACCTCGAATGCAGAATTGCGATATCTGGCCGTGAGCACCAAACAGACGCCGGAAATTGCGGAATATCCAGATAGTGGAAAATTTGGCGTACTTGAGGGAGGATTCCGCTTCCTGGGGAAGGAGGGTGACTCGCTCGGATACTACGATGGAGAATAAAATGAATAGAAAACAAAAGTGTGGATAAGTAAATGAAATAAATTGAAATGACATGTTGTAATAGACAGTGATGATCCCTCGCACCAGACCCCGGTGGGAGGGATTGTCATTTAAAGACTAAAGGAGGATAAATATACTTTTCTTGCTATAGTGCCGTTTATGCAGAAAAACCGAGGTTTTTGGAATAAAGAATACAAATCGAGCGGGCATCTCAAGCTCTCCAAAGAGCCTGGTGAGGACTTCCTCAAGGGAGTTCGCTATATAGAGCGCCATACCGGGCGCGAATACCTCAATCCTGTCTCGACCGCACTCGACCTCGGCTGTGGCAACGGCCGCCATGCCGTCTACCTCGCGGAGGTCTATGGGATGCACGGCATCGGCTACGATATCTCGGAGGAGGCTATCAATCTCGCGCGCGCGGCCTCACTCCAGCTCCCACTCAAATACGAGGCTCGCTCGATAGAGGGCAACTTCGACAAAATTAAGGACGGCTCCATCGCACTCGTCGTTGACCTCATGACGTCCCACTTCCTCAAGGCCAAAGACCGTGAACATTTGCGCGCGGAGATTCTTCGCGTGCTCAAGCCGGGCGGCTGGCTCATATTTAAATCATTTCTCGCCGATGAAGACCTCCACACCAAGCGCCTCCTGCGCGATCATCCAGCCGATGAGCCGGGTGCGTACATCCATCCGGAGTTTGGCATGTATGAGTATGTGTGGACTGAAGAGGCACTGCGAGAATTCTTCGAGCCGTATCTCACGCTCCATAAGATAGAAAAGTCGCATCGTCATATCATCCGCGGGAAAGCGGGGAAGCGACGCACTGTTACCGCCTATTTGCAGAAGGAGTAATATTTATTTATGAACAAATTTGGACCACTTCTCGTATTCATCGCCGCAATGCTCTGGGCGACCGACGCGCCGTTTCGCGTACATCTCACGCAGACGCTCTCGAGCAACTTCATCGTGCTCGGCGAGCACTTCATCGACGTCATATTTATATTACCTATCTTGGTGCTCGGTTGGCGTGAACTCAAGAAGCTCTCATGGAGAGAGTGGGGGAGCGTTGCCTTCATCGCAATCTTCGGGAGTGCGCTTGGCTCAGTTGCTTTCACACAGGCATTTCACTATGTGAATCCCTCCGTCGCGATTCTCTTGCAGAAGCTTCAGCCGCTCATCGCGATATCGCTTGCAGCACTCATCCTCAAAGAGCCACTGCGTCCGCGCTTCTGGATGTGGGCACTCGTCGCACTCGTTGGTGCATATCTCATATCATTTCCACATCTCATTCCACAGCTCTACCCGGGAGAGACATTCAATCCCAACGTGATGGGAGTCGCACTCTCAATATTTGCGGCGTTTTGTTGGGGAGCGTCGACCGTCTTTGGCAAATACATGCTCCGCACTATCGACTTCAAGATGATGACGGCACTGCGCTTCTCGACGGCCTTCATCTTCCTCATCATTCTCAACACCGCGCAACAAACATTTCCCACATGGGGTACGCTCACTGCGCTCGATGTGGCCTTCATTGCGATTATTGCTGTTGCCTCCGGCGTGGTCTCGCTCTTTATTTACTACAAAGGACTTCAGTCGACTCCGGCCTCCGTCGCGACTTTGGCTGAGCTTGGATTCCCGATGGCTGCGATATTTGTAAACTGGCTCTTCATTCCTGGCTCAGGCCTCGTGCCGATGCAATTCGTCGGTGTTGCGATACTCCTTTGTGCAGTCTACGGGCTTTCGAGATACAACACCGAGAGTACTCCTGTGGCGTAGATGTATCTGTGGACAACTTATCCACCTTCCCCTTCACTCCCGTATAATGTACCTATGAAGACGACCCGTATCGTGGTGCTTATTTTTATATTGAGTATCGTTGGATTTGGATCTCTCGCTAAGCCTCACACTGCCGGAGCCTTACCATCAAGCTTCCCAATCACCGGCTACGCTTGGAGCGAAAACATCGGCTGGGTAGACCTTAACTGCTCCAATACTGCCGGCCTCTGCTCCACTAGTCCCTTCGGACTCACTATTGATGCCTCAGGCAACATCACGGGCTACGCCTGGAGTGAAAACATCGGCTGGATTTCTGCCAATCCCGCAGACCTCGCCGGCTGCCCGCAAGCACCATGTACTGCAACCATCACCAGTGGTGGGGCAATGAACGGGTGGATGAAGGTGTTGAGTGCGGATGGATACAATACTTCTGCCTCTACGCAATACAGCACTACTACGTACTCAGTTCCAGTGCCAGTATCTACTATCTTTGCGACGGTCGGCGTCAACCCAACGGGCCTCGCCTTCGACTCCTCCGGCAATCTCTATGTCGCCAACCAAAGTAGCAACACCATCTCCAAAGTCACTCCCGATGGCACCGTCACCACCTTTGCCTCTGGTTTCACTGGCCCTAGAGGCATCGTCTTCGACTCCTCCGGTAATCTCTTTGTCGCCAATCAAGGCGGCACCACCATCTCCAAAATCACCCCTGCCGGCGCTGTTTCCACCTTTGCCACTGTTGGCAGTGACCCTAAAAACCTCGCCTTCGACTCCGCGGGCAATCTCTACGCAGTTAACAACGGTGGCACCACCGTCTCCAAAGTTACCCCCGCCGGCGCTGTTTCCACCTTCGCAACAGTCGGGTCTTCACCTGCAGATCTCATCTTCAACTCCTCCGGCAATCTTTACGTAGCAAACAACGGCAGCAACACCATCTCCAAAATCACCCCCGCCGGCGGTGTTTTCACCTTTTCCTCCTCCGGTTTCAATGGTCCTAGAGGTCTCGCCTTGGACTCCTCCGGTAATCTCTATGTCGCCAACCAAGGGACTGGTGGCACCACCGTCTCCAAGGTCACCCCCGCCGGCGCTGTTTCCACCTTCGCAACAGTCGGAGCTCAACCCATGGGCCTCATTTTCGACTCCGCCGGCAATCTCTATGTAACCAACGCCGGTGGCACCACTGTCTCCGAAGTCACCCCTGCCGGCGCTGTTTCCACCTACGCTACAGTCGGCGCCACTCCTGGTGTTCTCATCTTCGACTCCGCCGGCAACCTCTATGTATCCAACAACGGCAGCGGTACCGTCTCCAAAGTCACCCCTAGTACCGGCACCCAATCCTACGTAGTCCCTACCGGTGCCACCTCCATCACAGCGACCCTCGTGGGTGGCGGTGGTGCAACCACTACTACAACCGTCACAGTTACTCCTAGCGAGACACTCTTTGTCACTATGGGACCAAGTAGTGGTCAGACGACGTTGAAGCGTGGTGCAACTACCCTGGTGAGCGGCAGTGGCGAATTAATTCTGGTTTCTTCAACTATTATCCCTAGTGGTTCAGTCGGCTGGTTCGGCTTCATCAGCCTCTCCGGCACTTCTCCATCATATGGAGTCACCGAAACCGGCGGCGCCTTCTCCGGATATTCGTGGAGCGACGACGTGATGGGTTGGACCGACTGGCATTACGCGAGCACCACCTACGGCACCTGTACTCCGAGCTACTCCTGCTCAGGAAGTCAGATTACCTACACCAACAGCTCCTGTGTCACCTCCAACTACGGAGCAATGTGCGCCTCTCCCGCTTTCTGCTCCTCTGGCTCAAGCTCCTGTCTCTACCCATCTCCCTCGGTGAATCCGGGCGGAGCCCTCACCGTCTCTCCCAAGCTCGTTCCTGTAGGGAAGACCACCCAAGTCTCCTGGAATATCAGTAACGTCGTGAGCTGTACCACCACTGGCACCAACGGTGACTCGTGGAGTGGCCTCTCTGGCACCAAGACCTCCAAAGCAATCAACGCACAAACAACGTACACGCTCTCCTGTATCCCTGATGATCCTTCTGCACCAGTATTCACTCAATCAGTCACTCTCAATCTGGTGCCGACGTATCGGGAGAGGTAATGCTAAAATAACTACATCAGTATATGAACCGCTTCACCACCGCATCGTTTGCCACTGGCCTCATCATCGGCTCCATTTTCTTCTCCGTCATCGCCTCTGCCTGGACCGCACCTACCTTAGCCGCTCCGGCCGGCAACGCCTCAGCCCCCGTCAATCTCAGTGCCACCGCACAATCAAAGACTGGCTCGCTTGGCGTAGGAGGCCTCGCAGTGTTTGGGAATGCGAGCATCACCGGCAACCTTACGCTTGTGAATACAACGGGTAACGGAGTTGACGCCACCGGCCCATCTTCGGGAAGCTCTTTCTATGGCGTTATTGGACGCGCCGGTAGCTACTCTGGGGCACTCGGTCGCGCTGATGGGTTCTCCTTTGTCGGAGTGGGCTCACTATGGAATCAAGGCAACATGTATATTAATGGTGCAGGCAATGGGCTTACATTCCCTGATGGGACGGTGCAGACGACGGCAGCGAGTATGAGTCCAAAAGATACGGCTCTATTGGTTGCGTCGACTCCGGTGACTATCGCTGGACCCTTTACTACAGTGCAGGTTAGCGCAGGCAATACTCAGCCAAACGGTAGTTCTACCTTCATTCTAAATTTTGTGAACCTTTCGATTATCAATGTCAACGGTACATGGAAATACTCGGCAATAAATAACGGCTCTGGCACATCAGGAACCCTGACCACAGGCGTACAGACCTGTTTGGGATGGACTCCGAATATATGTATGACAAAAACAGCCGGCGGTTCACTTACCCTTACCCTCGGCGCCGCTGCCGGATATGGAAATGCTGGTATGTACACGGTTTATTAAATCTAATAATGTGTGAGAAAGGTGTGAGAATAGAAAACCCCGCAGATGCAATGCGTCTGCCGGGGTCATCGGACTCAAGCATTTGACTTTAGCACTCACTTCGCGTATATTTCTGAGGCCTCGCAGGGGGCCTTCTTTTTAGCCTGATTGGTCCCGAGATATGGACTGATATCGTAAGAACAAGGTCACGCAGGGAACTCCGTAACTCAAAGCCGCAAGGCTTCGATGCAGGACTCCCAGCTCCTCCTTTTGGGCGTCACCACCACATGGCAAAGAAATCAATGATTATCAAGGCAAACCGCACACCGAAGTTCGCTTCGCGTGTCGTTCGTCGTTGCTTCAAGTGCGGCCGTCCACGTGGGTTTATGCGCGACTTCAACCTCTGCCGTATCTGTTTCCGCGAGGAAGCACTCGAAGGAAACATCCCGGGCATCAAGAAGTCATCTTGGTAATACACTCATTTTAATCAACATTTTATGGTATCAGATCCTGTATCAGACCTCATCGTACGCCTCACCAATGCGGGGGCTGTTGGTCATGCGGTAGTCTCGATGCCGTTTTCAAATTTCAAGTACGCAATCGCTGAGAAGCTCAAAGAGGCTGGCTACATCAAGGGAATTGAAAAGAAAGGCAAGAAGGTCAAGAAGACCCTCGATATCACACTCAAATACGATGAAGAAGGAAAGCATGTCATCGCTGGTGTGAAGCGCGTCTCCAAGCCAGGTCGCCGCATGTACCTTGCGTGCAACGAAATCCGCCCTGTCAGATACGGATTTGGGGCCCTCATCCTCTCAACTCCTCGTGGCGTCATGACCGACAAAGAAGCTCGCAAGGCCAATGTCGGCGGCGAGACACTCTTCCAAATCTGGTAATACTTTTATATGTCACGAACTGGAAAATTAGCTATAAAAATCCCTTCAGGAACTGAAGTCTCCTTTGCCTCGGGACAGGTTTCTGTGAAGGGGAAAGGTGGCACGCTCGTGCGTCCGGTCCATCATTCAATCACCATGGAGGTCAAAGACGGTGAGGTCACAGTCAATCCTATCAACAAGACTCGTCTCGCTCGCGCTCTCTGGGGCACATACGCGGCCCACGTGCGCGGTATGATCTCAGGCGTCAACACGCCATTCGTCAAGAAGCTCGACGTGCAGGGAATTGGCTACAAGGCAGAAATGGTCGGAAAGACCATTAAGCTTTCAGTTGGCTTTTCACATCCTGTTATCGTTGCAATCCCTGAAGGGTTGACGGTCACGATTGAAAAGAACATCATCACCATTACCGGAATCGACAAGGATGCAGTTGGACAGTTTGCTGCCAAGGTCCGCGCTATCAAGAAGCCAGAGCCATATAAGGGCAAGGGCATCCGTTACGAAGGCGAGGTGGTACGCGAGAAGCAGGGTAAGAAGGCAGCTGGATCTGCATAAAAATTATATGGCACTCACAAAAACACAACAACGAGAACGACGACATGCACGCGTGCGCGCACGCATCATGGGTACGGCAGCGCGCCCACGTCTTTCTATTTTCCGTTCCAACACACGTCTCGTGGCACAACTCATCGACGATGAGAAGAATGTCACCATCACTGCGGTCTCTTCAGAAACAGAGAAGGGTAAGACTCCTCGTGAGCGCGCTGAGGCTGCTGCAGTTACGCTTGCAAAGGCTGCTCAGTCACAGGGAATCACTGCAGTGGTCTTCGATCGTGGGGGCTTCCAGTATCTCGGCACCGTCAAGGCATTTGCTGAGAGTGCTCGTGCTGCCGGGTTAGTATTTTAATATCATCACTATGCCTAACAACGATACAGAAACAATCATCACCGAGCCAGCCGAGGCTCCAGTAGCAGCTGTTGCTCTATCTGGTAGTGCAACTGGCGTTGTCGGAGAGCGTAAGCCATTTGGTGGCCGAGCTGCCGGAAATCGCGATCGTCGTGGCGCTCCAGGAGGTGCTCGTGGCCCTCGCCGCGGAGGTAATGATCGTGAGCGCTCGGAGTTCTCTGAGAAGCTCATCGGTATCCGTCGTGTCGCACGTGTGATGGCAGGTGGTCGCCGTTTCAATTTCTCTGTTGCAATCGTTCTTGGCGACAAGAAGGGACGAGTCGGCGTTGGCATGGGTAAGGCCGCAGACACTCAGCTTGCAATCGAGAAGGCAAAGCGCGACGCAAAGCGCCAAATGATTACACTCGACCTCACCAAGAACCGTTCAATCAAGCACAATGTCGAGGCTAAGTACTGTGCATCAGTCATCGGTATCCGCCCATCGCCTGGCCGTGGACTCGTGGCAGGCTCGTCAGTGCGTACTGTCCTCGAGCTCGCGGGAGTCTCCGACGTGACTGCAAAGCTTCTCAGTCGCAGTAAGAACTCGGTCAACAATGCTCGTGCTGCAATCGAGGCACTCAAGAGCACCAGTAAGGCCTCCAAATAATTTTTTGTAATTTTCTTCTAAACTCTGTATGGCTAATCTCAATCAAATCAAACGAAGAGGGCAAACCGAAAAGACTCGTGTGGGTCGTGGCGGTAAGCGCGGCAAGACTTCTGGTCGTGGGACCAAAGGTCAGTCTGCTCGCGCCGGCAACAAAAAGCGCCCAGAGTATCGCGATATCATCAAGAAGCTTCCAAAGCGCCGCGGATACGGCAAGAATCGCGGAGCGAGCGTCGACGGTACACGTCCTGCACCTGTTGCAATCACCCTCTCTCATATCGAGGCGGTCTTCGATGCGGGGACTGAAATCACTCCAAAGGCTTTCTTTATGAAGGGAATCGTCAAGGGTCGCGGTGCGAAGTTCCCAATGATTAAAATCGTTGGCGATGGCACTATCACTAAGAAGTTTACCTTCGTAGGTGTCGGAGTCTCCAAGTCTGCTCAGGCAGCTATTGAGAAGGCAGGTGGCAGTGTCACCCCACTCTTTCCTCCAAAGAAAGTGAAGCGCGTGCACACAGCACCGGTAAAGGCATCTAAAAAGACTGAAAAGAAGACCGAAAAGAATACTGATCAGAAGAAGAAAGACAAATAATATATGTACGAAGCATTCGTCCGCAAAGTAAAAATTGTATTCGAGGACGAGACACTTCGCTCTCGTATTATCTTCGTGCTTGGAGCACTGGTCGTGTTCCGTTTGCTCGCTGCGATTCCAATTCCAGGAGTCAACGCGGAGGTATTGCAGAATTTCCTCACCAACAATCAATTCTTCGGCCTGCTCAACGTCTTCTCCGGCGGCGGCTTTTCTACACTCTCCATCGTGATGCTCGGTGTCGGTCCATTCATTACTGCATCTATCGTGATGCAGCTTATGACCATTCTCATTCCGTCGCTCAAAGAGATGTATCAGGAAGAAGGGGATTCCGGCCGTATGCGCTTCACGCAGTACTCTCGCTACCTCACTATTCCTTTGGCGTTTATTCAATCGTTTGGCTTTATTCTTTTGCTCCAGCAAAACGGTGTCGTCCCTGGACTCACGCTCTTGCAGCTCGTCACCAACATGATGGTCATCTCCGCTGGCTCAATCCTCCTCATGTGGATTGGAGAACTCATTTCGGAGTTTGGTGTGGGCAACGGAGTCTCACTCATCATCTTTGCCGGTATCGTATCGCGCATCCCACGCGATCTCTCCCAGCTCGTGTTCTCGTTTGATGTCTCTCAAATCCCTGCAATCATCGGATTCCTCGTTGCTGCGATGTTTATCATGGCAGGTGTTGTGTACATCACCGAAGCAGAGCGCCCAATCCCGGTGACCTACGCTCGTCGTGTGCGAGGCTCACAGGTGACTGGTGGCGTCTCGACATACCTTCCACTGCGCGTGAATCAGGCAGGTGTTATCCCTATCGTCTTTGCGCTTTCAATATTGCTCTTCCCGCAGATGATTGCGACCTTCCTCTCTAAGAGTAGTATCGTTGCCTTGGCACACGGTGCACAATGGGTGGTGACATCGCTCGCTAATCAGTGGGTCTACGGCACTGCATACTTCTTCCTCGTCTTCATCTTTACGTACTTCTATACTGCTATTACCTTCGAACCTCATCAGGTCGCCAAGAACTTGCAGAAGAACGGCGCCTTTATTCCTGGAATTCGTCCTGGCGGTAACACGGCTGAATACTTGGGTAATATCATCACACGCATTACGCTCGTCGGAGCACTCTTCCTCGGCTTTCTCGCGGTCTTGCCAATCATTCTTCAAGGCCTCACGGGCATCACGGTCGTCACTATCGGTGGCACGGCACTTCTCATCGTTGTCTCGGTTATATTGGACTTGGTCAAAAAGATTGACGCTCAGACCTCGATTCGCGAATACTAATACTCTCGGGTAGAATATGGCGATGACTGGTAAGCATGTCCTCGTAGTCGCTGGGCCATCAGGCTCTGGTAAGAATGCGCTTCTGCGTGAGATTCAACGTCGCTATTCCAATTGCGATAGACTCGTCACCGCAACGACGCGCGAACCGCGCGCTGGGGAGGTTGATGGTGTTGATTACCATTTCTTTTCTCAAGAGCGTTTTGATGAGGAGCTTGGTGCAGGGAAGATTATCGAGCACCGATTCGTGGCTGCGCTCAACACCTTCTATGGCATTTATGCGCCGGATTTGGACATGCGTCTCAAGGCCGGAAAGATTGTCTTTGCACAGGTAGATATCGTGGGCGCTCGAGTGCTCAAAGAGTTCTACAATGCGACAACGGTATTTATTATGCCTGAGTCACTCTCGCAGTTTGAGGGGAGACTCCGCGTGCGCAACCCGGAGTGGTCACCAAAAGAATTTGAGGCCCGTATGAAGATTACCGAAGAGGAAGTGCGCGTGCATGCACCACAATATGATTATCGTGTGGTGAATGCCGACGGAGCGCTCATGGAGACGGTGAGCCAAGTGTTGGATATTATGCACAAAGAAGGGTACAATCTCGTATAATATGAATCCAACTAATCCAATAACAGTCGCATTCTTCGGTATCTCGGGATCAGGTAAGGGGACACAATGCGAATTGCTCGAGAAGTATTTGAAAGAGAAAGATTCAACTCGCGGAATTATTCGCCCTGAGATGGGGAGTCTCTTGCGTGCATTTATGCAGACCGGTACACAGTTTGCCAAGAGTGTTGGTGAGATTCTCTCTTCAGGAGGACTCGTGCCGTCTTTCATGCCAATCTATTTGCTCACCAAAACCATGAACGAAACGTTTGATGGTACACAGCACGTGATACTCGATGGTACCTGTCGCCGCCCTGATCAGTCACGAGCGACGCATGACATTATGCATACCTTTGGCCGCACCGATTTGCATGCAATCGTACTTAACCTTTCAAAAGAATCAGCACGTAAGCGCTTACAGGCGCGCGGGCGATTCGACGACGCTTCCGAACAAGCCCTCAATAGCCGCTTTGCGTGGTATGAGGAGCAGGTAGTACCTTCAATCAACACACTTCGTGATCTCGGTTGGACAATACACGAGGTAGATGGAGAGCCAAGTATCGAGATTGGACACCAGAGTGTGCTTGCCGCTCTCGGACTTCACTAATCTACAAGGTCCGACCTTGTATCATATGATTGCTAAAAATAAGGATGATAAAGAGACACTTCGCGAAGGCGGAAGGCGTCTGGCGCGTCATGTACGCATGTTGAGCGAGATGGTCATACCTGGAGCACAAGCAACTGATATCGAAGCGCGTGCACGCTCCATGGTGGAGGCTGATGGCGATACGCTTGCATTCTTTGGGTATCCATCAGGCAAGCGCGGGGAGAAGTTCCCAACGGGGCTGTGCTTCTCGGTCAACGACGTTATCGTCCATGCGCCGGCAGTTGATTACATAATTGCCGAAGGTGATGTGGTCTCGCTCGATTTTGGCATTCGACACAAGGGGCTCTATACCGACCATGCAGCAACGGTGATAGCGGGAAAGGGAAGTGCCGAAGACATTCGCCTCGTCAATGGTACCTATGAAGCGCTCTCGGTTGGCATTGCAGCCGCACAGCTCGGTGGTACTACCGGGGACATCGGCTATGCCGTCGAGCAAATCGCGAAGAAGTATAAGTTTGGATTTCCCAAAAATCTCGCAGGTCACGGCGTAGGACGAGAAGTACACGAAGAGCCACATGTACCCAATTACGGCTTTCCTGGCGCCGGTGTGCGCCTTGAAGAGGGTTTGGTAATTGCTATCGAGCCGATGATGGCACTTGGCTCAGGAGACCTGTATGTAGATAAAGATAATTTTTCATATCGCACCAAAGATGGTTCGCGCAGTGCACACACGGAGCACACGGTATTGATTACTGAGAGTGGTCCCGAGATTTTGACGAAGGAGTAAAAAGAGGATGGTATAATTTGTGGATGCCGACAACATCACTCGATAGACCGCGAGTGCCGACACAAGAGAAATTCAAATCTCCACAAGAAGAGATTGCGTATTTGCGCGCGCGAGTGAATGCACATGAAGAAGTCGTGGGCTCTGTGGAGAATCGCTTCGAGCATGACCGCATTGCCAAGCGTGAGATTACACACTATGCACAAATTCCCTCTGCCCGTGTACTCCACGAGGCGTATGTACTTCCCGAGCATGAGACACTCCGACAAGTCTTGAAGCTCGATCCTGAGGCACATGATGCACAGATAGACGGATTGTTGCGTATTGTGCAGGAGCACGGTATCCGCAATGCGCTTTCTGTCGCCTCTCGCATGAAAAATCCACATCTGGAAGATGATTTGCATCGCGCACTCGTGCGCTACGTCGCCGAAGGATTACCAGATAAGGGACTCGCGACACCCGAGAAGGTGCGTCGTGCACTCGATCTCGTACTCTTTGAGATACAACCTCAGGCGCACAGTGATACCGCAACAGCCGAAGGACCAAAGAAGCTCGAGACACTCCTTGCTTCATCCGAGCAACTGTATGCCGGACTTCTGGCACTCTTAGCGCCCCACGAATCCTTCTCCCTTGAGATTGCCGTAGGGCAGGGGACCGAAGAAGCGTCGCTCTACTTAGCCGTGCCACGCCTCCGAAAGGCATTAGCCGAGAATCTCATTTCCTCAGTATTCCCCAATGCGCGCATTTCAGAGAATCGCGGAGATTACAATATATTTAACTACGGTGGCGGACACGCAGGGGCGTACGCGACTCTCGCCGAGCATGCGGTCTTGCCACTGAAGACCTATGAATCATTTGAGCACGACCCACTCAATGTCATCCTTGCATCGTTTGCAAAGATTGGTAAACACGATGAGGGTGCCGCGCTTCAGATAATCGTCGGCAATGAGCATGATCGATACAATAGACACTATCAAAAAATGCTCCGTGCCGTGGAGCGAGGGTCGTCACTTCATGAGGCGATAAAAGTGCCCGAGACTGCCTTTGGAGATTTCTTACATGATGTTGCCAATGTCGTAACGGGTGCCAATGATCACGAGAAGGCGCGAGATCGTGAAATGAGACAAACGACGGATTCTGTTGTCGCAGAGGGAATGGGAAGGAAGCTCAAGACTCGCATCGCTCCCTCAATCATACGCATCGTAACCTCAGCCCCTACGCAAGCGCGCGCAGAGGAGTTGCTCAAAAATATCGAAAGTTCGCTTGGGCAATTCGATGACGCGCGGGGCAATCGCCTCATCGTCAAACACGTCTCCCAGTGGAGCATCACCAGCTTCCTGCATGATTTCACCTTTCGTGAATTTACCAGCGCGCTTGCGATTCCGCTATCCCTCTCGGAGATTACCTCACTTTTCCACTTTACTGCCGAGCAGGTAACGACCTCTCGCGAGCTCAAGAAATCCTATGCCAAACAATCACCTGCGCCTGTCGACATGCCACAAGAAGGCATTGCACTCGGAGTGAATCGCTACGGAGCCAATGAGACGACGGTACGATTCTCACCCGCAGACCGTATGCGCCACGCCTATGTAATCGGACAGACTGGCACCGGCAAGAGTGGGCTCATCAAAAATATGATTATCCAGGATATCAAAAACGGCGAAGGTGTAGCCTTTATTGACCCACACGGTGTCGACATTGAAGATGTGCTTGCCGCTATTCCACCCGAGCGCATGAAGGATGTCATTTACTTCGATCCAGCCTACACGGCGCGCCCTATGGGGCTCAACATGCTCGAGTACGATCGCTCCAAGCCCGAGATGAAGACGTTTGTCGTTGACGAAGTCTATGGAATTTTCCGCAAGCTGTATTCAGATGTGCCCGAAGCATTCGGACCGATGTTTGAGCAATATTACCGCAATGCTGTGCAATTAGTCGTCGAAGACCCTGATTCCGGCTCTACATTCCTCGAGATTCCGCGTGTTTTTGCCGATAAGGAATTCCGTGATTTAAAAATCTCTCGATGTAATAATCCGGTCATTGTGCAGTTTTGGCGCAAGATTGCCGAGGCAGCCGACGGCGAAGCATCGCTCGAAAACATCGTGCCATACATCACGAGTAAATTTGATGTCTTCCTCGCCAACGACATCATGCGCCCGATAGTTTCCCAAGAAAAGTCCGCATTCAACTTCCGCGAGATGATGGACGGTAAGAAAATATTTCTCGCCAATCTTTCTAAAGGGCGATTGGGTGACCGCAACACGTCGCTTCTGGGCCTCGTGCTCGTCTCCAAATTTCTCCAGGCGGCGTTTTCTCGTTCGGATTCCCACGGCATGGACCTGCCGACCTTTTATCTCTATATCGATGAGTTTCAGAACTTCGCGACTCCTTCCATTGCGACGATTCTCTCGGAAGCTCGCAAATACAAACTCTCGCTTACAATCGCGCACCAATTTATCGCACAGCTCGAAGAGAACATCCGCGACGCCGTCATCGGCAACGTCGGCACCAAAGTAGCGATGCGTATTGGCACAACGGATGCCGAATTCTTAGAGAAGCAATTCGCGCCGACCTTCACTGCCAAGGACCTCGAGAATCTTCCCAACTACAGCGGTGTCTGCGCGATGCTGGTCAATGGCTCACCTGCGCGGCCATTCACCATCGAGACCATTGCGCCTCCGCACTTTGATTACGCTCATGTCGCTGATTTGAAAGAGCTCTCGTACCAGACTTATGGCAAAGCCCGCGAGGAAGTAGAGGCGGATATTCGTAAACGATTTGGACAGTAAATGTCACATTCTCCATTTGTGCGAAGTGGGATTTTTTGCTACATTACTTCGCATGCCACATCCAAAAAAAGAACGTACGTTTGTCATTATTAAGCCCGACGGTATCCAGCGCTCGCTGATGGGGGAGATTCTTGGTCGCTATGAACGCACCGGTCTCAAGCTCGTCGCAATGCGCTTCGGAGTCGCCGATGAGAAGAAGTTCTGGAGTCATTACAATAAAGACGATGCGTGGTTCCTCAAGAAGGGGACCAAGATCGCCGAAGACAAAAAGGCCAACAATCTTCCTGTCGACAAGGAGCCAATCGAATACGGCAAGGACATCATCCGCCAACTGGTCAAATTCATGACTGCGGGACCGGTACTCATGATGGTCTGGGAGGGTAATCAGGCAGTCGCTGTCGTGCAGAAGCTCACCGGTACGACCGAGCCATCATCATCTGATGTGGGAACCATCCGCGGAGACTATACACTCGATTCCTACACCATCTCAGCAGTCGACGACCGTGCGGTTCGCAACCTTATCCATTGCTCTGATGCAGTAGAGGAGGCAGCGCGCGAGATTGCTATCTGGTTTGAGGAGAGCGAGATCCTCAGCTACCGCCTCGTCAACGAGCAGATACTCTATGACGTAAACCTCGACGGTATTTTGGAGTAAGTACTGTTAGTTATCCCCAGTTTTTTACCAAAAGGACCGCTCAACCAGAGCGGTCCTTTTGGGCTTTGGTACACTAATTGAATGCAATATATCCACCAAACGCATTATGGGCATATGGGAGAGGTGCATACGGCACGTCCCATCATGGCGATACACAATGATCACGTCTATGAAGTGAAAAATGGTCGCGTTGATACCAAGGCGCTCTATCAGATTCGCAACAATAAGCTCTTCACCACAGCGCTACACCCCCAAGGTGAAAATCCACATGCAGTCTTTGAAATCCGCGGCGACAAGATTCACACCACGATCAATCACCCCAATCATTATGCAGATGGCCATTCTTTCGAAATAAAGTCACTGATGTAAAAGTATCGAATATCAGTGTGATATAGTAAATGCAGCGGGAGGTGCATAAACCTGCTTGGTAAGCCAAGGGATTCCGAATCGTCAGCAGCCTTGGTTGTTGTACTGAGGAAACCCACCTAGACCTAAGCGTCAGGCTTATCTGTACCACCGCTTATCAAATAATCCGCCCCGAAGGCGGATTGTTTGTTGGAAATTTACTGCGCATGGGCACCATGCGCAGCCTACAATCAAGATGCTAGAATGTGCACATGAATCACGCATCCATTACATTTCACGGCGGGGCGGGCACGGTAACGGGTGCCAATTTTCTTTTTGATACGGGGGATACAAAGATACTCATTGATTGCGGCGCACTCGAGCGCGAACACGTTTGCGATGAGAGCAATGCCATGCCCTTTGCCTACAATCCAGCAGATATCGACGTACTCTTTGTGAGTCACGCTCATGCCGATCATATCGGCCGTGTGCCGCGCCTCGTCAATCAAGGCTTTAAGGGCATTATTTATTCAACCGCAGCGACGCGCGACCTCGCCGCTTTGATGTTTGATGATGCACTCAACGTCATGCGTATTGATGCACAAAAGCACGGATGCTCTATTTTATATGAGAAGGATGACGTCGAGCGCACACTCTCGCTCTGGCAGACACATGAATACCACGAACACTTCCACGTGGGGGAGGCGCAGGTGGAGCTTCTCGATGCGGGGCACATCCTCGGCTCCTCGATGATAAAGCTCACTCGTGGTGAGCGATCTATTATATTCACCGGAGATCTCGGTAATTCACCCGAACCGCTTCTCAATGACACCGAAAGTCCTGAAGGAGTGAACTATATCGTTATGGAGAGTGTCTACGGCGATCGACTGCATGAGCATCGTGATGAGCGTGCCAACATTTTGCGCGACGCTATCGAACACACACGCACACAAGGTGGCGTACTTCTCATCCCGTCGTTTTCAATTGAGCGCACGCAAATACTTCTCTTTGAGATGGAAAAAATGATTGAAGGGGGAATGAAGCCAATCGATGTATACCTTGATGCGCCACTCGCCATTCGTGTGACGGAGGTGTTTCGCAAGTACCCGAAGCTTCTCAATGCAGATGTGCAGACCCATATGGAAGGCGGAAATGACCCCTTTATCTTCAAGAAACTCCACGTCATCCACGACGTGGCAGAGTCTCGTAAGATTCACGAAGCTGCGGACCCTAAAATCATCGTTGCAGGAGCAGGAATGTCGGTGGGCGGGCGTATTCGAGCCCATGAGAGCAAGTACTTGCCCGACCCGAAGGCGACGGTGCTTTTCGTGGGCTACCAGGCTCCTGGCTCACTCGGGCGCCGTATACAGGAAGGTCAAAAGAACATCAGCATCGACGGTGAACAGGTAACGGTACGGGCGGCTATTGGTGGACTCACGGGGTACTCAGGACACCGCGACCGCGATGGACTGCTTGAGTTTGCTGATAATGCAGGCCCGTCGCTCGAGAAGGTATTCGTGGTGATGGGCGAGCCCAAGGCCGAACTCTTCATCTCGCAACGCATACATGACTTTATTGGCGTGGAGGCTCATGTGCCTGCGGCGGGGGAGAAGGTTGAAATCAATTGGTAGTGATAAAAGGCCTATAAATGAGGCGATATTACGCCATTTGCCTTCATATGATTATTGTGATATAATACCGATAGATACAGAACTTTGAAACTAAGGAAAGATAACAGTTTGCCATAGCAGAAAGCGCTTCACAGAGGAGATTTTTCTGCTGTGGCAAACTCCGGATTCACCGGAAACCATAAGCACGACGGAAAAGGAACACCCACATGAGTGGCACCCCCTTCACGACCGGGCAACTCGGTAAGTTGCAGTCAATTGTATCAATCGGCGTCACCACGGCCTTGCCGAAAGTTGCTGAAAGGTTCGGCGACCCGAAAGTCGTCCTCAAGGCACTGGAAGGTCGAGGCGAAATCTTTGCCGGACACCTCGAGGGAGCGCTCGAACAGGCTATCAATCGAATACTCATCCTCATTCCTCGCGACCCCGTGTCGCTCACGGTCGATAAACACCATGAACCCGACGCGTTCTATCGGTCTCGCTCCGGCGAGATCTACGTCTGGGATGAATTTCGCAAGCGCATCGTCTCAAAAGCGAAATCGACGAAAGAAGGAACCTCGTTCAAGGTGAATGTCTCCGAACTCGTCCAGGATGCAACGGACGAGCAAATCGAAGGCGCACTGGCTAAGAATCATCTCTTTGATGAAAGCGCAGTCTGCGCGATTATCGCTGAGATGATTGGCAAGCAGCCGAACGGTGAAGCGGGCGACCTGATCAACAATAGCTACGCCAATCTGTTCTACACTGCATCTTGTGTCGTGAGCGTGTTCTGGAGCGGGGGCGACCGCAGGTGGGGCGTCTACGCGTGGGGTCGCGGCGGCGACAGGTGGGTTGCGGGCTGCCGCGTCCTCTCTCCCGCCAACTGACACTTGCTAACTTTGTCCGCTACAGTCGGATTTGATCCTCGGGCCCTTTGACACTTTGTCACTTGGGCCCGGGGATTTTTCTTTTTGATATAGAATCGTGAAAGTCATATTGTGGATTGCGGAGGTGGGGGAATGCCCAAAAACTTTCGAATATGATAGGTGAAGATGTTACCATCGAGTGATATAATAAAATGACTATGACAAAACGAACCATGCACCCCAATCACTCCGCAGTGCCGAAGAACTTTTGCCGATTGCCAGATGGCTACGGTGTGGTGAAGATGGGAGTATCTGGATCGGCCGACCTTACACTCAACGGTCTCGATGTATTTGAAAAGGCGAAGGAGGTGGGGCGTGAGATTGCGCGCCACGGCGGTATCATCGTGACCGGAGCTACCACTGGATTCCCGATGTATGCCGCGATGGGAGCCAAAGACGAATGTGGCTTCTCGATTGGATTTTCACCTGCAGCCACGGAGCGTGAACATGCCGAAGTGTACAAGCTTCCGCGCGATTATATGGATATCGTCATGTATACGGGCTTTGGCTATTCAGGACGCGACTTGCTTTTCGTTCGCTCGAGCGACGCGATGATTATCGGTCCTGGACGCATTGGCACCATCAATGAATTCGCGTGTGCCTTCGAAGATCATCGTCCTATCGGCATCCTTGAAGGCAATTGGGATACCGACGAGCTTATTCATCTCATCATCGACTCGGCGCATCGTCCCAATTCCAACATCATCTTTGATTCTGACCCGAAGGCCATCGTGGAGCGACTCATCGAGATGGTCATGAAAGAGAAAGAATCCGTCGACCTTGTCTACCAAAATCACGATGGCTGGTCTGCGACAGGGAAGAATGCTGAGGTTATCCTTTAACATCATATCCACAGGGCCTGACTTTCGCGTGATAATTAGTGCTAGCATTAAGCAATAGCAGTTTTAGTCCAAAAACTCACTATGCGATTCGGCGATCACCACTAAGGACCCAGAAAACCCCTCCATCGGAGGGGTTTTCTGTTACTATGGCTCCATGGATGCTGATATGGGGGAGCGCAAAGACCATTGTCGTGGCTGTGGGTCCCCGCCAGTCAATCACCGCAGTGTATATTTTGATGCGACAGCGACGGCATTTTTGAACGATTGGATGGTGCTGTTCTCCCGTACTCCAATACTTAAGCACGTGCTTGGATTTTTGCGATTCGTCATATGTATGAGTGAACCGTATCTCATGCACCTGTTGCATATCCTAACGGGAGCGCGTACAAATACGGATTTGGGGCATGTACGGACTCCACGTGCCGCATCTCTGTGGCGTGAAGCAATACGGCGGGGGATACGCATGGAGCAACTTGTCTTTTTTGGTATATATACAGATTCGTTCCGCGTTCGACGTAACAATCATTGGGTGTATTTTGAGAATCTTCCGATTGCGCCACACTTGCTTGTGCGTGCGTTTCCATACTCCGACGACAAATTACTCTTCAAGCAATTTTTGATGAAGCATCAGATACCTTGTGCCCGGGGGCATGTCTCAAGGCAATTACCAGAAGCACAGAGACTTCGCATGGGTTTGCAGGTGCCTTTGGTCGTAAAGCCGCGCATTGGTACCAATTCTCGCCATACCACACCGCTTGTGCATACTGATGCAGAATTTCAATCTGCGTTTGATTTGGCACATGAACTATGTCGAGAAGTCCTCTTTGAGGAATATCTCTATGGACATCTTTGCCGTGCGACGGTTGTTGATGGAGTCCTTGTGGGGTTTCTCGAATCGAAGCAGCCGGAAGTGATGGGTGATGGGGTACGCTCCATTGGCACCCTCATAACGGAAAAGAATTTCCACAAGCCCGAACGCGCTATGGAGATTGTTCTTTCGAAAGAAAACGAAGCGCACCTCATGCGACAGGGATATACGTTCGAGTCCATTCTTGAAGGCGGGAAGACGGTGCAGGTGTCTCAATATCCGGGACGTGGATCCGGCGGGGAGAACCGCGAGATATTACATGAAGTGCATCCGCAGATGCGTGAGATTGTTGAGCGAACGGCACGTCTTATGAAGTCCCCAGTCGTGGGATTTGACCTCATTATCGATAACCCTAAAGAAAGTATTGATGGAAAGCGATGGGGGATACTGGAGGCCAACACTGTTCCATTCATCCAAATACATGATGACCCGCTTTACGGCGAACCATCCAATGTTGCCGCGGCAGTGTGGGATTTGTGGTTGCGATCAAACTAAAAACGACCCCTTTCGGAGTCGTTTTTGTTTAGTTAGTCAACCTTGACGCTCTTCACGAGGCGGTCAAAAGTCTCTGGATAGTCCTTAGCAAGTGCCGAGAGGGACTTACGGTCGAGGGTGATGTTGCTCTTTTTGAGCGCTCCAATGAACTTCGAGTATGAAAAGCCAATTGGGCGAGTTGCAGCATTGATGCGGACCGTCCAGAGCTGACGAGCGAGGCGCTTCTTGGTGCGTCGGTCGCGGAATGCGTAGCGGCCAGCGTGAGCGATAGCCTCCTTAGCGACGCGCTCTTTGGTCGAGCGACCAAAGCGATAACCCTTGACCTGGGCCAAGATGTTTCGGCGACGTTTAAGCTTTGTGACTCCTCGTTTTACGCGTGACATACAATAGTTTTATAAAAATTAATGCGATCGGGGAAGGAAACGGCTGCGATTCTCTTGAGTCATGGTGACACTCACTGCGCGCTGACGACGAGCGTGGCCTGAGCCAGACTCCTTAGCGTTGAAGTGGTTCTGTCCAGGGACGCGGGCAATAATCTTGCCACGCTTACTGACGCGGAGGCGCTTGGTGAATGATTTATTAGTTTTCATGGTTTTCTGGTTTGTCTGATTCTCCAACAGCGGCTGCCGGTACCAGTACTTTTGGTGCCGATTTGACGACTGTTTTCTTGGATTTATCAGCCTCGAGAACGACTGAAAGGCCTTTTGGGCTTTTCTTGATCTCGTCTGCGATTTTATACGATTCCGGGATTAATGCAAGGAAACGCTCGAGTCTATCCTTGAGGAAGTCAAATTCCATATATTTATAGCGCCCCCAGAGGAAGAGGTCCACCTTGACCCGATGTCCCTCTCGCAGCCAGGCCCCGCTTTTACTGGCTTTTAGGTGCATATCGTGTTCTCCGGTGCCAATCTTGACCTGGGTGGTTTTGGTCTCAGAAACATGCACTTTTGCCTTTACTTCCTTATCCTTTTTCTTTTGTTCGTACTTGTAGCGGCCGTAGTCGGTTATTTTGGCGACGGGAGGGTTGGCATTCGGAGAGATTTCGAGGAGGTCGTAGCCGAGCTCGACGGCTTTGGCGAGTGCATCCTTGGTCTGCATGACGCCGAAGTTCTCGCCTTCAGGACCAATCACGCGCAGCTCCTTAGCGCGGATGCCTTCGTTCATACGGACGCGCTCCTTCTCCGTTTGCGATGTGTATTTCGTAAATCCCATTTGTCGGATGACTATACCACAAAGGTATGAATAGTTACAGAGCTAATCAACCTCTTGTTGGCTTGGGATATTGCCCTGGAATGGCTGTGTGTAGGTCGAGAGGAAGGAGAGCGCAGTGATAAGTTGTACCTTGAGTGAATTGAGAATTGAGCTGGCATTTCCCGCGACCACCTGTGGTGCTTGCGAGAAAGAATCTTGGCCACCGGATGTGTTGAGACTGTTTGAGGCGAACGTATCTGAGCCTGAGGGTACGTGGGTGCCAGGGATTATCCCGGTCCCAGTAGTTTGATATGCGGGTGAAGGATTGGATCCATTTGATGTTTGCGATACAGAAGCTGTAGGAATTTGGGCGTAGGTAACACCAGGGACGCTACCTGCTTGAAGTTGCGCCACATTCGTCGCAAGTGCCGGGTTGAGTACCAGTATGACGGGAGTGGTGGTGCTCGTCGTTGAGTACTGTGGATTGGCGAGTGCAGCCAAGAGTGCGGCGGTCGAAGATGGCGTGAGGAGATTAGTGACGAGTGTCGGTGTCTGGATAGTGGCTTGCAGTGGGGTAGGGGTTGTTGTCGGGAAGACTTGAGAAGAAGAGACCGTTCCGGGAATTGAAGATGGTGTTGTCTGATTGGATGCGACCTGTGTGCCGCCGTTGGATTGTGCTTGCGCTTGCTGACCTTGGGGAACACTCGATGGTGCATTACCGTTGAGACAGCTTGATGGATATGGTGTGCCGGCAGGAATGGTAATAGATGAAGGTGGGTCGGTACTCAACACACAGATGGTGTCTTGGTTGTAGGTTTGGCCGGTACTCATCGATGCTATTTGTTGTGGTGCAGGCTGTTGCCCAGCAGCGACTTGTGGTTCGGTTATTGGGGGTGGAATTGTCCCACCGCCATTACATACGAGGCTCGTCGGCTGTATGTGAGGCAAGTCGGTAGCGACGGTGTATCCAACGCCATATGCTCCAGCCATAGTATGCATCCTGTCAATATTTGATGCGGTATTTGGCTGGGGATTTACATCCACTGCGATTCCTTTTACATGGGGGCATGCATTGATTCTGGTCAAATTTCCGCAGTCACCCTTTCCACATACGATGCTATTTCTTGGGTCTGTGCAGGAAGCTTGCTGAGCTGTGGCTGTACGCAGTGCGGCAGTGAGGCATGGGTTGAGACCTGCTTGCTTAGCAGCGTTGAGGAATTTATCGACACAGACAATAAATTTAGGATTAACAGATGCTTGCCCGGCGCTAAAGTACACATACTGTTCTTTGAGTGATGCAGCCTGAATGTTTGCGTTGTATCCAGCCTGTTTGCCCGGGCAGATGAAATTTTGCGAAAGATCTTGAATAGCCTGAGCAGTGCCATTACTAAGACCTAATGTACTAATGTCGTCCTGTGTGAGGCATGTTCCAACGGAAACGGATGTATTTGCACTTCCATCTATGGTTTTGAATTGCGCGACGTCGCCTGCGGTTGCTTGGCGTACAGTACCGCTCGGACAGCCTGAAATATCACCGAACGTTATGAGCGGGCTGGTATAGAGAATAAGACCGGTAAGTACGATACCAACAAGTACAACACTGACGGCGGGAACAACTTCTTTCATTTGGGAACCTTTCATAGTCGTATACTCAATTATATACGAAAGAAGAGTGATAGTGTTTCGTTCGCGTGGATGAGCAGGCGGATTTTTTAGTCAATGTTACTCCCCAGCAAATTGACTGGGAATATTACCTTGAAACGGTTGGGCATAGACGGCGAGCACGCCAAGTGCCGCGATGAGTTGGACTTTTAGCGAATCCAGTACGTTGTTGGAATCAGAAGTAATGAGCGCTGGAGATTGTGTGAATGTATCTTGTGCATTTACGTCGCTGTAGATAAACGTATCAGCCCCGCTTACTGGTCGGGTACCTGCGATTGTCCCTGTTGTTTCTGTCGCTACCGAAGGGCTGTAATTACTTGAGACTTGAGCCACGGTAACACCTGGAATATGAGATGCTTGGAGTACGAGAATGCTTGTCGATAGCGCCGGATTGAGCGCGATGCCGTCGGTCGTTGTGGTGCTGGTGGTTGCCCCATTTGGATGTGCGAGTGCATTTAAAATATCAGCTGTCGAAGATGGGGTTAGAAGATTGACGACGAGCGTGGGCGTTTGTATCGTCACTGGTGATGTGGTTGCCGTCGGAAATATGTCTGATGGCGATATAGTTCCAGGAGCGGAAGCTGGCACAGTGGAGGCGGTTTGAGGTCCGCTTGGCGAAGTAGGGACTTGAGACCCCTCACCTGTGGAACCACCTTGAGCGCTTTGGATGACACCATTGGCACCGGGATCCATGTTGGCGCATGAACCGCACTGTCCGTGGATACCATCGGCATCCTCGAAGTGATTGGGATCCCAGGTGCCGATAGTTTTGATCCCATAGCTCGATGCGTTCGCTCTCATCCATGCCGTCATACTCGCCCTGTTATTGTTGAAGTCTGCTGCAAGCCCGTAATTATGATACGAGTGGCAATATCCAGCTCGCGAAGCGCCACTTGCCACAAGTGCCGCTTGTTTGCCTGGGTCTCGATATCCGTCGGTAATCGTCGGAGGCCCTCCCGGAACTGCCTCCATAAATTTCTTAAGCTTTTCTGCAAAGGCCGAGTTCATACAGGCAATATTTGAGGCTGTCGTCGCATGCTGTCTAAGCCAGGTCTTCGCATCTCCGGCAGCTTGGCCGATATTTGTATCACTCGGGCTCCAACACATCCCGACCTGTGCGCTCGCGATGCCCGCTGCCTTCATGATTGCGACATCAGTTGCTGTTGCTGGCTGCGTGCCAGCGGGGCAGTTTGATTGCGCCGAGACGGATAGTCCAAGTGAGAAAACAGCAATTGCACACAGGAGCATGACTATGCGCACCATGTGCGCGTGTCGTTGCTGATACATATAGTCAGATTATATCTCAACTTTAGAGACCCACGTGCTCTATCGGCAGTCTTGGGGACGAATTACTCGCTGCTATTTTGTAATCGCCTGATACACGGTGCTACTTATCGAATCAATAACACTAACGAGAGAAGGGAAGTCTTTGCCACGGGTCATGATGCACAAGAGATATGGTCCGGAGGGGGCGTAAATGATGCCGCAATCGTGGAGTTCGCGCTGCAATACCACGCCTGCTGGTGTGAGGAGTGTTCGCTCACCAAATTTGTTGGCAACGGGGACATCCGATGGGACCGTGCTCTCCATTCCTTGTGGAAAATCAGGTCCCGTCAAAAGATCCAGCGCCTTTTCAGAATCAGCGGGAGTGAGGTAGGTCGCATTATAGAGGATTCGAAAGAAGTACGAGTATTGCTTGGCAGTGATGTTTTGGGTATCGGCACTGCCGCCGGGGGTCAGCGTGAGGCCGAGGTCGGAATACACTTCCGAGAGCCAGTCTTTGTTCATATTATTGTACAGGAGCGTCGCAGCGTTATTGTCGGAATACACAATCATTGCCTTGAGGAGCTGATCTATTGTGTATGTACCAGGCGTCAGGTCACTCGACGTTGCGAAGGTCTCCGCGTCGTTCTCGTCGTTGAGGCCATTATAGGTAAGTTGTTGTGTGAGGATGCTCGGATTGGACTCTGATGCCTTGAGGTAGGCAATCATGATGGGTACCTTCAGCAGGCTTGCGGGTGCGTATTGTTCCACGCCATTGATGTCGAGCCAGTTGCCTTTGAAATCACGGAAGTACACCGACACATCAGATACATTGCCCGTATTTTTTGCCGCGGTGACGAGAGACTGTATTTTTTGTTCGAGACTCTGGTATGGCGCGACGTTTGTGGTTTCGGTTGAACTACACAAGAGCAGCGGGGAGATGAGCCTGTAGTCGCCCTTTACCCGGATACCGCTTTCGGTCACACTTGGACGAGTGACGTAGGTAACGAGCGTGAGCCATCCTGCAAGAAAGCCAAGTCCGAATATAAACAGAATACCGAGTAGTTTCTTTGTTCCACGGCTCATGCGGAAGAGTTTCTGTTGAAACTTCATACATTAATAGATTAATACAACCCGATTTTGCAATAAATAGCAATCGCACGAGTCTCACACCTTATACACAGGCATCAAGTCGAACGGAGGATATATGCAATGGTGGGTATTATACTTATACAATAATCGCTTAATAGTTATTTCATCTTTATGAAACTCAAACGTCAGTATCTCCACGATGCAGCGAAGTTTGGCGCAGGGCTCGTCTCTGCCGACTTCTTGGCTCTCGTATGGCTCTCGCAGCAGTACGTCTTGCCACAATCATTTATTGGTATCCCAATGTCCTCATCAATCATCGCGCCAAGCATGATTATCGACGTCTTCCTGCTTCTATTCCTCATCCACTACGGATGGAACATCGGCAAAATGCCACGCGTGAAGGAGAGCACGTACCTCCTCATCACCGGGGTCATATTCTCCATCGTCGCGCTTACACATTTGGTCCGTGTGCTCTACTCGACCGACATCATCCTCTTCGGATGGGAAGTGCCAATATTCCTTTCGTGGATTGGCATTACCGTCGCTACGTATCTCGCATTTTCGAGCTTCTATTTCCTCTCACGTGCCAAATAACAGTACTGAGGTATACTTGAGGCATGCCTGAAGCTTTTGGTAAAAGAAAAGTCTCCCCGCCGGAACAATTCGTTACTACGGAACAACCCCCTGCAGCGAACGACAACGAAGTTGCTCCTCGTGGCTTGAAACGCACACCAGAAGACCTAATCGCACTTGCCGAGAAGTGGGCAGATAAGCCTGACATGGCTGATAATCTCCGCCAGCTCGCGGGGCTCCTCAGTTTCCAGGGCACCGCGGAGCGTGTCCGAGATGACACCATCATAATTGATAATTTGTTCAAATTGGTAAATTCGCAGTTACGAAATGTGGGGGATAGCATTCGGCGGGAGGATTTCTAAATAATCCATTCCAAAACAAAAACACCCATACTGGGTGTTTTTGTTTTTATCATGTTTGTTGATACACAATCTTACTGCGCCTTCACCGCCTGTCCTTGGATTGTTATCGTGCCAGCACCAGTCGTAGGGAGGGCTGTTGCCGTCGAAATCATCGTGGCATGAGAAGTACCATATCCCATCGTGGTGATGCCTCGATTCATCTGCATCATGCCGTAGCCGTGGTTCATACCGAAGGAACCTTTGATTTCCCCGAGCTGCATACCGCACCAGAAGACGAAGACAATGACGATAACTGCCGTAAGCATTCTGACCGCCTTCATCATCCGCCAATCCATACCCATTCCACCTTTGCAATGCGGGCAGATGCCTGCTCCCGCTTCTCCATTATGCATATCCATATATTATTTTTCTATGTTAATAATTAATAAATGAGAGTAACCCCGTACAGAGTATGGTAGCACGGAGAGTGGACGGTTTTTTCGCAATGCAAAAAGCTCCCTTGCGGGAGCTTTTGCTTAATTGGTGGAGGTGGCGGGAATTGAACCCGCGTCCAAAAAATTATCTACAAGCGATTCTACAAAGCATAGCTAGTTCTTATTTGTTTAGAAGTGTTACATCGAGAACGAGCAAGAATAGTAATACCTCGGACTCTCTTTCTTTAGCTGTGCATCCGGAGTGAGATACGTCGCGAACTCGGAATTATGACACGCGTACTACCTGAACGAGTGTAGGGTAGGGCATGGTCGCTTAGGCTATTGCGTAAGCGAACTGCAAATCTGCCACCTGAATAGGTGACAAAACTGCACGTGCTGTTTTAGTTGCACTTAGGGTTTGAACGATTGATAAGGAAGTTCGTTCGCTCCCGCTTTGCACACAGGCAGAGTTGATCTTCTGTCGAAGCCAGTCACCCCCCGATTGAATTTTGTTATTCGCCCAAGGTCCGACCTTGGAATCCTAAAAGGTCAGACCTTAAGAATTCGGCGAACCAAAATACATTCGGGGACCGACTCGCATGTCTATATTTGGCTATTTATTTTTCAATGATCGCGCGATGTCCCGTTTGGTATCGCGCTCTTGAAGGACTCGGCGTTTGTCGTGCTGCTTTTTGCCGCGCACGATTCCCACCTCCAGCTTCAAATTCCTACCTTTATTATACACTGAAATAGGGATGATTGTCAAACCCTTTTCGCTCTCCGCACTCAGTATTTGAGCGATTTGCTTCTTATTGAGCAGGAGCCGGCGCGTACGCTCGGGGTCGTAGGATTTGGGAGCGTTGGCTATCTGCCACGGCGGAATGGTCGCCCCCACGAGATACGCTTCGCCCGCGCGGGCGACGACCCGTGCCCCCTTGAGTGAGCCATGTCCGGCGCGTAGCGATTTGACCTCGTAGCCGAGCAATTCCAAACCTGCCTCCATACTCTCGAGAATGGAGTAATCAAACAGTGCGCGCTTGTTGTCGATGAGGGACATGCCTGTATCTTATATCATTTTCTTTCAATCAGTAGGCAACTGTGTATAATGCGACGGTATGGCAACTCCCAAAAAACAACCAAAACACACAACTCCCGAGGAGCCTGTTGAGGCTCCAAAGACCACTTCACCAAACGGGCCTGGCATGTGGACACAGGTAGGTATCGCGCTTTTGGTGCTAGCACTCATCACGACAGGGTATTCGCTCTATCGTGAGTACATGACCACTGCAACTCCGAGTGTTCCTATTTCACAAATCGTTACCGATATCGAAGCGGGTAAGGTGACGACCGTTACAGTCGCCGGAGATCAGATTACTGCGACGTACCTCGACAAATCTACAAAAACATCCCAGAAAGAGTCGGAGAATTCGCTTTCGCAGACCTTTGCCAACTACGGCATGACGCCCGCGCAAATCGATCAGGTAAAAATCAAGATTCAAGATCAAGGTGGGCTTCGCTTCTGGTTCCTTACGCTCGCTCCTCTGCTCGTGCCAGTGCTCATGATCTTTGGAATCGTATGGTACCTCTCGCGCCAACTCAAAGGTGGCGGCGGGATGCAAGCGTTTACCTTCGGCAAATCAATGGCACGCCTCGTGCGTCCAGAAGATACGCTCCAGCGCGTGACGTTTGCTGATGTCGCCGGTGCCAAAGAAGCCAAACAAGAGCTCGCCGAGATTGTCGACTTCCTCAAAAATCCCAAGAAGTTCATCCAGATTGGTGCGCGCATCCCGAAGGGTGTGCTTCTCATGGGAGCACCGGGTGCGGGCAAGACCTTGCTCGCTCGTGCGGTAGCAGGAGAGAGTGGTGTGCCATTCTTCTCAATTTCAGGATCTGAATTTGTCGAAATGTTTGTCGGTGTCGGAGCATCGCGCGTGCGCGATCTCTTTGCCACCGCCAAGAAGACCGCACCGGCGATTATCTTCGTCGATGAAATAGATGCCGTAGGCCGTGTCCGTGGCTCGGGGGTAGGAGGCGGCAACGACGAGCGCGAACAGACACTCAATCAAATCCTCGTCGAGATGGATGGTTTCGAGCCTAATGAAAAGGTCATCGTCATGGCTGCAACCAACCGCCCTGACGTCCTCGACCCTGCGCTCTTGCGCCCGGGCCGCTTCGACCGTCGCGTGATGATTGACTTGCCTGACAGGAAGGATCGCGAAGACATCATGAATATCTACACCCGCACCAAGCCGATGGGGCCTGATACCAATCTCGCCGTCATCGCTGAGCGCACGCCAGGATTCTCCGGAGCGGACCTTGCCAATCTCATGAACGAAGCAGCAATTCTCGCTGCACGCGAAGATCGCACTGAGATCACGCAGTACGATCTCATCCGCTCCATCGAGAAGGTCATGCTTGGACCGGAACGCCGTTCACACGTCTTGAACATGAAAGAGAAAGAAATCACTGCATATCACGAAGCAGGACACGCACTCGTCGCATCCGTTTTGCCGTATGCCGATCCCGTGCACAAGATTTCCATCATCAGCCGCGGACGCGCTGCGGGGTACACACTCCACTTGCCGTTTGACGACAAGCGCATGCAGTCACGCAAGGAGTTCCTCGATGACATTGCTGTATCACTCGGCGGATACATTGCTGAACAGCTCGTCTTCAACGATGTGACGACCGGTGCATCAAATGATTTGCAGGTACTGACCGCACTCGCACGCGACATGGTCACCAAGTACGGCATGTCTGATGCCTTTGGTCCTATCGCTCTGGAATACGCTGGAGGACGTGCGATAGGCGGGGGCGGACTCGATGGCTCGGAAGGGCAATCAGAGGCAATTGCGGGCAAAATTGATGCAGAGGTGCGTGCAATCATCGATGGCGCTCACAAGAAGGCACTCGACGTCATCACCACTCATCGCAAAGCCCTCGAGGCAATCGCAAAGACCCTCGTCGATGTAGAGACGATAGAACGTGAGGAGTTTGAAAAGATTCTCGTCGTCAATGGCATCACACCGAAGAAGAAAGAAGATATTGATCCTATCGCACGCACAATTGCACCGATGGTTTAAATAAAAGTATACATAAAAATAAAACTCCGCGTGACGATGTGTCTCGCGGAGTTTTCGGTTTGTTCAGAACGAGTTGGTATGAACCAGCTTCCATTTCATCGGACGACGATCGTCCTTGTTTTCATGATAACCGAACGGACGCAAGAGTGTCTTGTCTTCGGTCGTAATCATAGTGTCCCACGTCCACGACTCTTTTTGTAGAACCTGGTTCCAGTCATCCCGTGGCTGGAAGCCATAGAATGCCGGTCCGTTCTTACCGAGGAAAGCATCGAGATGTTCGAGCGCGCCCGCTTCTTCGAAGGCCTCGGCATAGAGCTCAATCATCGCATGAGCCGTGAATACGCCACCGGCGCATCCACATGCTCGTTCCTTGGCGGTCGTTGGATGAGGAGCACTGTCGCTTCCTGCTGAGACAAATGCATAGCCTTTTGCGATGAAGCCCAAGAGCGCCTGCCGGTGTTCTTCCCGTTTGGGAATCGGCCAACAGTGAAGATGCGGATTTGGGCCGCCCCGAAAGTAATCGATGCGCGAGGTAAGCAAGTGATGCGCCGTAGTGGTGCATACGAGCTGTCCCACCTTGCCGTTTTCTTGCATGAAGCGCGCTGCCTCATGTGTTGTGATGTGCTCCAGAGAAATCTTGAGTTCTGGGAACGTCCTGCGTACTTCTGGCAATACTTCTGCGAGAAAAATCTTTTCGCGGTCGTACGGGTCTGTTTCTTTTTCATTCCAGATATTCACTTCCGGATGGATAAGAAGCGGCATACCCATGCGCTCCATCACTTCGAGCGTGCGTGCTGCGTCCATTGGGCTCGGCATGCCACCGTGTGAGTTCGTGGTCGCACCCTTCGGATAGAACTTCATTGCTCGCCACGATTTCCGGTCGAAACCACGCTTGACCGTGCCCGGATCCATCTCGGCAGTGAGATAGCCGGTCATGATTGGAGTGAATTCGTTGCCGCGACCTGATGACCTTACAGCCTCTGTCTTGATGGCAGCGGCATATGAGTCGGCAAGTTCAGGCGTGGTCACGAATGGATTGATGTTGGGCATCACTACGGCACCCCAACATTGCGCCACCGTATGCGGTATGACTGCCTTGAAAAGCGGCGAGCCAGGGTCACGAAAGTGAACATGTCCCTCAAAGGGCCAATTAATATGCAGAAATTCGTCCATCGCTATTCTCCTATGAATGAACTGGTTGAACTTTTGTACTGGCGGCACTTTAGCAAGGGAGCAGAGAAAAAGAAAGGACAAAGAAATCGGGGCCGACACTACTGTGTCGGCCCCGCCCAGACTGCATCTCCATGCAGGTTAACTATTTTATTCCCGTTCAAAGAGTGTTTGGAAACGTTCAGAAGTGCCCTCCGCCATCAGTGCCTCGCCAAGTCGTCTCGGCTCGCCAAGCCAGAAAGGAAGAGAGACCACTTGCACTGCATTCGCCCCTGCATCGAGGAAGTCGACGACATCATTGCCGGTGGTAATTCCGCCGACTCCGATGACATCGATGTCCGAGTTGAGATGCTTGCGCCACTGCCAGACTTGTCCCATTGCGATATGTTTGAGCGCAGGGCCCGAGAGTCCCGCGAGACCGTCATTGGGAGAAATTGACTCGCGCCCTGCATACGCATTCGGAAATGTGTTGCAGGTGACGATTGCCTTGATCCTGCGACTGCTATTCACAATCGCAGCAACTTCCTTGAGCTGCATTGGGTCTGTGTACGGAGAGACCTTCATCCATATCGGCGTTTGATAATTTGAATCAAATTGTTTGAGTTGATTGAGCATGGTTTCAATTCCCCTCAAATCGAACGACATAATGCGCCCGCTGTGCCCTGTGTTGGGACAACCGAAGTTCAAAGTAATTGCGGCGACATAGTAACAGGGATAAAGCATCTTCAGGCCTTTTAAATAGTCTTCAATAGAAAATCCAGCAATTGAAACAATCAATGGTTTTTCCGTTTCCGTTTTTTCAAGTTCTTCCCGGATGCGTTTGAATCCTACATTTGGCATACCAAACGAATTGAGTCCAAATCCAGCCCGTAAGAAGTCTTCGTTCCTTGTGGGATAAAAGACAGTCCCTTCATTTCCACCGCGTTCAAGCGGGGTATATGAACCCGTCTCAACGCCTCCAGCTGCCGATTCCATCCAAGCCAATGCTGATTCCAGAGTCTTGCAGACTCCTGCGCCAATCATGACCGGTGAATCGAATTCAAGGCCCCCGGCACGCCATACTGGTTTATCCCTCACAACTCCCAATGATTCCTCAGACATGTTCCACTCCTTTATATTATGCTCAGGATGAGCATCTGGGCGGACTCTATCATCTTGCGTCGGATTTCTCAATTAAATCTTTGAAGGTGCTAGCGCTTTGTGCCGATAGCCTTATAATCGAGACTATCCGCCCTTAGCTCAGTTGGTTAGAGCATCGAGCTTATACCTCGAGGGTCCTTGGTTCGAATCCAAGAGGGCGGACTGAAAACTTACGCATTCCGTCGGTTGCAGACGTGGTTGCGTATGCCACAATGGAATCATGAAAAAATACATTACCACGTTCGTTTTATTAGCAACGATTACAGTACCGTTCCTGGCAAATGCACAGACGGTTGCTGACTTACAGGCACAAGCGCAGGCACTCCTCGCGCAGATTGCGCAATTACAAGCACAGCAGGCTGCGACACCTGTATCTACTACTGTGAGCGGTAATGTAAATACGAGCGGCAACTCATGTCCCACTATCGGACGTGTCTTGAAGCTCGGGTCTACAGGTACCGACGTCACCAGTCTCCAACAATTCCTCGCGCTTGATTCAAGTGTCTATCCAGAAGGCACGGTGAGCGGATACTACGGCTCGCTCACGCAAGCAGCCGTCTCACGCTTCCAGTCCAAACACAACATCGTCTCATCAGGCTCGCCTGCCACAACCGGCTGGGGAGTGGTAGGACCACGCACCGCAGCAGCGATTGCATCTTCATGTTTGCAAGGCAACTCAGGTGGCACTACTGGTTCTACAGGCTATTCGGGCGGGACTATTGCATCGACTCCTGCCGTTGGTGGCTTAATACAGGTTACGCCCATCTCGGGCGTGGCACCGCTTCAGGTCAATATTCAAGCGACCGTCAATACTTCTGGCTCATGTACACCAGCAGTCTACGTACTTAACTATGGCGATGGTACGACACCAATCAACATCACGCTTCCATCCGGTAATTGTCAGCCCTCCGTGCAGACATTTGGGCACACCTACATTTACGGTGGTGTCTATCAAGTGACGCTTACCTCTGGCACACATCAAACGAGTGTCGCGGTGACCATCACCGGCCCTACCTCACCTCAGCAGGCAGCGCTTTCTGGCATTCCTGCGGACTCGGTCAAGGCTTCCATCACGACAGGAGCAGTTCCGCTTGCCGTAGTCTTTACGGGCACTGTCTCGAGCCTCTCGGCATACGGATGCACCGGCACCTGCTCGGAGACACTCAACTTTGGTGATGGCAACGTTGGTCTCATTCCGCTTCCAGCATCATCGGGCACGGGTGCGGCTTCATGGCAGTCGTATGTGCTCAACCATACCTACTCGACTGCAGGGACTTACACGGTGCAGCTCCAGTCGCCTACAGGGACTTCAATTGGATCATCAATCACTATTCAAGCGGGGAGTACTGCAGCAAATACGAGTGGTGGAACTTACACCATTACAAACCTTACGACAGCTCTACAATGTGGAGGTAGTAATGGATGTGTGCCTGTAATAACAGCAACATTCACCATCCCTACTTGTGCGTCGTATCAAATTAATTGGGGAGATTCATCCGCGATTACAACCCAAACTGGCGTGTGCCAAAACGGTGGCACGACTGTGACTGCAAATCATACCTATACGGCCTCAGGCTCATATACGGTTACACTCAATGATGGAAATGGTGCCGCACAAGCAAGGGGAAGTACAACACTGACACAGTAATTGTTTGAAATTACTCACTGTGGAGTTCAGTAGCAACTCGCTCCACGCGCGTGCGCAGTGACGGGTGATTGGTTAACTCAGGATCCTCATGCACGAGCGCTTGTGCTTCTTCGCGCGCTGCGCGGATGAGTTTGATGTTTTTCAACGCTTCCATGCCGAGGTCGGTCATGCCCCACTGGCGACGGCCAAATAAATCTCCGGCACCGCGGCTTTCGAGGTCGGCTTCAGCAAGCTTAAAGCCATCGTCTGATTTTTCAAGGTTCTTCAATCGCTTGCTCGAGACCTCGCTCGTACTCTCGGGCAGGAGGAAACAGTACGGAGGATGCGAGGATCGCATAATGCGGCCGCGCAGCTGGTGGAGCTGTGCCAAGCCGAATCGCTCGGCCCCTTCGATAATGATGGCCGTAGCATTGGGGACATTGACGCCGACTTCCACGACGGATGTCGCGACGAGAATGTTGATTTTGTTGTCGGTAAAATCCCGCATAACCGCATCCTTTTCTTTTGGGGTCATTGCGCCATGCAGGAGTCCCACTTCGTATTCGGGGAAAATATCTGCTTGGAGTCGCTTGGCTTCGGCCTTGGCGGAACGCGCTTGAAGGGCATTAATTTTTTCAGGGTCGGGCTCTTCAATACGCGGACATATGACGTATGCTTGGCGGCCCTTCTTGAGCTCAGCGCGTATCGCCTCGTATGCCTGGGCGCGGTCTTTTTGCTTTACGATTTTGGTCGTGATTTTGGCGCGACCTGGGGGAAGCTCATCGAGCACGGAGATATCGAGGTCGCCATAGAGTGTGAGCGCGAGCGTACGCGGAATTGGAGTCGCGGTCATTGAGAGGAAGTGTGGAGCAGATTGCAGGGCGGGTGCAGGGGTCGCGAATTTCGCCCTGCGGAACTCGCTTTGCTCAGACAGTCCTCGGTCAAAATTCGCGACCCCTGCACCCGCCCCCACCCGTTTCTGTGCGAGCGCACGACGCTGCTTGGTGCCGAAGCGATGTTGTTCGTCCACTATCGCCAGCGCTAGGTTTTGGAAGACGATAGATTTCTGGATGAGCGCATGAGTGCCGATGACCATCGCTATCTCACCGTTTGCGACCCACTTCAAGAGCTGCGTGCGTGAAATATCAGTCGCTTTGTCTTTGGAAATCTTTGAAGGGAATTTTTTGCAGCCGCTTCCCGTAATGAGTGCGATGTTGATAGGAAGGTCGCGGAAATATTCGATGAACGATTGGAAGTGCTGTGCGGCGAGGATTTCCGTCGGTGCCATATAGGCGACTTGGAGCGTACCACTCTCGCGCTTGGGTGGGCGTGCTTGGACTACCGCATATGCGGCAGCTGCCGCGACGAGTGTCTTGCCCGAGCCCACGTCTCCCTCGAGGAGGCGTGCCATTGGATGCGGTTTACCAAAGTCTTTGAGGATCTCCGCGATGGCGCGCGACTGCGCTCCGGTGGGTGGGAAGGGGACTGATGAGAGAAATTCGTCTATCTCAACCTTTGCTTCGATAATGGGAAATGCTCCCTGTGAGTCATTACGCGCTCGCTCTTGGGCGCGTGCCGTTTGGATGGTCAGGATTTCCTCGAATGCAAAGCGTTTACGAGCCGCTTCAGCATGCGCGTCTTTCTCGGGTGTGTGTATGTAATGGAGCGCGGTCGCGAGGTCGGGGAGATTGTATCGCGCAAGAATTGCGGGTGGAATGGGGTCGGGGATATCCTTTTCAATTCCAGTTTTAAATATGCGCTCGAGTGCGTGACGGATCCAAAGCGAAGTGATGCCAACCGTCTCGGGATAGACGGCAAAGATTTTTGGGGTCGTTGTTTCTTCGTCCGGATTAGCAAATAATCCGTCTCGAGCGGAGTCGGCGATTTCTTTCGGCACTATCTCGACCTCAGGGTTGGCGATGTATGGCTTATCAGATTTGCCACCAACGGTGCCGGTCACCTTCACGACGCTCCCTTCCGGTACGTAGCTTGCCATGTAGGGCTGGTTGAACCACATGACCTTCACGCGCCCCGAGCCATCTTCGAAGAATCCTTCGGTCATGTTGCGGCGACTCTTCCACATCTTCTTTGCCTTGAGTCCTGAGAGCGTGCCCCAGAGCGTGACCTTGGTACCCACCACGAGCTCACGCGTACTCGTCGATGATCCTGCGACATCATAGCGGGCAGGAAAGTGTCGGAGCAGGTCTTCAATGGTGATAATGCCGAGTCGCTTCAAGGCCTTGAGCTGAGGCGGGGTGAGGCGAAAGTGAGAACTCACGGCACTTTTTGATGTTATGGCTGATTGCATACGTAATACTCGCCCAGTATATCGCGCATGGAAAATAAGTCGCGCGAAATAGGAATCATGGAAGTTATACACACACGACATTTCTACATCTTGCATACTTTGTTTCTATGGGTACTATGGGCGTGTTCGGCCTTACAAATTTTTAAAATATACATTTGAGTATGATGACTGAGGATGATGAGACAGAGAAGCCAGTTTCCGACGACGCCGTCGAGGAATTGCTCGATACCGAGGAAGATGACCTCGATGAAGTCGATGCAGAAGAAAAAGAAACAACCGATGAATTTGGTGCCCCGCTTGACGAAGAAACCAAATCTCGTGATTGGGAATAAGACTTAGACTTTTATACACAAAGGCCCACCGTACGGGCCTTTTGTATTTGAGGCACCCTGGTGTACCATCATTATATGAAAATGCTGTTGCGATATCTGGGTACCGTCGGTGCTGTTGTTCTCACCATTCACTTCGTGCCTGGCATTTCTTCTGCGAGTTTGGAGACTACATTGCTCATCGCATTGGTGTGGTCGGTGATTACGATGGTCATTCGCCCCGTACTCAAAATCCTCACCTTTCCCATCACCATCCTCACGCTCGGACTTTTCTCATTTGTCCTTAATGCACTCCTCTTCTGGGGGATGACGTACATCGTACCAGGCTTTACGGTCGCTGGATTTGTCCCGGCGTTTCTCGGAGCACTGGTGCTTTCAATCTTTACTTTCTTTATCCAAAAGATTCTCTAAGCCATGGATGTCAGTGGCAAGATAGGCGTGTTTGATTCTGGATTTGGAGGGCTTCATACGCTCAGGCACATCGTCTCCGAACTTCCCGAGTACGACTATGTGTATCTGGGGGATTCGGCACGTGCTCCCTATGGACCGCGCACTACCGAAGAAGTACGTGCGTTTAGTACACAGGCGGTGGACTTTCTTTTGGCCCAGGGGTGCGAGCTCTTAATCTTTGCGTGCAATACCGCATCGAGTGATGCACTGCGTACCATTCAACAAACACATTTGCCGACTCGATATCCCGACACAAAAGTCAAAAAGAATGTCTTGGGCGTCCTTATTCCACTTGCCGAAAAGGCAGTCGAGGTCTCCAAAGGTAAGCGCATTGGGGTCCTTGCGACTTCTGGCACCGTCCGCTCGGGTGCCTTCGTGCGCGAGCTCAGCAAAATCGAACCGACGCTTTTCATCGTGCAAGAGGCGGCACCCAAGCTCGCCTCGCTCATCGAGGCAGGGGAGCATGATACAGACGCAACGCGTGAAGTCATTAGGCAATACCTACAACCGCTTATGGATGCTTCCATTGATACGTTGATACTCGGCTGCACGCATTACGGATTTGTACGAGACACCATTCAATCAATCGTCGGGAGCGACGTCACTATTGTGAGCGAAGCTGATGCCGTCCCGCAGGCATTGCGTTCATACCTCGCGCGCCACACTGATATAGATGCTCGACTCTCGCGCGGTGGAAGTATGGAATTCTTCTCGACAGATACGAGCGGGACCTTTGACGTGTTGGGCTCAACGTTTTTCGGCGCGCCAATCAAGGCGCGCCGAGTAACTCTCAATTAGTTCAGGTTGTGTTTACTGAGTACGAGCAGCTTTCAATGCTTTCGCCCACCACAACAGCTGCGTAAGCATACCTGTTGCCTTTTCCGCTATTGGAGCGAAGAGGGCGGGATTAGCGGGCGCTGTCTCTTTCATTACGGCCCCGTAGACGTCAGAGGGGATATGAACGGCATTGCGAATAGGTGCCATTTGAAGCTCTACTACTACTTGTCGCAATTGTTCGACTGCACGTGCGCCGAGTGCAGAGCCGTACCCGACGAAGGCAACTGGTTTGTTGTTCCACTCCTTGTACACTGAATCGAGTGCATCCTTAATTGAGCCTGGGTAGCCATGGTTGTACTCGGGTGTCACGATGATATAGGCGTCAGCTTCTGCGATTTTGTGCGCGAAGGCATTAATGATTTCATTACCATAATTTCCATCTTTGACCATCGACGGGTATCCAGGCGAAGCAAAGGTCGGCAGCTTACTCTCTTTGAGATCAATAAGAGTGGCCTCGACTCCTTCTAATTTGTTTGCTTCATCGAGTATCCAATGTGCTGGCTTATCACCAAATCGGTCTGGGCGAATACTTCCAAGAATGACCTGTATTTTTATTTTTTCCATATGTTCAATATTACTAATTACTACATGAATAAATGATTAATCCTTCTTCCGTTTTCTCACGTCAGACGTGAGGCTCTTTAGAAGTTCAAGAATGTAGGTGCTATCGACTGTGTAATAGACCTCTTGTCCGCGTCGCTCATCGCTCACGAGATTGCTGGCTTTGAGTGTCTTGAGATGCTGGGAGACTGCAGGCTGGGTGAGTTTGACCACTTTGACGAGTTCACCCACGGTCTTCTCACCCTTGAGGAGCGATTCCACGATGCGGAAGCGAGCTTTGTTGCCCATTGCCTTGCCGAACTCATTTATCTTGGTGCATAGATCAGTCATATAGATATATTAGCATATGCTAATAAGGTAGCGCAACCCAAGCGGGTCAATGTACTCATTGAGATGCGCAGACCCAGGTCTCGGTGGTACTATATGGCAATGACCGATACAGCTACAAAACCAGTGGCAGGAACCCCGACAATCCTCACGATTTTTGGCGTGACGGGCGACCTTGCATATCGCAAGCTTTTCCCTGCACTCATGCACCTCTTCGTTAATGGTTTCCTGCCAGAAAAGACCCACATCATCGGAGTCGGACGCCGTGCATGGAACAACGACGACTTGCGTGCTCATGTGACAGGGGCACTCAGCGCCAAGGGATATCACCACCCGCAAGAAGCAATTGATCGATTCCTTACACTCTTCGAATATCGAGAAGGGGATTTCGACGACGATGGCACCTATGAGCGCGTCGCCCAGTCAGTAGCAAAGGCAGAAACATTGTTTGGTATGTGCACCAATAAACTCTTTTATTTTGCCGTACCACCGCAGTACTACGAAATGATTGCACGCCACATTGCCTCGGCTGGGCTCTCTACGCCCTGTGCCGATGAGACTGGCTGGGCACGGATACTCGTCGAAAAGCCTTTTGGAGAAGATACACAAAGTGCGATGGCACTTGATGCGCTTCTCGGCTCGCTCTTCAAAGAGAGTCAGATCTATCGCATCGATCACTACTTGGCTAAAGAAGCGTTGCAAAACATTCTTGCGTTTCGTTTCTCCAATACGCTCTATGAATCTATCTGGGATGCACGAAGTATCGAGCGCGTGGAGATTGTCGTACATGAGAGCGACGGCGTAGGCACGCGCGGTGCGTTTTATGATAGAGCGGGAGCACTGCGCGATGTCGGCCAAAACCACGTCCTTCAAATGCTCGCAGTGATTGCGATGGAGCGCCCTAAGAGTATGAGTGGAGAGGATGTGCGTGCTGAGCGAGAAGCAGTGCTTGCCTCCATACTTCCTATCAAAGATGTCCAACGCGCACAGTATGAAGGATACCGACACGAGCCTGGAGTAAACCCAGAATCCGATACGGAGACATTTTTCCGTGCCACTGCGTACCTTTCAGGGGAACGATGGAATGGCGTGCCGTTTGTACTCGAGAGCGGCAAAAAGATGGCGCAGTCGCTCGTGGAGATTCGCGTACACTTTCGCGCGGCAGCCTGCCTGTGTCCGCCGGAGAATCATATCCCGCACGCCAATATGCTCACATTCCGCATTCAGCCCGACGAGGCCATCGGTTCGCTCTTTTGGATGAAGAGTCCGGGTTTTGCTTTCAAACTTGAACCGCAAGAGCTCTCGTTTGAATACGCACAGTCCAAAGAAATGAATATGATTCCGGACGCATACGAGCGCATCCTCTTCGATTGTATTGCGGGTGATCAGACGCTTTTCTTGAGTACACAAGAAGTATTGAGTGCGTGGAAATCTATCACTCCAATACTTGAGACGTGGAAATCGACGCCGCTCATTACCTACCCGCAGGGTAGTGCCACGGTATAATCAAACCTATAATAAAAGATATGAAAATCGGCTACATCGGACTCGGGCGCATGGGACTCAATATGGTCCGTCGGCTTGTCGCACACAATCACGAGGTCGTTGCCTACAACAGATCTCCCGCGCCAGTAGATGAAGCGATTGCCATCGGCGCGCATGGTGCCCATGCGCTTGCTGAACTTGTGGAGGCACTTCCTACTCCTCGCACCGTTTGGATAATGGTCTCTCATAGTGCGGTCGATGCAATTCTTGCCGATCTTCTTCCGCTTTTACAATCAGGCGACACGATAATCGACGGCGGGAATTCTCCCTATCGAGAAACGATTCGCCGTGCCAAAGAGATTGAAGCGCTCGGAATCAACTTCCTCGATGTCGGAGTCTCCGGTGGTCCGGGAGGTGCGCTCAATGGTGCGGCGATGATGGCAGGCGGCGATAAACAGGTGTATGACGAGCTCGAGAGTGCAGGATTTTTCCGCGATACGTGTGTCGAGGGAGGCTTCGCCTATATGGGGCCTGCTGGTGCGGGGCACTTTGTGAAGATGGTTCACAACGGTATCGAGTACGGCATGATGCAATCATTTGCTGAAGGATTTGATTTACTCCGACATTCGAGCGAATACAACTTTGACCTCAACACAATCTCTGGTGTCTATGAGCATGGCACTGTCATCACGAGCAGCCTCATGACGTGGCTTTCAAATGCATTCAAAAAATATGGACCAGATCTCAATGAAATCTCGGGCCGCGCATCGGCAAGTGGCGAGGGTAAGTGGACACTTGAGGCAGGGGAGCGAGAGGCGATTGTGATGCCCGTCATCAAGGACTCTATCGATGTGCGTGCACAATCGCAAACGAAACCGTCGTATCAAGGCAAGGTTGTCTCTGCTATGCGTGGAGAATTTGGCCAGCATCCGGTCACGCGTGCTCCTGATGAGCCAGAAATACTCTAAATAAATATGACGCAGGAATTTTTTGACATTTCACTCCCGCTCACGGAGTCGACGATTATTTATCCCAATAATCCTCCAGTCCATATTGAGGTGGTACCTGGGGCAAGTACGACTCATTCCAACATTTCCTTCGGAACGCACACAGGCACTCACGTTGATGCACCACGACACGTGTGGGCCGAACGTGCAGGGATAGAAGGATTCGCACTCTCGCAATTCATTGGCCCCGCAATTGTGATTGACTGCACGCAGGCGGGGGAGTCGGTCACGATTGCTGACCTTGGAAAAGTCACGATTGAAAAGGGTGCGCGAATACTCCTCAAGACCCGCAACTCGGAGCGCGGATTTGCGACCTTCTACGACGACTACGTGTATCTCGATGGCGATGCAGCAGAGTGGCTCGCGAAGCGCGAGGTCGCACTCGTGGGAATTGATTATCTTTCTATCAAAAAGCGCGGCGGAACGGATCATCGTCCACATACAGTACTTCTCGAGCACAACATCGTCATTCTCGAAGGCATTGATCTCTCGAAGGTCGAAGCGGGCGAGTACACGCTCATGTGTCTGCCGCTTTCATTTCCGCATCTCGATGGTGCACCAGCGCGAGCGGTATTGATGAAATAAAAAAGCCCCTTGATGTTATCTCGGGGGCTTCTCCATTGATGCGAAGGTTTAGATGTAGACGGGGACACCGTGATCTGCAGGTTCCTTATCGCACGTTGGGCAGTAAGGTACTTCGGAGCGACGGACTTCTCCACTTCCCGCACAGCGGCCTGGTCCGTCCTTATAATGAACCGAGCGGACGACATATTTGACCGATATCGGAGTGCCACACTTCCAGTGTGCGAGTGTCCAATCGGGGAGACGGAAGTACTTCATTCCGCTCTCTTCTTGGTCAGGGTCGGGGACGGCCCCCTTATCGATGGCCTGCAGCTGGATCTTCTCAAATGCCAAGAGGTCGGGGTTGAGCTCGATGATCTCCCAGACCTTGTCGCGTATTTGCTCGCGAACCTTCGCCCACGGACTGTCCTTTTTCGGCTCTTCGCCGTCGGCCACCACTACTTCTTCTTCGATGAGGTTGTAGAGATCGAGCAGCAGATCCTTCTCGGGCCTGCTCAACTTACCAATCTCATCTGCGTCCAAGGTACGGGGATCGGGGTACGAACCGCGTTGTATGAACGAGTCAACCAAAACGCGAAGTTTTGGAGACCCAGGTGGTTGATATTGCAACATATATTCCTCCTTTCAAGGCCATGTTTTATCCGCAAGGACTATATCCCAACTTAGGAAAGGGTACAAGATTCGCTTATACTGCCTTATGACCATGCTGATACGAATGATTAAATGGTACTTTGCGCGCATGCGAGATGAGCACGTATCGAAGCCATACTTCCCTCAATATCAACAACCTGACTTAGAAAGAATAAAAAATCCCGATCAATCAAAAATTCAAATCACGTGGGTGGGGCATTCGACGTTTCTCATTCAAGTGGCAGGACTCAATATCCTCACCGATCCGATATGGAGCAATCGAGCATCTCCTGTTTCATGGGGCGGTCCAGCACGGCATGCGCAACCGGGCATTGCACTCGCTCACATTCCCGTCGTCGACGTCGTGCTCATTAGTCATACGCACTATGACCATCTTGATCGTCCGACTATCAAGAAGCTTGGATCAAAGCCCCGCTACATATTGCCGATAAACCTCATGCCTTGGTTTGCACAGCTCGGTATAAAAAATGTCATCGAGTTGCCATGGTGGAGTAATACAGAGGTGAACAATGTTCGTATTACTGCCGTACCAGCGAAGCATTGGTCAAAGAGAAAACTCTGGGGCAAAGAAAATGCAGGATGGGGTGGATACATCATTGAAACACCTCAGGGCACAATCTATTTTGCCGGAGATACGGGATACGACCCTGAGTACTTCAAAGAAATTGGAAAGAGATTCCCTGGCATTACGCTCGCGCTCATTCCTATCGGTGCGTATTACCCGCAGGAAATATTTGGTCGCTACCACATCGATCCACGCGAAGCCGTCATCGTGCACAAAGAGGTCGGTGCAAAAAAGTCCATTGGTATGCATTGGGGGACATTCAAATTGACCCAAGAACCACTCGATGAGCCGCCAATTCTTCTCGCGACCGAAGCTGCAGCCGCCGGGCTACAAGCGAGTGAATTTTCAGCGATGAAAATCGGCGAAACGAGAGTGCTCTAGACCCTTTCCTTCTTCCGATAATCATTGAAGTGGTTGGTGAATGAATCTTTTGTTGCTTTCATAAACTACGGAGGGAGGGACTCAAATAAGCAGAGTCCCTCCCGCGAAATGCTCTGCATCTCGTTATGCTAGGCTAGCGCTCGTCGTCAGAAGAATCGTCTTTCTTGCCGCTTGATTGGCTCTGTCCTCCTTTCTGACCTGCGTCGCTCACGGAATTGCCTGATTTATTTTCCTGGCTTTGGCTCTGGCCGCTCTTGCTAGATGTATCGCCCTGCTTCTTCTCGTCTATCGTTGCGGATCCCTGGTTACTTTTGCTATCATTTGTCATATATATTTTTTAGATTAGGCTAATTAAGAGCAACCAACCGTTCGACTACCTCGGCCGATTACTTTCTCATTATCCACAAAGCACATGAATCTTAGGTGAAGCAATTTTTCCCACCAACAAAATAACCGCCTGATGGCGGGATTTTGTATTGGCGGAGAGAGCGAGATTCGAACTCGCGGGCCCAATTAAGAGCCGACAGTTTAGTAAACTGTTGATTTAAACCACTCATCCATCTCTCCAATACCTGAGCTTTGATAATACCTTGTCCGTTTCAGTAGGACAAATCGTCGTAAAAAGAAACCCCGCCGAGAACATGTCCCGGCGGGGGTAGAGGAAATTTCTTTCCTTAAAGAGCAATGCTCAGAAGGCTATTTTGACGCAAACCTTCTTAGAGTGACACGGTGCCGATGTACCCGAAGTACAGCCGATCCCCAACAGCCACGCGAAGCGAGCCACGGTGCGGTACCTTCAGTTCTCAAGAGATACCGAGCATAGGCCCGATTTCCTTCTGCGGTGTAGATGTTGAGACCGAGTCGCCGCGCAGTCGGACCGTGTATTCGCTCGTTGATTTGAAACAAACCAACGACACGCTTATTGGCTTTGTTGCGGAGAACTTTTCCGTTGGGGCCAAATTGATTTCCACTCGATTCGCAACGTTCGATTTTCGAGAGGATATCTGCATGACCTTCACGTGCACCCATCGTCATTACCACAAACACGAGTGGCAAAACGATACGTGCGATTTTTCCACAACAAGACTTTTTGTTACTAACCATTTCGAAAAAATCCTGACAGCCGCCGCAAGGCGGTGCCTTCAGGTAGTTAGATATGTGACATGCGTATCGCACCCCACTACTCTTGTTGTAGTTGATATAAAAGGACAAGTCAAGTTTTTTGTCTCTTTTCCATCATATAATGCACGTATGAGCACTCAAAAAGAAACGATGGATTACATACTTGAGCATTTAGGGTACCCGAAGCGCTTCTCATCACGTGCGATGTTTGGCGAGTACGCACTCTACGCCGACGGCAAGGTCGTCGCCCTGGTCTGCGACGATTTGCTCTATGTAAAGATTCTCGCTGTCAGTGAAGTGCTTGAGAGTATCTGCGAGAAAGACTCCCCCTACCCGGGAGCCAAGCCTCACTATGTCGTATCCGAAGATCAGCTCACGACTCTCGAAGATCTCCCCGAGATTCTCTTTGCAGTCGCGGATTCACTTTCAACTCCCAAGAAGAAAGCTAAGAAGAAGAAACCGCATTCCCAGAAGTGAAAATATCCCTCAACCATGGTATTGTGGCTCTCACGGAGAGGTGCCAGAGCGGTCGAATGGAGCACACTGCTAATGTGTTGAGCCTCAAAAGGGTTCCGAGGGTTCGAATCCCTCCCTCTCCGCCAAGACAAAATCCCGCCAATCAGGCGGTTATTTTGTTGGCGGAGAGGAGTAATGTGCCTGCGCACATTACGTGAGGGATTCGAAGAGCTTTGCGATATTTACGAACGGCTTTACCGTGAGTAAATCGCAAAGGTGTACTGAAACTGTAAGTTTCGAATCCCTCCCTCTCCGCCCAAAGTATTTAGTATCGGAGGTATAATTAGTTTATGAAAAGACGATTGATTTCAATAGTTGTTTTCGCCGCCTATATTGTCGTCCTTATCAAGGTAATGGTGTTTAAGGCCATACCTGCTATCAGGATAGGCCACCTAATGATTAATTTCGGAGGAACCCACTACGAAATCGGTTCGCCTAACCTTGTGCCGTTTACGACCATTGTGCCTTATCTGCTCGGTAGTCACGGATGGATTATTGCAGGCGTTAATTTGGTCGGAAACATTGCGCCGCTTGTGCCCTTAGGATTTCTTCTCCCATTTGTGTTTCGCAAAATGACGTGGAAAAAATCCCTCGTTACCGCTGTTATCGCCGGGCTTACGATCGAGACACTGCAAACAATATTGCATGTGGGCATCTTCGACATTGACGACGTGATGCTGAATGCACTGGGCGTCATGATGGGCTTCTGGGCATTTTTGATTCTCTCAAAGTGGGTGCGGGAGAGGAAGTATATGAGAATCCTTATTGTGGCAATTTTCGTTATTGCTGCCAGTGCAAGTGCCTTTTATATGATTTATCCGTGGGGTCGGCCGCTGGTGAATCCCGGAGTTGGTGCGGGCGCTCAATCTACAGAAGGGGAAATTCCGCAACATGGCGACCTTTGTGGCGGCACCGGTGGAACCGGAGAAATTATTAGTATGAGAGATAACGCCATTACTATCAAACGACAGGACGGTGTCATTCAAATTATTACTCTTACGCCTCAGACGGATATCAGAAATTCAACAGGCCCCATTTCCGAATCCGGTTTAAAAATTGGAGACCATGTAACACTAGTTATTGATGGAACCAAAACTGCATCAACCGTTTTGGTTTGTAGTAACTAAGACGATTCCATTTGTAACAGTCACAAAAAATGACTCCTGCTGTCGAGGAAAGCACAGTGTCAAATCTTTGTAATGCATTCGTCGTACTATATGATTTCATCATTACTTCACAAAGATTACGTATCATTTACACCAGATGCTCTTTACGATTTCGCGCACGACGGTGCTCGAGTATCGCAATGGAATCCAGAGTTTAGGAGAATAAAAGAGTTCCCATGCAGAACGCGTTTGTTGTATTGCGGGACCCAGTCTCGCGAACACGCAGAAGACTAATCATGTGAGCCGGAGGCCGCGTAGCACCTAGTGGTGCATGCGGCCTCCGGCATATATGAACAAAGATATTTTTTGGGCACAAAGCGCATGTATTGGCGTATTTACACAATGGGGATATCATCTGGTGTATCCGTCGTTGAGGTGATTTGAGTAATTGTTTGGCGTTACACTCGTCTCAATCAATAGGATACGAAAATGGATTCGCGCAAAGAAAAAGCATTTAATGACGCTTTTGAGGCATATTCTGACGCATTGTTTCGTCATGCCTCCTTTCGCTTGAGTGATCGCGACCGTGCGTACGACCTCACACAAGACACCTTCTTCAAGGCATGGGATTATGTCTCAGGCGGGGGAGTCATCAAACACTATAAGAGCTTTCTCTACCGCATCTTGCATAATCTCATCATTGATGAGTATCGGAAGAAAAAATCCGGTTCACTCGATGAGCTTTTGGAAAATGAGGCCGCAGCACCGGCTATTGAGGCTCTCATGTCGCAAGGAAGCGTCCAAGAGACTGAGGAAGCATATGATGAAGAAGCTCTTGTCGAAAAGATTCGTTTACGTATCCCCGAATTACCTGATGACTATCGCACCACCCTTACGCTCCGCTTTATCGACGGTCTCTCGACCGCCGAGATTGCCGATGCGATTGGGGTTTCAAAAAACGTCGTGTCGGTCCGTATACATCGTGGTGTCGAAAAGTTACGGTCCTTATGTAATATATGAGTGAACAATTTTTCAAACACATAAAGAAAGCAGGGGAAGGCATATCCCTTTCGCATGAAGAGCGCGAGCGCATGCGCCGCACACTTCATTCCTATATGGAAATGAAACCTATTCGTACACCTGTGCCGTCTGTTGCGACCATGAGATTCGGATGGATGTTTACCTTGCGTCCTATCCTCGCTTCTTTGGCGCTTGTATTTCTCGTCTCTTCCGCTGGTATTTCCTCTCAGGCGGAGAATGCACTGCCAGGAGATCTTTTGTATCCAATCAAGACGCAGTTTAATGAGCCAATCCTAGGAACGCTCGCTTTTTCCGCCTCTGAGAAGACACTCTGGTCTAATAATGTCGCCCAAGAGCGCGTAAAGGAAGCCGCAACGCTTGATACGCAGGGACGCTTGAGTTCAACGACGCAAGAAGAGCTTCAGGTAAGTTTCCAACAACATTCGCAGTTAGCTGACGAGAACAGCACACCTACTGCGACATCTACTCCACATACACTCGCTGTCACTAATGATAATGGTGGTGCGAGTCGTTTCCAGACGAGGGTTACTGAGTACGAAACTATGCTCTCAAAAACGGGTCGTGGAACGAGTGGTGGACCATCGCTTGCTTCAGGAATAACGAGTGACCTCAACCATGACGCTAGTCTACATGTACACATCGATCCAAATGCTTCTTCGACGAGTGTTGGGGCGGGCGCTGCGTTTATGACGAGTGCATCATCAAGTACACAACCGTCAAAAAAGCCCGTCTTTTCTTATAAAACTCACCATCACACAGATGGCGCAACTAGTACGAGTACTGAGATTATTAGTGCATTTGTAAGCGCATCTTCTACGGCATCATCAACCACTCCCACACCTCAATCAGATTCTTCAAATCCTTTGCAGGATAACGAGTGGAATCCAGTCATTCCTATAAGTGTTCCGACAGTGTCTCCACCCGTGAACGTACCTATTTCTTTTTAAGAGTGCAGCGGGCTGGAGCCTTTTCGACAACGTAGCATCTTCTGCTACCATGCGCTGATGCTGACTACTATTCAGGCTTTAATACTCGGCCTTTTGCAGGGCATCACGGAGCTTTTTCCTATATCAAGTCTGGGGCACAGTGTCATCTTGCCGTCGCTTCTCAAATGGAACGTAAATCAAAGCGACCCAGCATTCGTCACATTTATCGTCGTCACGCATCTTTCAACGGCAACAGTGCTTCTTGCGTACTATTGGAATGATTGGCAAAAGATTATTGCAGGAGTGTTTCGTTCGCTTCGCGTGCGCATGATTGCTACTGATGATACCTATGCGCGTATCGGATGGCTCATTGTGGTGAGTTCGGTGCCAGTCGGAATCTTGGGAATATTGTTTGAAAAAGAATTCTCGGCACTCTTTGCCGTGCCACTCTATGCGGGAATATTTCTCATCGGCAACGGCATTCTCCTTTATGGCGCTGAGCTCCTCATGCGTGGGAAGGTAGCGACAACTGCGAGCGACGAGCATATTGCACACGCAAGCTGGACGGATGCAATTAAAATTGGACTCATGCAGTGCATTGCACTCATCCCAGGATTCTCACGCACAGGAGCAACGCTCGTTGGTGGACTCTTGGTCGGATTCTCTCGCGAAGACGCGGCGCGATATTCGTTCCTCCTTGCGACCCCGATTATCTTTGCGGCAGGACTGCTGAAAATCCCCGAGCTCACACTCTCGGGGGAGTCGGTCAATATAATGTCGTTTGTCATTGGCGCCGTAACGGCTGGAGCAGGAGCGTATATCTCGGTCCGATTCCTCACACGCTATTTCAAGACCAATACACTCGTGCCATTTGCACTCTACTGTATTGCGGTCGGCGCAGTTGCCGTACTCCTCAACCTCTAATTACATCTGCGTGTGAGCAGGAGCACTCTTAAACCATGCGACCACAAAAAGCCCGAGACCAAGGATAAGGGAAGCGAGCCCATGCTTGAAGTGAACAGTGGTTACACCGGGTTCAAATCCAGGCACGAATGATGCAAGTGAGCCTGCGGGAGTAATCCAGTAATAAATGGCGATAGCTACAAAGATGATTCCGATGATAATCGCACCCCATGTAAGTGTTTTGTTGTTCATGTAAACCAGTATATATGCTCTTGTGTGGGGGAGCTACAGCGGACCGATTGGTTTATACACAGATATTCTCTAGACTGCCAATGTAAAGTAAACTATACTTTTGTTTATATGATACTTTTATTGATTTCTTTACTCGCTGGCGTACTTACGGTCCTCGCACCGTGCACTATTTCTTTGTTACCAGTTATTGTTGGCGGATCGCTCTCGGGGGAACGGAGCCTGCGTCGTGCGCTGGTGGTGACGATATCGCTCGGGATTTCGGTCATTGTATTTACCTTCGCACTTAAGGCATCGACCGCGCTTATCAATATTCCGCAGTCGTTTTGGCAGACACTCTCGGGTGTCATCATCATCGCACTGGGCGTGGCGACAATTTTTCCTTCGCTCTACGAGAGTATCCCGCTCTTGAATGCAATGAACCGCAAATCGAATCGATTGCTCGCGGTGGGGTATCAGAAACAAAATAGTCTCGGCGACATTATCGTGGGTGCTGCACTTGGCCCGGTGTTTTCAAGCTGCTCGCCGACATACTTTCTCATTCTTGCTACCGTTCTCCCGCGCAGCTTTGCGCTCGGGTTTGTGTACCTGCTTGCATACGCTATCGGGCTCTGTGGTGGACTCCTCGTCGTTACCATTGCTGGGCAAAAATTACTCAATCTCTTTGGTGTTGCGTCAGACCCGACGGGCTGGTTTAAGCGCGCTATTGGTGTACTTTTTGTCATTGTCGGTATTGCGATATTGGTCGGTTACGACAAAAAGCTTGAACTCTCACTGGCAGGGAATATCTTCGACGTGACGAAGATAGAACAAGCACTACTCAGCGCACAACCCTCATCTGCAAATCCGCCTGCGGTCGTCTCCGATACAGCGACTTCAAGTGACTCCACTGCGACGACGACCATCACCAGTACCTCGACATCCTCGCCAATGGCCAACGCCGAGACCGCGGCGCGCATTGCGATGAAGGCGGGTGCGTATCCGCGGGCGCCGGAGATAACCAATCCAAGCGGCTTTGTGAATACGAGCGGTATGCCGATTACCATTGGCCAATTCCGTGAAAAGAAAGTAGTCCTCATCGACTTCTGGACGTACAGTTGCATCAACTGCCAGCGTACGCTTCCGTATGTGAAGGCATGGTACGCCAAATATGCTTCGCAGGGATTGGAGGTCATCAGTATCCATACGCCAGAGTTTGCCTTCGAGCATGTACTCAGCAACGTACAGCAGGCAGTGCAGGCTGATGGCATCTTGTATCCGGTCGTACTTGATAATGATTACGGGACATGGAATGCATTTGGTAATCAGTACTGGCCACGCAAATATCTCATCGATATCGACGGCTATATCGTCTACGACCACGCAGGGGAGGGTGACTATGATCAGACGGAAGCCGCAATCCAAAAGGCGCTCAAAGAGCGTGCGACGGTCCTCGGTACGACAGCAAACGTATCTGGCATGGTAACGCCGACGGATGTCATTACATCCGATGCCTCACAGGTGGGAAGTAGCGAGACGTACTTTGGATCGAATCGCAATGAGTATCTCGCAAACGGAACACAATCACAGGCCGGCCCGCAGACGCTCACCATTCCATCATCACTCAATCCCGACATGCTCTATCTCAGCGGCACCTGGAACTTCGTGGGGGAGTATGCACAATCGCAGGGGACGAGCGACTCCATACAATACAAATTCCAGGCGCGCGATGTGTACTTTGTCGCAAGCTCACTCAATGGCGTGAAGCTCACGCTCTTCATCGATGGCAAGCCAATAGGCACCGATGCGGGAGCGGATGTCGCGGCAGACGGCACTGTCACGGTGAAAGAAAATCGTTTGTACAAAATCGTTCATATGCCGGATTATGGTGAACACACGCTCGAAATCCGTGCGAGCGGCCCGGGGCTTCAGGCGTATACCTTTACCTTTGGCTAAGTACCGATAAGAGATATTCATGAGAGAATATATCAGCAACGAGGTGAACGCGCTGCGCACTGAACGCGGTGTGACTCAAGAAGAGCTCGCCCTCGAGCTTGGTGTCACGCGTCAGACCATCATTGCTATCGAAAAGGGCAACTACTCGCCATCCATTCACCTGGTTCTCAAGTTGTCGGTGTACTTTAAACAGCCTGTCGAAAAAATATTTGCCATCGCATATGAAAAGTAATACATCTCGAGACGTGATAGTCGCCGCAATTCTCTGCGTGTTGTTTTTCATCATACTCAATCCGCTCCATCTCTGGATGCCGACGATGGTGCATATGATGGTGCTCGCGTTTTGCGTGGCGACCTTCGGAGTATATGCGGCCTTTGTGTTGCGCGAAGAAGCGCGCGATGAGCGTGATGGAGTGCATCGCATGCGAGGAGGACGAGCTGCATATCTCTCCGGGGCGACGATACTTGTCGTCGGTATCATATATCAAGGAGTCACTGATACCGTTGACGCATGGCTTGTCGCTGCGCTTGTTTGTATGATTATCGCAAAGATTGCATCACACTGGTACAGTGATAGGCACTATTAAGTAGTAGTATTGTTGTATGACGTATTCGCGTGGGAAGATTCTGAAGAGAGGAATAACATATTTGTTCATTGCGTTTCTCATCACGTTGCCGATACACTTTTTTGTGGCGGAGCCCTTCATCGTCTCGGGTCTTTCGATGGCGCCGACGTTTGTGCCGGGGGATTATCTCATCATCGACAAACTTCATTATGACTTTGTAGCACCTGCTCGGGGTGAAATAGCCATCTTCCATTTCCCGCTTGATCCTTCACTCTTTTATATCAAGCGCATCATTGGACTTCCGGGAGAAACCGTTGCTATCAGCAATGGAATAGTCACGATTGTAGCCAAAAATGGTGTGCGCACGACGCTGTCGGCACCCTATTTATCTGCGCAAAAATTTGGCAAAGAAGAAAGTACCACGACTCTCGCATCGGATGAATACTTTGTGCTCGGTGACAATCGTGCGGCGAGCTCGGATTCGCGCGATTGGGGACCACTGCAAAAAAAGTTTCTTATCGGGCCTCCTATCGCGCGATTGTTGCCACTCAATACCGCAGGAATGTATCCCGGCATATATCGAGGACAATGATATCTCATAGCGAGATGATGTAGTGAGTGACATATCCACACGCATGATGCGTGTGTGACTGTAGTGAAGGTATACTAATAAGGCCTTGTGCACCTATCATTTTATATGTCATCATTTTTAGATCGATTAAAAAAGAAAGACGTCATCACGACGACTCCTGACGATGTGAAAGCAGAAAAGATTGCTGCTCAAAACAAAGCACCTGCTGAGGCAGTGGTACCAGCGGAGCAATTGAAAGTTGATATCTATCAATCACCAACGGCGATAATTATTTATGCGCAGATTGCAGGGGCAAGTGTGAATGATTACGGCGTGACGATTGAGGGCGATGGCGACATTGTCACCATCAAGGGTGAGCGCACTCGACCAACCGATGAGCATTTCCAAAATCCAGCAGTTGCCGGTAAGGAACACGTGCTTGAGGAATGCTCCTGGGGTAAGTTTTATCGCCAAATAATCTTGCCTACTGAAGTCGATCCAACAAAGACTGAAGCCAAGATGCGCGAAGGAGTTCTCATGCTGCTCTTGCCGCTCAAAGAGCATGGAGAGAAGGGTGTGCGTATCAATGTAACCGAGGTGTAGGTTTGTAGGACTTATAAAATTGCCGCATTTCCGCGTTGTCTATCAAAAAATATCATTCATCCTATCTCGATAGGCCTCATGATATTTTTCTCAGCCGCCTTGAACTGCATCCAATTTTATAAGTCCCCATGTGTATGTTTTAAAAACGTCGTACAGAAGCTACCATATGTATTATGAACGTCGTTTTTCTTAATCGAATCATCGTAAACACGCTACTCGTATTGAGTATTGTATTTGGCTTTGCGATATCGACTGTTCACGCAGCTGACATTAATTTTTCTCCGGCTTCGGGATCGTTTCCGATGGGACAACCTTTTACGGTAAAGGTGACACTCGACCCGAGCGGACAGACAGTCAATGCCTCCGATGGCACACTCTCCTACGACGGTAGTGCACTCTCCGTCACAGGAATTTCCAAAGACGGCTCGGCTTTTTCACTCTGGACGGCGGACCCGAGTTTTTCTAATTCTGCCGGGACAATTTCTTATAGTGGCGGTACGCCGTCGGGATTTTCAAAAGTCGGAACAATCCTTACCATCACCTTTAATCCAAAAAAGACCGGTGCTACTAAGATAACTGTATCCAAAGGTTCCGTGCTCGCGGCCGATGGGAAGGGGACAGATGTGTACAAAAACGGTGGAGAATCAGATATCACTATTACTGATGCGGCTCCTGCTCCGGCGGTCGATCCCAACGCAGATCTCTCTGGTAATCCACCACCACCCGCTCCCACTCTTACCTCACTCACTAATCCAAAATCCGATAATTGGTACGCATCTTCGACAGCGACATTTAATTGGGTTGATACGGACGATATCACCAATGCGCGCGTCTTGCTTTCATCCACTCCAACAACGACTCCGACCCAAATGCTCAAAGGCGCAGCAACGTCAACGACGCAAACAAATATTCAAGATGGTGTGTGGTATATGCTCGTCCAGCTCAAAAATGATGGAGGCTGGGGTGACGTCGCGAGTATGAAAGTACAAATAGACACGACACCTCCGGCACCATTTGACGTATCATTACAAGCGCCAACGACCAAGGGTGACGTCGCGAAATTTGCATTCAAAACAGATGATGCGCTCTCAGGGCTTGATCACTATGAATTGCTTATTGGCAGTAGCACCGATATCAATATCCTTGCCACCGATATGCCCGATGGGACATATGCCGTCCCTCCGCAAGAGGGAGGATCACAAAGTGTGACAGTGCGTGCATACGACAAGGCGGGGAATGAGCAAGATGTAACGAAGCAACTCACGTTGCCGAAGGTCGACAAGCCAGTCGTCGTAGATCCCAACGCCGCTGCTCCCGCCTCGACAATCAATTATGCGCTCATTGCCCTTATCGTCGCAGTCTTTGCTCTCGGGATGTTGGTCGCATGGAACATGTATACCAAGAAGGGAGCATTGGCAGACCATGCAAAGCTTTTGAAGCGCGTCGCCGAAGTGGGTGACAAAAACGACCGAGTGTTTTCTGCGATGCGTGAGGAGTTTGAGGCGATGGTAAATGAAATGGATGAAAAGCCGCAACTCACACCCCTCGAGCGCGACTTCCTTGAGCGCATCAAAGAAGTACTCGACATCTCAGAAGAGATTGTGGACTCCGGTATGGAGGATCTCAAAAAGCTGGTGCGTGGATAATACGTACCTGCGGAAGGGGCATTATTGACCATCGGTCTCTGCCTTGCTCTAATGGTCGACAGAAATGAACACTGCAACTTTAACGAGGAGTACGAGTCATGACAGAAGTATCTGTGCAGATGGAAACACCTGTGAAGATGGGTTGGAGCGAAGACAGGGTCGAGCTACTCAAGAAGCTCTGGGAAGAGGGGTTATCTGCTTCCCAGATAGCAACGCAGTTGGGTGGAGGCATAACGCGCAATGCAGTGATTGGCAAAGTGCACCGGGAACGTTTACCGGGACGGGAAAATCCCAGTCACGGAAGTACGAAACAAAGGGAGCCACGAAAGTCTGGGCCGAGGGGAGGTTTGAGGAATCCACCTTCCCTCACTACTTTTGTGGATGGTGTTTCGCAGAAGGTTCGTGCATCAAAAATGCCGCCTCTACCAGAACCACCTCCGCTCAGTGTTACAGAAAGCGCAGACGGGAAGACTAAGTACACCATTTTGCATTTGAGTGATAAGACGTGCAAATGGCCGATCGGCGACCCGGTCAAAGAAGACTTTTGTTTCTGTGGTCATGGTCCTCGAGAGGGGACACCGTACTGTGAGTACCATGCACGACTCGCGTACTCACCACCACAAACGCGCAGGAGTGGGTACGCTTCATAGCAACAATAAGAAATGGCCCTTACAAGGGCCATTTTGATGCCTACAAAATGAAAATCTGAAGAAATTTATTTTTTCTGCCTCATATCAAAATGCGTTCGCTGGAAGCGTTTTTAGAGTGACAAAAAGAGAGTTCAAAAAACACGTTTACTATCCCCAGAATTGGCGTCTTTTATGTCGATTTTGGGCCTAAACTCCTCGAAAAAATGATAAAATGAGCGGGTACACTCCGCATGAAATTCTTGCTTAAAAATCCGAGATTGAAAACAACTCTTCTTTTGTTTTTTGGAGTACCGATTGTGCTGTATTTTTTCTGGACGAGCGGGCACTTGGTGCTGGCGTACCAAGATCAGAAACGCGCGCATGTCTTTCCGACGGAGGTCACCGCTGTTGGATGGGATAACACGCAAAGTGCGCTTACGCGTGACCTCTCTTCGCTCGCAGCTCCGGGAAGTTTCTCGACAGGTAATTCCGCGTATATCGAACTCCCCGCATCAGCGAGTACTCCAGCAAGTGCCGACACTACCGAAAGTACGGTTGATACCACACCTCCTTCAGTGGTTCCTCCGGCTGCGACCTCATCGCCCGATCCAACCTCAGCTCCGACTCCGACGTCGCCGACTCCAGACTCGGTTCCGGCTCCAGATACAACAACGACTGTCAGTGTGCCAAGCGACACACCATCCGACACTACACCGAGCGGGACGATACTTGATACCCCTGCAGCCTCTGATACTACCGATCTTCCTGTTGCTTCATCGACTCCCGATGATTCTGCTCCGATAACACTCCCGCTTCCCGACATCACACCGACCTCGACCGATGATACTGCGACTACCACGACGAGCATGCTCAATCGCGTCGCGCCGCAACTGAAGGGCTTCGCTACGTCGGTCCTCTCCGATGTGGTCACCTTTGCGTATGCAACGACACTGGGAGATACGCCCGATGATCTCTCCACAACCACTTCGACTCCAGCTACCAGTACGATTACTGATGCAACGCCCGAAGACACGTCTGCCGCAAGCTCGACGAGTCCCACGCCCGTAAGTACGCCTAGTAACTCTGATGTCCAGGCGCCCGCGCCTTCTGCTCCGGCCACTGATCCGTCGGTAGACGTCCCGCGCTGTACCGTCTTAGGGACTCCGTGCCATACGATTGAGCTTTCCGGATTCAATGTCGGCGGATCACTCACCAACAAGCGCCTTCGTGGAGTGGAACTTAATTTCTCCTTCGCGAATATCTCGAGCGAAACGGCAGTCGACGGCAAGCTCATGGTGCGCTATTTCCACAACGGAGAGTGGCACAGTGCCGGAGAAATCTATCTCAACAAACCGCTCTCCAACGGCACCAACGGTGGATACTTCAAGCAGGTCTTGAGTGACATGTCTTCGTGGAGTGACTTCAGCGACGTGAAGGTAGTCGTTGAATACGAGCGCGGCGATGATTCGGCACCAGCGGAGGTCTATCTCGATGCCGTATGGCTCGATGCAATCTACAGCGACCAGATACAAGATACGCTCTCTGGTAATGTCGCTCCGCCGACTGACGCGCCGAGCAATGTCTCATTCGATCTCGTGGACAACGAGCAGCCCGACAACACGGTCGTCCTCGATGACGGCACCAAACTCTCATTCCCGTATCTCAACACACTCTCCGACACGCTCGCAATACGTGCCAATCAATCGGCATATGCGGGATCGGGCACAACGACGGTTGCGTACGTAAGCATCACTGACACCGGCACGAGCCCGGACACGTTCACACTGAGCAATGCGTTTCCTGGCGGTAAGGGAACGCTTTTTGATATTTCGGAATATCTCCAAGATGTCCCGACCTCGACATCGACGACACAGACCAGCGATGTCACGTATTTCTGTGAAGCCGGATGGCTCGCCGCGAGCTCGAGCGACGGCACCCCGACGGGGCAGGATAGCTGTGCCGCCAGTGGGGAAAGCTATGCGTGCTCGGCACTCTCCGATGCTGCGACCAACTGCCTCGTACCGGATGTCACCGTCTCGACTGCCACCTCGACGTCCTACGTGAGCGCATGGGTACCGCTTTCGTTTTCCAATCCGAGCTCGCCTGATGCGAAGGTGACCAAGATCTTGCCACCGGGATACCAGGTGACCGCTGCGACCGATCACACGATTTCGATATTGCCAGGACAGACGCTGTACTTCAGAGTGACGATGAAGACGCCGGACTCGCAGTCGGAGCGCTTCGTGCTCGCCGCCAGCGGCGCGAATTATTTTGGATCCCTCAACTCGCTACGACTGCGAAGCGAAGAGTATCTCAAGGCCGCAGCGAACATCCACAAAGCCGTATCGCGCGATTCAATCAACGAACAGCTCTCGGAGGACTCGGACTTCGGTGCTGATCAGACACCAACATTCAAGTTCAAGTTCAAGACGCAGCGCGCGTTCTTCACGCAACTCTTCGATGCGCTCATCGGCAAGCCCGACAAATACACCGTGCAAGGCGCACAGCTCGAGCACGACACGGGCGAAATCGAGCACCTGCCGGTCGACATTCAATACGGTTCGAGCAACCAATGGACCATCCAGCTCGACCGACAAGGACGCGATTTTCGACCCGGCAAATACTCCCTCGGCCTCTCGATGAATGAAGGGGGAACTAGCTACAGTGACTCGGTGTCCTTCTACTGGGGCGTCTTAGCGCTGAACGCCGACAAGTCTTCCTATGAGCCGGGGGACAACGCTCATCTCACGATCGCGGCCTTGAATGACCAGGGCGATACTATGTGCGACGCGCAGCTCGCGCTCACCGTCACTGATCCTTCCGGCAACGCAAGTGATGTGCCGGTAGTTTCCGGTGGCGGCTGCGGCGACAACAACGTCACCGATCTTCCGGACTTCATCGCGGATTATCCGGTCTCAGAAGAGGGGACATACACGCTCAAGCTCGCGCGTCTCGATGACTCGGGCAACATCGTCACGAGCATCAACGATACAATCACGGTCGCAAGCGACACGCCGTATGTGATTACGCGCTCGGGTCCGACACGTATCTATCCGACATCCGCCTATCAGATGCAGCTTGGTGTCTCAGCGGCGAACGGTTACAGCGGTAACGTCGTCGAGGCGGTACCAGAAGGATTCACGATTGCGGATGCCGGGGGAGCGAAGCTCACGCACGCCGATGGCGTTATATACCTCACATGGGATGCATCGATTGCGAGCTCCGGGCCGCAATATTTCAACTACACCTTCAAGGCGCCGGATGTGAGTCCGTATATCTACATGCTCGGTCCCGCGACCATGACCGATGAGAGCGGGCTCGAGTTCACTGAGCCGCGTACGTGGAAGATTGCCTCCGACGCAGTTGCAATTGCGACCGGCGTCGCCTGGCTCAACGGCAACCAGACGACCAACGGAGCGAACCTCGATACGGCGAGCGCCTTTCCGCTCACGTGGAATCTTTCCAATAGTTTTGATACGACGTTCTACTCCTACTCGACCTCGACGAACCCGTCGCGTCTCACGGTGAACGTCGGCGGCGACTACCTCGTCGCCGTCACGGTGCCGATTGAGCGCGCCGACACGACGGGGGATAGTACCTCGCTCGAGGCAGACGTGCGCGTCAACGGAGTGAAGAAAAATATCGGCGTCTCGCGCGCTTTCATCAAGACGACCTCCGGTGTCAGTCAATCCTCGAACCATCTCTACGTGCTCCTGCGCAATCTCAATGCGGGTGATTACATCGAAAGCGATGTGCACCAGCTCAGCACGGCGACCGACACGATATCCATCGGGACCCAAGCCAGCTTGTATGCCGAATACATCGGCAACGACCAGAGCGTCTACTTCGGCCTCGGCACCACAACACTCGCCGGTACCAATCTCAACCCTGCGGCGACCTCCACTCTCGTGTGGTATGACGACTCGACCCTCGGTAGGAGCGACGCGAATTACACGCACAGCAACGCGACCGCGGCCGACACCGTGACCTTGGGTGCTGCCGGATCATATTTTGTATTGATCAACGTCCCACTCAACGGCTCGGTCACCAGCGCAAGCCCAATCGGACGCGTGCTCCTCAACGGCTCGATGATTTCAGGAGGAGAATTCAAGCAGGGATATATCGCGGCGACCGCTGGCATTCAGGATTCATCGATGCAATGGAGCGGGGTTGTCACCGCGACAACGTCCAATGAGACCTTGAACGTCTCACTTGTGGCTGGCGGAGCTTCGGGCACGTTGACTGCATCGACCAACGTCGCGTCGATGTATGTGCAGAGCTTACCATCATCGGGTATCTATCTTGGCGCGGCGACAACGACTTCCTCCGGCACCAGTTGGAACCCGGCGTCTGCTGCAAACGTACTCTGGCAGAGCGATCAGCTCATCGACACCGGCGTCTACAGTCATTCGACTTCCGCCAATTCATATCAGGTCACCGTCTCGCAAGCGGGTGATTACCTCCTCGCGCTCAACGACTCGCATGCGGGAACCATCGCCAACTCCAACCAGATAACGTCGGTCTCGGTGGGCGGTGTTGCACTCAGCGGCGCCCAGACGCGCACGCACTACATTCCCACCGCGGTCGCAAGTCTTTTCTCCAATGGCTATTCATATATGCGCACGATTACCGTCGGCGCTAATGCATCGAGTACTCAGACCAACTTCCCGATGCTAGTCTCGGGTACGTATTCATATCTCGCCGCGACCAGCAGTGGCGGTCTCGTTAACAACACTGCCGGTAATGACATCATCTTCACGAGCGATGCTGCAGGCACGAGCCCGCTCTCCTGGGAGCAGGAGTCTTACAACAAAAATAACGGCGCGGTGAGCTATTGGGTCAACGTCCCGAGTATCAGCAGCAGCACGGTGATCTACATGTTTTATGGCAACCCGAGCGTGAGCACCTTCCAGGGGAATGTGAAGGGGACATGGAATTCGAATTTCAAATTGGTGAACCACTTCTCGAGTACATCGACAATTTCGACCACCGACTCAACCTCAAACGGTTTTAATGGAACCAATAGCGGCGGCACGGCAGGGACCGGTATCGTCGGCATCGGCGGAGACGGCAACTTCACCGGCACGAGCCTCATGACCTTCGCGACGACGAGCTCGCTCACCGGAACATTCACCGTGGAGACGTGGGCGGAGACCCAGACAGCGGCCGGCATCAACGATATGTTTGGTTCGCGCTCGCCGAGCGATCAATCGTTCGACGTGAAGTTCAACAACGGCAATCTCATTCACGGCGACGTCGGTAACGGCACCGCATGGACCAATACCGCAGCAGACAAATCCTTCACATACTCGACGAACACGTGGTATCACGTGGTCTACGAAGTGAATGCGACCAACTACACGGTCTACGTCAACGGTACATCGCTCGGTACCGGAACTGCCGGTGCCGGCATCGTGCTCTACGATAGTACGCACACCCTCACTATCGCCAACGAAGGCGCTGCAGGCGGTGAAAATCTCAACGGAAGTATGGACGAGGTGCGTGTCATGACCAACAACCCTTCGAGCTCGTGGGTCTTGACCGACTACAACAGTCAACATTCTCCGAGCACGTTCTATACGGTAGGCTCGCAGCAGACGGCAACCGCTATCAGTGATGCACAATCATCCGGCTCACTCGTGTACCTCTTGCGCAACCTCGCTGCGAGCTCCACCATCTCGGTTACGACGGTGGCGAATGGAACGACGGGGACGATTACCGAAGACCGCAATGCGCTTTTCATGCTGTGGCATAAGAGTGCGCAGAGCAACTTCGTGCAGAATACCGAACGCTGGTATGCGGCATCCAACGCCCAGACACCGACTGACCCGTGGCCCTCTGGCGGTGTTGACTTGAATCAGGGAGATACGGTGACGACTGGCAATGCGCTTCTTTCGGGCAATCCCATTCGTATGCGCATTGGTCTCACCGCGACGGTGAACACGCTCGCGGGCACCGATTCGTTCAAGCTGCAATACGCGCCGGGCTCGATATGTTCCTTAGCACTTTCATGGAGCGACGTCGGGACTCCGAGCAGCGGCTCGATATGGCGCGGTTACAACAGCACGAGTGCGACACCGGGCTCGACTTTGGGCTCGGTCTTGCTCACGACATCATCGACGACCGAGACGTATGAGGATCAGAATCCCTCCGCCGTCACTCCCAATGGTCTCACTGTGGGCACGGACGGGGAGTGGGACTGGTCCATTCAGGACAATGGCGCGACACCTGGCACCAATTACTGCTTCCGCATGGTGCAGTCGAGCGGGCAGCTTCTCAAGAATTACACGACCTATCCGCAAGTCATCACCAATGCTTCGCCCGTGGCCCCGACTCTGACTACGCCGTTTGATAATGCCGCACTGAGTGCAACGAATCCGCCACTTTCATTTTTGACCTACGACACCAATGGCGATACCTTGCACTACAATGTGCAGGTGAGTACCGATCCCAATTTCGGTTCACTTCTCATCAACGACGATACGATTAGCAACTACGCTAAGTTCACCGATATCATCAACCCGAGCCAGCGTGCGCCATATGTGAGCGGCCAGCCAATCCAATACATCCCGACGGCGACCTTGAGCAACGGCACGACGTATTGGTGGCGTGTGCGTGCGATTGATCCGTCGGGATCGAATACCTACAGTAGCTTCTCCTCGGCGCAGAGCTTCACGGTGAAGACCGCGGCATCGGTACCGACCTGGTTGCAGACGACTGCCGATCAGTTTAGCGAAGACACACTCTTCCAAGTCGCAACATCCGGCACCGACGACGTGCGACTCGCGGGAGCGAACACCTCCGGCACCATAACCTCAGCGCCGATTACATACAGCTCTGCCTCCTCGGTCGCGGCGTGGGGCAAATTCTCTTGGACCAATACGCAGACCGGGGGACAGATTCTCTACCAAGTGCAATACCTGACCTCGACGAGTTCCTGGGCACTCATTCCCAACAGCGCACTTGCTGGCAATGCTACCGGCACAACCACCTCTCCGATAAATCTCTCCGGTCTCAACACTACGACCTATGGCACCATTCGTCTCGTCGGTAATTACACATTCACGAGTGCGACTCCTATTTTGAGCGATTGGACGGTGACGTGGTCACTGCCGAATGCGCAACCGACACCCCAGTCGCCCTTTGAAAGCGCGGCGCTCGGCACGACCCTGCCAACGTTGGAATTCCTCTCATCCAATCCGCTCGGCAACGACCTCACGTACGAGGTACAAATCGACCCGACCTATGTCTTTAGCGCACCGGTGATTGATGCGACATCTTCCATATCGGCCGGTTTCTCCAGTCTCGCATCCTCAACGGATTCCGATCCGTTCGCATCCGGCAGTTCTGTCATCTACACGGTCCAGAATGCGAGTATCCTCACCAGCGGCACGACATATTGGTGGCGCGTGCGCTCAACAGATCCCATCGGCAGCAACGTCTACTCATCATGGTCGACACCTCAGAGCTTCACGGTCAATACCAGCATCGTCAATCCGACATGGTACCAGGCGACCAATAGCCAATTCAGTAATCCTGATGCACTCGAGCGTGCAGGATACTGGACCACGGGTGTTACCGGGACGACCACCACTGGCGAGATCGCGGTCTATCAGGCGAGTAGCGCGAATGAAGCTATAACGACTTCGGCCTTTACCAATGGGTGGGCGACGACCGCGCGCCAAGATGCAGTGTTCTCACTTACCGGCACGACGACGATTGGCCTCTCGAAGGGTCATTACGCAGTCATCTACAACGACCAATTCTCAACCGCTGCCGGCACCAGTCGTGCCGAAATTCAAAGCGGACTCGTCCTTGGCGGCACGAGCCTGCCGGCCGGTTGGTCGCAGGGAATAATCCGCAACAATGCCGGAGCCAACGAGGCGTTCACCGAGGGCGGTGCGATCATCAATGCTCCCACCAACGGCACCACGCTCCAACTGCAATCGTTCAGGACGGATACCAATCCGAGCGTGGCTGTCGCACGCGTGGCCGGGACTTCTGGGATCGAGCTCATCAAGCTCGACGATGCATGGAATTACATTCGTCTCAGCAGACAATCATCGATGCCAGGCCCGGTCTCCAATTCTTGGATGCCAGTCACGTACGACCGTATCGACGAGCTGAGCAGTTCTGCATTCACCTATAACTCCGGCGACAACACCGTCACTATCGCGAACCCCGGGCACTACCTCGTTTTCGCCAACACGTACGGCGCGACCACGATGAACAATGAATCGACAATCGACCAAGAACTCACACTCAACGGCTCGCCGATCGAAGGAAGCTTCAGTACGGTGTACATGCGCGGCAATGCAAACGGCGACGGCGATTACCAAGGAGCTGCGGCAATCGGCATGATCATTCAGACGACTTCGAGTAATGCGACCCTCGGCGTCCAGGTTGAGCACAGTCTCGGCACGGCGCAGTGGACGATTGATGCCAATCAGACCGGTGCCTACGTCGATCGCTCTGGGCTCACCATCGTACAGCTCACCAATGCGGACTTCATCCAGCTGCAGGAATCAGCCAACGACAACATGAACCCGACGTCTCTTACTCCGATCAACTGGAGTACCGAAATAGAAAAGGATACTGCATCCTTCGCGCACTCGACGGTGACCAACACATCGCGCATCACCGCGAGTGTCTCAGGTGACTACCTCTTCATGGGATCGCTCTATGCCGCGCCCGGTACAACTGCTAATACGGAATTCACCCAGGAGTGGCGCGAGAACGGCAGTACTTTGATTTCCTACGGACAGACCGGTGGCTACAACAGTCTCGCGACGGGCGACGTCGGCAACTGGTCGGCAGCAGTGTTCCCGGGACTCAGCGGATCGAATTATTTTGAAATGGTGGCACTTGCAGGAGCGAGCACGACCGGCTCGGTACCAGCAGTGCATAAGGCGGCCGAAGCCGTGCGCATCAACACACTCTCGACGGCTGACACCAATCCGATACAGGTGCAGTCATCGAGTGTATCGCTTGGAGCTTCGGGGCTGGGACCGCAGTGGGGGAGCTTCTCGTGGAATGCGACCACACCGACATCGACCGTGCTTACAATGCAGGTCTACTATCTCAGCACCTCGAGCGCGTATGTGCTCATACCGGACACGGCGCTCCCCGGCAACTCCAGCGGCTTCACGACATCTCCGGTCAATATCAGTGGCCTTAATTCCTCGACGTACGGGACACTGCGCGCACAGGCGAATTTCACCTGTGTCGGACTTATCTGTCCGACCTTGAGCAACTGGACGATCGTCGGGTCGCTCTCCAATTCGCAACCGACACTCACGATTCCGTTTGATAATGCAGCGATACCTGCGGTGACCCCATACTTCCAGTTCGCTTCAGTGAACACATTCAGCAACCCGCTGAGCTACGAGATTCAAGTCGACCCGTCGAGTGGTTTCAACAGCCAGCAGACAATCACGAAGTTCAACTACTACGCCGGCAGCACCAATGCATTCGAGTTCATGGTCTTTAATGCGTCCCATGTGCTTCAATATGAGTCTCCATCCATTACGCCTCCAAGCACCGGACTTCAAAGTTATACGCCGTCCTCTCCAGTGTCATATGGTACCGGCTGGTACATAGGCGTGTACAACTTCACAACCGGTGTCGTCACGTACAACACCGGGCCCGGTGGCGTCGTCTTCAATAGCGCCTCAGGTTCGGGCAATCTCACCATTGGCTCTACGGGCACATTTAGCGGAAACGTCACACGCCAATACTCAATGAATGGCGAGCATTACGGCACCGTCGTCATCGGTACGCCATCGGCGAGCATCGTGACTGGTACCTTGAGCACGAGCACGAATTCCTATCTCGAAGATCGAGGATACCCGGCCTCAGCTACGGGACAACCGTTCATCGATAGTCTCTCGGCATCGTATCCGGGCTTTTCTGATGTCTCATCGACGACCGATGCTGATCCGTTCGGCTCCGGCAACCAGGTCAGCTACTCCGTACAGTCGGGCAACACCCTTACCAACAACACGACGTATTGGTGGCGTGTGCGCGCGACCGATCCTACCGGTAGCAACGTGTATTCGGCATGGTCCTCACCACAAAGCTTCACGGTCAATAACGCGCTCACTGCGACTACGTGGTTCCAGACGACCGCGAGCCAGTTTAGCGAAGACACACTCTTCCAAGTCGCAACATCCGGCACCGACGACGTGCGACTCGCGGGAGCGAACACCTCCGGCATCATCTACTCGCCGCTCATCACCTATGCCGAGGGTGCGAGCATCAACCCGTGGGGAAGCGTGTCATGGACCAACACGCAGACCGCCGGCAGCATCTTTTATCATGTCGAATATTTCACCTCGACGAGCTCGTGGGCACTCATTCCCAACAGTGCATTGCCGAACAACTCCGTCGGTACGACGACCGGGTCAATCGCGCTTGGCAGCTTGAGCACGTCGACCTATAACACCATCCGCCTGCGCGGCAATTTCACCTTCACGACCGGTACGCCTATTTTGAGCGATTGGACGGTCAACTGGTCGAGCGGGCTGACCGTCTCGGGTACTGCCAAGGCCTTCGACCAAACGACGAACCTCACCTCCGGCACGGTCGCCATCGCGGTCAACGGCGTCTTGCAGGCGGAAAAGACCGGCACAATTTCCGGCGGCGTCTGGTCAATCAGCGACATCTCAGCGCCCACCAACAGCATCGTCACTGTCTTCATCATGAGTACGACGAGCTCGGCACGCGCAGTCGGCGTGACCAAATACAACGGCTCCGGCAGCATCACCGGCATGAAGCTCTACCAGATGCACCTCACGCTCGGCTCGAATGCGACGACGACCCTTACGAATGCGGATGTCGGCCAATTCGATAATTCGGTCTCTGGTTTCTCTGCAATCTTCGACAAAGTTGACGCCAGCAATAATCTCAACGTCTGCGCGACGACCGGATGCACCAATGCGCGTCTCCTGATATTGCCAGCAACGACGTTCGAACCGGCGATTGCCGGCGGTGTCACAGTCTCAACTGGCAATATTCAGATTGACGGCACGCTCATCGCCGATGGCAATACAATTTCAGTCGGCAACTCCTGGAAGAACGATGCGACCTTTACCGCAGGAGCATCGACCGTCATCTTCACCGCGACCTCGACCGCCGAGACGGTGAATTCCAGTGTCTCGACCTCAACGACCAGCTTCTTCAATGTGACCTTCGGCTCCGGAGCGAGTACCGCGACGTGGACTCTCTCCAATGCGCTCGCGGCAAGCGGCACAGTGGCGATCAATAACGGCACGCTCGTGCAAGGGACCAACGCAATCGCGCTTGGCGGGAATCTTTCCATCGGCACGAGCGGTATCTTCTCCAAAGGCGCCGCTACCTCGACCTTTATGGGGTCAGCCACGAGCACGTGGTCTGACCTCTCGTCTGGGCAAGATATGGGTCTTGTTGCAATCAGTGCCGGCAAGACCGTCCAGCTGGGCGCTACCGTCGAGGCGACTAATATCACCATTGCAAGCACGGGTGCGCTCGACTCCTCAACTAGCAATTACAATGCAAACATCTTGGGCAATTGGACTAACAACGGCTCATACATTGCACGCGCAGGTACCGTCACGTTCATCGCGACCACAACCGGCAAAGTCATCGCACCCGGCGTCTCGAACTTCTACAACATCACTTTCAACGGCACCGGCGGCAACTGGTCCTTCTCGACGAGCTCGGTAACAGCGACCAACAATTTTCTAGTGACCGCTGGCACCGTCACCTTGCCGACCGGCACCACGACCATCGGCGGGAATTTCGACGGCAGCGGCGGCATTTTCCAGCACAACAATGGCACGGTTTTGTTCAACGGGTCGGGAACCGACACCATCCATCAGGGCACATCGGCGTTTTACAATGCCACCTTCAACGGCTCGAGCAACTGGTCGTTCCTCGATACCAACGCCACAACCTCGCACAACATGATTGTGACCGCAGGCACGGTGACATTCCCATCCGGTACGCTCGCCGTTGGTGGATCATTTAATAACGGCGGCGGCACGCTTCTCAACAACAGCGGAACAATGAGCTTCACCGCCTCTACCGCTTCGACCATCTTCCTCAATGCATCGAGCGCCTTCAATATGCTCTTTAGCGGCAGCGGATCATGGGTATTCCTCGATACGAGCGCGACTGCCGCAGGCACCGTGACTTTCCAGAGCGGCACGACCACACTGCCGCCTTCGACCTTCGCGGTCGGCGGGAGCTGGAGCAATATCGGCGGTACGGTCGCCGCAAACGGCGGCACAGTTTCATTCATATCGACGGGCTCCAGCAACACCATCGCAGCAGGCGCATCATCATTCTCGGGCATTCTCTTCAACAGCGCCTCCGGCAGCTGGACCTTCACCGCAAGTGCGACCTCCTCCAACAACACGACCGTCTCGGCTGCCAACCAAATTTCCTTCGCTACGACGACTTCACTCTCACTTGCGGTCTTGGGCGTCTTCAGTGATACGCTCTCGAGTCCTGGCACCAACTTTGCAAACGGTACGCTCTTCCTTAATTCCGGCACGAGCTACACCATCAACACCAAGTCCACTGGCCTCAACACCTACGGCACACTCCTCATCGGCTCCGCCACCAACGTCCGCATGTGGGGTTCAAGTGCTGCGACCACGAGTCTTTTCTCGACAGGGTCCTTGTACTCGATGAATCACGCCAACGTCTCAGGTGCCCTCAACATCTGGGGAGCGTATACGCGCAGCTCGGGGAGTGACTACTGGGACTATGCGACCGACTTCGATGGGACAGCACTCGGTGGCTCATCGCGACAGGCAATCGTCCTTATTGCTGGGTCATCGACTGTCCAGTTCACGGGTAATTCCACTCTCGAGATGCTCGGCATCACCTCAGCCTCGACTACCGTGGCATCCCTCGACGGGGGACTCTATGGATTCACGGTCAACAACTCGACAATCAATGCGAAATACTTTGCCCTGCAAGATACCAATGTGACCGGACTGAGCCTCACTGGCACGACGACGATTTCGTCACTCGCCAACGGTGCCTTCACTTTGACCGCGGTGGGCGGCTCATCAATAACTATGGCTTCAACGGTAGTGAATCAGAATGCGGCTCTCCAAATTCAGGCCGACAGCTTCACAAGTATGTTCCCGGCGACTTCGACCATCACCTCGAGCAGTGGTGCCAATACCTTCCAATTCTTCGACGACTTCACGGGAGGTCTTGGTCAGTGGACATCAGAAGACACCTCGGGTGCCTATCCGCAGATTCCGACGGGACAAAACTACGTACGCCTCGGCGGGGGAACGACTGTCTCGCCGTACGGCTTCACCTCGCTCGGCACATCGCCATCGTTCAATTCATTCCAGACAGGAGCCATCGAATTCAGTTATCGCGTCGCGACGACAAGCATCATGCAGTTGGCATTCCGCGGCAACGCGGGAGCAAACACAGGCTATCAAGGTCGCAGTGACCAACGTGCTGGCGGCGGCGAATACTTCCTCGATCCGCCGTACGCATCGGGAGCATGGGGCTTCTTGCCGAGCTGTACGACGAGCGGCGGTACGATCCCGGGCATCGATACGTGGACCTGGTCTACCATCGCAGTGGGCTCGACTGAGTTCAAATATTATTACAGTGGCGCGCTCATGGCGGATTGTACGGACTCTACGTATTCGGCGGGCGGCGAGCTCGCGCTGCAAAACCACTACGGGGACCATACCGACTTCGACTGGATTGCGGTGCGCAAGCTCGTTACTCCAGAGCCGATCTTGGGTCCGTGGGGTACGGTAAGCAGTCCGATCACCGGAGAGTTTCGCAAGAGCGTCACCATCAACACTTCGACCTCGACCGCGACTGTCGCGCAGAGCAATTACGTGGTCCGCATGACGGTCAACTACGGCTCCGGCACCGACAGCGGCTCGACAGTCTACTGCAACTCGCTCTGTAATACCGGCTTCGCTGATCTCAGATTCACCAATGCCGCGGGGAAGGCATTGCCGTTCTGGCGTCAGAAGGAATATGCCACAAGCAGCAGTGCGGTCTTCTGGGTCCAGGTCGACTCGATTCCAGCGAGTCCGGCGACAGCCACGATCTACGTGTACTACGGAGCGACAGCCGGTTACAACGTCACCGAGACCGGCACACCGACATCCTATGTGTGGTTCAGGAATTCCTACGGCGCATTGCAAGGCGAAGTCTATAACAACGACCCTGGCGGCAATCCTGGATACATTCGTTGGGACAACTCCGGCTTCAATATCACCGTCTCCGGACACGTGTATTCCGACCACGGCGTGACACCAATCGGGAGCCCGACCTGTAACGGCGTTACCGCCAACGTCGTCATCGTGGTCAACGGCGCTTCGACTTTCAGCGGTTCTTGCAACGCAGGTACCGGCGCCTATAGCATTGCCAACGTTACCTTCACCGGGGATGTCCCGATGATCGTCTATCTGAGCACCACCACGGGACCCCGCGCCGCCACAGTGACCAAATCTCCCAATGCCACCATCGCCAACCTCGACCTCTATCAGAATGCACTTATCGTCCGCGAAGAAGCGACTGAATCAGTCGGCATTCCCGACCTCGCCGCATTTGATTCGAGCAAAAATGCAAGCGTTCCTTTCAGTGCGTCGACCTCTACGAATACACTCATCCTCCAGCCCAACAGAGAGCTCTACATCTGGCCGAGCATGTCGTTTACTCCGGTGGGCAACGTGACCTTGCAGTCCGGCGGCTCGGGCAGTGCACTCGATGGACGTCTGTACCTTGCGACGAGCTCTTCATTCATCGCGGCCGGCGGGCAGACCCAATCAATCGGTGGTGGATACTTCTCGGCTTCAGGTGCAACGTTTAACGCAGCCACCTCGAGCCTGACCTTCACCGCGACGACGACCGGAAAAATAATTAGCACCGCAGGTGCCACGACCTTCAACGCAGTGACCTTCAACGGCACCGGCGGGGGATGGATTCTCAGTAATGCCAGTGGTACCGCGACCACGACCGCGAGCACACTTACAATGACGGCCGGCGCGCTCTCCGGCACCGGCGACATGATTATCTCGACCGGCGGACTCTCTGGCGCGGGAACGATAACCATGACGGGCGGCACCTTCCAGCTCTCCGGCACCGGCACCTTCGGCGGGAGCTCTCCGTGGCAGTTCAACAATCTCAGCTTCGGAAATGGCGCGACCGCATCAAGCACTGAGACGGGGAGTGCGACCTCGACCATCATCGGCATCCTCACAGTCGCGACAAACGACACCTTGAATGCCGGAAGCGCGCCATGGGTACTCTCAGGTGGCGGCACACCGTTTGCACTCAGCGGCACCTTCAATGCCAATGCCGCACCGTTCTCATATACGGCATCCGGCGCTACCAACATCACTTCGACCACCTACGCCAACCTCACGCTTGCGCCCGCTGCCGCTGGCAGTCCGACCTACACGCCGCTTGCCGGCCTGCAGCTCGGCGCCGCCAAACTTACCATCGGGGATGGCACGCATCCGGTCACCGTCAACGTCACCACCAACGATCCATCAGTCGTGACCTCAGGCTCGCTTCTCATCGCGACGAGCTCTACCTTGATTGCATCCGACATCGGGGCCTTCAATGTCGGTGGCAGCTGGACCAACAACGGCACGTTTACGCCGAGCGGGCAGACCGTGCTCTTCAATTCGACCAATACCGGCAACACCATCAACGCTGGCTCATCGAGCTTCTTCAATCTCTCTCTCAATTCCTCATCCGGCGGCTGGACCTTCACCGGCAATGCAACTTCCACCAACGACACCACTGTCTCTGCTGCTGCAAGCATCAACCTCGCGACCTCGACCTCGCTGGCAGTCCTCGGCACCTTCACCAATGCCGTCGGCGGCGCTTCGACGAGCTTCGGTGCCGGCACGCTCTTCCTCAACTCCGGCACGAGCTACACCATCAACACCAAGACAACTGGCGCTGATACCTACGGCACGCTTATCATCGGTGCTTCTACCAATGTGCGTATGTGGAACTCCTCTGCAGCGACGACTACGGTTGCATCGAATGCATCCCTCTACTCGATGAACCACGGCAACGTCTCCGGCGCGCTCGACATCTGGGGAGCGTATACCCGCAGCTCCGGCAGCGACTACTGGGACTACGCGACCGACTTCGATGGCACCGCACTCGGTGGGTCTTCGCGTGCAGTGACAGTCGCCATCGCGAGCTCTACCTCGCTCTCATATTCAGGCGGACTCCTCGATATCGTGGGAAGTGCGAGCGCTACTACCTCAATTGCGACACAAGGCAGTGGCACCTTCTCGTTCTCCGTCTCCGGTGGCACGCTCAACGCCAATTACTTCAAGCTGAGCAGTACGACCGCCCTCGGCCTCAACATCTCGGGCAGCACAACCGTTTCTTCTTTGAGCAACGGTGTCTTCACCTTGGTCGCAAGTGGCACCGCAATCACCGTCGCCTCCACGACGATTAGCGTGAACCCGGTCTCGCTTTTCTTCAACGACGCGTTTGCAACCACCACTGGTGTTAGCTCCGGTACCAACGTCACCGAAGTGGGCACACCGACCTCCTACTGGTGGTTCCGCTCCTCCTATGGATCATTGCAGGGCGAAGCGCACGACATCGACCCAGGCGGGGACCCCGGATATGTCCGTTGGGACAACTCGAGCTACAACATCACCGTCTCGGGCAATGCGTACTCCGACGAAGGCGTCACCGTGAGTACCGCCTGCAACAACGTGACACCAAACATCCGCCTCGTGGATGAAGGCGGCGCTATTTATACCGCTCCATGTAACAACTCGACCGGGGCCTTCAGTATTCCGTCGGTCGCATACACCGCCGGCGATACGCTTACCCTCTACTTCGCAACAAGTAGTGGCAAGCGCGGTGCTGATGTGACGGTCAATCCGAGTGCCAACATCACCGGCATGCAGCTGTATGAAAATCGCGTCATTGTCCGTGAAGAGCAAGCGCCGGTAATCTCCATTGCGAGCATGTCGCTCTATGATTCGCACAACGACAGCAACATCCCGTTCACCGTCGCTCTCGGCAGTCCCAACACACTCACGCTCGCACCCAACACCAAGCTCCTGGTCTGGACGGGCATGACCTTCGCTCCCGGCGGCAACGTCACACTCCAGTCCGGCGGCTCGGGCACGAGCTATGACGGCACGCTCGAAGTACAGACAGGAGCGACCTGGAATGGTGTGGGCCAGCAATCCTATGCAATCGGGGGTAGCTTCCTCATCGACGCAGGCGCAACATTCACCGCTGCGACCTCAACCACGACCTTCACCGCGACCACGACCGGGAAAACCATCACACTCAGCGGCTCGACGCTCTACAATGCGGTCTTCAACGGCACCGGCGGCAACTGGGCATTCTCAAGCGCGAGTGCGACAACCACTCAGAACTTCACAATCACTGCCGGTACGGTGTCCCTCCCAACCGGTACGCTCGGGGTCGGCGGATCATTCCTCAACAACGGCGGTATCTTCATGCACAACAACGGTTCAGTCCTCTTCACTGCAACATCAAGCAGTGCGACCGTCTTCGCCAACGGCTCGAACTTCTATAACCTCACCGTTAATGCTACCGGTGCCTTGACCTTCCTCGATACCAACGCGACAACGTCCAATAATTTCATCATCACTGCTGGAGGCGTCACCTTGCCGACGAACTCGTTTGGGGTCGGCGGTTCATTTACCAATGCCGGAACCTTCTCCGCACTCTCCGACACGATTAACTTCACTTCGACTTCGGCCGGCAACACCATCACCTCCGGCGGTTCGAACTTCTACGGACTCACATTCAATGGCACGGGCGGTGCATGGGCTCTCCTCGATAGCAATGAGACGGCTTCAGGTAATTTCACTATCGTGGCCGGTGCGGTGACGTTGCCGACAAATACGCTCTCGCTCAGCGGTTCATTTACCAATGCCGGATCCTTCGTCAACTCCAACGGCACTGTCGCATTCGTCGCAACCACGACCGGGAAAACCATAAACCCTGGTGCATCCTCATTCTCTGGCATCCTCTTCAATAGTGCCTCCGGTAGCTGGACCTTCACGGGCAATGCAACTTCCACCAACAACACCACTCTCACTACTGCTTCAAGCGTCAACCTTGCGACCTCCACCTCGCTGGCAGTCCTTGGCACCTTCACCAACTCAGTCGCTGGCTCCTCAACCAACTTCTCAGGCGGCACGCTCTTCCTCAACTCCGGCACGAGCTACACCATCAACTCGAAGACCGCTGGCGCTGATACCTACGGCACGCTTATCATCGGTGCTTCTACCAATATCCGTATGTGGAACTCGGGCGCCGCGACCATCTCCGTCAACTCCACGGGCTCTCTCTACTCAATGAATCACGCAGGAGTCTCAGGAGCACTCGACATCTGGGGGACATACTCGAGCCCCGGCAGCGACTACTGGGACTATGCGACCGACTTCGATGGCACAGCACTCGGCGGGTCTTCGCGCGCAGTGACAGTTGCGATAGCAACCTCATCCTCGGTGACTTCGCCAACCGGACTCCTCGACATCGTCGGTACTGCGACGGCGACGACGACCATCAGTAATCAGGGAAGTGGCACCTATTCGCTCGCAGTCACCGGCGGAACGCTCAATGCCAACTACTTCAAAATCAGAAATACCGATACCAACGGCCTCAACATCTCGGGCTCGCCAGTTGTCTCTTCGTTGAGCCATGGCGACTTCCAGCTCGGAGTCTCCGGCGGGACGATGATTTCCGTCAGCGCTTCTGTGCTCAATTCAAGTCCGAGTCTGAGCGCATCTGCAGATCTCTTCGCGACCTCAACCGGCGTCACTTCAGGTTCCAACGTCGCGGTCTCCGGCACCACGATAAACTTCTGGACCTTCACCGGCGCCTACGGTAACTACGCCGGGGAAGCGTACGACAACGACGGCGTCACGAGTTGCGGCAATATCCGTTGGGACAACAGCGCATGTCAGTTCGTCGATGAGGCGCATTATCGCTGGAGAAATGATGACGGTGGCGAAGGGGCACTCACGAGTACTTGGTACAACGCATCATGGAGCGGACGCGAGCAGATCGTCATATCCAATCCCAACGCGACTACCTATACCAATTATCCAATCCTGATAACACTGCCGTCGGTCTCCGGCATGCAGAGTGGCTTCGCCGATGTGCGCTTCACCGATTCCTCTGGGACGAGTACCGTGCCGTACTGGATTCAAGCAAGCAACCCATCCGTCTCGGCAAGCATCTGGGTCAACATCGCGTCCTTGCCTGCGTCCGGTTCCGTTACGCTCTATATGTACTACGGCAATAGCGGCGCGACGACGACCTCCAGCAGTGCGAGCATGTTCCCATTTGCCGAAGACTTCGAGTCCAACACACTGGCGGCGTACTCCGGCGACACCTCGCTCTTCACGACCGGCACGGGCTTTGCCTACAGTGGTACCTACGGATTGAACGCAGCCAACGTCACCGGGAAAACCACCAACGGCCTCTACCGTACCGGTTCATTACTGACGACAGGGGAGACCTTGCAGTACTACCAGTACGTGAACTCGACCCAGCTTGATGAAGCCTGCACACTTTTCGGTGTTCACGCGACCGCTCAAAACTACGCACTGTGTCTGGAGGAATATCCATCGGGTCATATTGCACTCTCCAAGAACGTGACGAGCGACGATGTGAGTGGCACGGTGCTTGCTTCATCGACCGTCAGCTACTCCAGCGGCTGGTACCAGGTCGTCATCAACTGGCTCACGACCAACCTCATCAACGTCAACGTCTACAATCCTTCCGGTGGACTCTTCTCGACCTTGAATGCGACCGATACTACGTACTCCACCGGCGGCATGGGCTACACCTTCTGGTCGCAGCACGGCGGATGGGATTTCTATACCGCGCGCCAATACACCCCGACTGCTCCGACCTATACCATCGCTCCGCCGCAAGCCAACAACGGCGCGAGCTGGAAAGCGGCCGAGGACACCGCACTCAGCGGCAGCAATGGTGCCTTAACCGGACAGAATCTCCGTCTGCGCTTCTCGATTCAGAACTCAAGCGCGACCACGAGCGGTCAGCTCTTCCGTTTGCAGGTGGCACCGCTCGGTAGCTACCCAGCATGCGAGTCGGTGCCCGATACTTCATACAGCGATGTGCCAACGGCAAGTAGCGGTTGTGGATCAGCGGCTGCCTGTATGTCGACATCCACCCAATTCACGAATCTCTCGGCAACCTCTCCCTCGCTCTCGTATCCTGCCGGCATGAGCTTCGCTGCCGGAGCAATGCTGCAGAGTCCTTCGAATCAGACCGCAAGCACAACGCTCGCGAGCAATACCGCCACCGAAGTGGAATACAACTTCCAATTCACCAACAACGCACTGAGCTCTACATACTGTCTGCGCACCTCCAACGCCGGCATAGACTTCGCCAATTACGATCATGTCGCCAAGGCGCTCATCCTCCATGCTCCGACGATAAGCAACATCTCCTTCAACGGTGCGTCCAACATCTCGCTTGTCGAGGGGACCACGACCAACGTCACCATGCAGTGCACGCTGACCGACCTCAACGGCTACACCGACATCGTCTCTGCAAGCTCCACGATCTATCGTTCGGGAGTCGGTCCGACCTGTACTGCCAATCAGAGCAACTGCTATCCGATCGCAAGCTCCACCTGCGCATTATCGAGCTGCTCCGGCAACTCCTGTACGCTCACGTGTACCGCACCGATGCAATACTTTGCCGATCCGACTGATGCCAGTAGCACCTACGGGCTTCTCGGCCAGCACTGGTTTGCGCAGGCCTCGGTCGAGGATTCATCCAACCTCTATGCGACCTCGACCTCCTTCTCAGACGACGTGCTCACACTCGCCGCGCTCGAGATATCGACCCCGAGTATCAACTTCGGTGCTCTCTATCCAGGCTCCGACACGGGTACCACCAACGCGACGACGACCATCCTCAACACCGGCAACGATCCAATCAACATCCAGGTCTCGGGCACGTCGCTCACTAACGGCGTCACCTCCATCGGCGTCAACCAGCAGAAATTCGCGACGAGCACCTTCCAATACGCGAGCTGCAGTCTCTGTCAGGTGCTCGCGGGAACGGCCAACACCGTGAACGTCGAGTTGCCGCAGTCGACCTCGACGAGTGGCAATCCGACGAGCAACATCTATTGGGGACTCAACGTCCCAAACCCGACCGGCACCGGCTCATACAACGGTACCAACACCTTCACCGCGGTACCGGGCTAATGCCCGCTAGCCCCTCGCACGTATCTACTTCTCTACTATGAAAAAATCACTCATCACCATACTTATGTCTCCGGCCCGAATTGCGCGATATCTGCGTACTTCGTCCGTGCACGTCCGCGCACTCCTCGTCGTCTGTTTTTGTGCGCTGTGCTTTGGCGTTTACCTTCTCCTCTCGCAGCAAGCCGACCAGAGCTTCGATCTCGATTACGCTGCATATGAGAAAGTAGCGCTCGCCGATGACAATGCCGCCTACATCCCCGGGGCACAGAGCAATCCCGTCCGTGTGGCGCTTGATCAGACTCTTACCCAAGTGCTCGACCAGCACGCCTCGAATACGGCTCGACTTACCAATGCGACCCAGGGTCTCGCAATCCTCACGCAATCCGAATCCCAGATCGCCGACATCAGTAGCACCACCGCAGCGGTTGATACCCTCATCGCCAAGATGCAGGTCGATATGCTCAGGAGTGCTATACCGAGCGACAAGGGCCACGCGATTCTCGAGCTCGCCAAACAGCGCAGCTCCATCATCTCCGACATCCGCGCCTACTCATACCGCACCGACCTCGAAATCCAGGAGATATTCACCACCATCATCGCGGCCCACGGCGCCTTGAGCGATTCCTACATCATCTCGCTCAACGCTGAGATACCGGACGTCGAGAAGGAATTCGACAAGCGCTCGGATCTCTACCTGCAGCTCCAATCCACCGCGGACTCCATCGAGAGCACCTACGCGAGCACCCGCCCGCAGAGCGCGCCGTAGTTCTCATTCGAGGCATTTTCACTTATCAATTAATAGGTATAATAGACATACAACTATATGGAAGACACCGTCACATCAGAGGTTCACACGCGCAAGAACGCCAAGAGCGCCGTGCAGCGATACGCCCGCATTGCGTGGCTCACCATCCTCCACATTCTCGATCTCGCCGTCGACATGATTGAGTACGATTGGTCAATAATTAAGAAGGAAGGGGATCTCTTCTTTGGTACCCTCGTATTCCTCATCGGATTCCTCAACATCCAGAGCGGCAAGTACTGCGACGGCAACACCTCCGACTACCTCTCCTGCACGCGTCCTACCACCTACTACTATTACAACGGCTTCGAGGTCGCACTCGTCATCATCGGCATCACCTTTATACTTTTGTGGTTCATGAAGCGAAAGGGGAAGTAAGGATTATTTTTTCAAGAATATTGGGGTCATGAAAAAACAACAAAACAACTACGCATATATAGATGGAGCTAATTTGCATAATGGTGCCAAGCAGCTTGGATGGGAACTTGATTATGGCAAATTACGCGTATTTCTTTCTGAAAAGTATGCCGTTTCGCAAGCGTATCTCTTTCTCGGAATGATCCCCAAATACAAGGCCCTCTACACTTATTTACAGGAACTGGGTTTTACGTTGGTATTTAAAGAAGTCACCTATGACACCCAGGGCAGGGCAAAAGGGAATTGCGATGCCGATATAGTTGTTAAAGTAATGCGTGATGCATATGAAAACAATTTTGATAAGGCAATTCTTGTATCAAGTGATGGTGACTATGCAAGTCTTGTTTCCTTCTTGATAGAAAAGGGAAAAATGCAGACTGTACTTTCTCCATATGAGACAACCCGATGTTCAATTTTGCTTAAAAGGACGGGTACGAGCATTACCTATATTAGTGACAAACGCTCGGTTTTGGAGGCTTAAAAAGAAAAAGCCCCCAATGCAGACGGAACTGCATCAGGGTCTTCTTCGTTGGAATATCAGGAGTATAGCGAACGTTTGATGAAAAATCAATGAATTATCCCCAGGTGGTTGAAGGGGTTAATCAGGGCGGAAAAGAAAAACACTCGCGCGAGCGAGTGTTTTGGTGGATAACGGCCACCACCGAGATAGAAAACCACCTCCCTTCAGATTGAATCGCGTTCATAGTGACCCAGACCAATGAACATTTCCATGGGGTCGCTGGAGAGGCACCTTCCACCTTGGCAAAAAGCCTTGATAGAGAACCTCATGATGTCCACGTGAGCGCCGTCAGACGTGATGGTTTTAACCGTCTCGCCTCTATCGCCGAAGACACTTGCAGTCCCACAAGAATCGGGAATTGCAGCATTGACCGTGGAGATAACCTTATCCAGAGGAGTAGTCGGGTCTGAATCATGGATTGCAAACGCACTCTTAATCGCTTGAGTTGTGTTGCACAGCATTCCCGTGTATCTCCCTGGGTCAGCGTGAGCGACGGAAGTCAAAGAAAAGACTGCCGCCGCATAAAAAAGAAATCTAAGCATGATATTCTCCTTTCAAAGGGCTCGAGTGGAGGACAAGGGGCTTTACCCTCTGGTCCTTATGGACCTCCCACAATTGAGTATACATGAATAATATGTTTGCTAGCGGTTGTCCACAGGTTAGGAGGGAGGGGGTGAGGAATGAGAAGTAGCTCAAATGCTGGATTTGTGGGATGATTTCCGTGATGGAAAAGAAGTCTTTAAATATCAACCTCAGAAAGGCTTCCAAAGCAAAGAATGATGAGTTTTATACGCAGCTTTCTGACATTGAAAAAGAGTTGAGGCACTATAAAAATCAGTTTCGCGGCAAAATTGTTTACTGTAATTGTGACGATCCGTTTGAGAGCAACTTTTTTAAATATTTTGCTAGCAATTTCAGACAAATTGAATTAAAAAGATTGATAGCCACAAGCTATAAGCCATCACCTATCGCTAATACACAACTAGGGTTATTCGGAAATATCCAGATGCTAGATTCTTCTAAAGGTCGTCCTAAGATTACCGCCAACAAATTCATTATCAATGATGTTGATGACATAGACGGCGACGGTGCATTTGATTTGCGTGACATGGCCGAGCAACTTAAAGCTAATAAAAACAATGAGTGGGCCCCACTTGATGGTGAGGGGGACTTCAGAAGTAAAGAAAGTATAGAGCTACTAAAGCAAGCTGATATTATAGTAACAAACCCTCCATTTTCGCTTTTTCGTGAATATGTTGCTCAACTTATTGAATACAAAAAGAAGTTTTTGATTATTGGAACGAATAACGCGATACACTATAAAGAGATTTTCCCCTTAATCCAAAAAAATAAACTGTGGCTTGGATATAATAATGGCCCGAAAAAATATCTTGTTCCCGAGAATTATCAAGGTAAAAGTGTGATAGAAATAGAGGGGCTTAAATATATGCCGATGGGAAATACGAGTTGGTTTACAAATCTCGATACCACAAAACGACACGAGGAATTATTCCTCTATAAGAAGTATTCTCCCGAGGAGTATCCAAAATATGATAATTATAATGCAATAGAGGTTGGTAAGGTTGCAAATATCCCAGTAAATTACGAGGGTGAGATGGGTGTCCCTGACACCTTTCTCGACAAGTACAATCCTGAACAATTCGAACTCCTAGGCATTCCTTTTGGTGATTTAGGTAAAAATTTGGGGGTGACAAAGAATTATCGTGGCAGAACAGATATTTCTGTGACAAGTAAAGGTAAAACAAAATGTCCATTTTCAAGAATAATAATCAAACCTAAAAAAACTTAATATGAAAATAGAACTGCATAAAATTAAAATACGCGAAGTGATTAGTGGCTATAAAGACAGTGCCGAAGAGGGAGTTGTGGCATATGGAGGCAAGCTGGACGTTCGTCCAAAATATCAGCGTGAATTTGTATATAAAGATAAGCAGCGCGATGCAGTAATTGATACTGTTAGAAAAGGATTTCCTCTCAACGTAATGTATTGGGTTATAAACAGTGAAGGAGATTTTGAAGTATTGGATGGACAACAGAGAACAATCAGTCTTGGTCAATATGTTAATGGAGATTTTTCGCTGGATTTCAACGGTAGGCTCGCGATGTTCCATAACCTTACTAAAGAGGAACAAGAACAAATCTTGGATTATGAATTGATGATTTATTTTTGCGAAGGAACTGATAAAGAAAAACTTGACTGGTTCAAAATTATCAACATTGCAGGAGAGAAACTGACAGAACAAGAACTGCGTAATGCGGTATATACAGGCCCTTGGCTTTCTGATGCGAAACTTAAATTTAGTAAGACAAACTGCGCTGCGTACCTCTTGGCAAACGATGGTGGGCAACTGATAACGGGCTCGCCGATCCGACAGGAGTATCTCCAAACCGCACTTTCTTGGATCAATGACGAGAAAGTAGAAGATTATATGGCGAAGCATCAACACGATGCAAATGCTGAAGAATTGTGGAATTATTTCCAAAATGTAATCGCATGGGTACGTGCGACATTTACAAACTATCGTAAAGAAATGAATAGTGTCGCATGGGGTGAGCTCTACAATAAATTCAAAGATAAGAAATTGAATCCTGGCAAACTCGAGACCGAAATCAAAGAATTGATGTTAGATGATGATATCTCAAACAAGAAGGGCATTTATGAATATGTGTTAAACGGAAATGAAAGGGCTCTCAATATTCGCGCTTTTAAGGACAAAGAAAAGAGAGAGGCATATGAGAGACAGAATGGTATTTGTGTAAAATGTGGCAAACACTTCGACATAGATGAAATGGAAGCGGACCACATAACACCGTGGCACGAAGGGGGGAAGACAATCGCAGAGAACTGTCAGATGTTGTGCAAACAGGACAATCGAACGAAGTCGGGCAAGTAGTCTTTAACTACTTAGGCCGGTCCTTGTAGTTAGTAATCTTTTTAGATTACTCCAATCCTTCTATATTTAATACTATTTTTCTTTCTTTTTGATACTTCCAACTTGTCTTTTTAGCTCTTCAAGTTGTTCGAACAATTCTTCAAAACGTTTGTTTTCCTTCGATACTACTACCTGAGGAGTTGATCTATGTTCAGTTTTCCGTGTCCTTTCTGCCTTATCCAATGGGGATCCTTGGACTGCAATTTTCTTTACAAGATCATAGTCAGTATGCTGAATACTGCCTGAACTAAGACTGTTAGACCGTCTCTCGTCAGTTAATTTTGATGTTCCCATAGACATAAATGTGTTTAATCAAGAAATGTGAATTTCTTTTCCGTACTATCAATCATATCACTAAAGCGCTTCCATAAATCATCCCAGTATCCAGTTTCCTCAGCTTTTTTTACATGAAGAAGTAGATCATTTTCACAATCATCTCGGCAGATTGCAAAATTATGGTCAGGATAACTCCATATCAATCTCTCGATAACAATATCTGTTATCTTGTTACGCAGATTATCATCCTTAATCCATTTTAAACTGTACTGATTTAGAAATTTTTTTCCATAAACCTCAGCCATTCTGAGTAGTCTGAGTGCTTGGTTGTAAATCATCACGTCTTGTTTGGCAAGTAGGGGTGACATTAATTCAGCTATAGCCTTACCTGAGACTTCGTAGGCCACCTGACGCTTGAGGCCTCGTCCAATCATGGTACGAGCAAGTTGCTTCTGTTTATCTAATGCAGTATCTATTATTGCATCTAAGGATTTTGTAATATCAAGAGCTGATATTGTATACGTTTCATCATTCGGATGTTGTAAGGGTTTATCCAACGGGCCGAGTTCTGACGCATGACTCATTACGATACTATTTGCAGCGAGGCACATCATTGTCCCAGAACTTTTAGCTTCCTCCATAACTGCTATCATTATATCTTCAGGATAGCGATGACGAAGAATATTCATTATTTTAACCGCTGCGTATACATTACCTCCCCCAGTGTCTAGACAAATGAGCAGTTTTCTTTTTGTGTTCTTACGTATCGCAATCATGTCGTAAATTGTACGTACGTCATCTTGGGTTATGTTGTGGTGAAAGTTACCATCAGCTGTTTTAGGATAAACCATCATTAAAATATCGTGAGTGTCCTGAATGATTTGCAAAGCAGTCCTTTCTGGGTGTGGAGCAGTCTCAGGTACGGGAGTGGCGGCCATAGTTGTACTTCTGGACTGTGGATTACTCACTGCTTCATTTTGAACAGCTCCACGGACTCTTTTACTGTGTTTCTTAGCAGTCATATCAGATATATTCAAAACAATACTGATTTAAATACGAGTGTCAATCAGTGTCAGACTTTCATAAGGAAAGAGGGTCAATCACTATTTTCTTGACCAAATCATCTCAAAAGAGCATCGTGGAGTTATATGAAAAGATTCATCGCTCCAGCTTTAATCTCCGGGCTTTTGTTCGTCTCTTTTACCGCTCCAGTTCTTGCGGCACGGGCACATGCTATCTGCCGTGATGGTACAACGAGCTATAGCGTCCATCGAAGCGGAACATGCTCCTGGCATAAAGGTGTAAAAAAGTGGTTGTATTAATTATGGCCGGACACTTACCAGAGGAGGATGAAAAAATAAAAGAACTTCAAGGTCAGTGGCTATTTGTTGTTCTTGGAACTCTGCTTGCACTCTTTGCTGGTTTGACTGTTAGTGCCCTGTACGAACTTTTAAAAACAACTTCGTCTGCGTTGTATATCTTTACCTTATTCGGAATACTCACAGTACTTCTACTAGATGCTTTTTCCTATATATTTGAACACTTGAAGGAGTTAAGAAAAGATCCAGTTGAGTCAGCCAGCCATCTTGCATATAAATATTTAAACTATCGCTGGTACTCAATTAAGGCTTGCTTCAAAAAATCCAAGATTTTCAGTATTGATATAACCCATATAATGGCAAGCAAATACTGGCAAGCACTGGCATGGCTTCTATTTGTAACGGCTTGCGTGGCAACCTATTATTTTTTTGCTCCTGCTCCAAAAACAGATGGTACTGCTGCACTGGTTGCTACAGCAGCACTAATAATCTGGTACTCATGGGAGACTCTCCAGCTTCGCCAAGTCACTCAAAGGACATTGGAAATTGAACAAACACCTGTAGTTACTCTCGAAATGGTCTACTCTCAAACTTTGGCGAGTGTGATGGATATTGCAATAAAAAATATTGGACGACAGAATGCATACAACATAGAATTTGCACCTATTTCTGCAAACGACCTAAATTGCCTTTTTCGCTTCGATAGTCCTAATAACTATCTTGAACCGACGCTACCTGCCGCTGAACCTATACGTTTAACATGGATTGTACGGAGAAATGATAAAGCTACGCTTATTGATCAAGGCACGCGTTACTTTTTTAACCAAATCCATGCTGAACGAAAATCTGCCATTATCCTTTTCCATTATAGTGATGCTATTGGTCAGCGGTATCACGGTGTATATACGTTGTCCTCAAAAGTAAGTTTCGAGTTCGACCCCTTCCTACAGTATATAGAGGTTGGCAAGGGAACGTTGACCTATGCGCAAGCGGAAGAGCGAGTTAGAAAAGTTCCACAAGAACCGCATTATGCAATAATGTTTGAAAATTATATTGATGAACGAGTTCGTAATACCTCATTATGATATTAACTACAGAGGTCGGGCCTCTGTAATGTTTGGATAATGTTTGTTAGATTGTTGCCATGTCTCTTCTTTTTGATTCCTCCTCCCGCTCTCTCATCATCTCGGCAAGTGAGCTTGCGTTGCGTGAGGGGGGTTTGATTGAGAAGAGTTTGAATTTTCGACAAGTAAATATTGCGCGAGGGGAGACGCGGCTTTCGGTTGTTGTTGTGTTGCCACGAATTGATGGGTATACGGATGTGTGGGACGCGGAGAATGAGATGCTTATAGTTGAGGGGCATGATTCGGTGGCCGAGGGTGCAGAGGGTTGGCGAGATGATCAGCTCTTGATGTATGCAAGTGGCAAGCCCACGGAGAATGGGAAGTTTTATAAAGCCGGGAATGAATACAAGGATGGGATGCGAAGCGAGGCGTTGCAGGTGCAGGTGTATGAGAAGCTCGATGCGGGTGTGTTTTTTGATAAAGGAATCTTTAATCTCGTGGATGCGACGTTTGGCAAATCCGACGGCGATACGCGCAAGGTCGCACGATTTATTTTGAAACCTGTGGATGCAGTACTCCCGATAGGGGAACGCACGCGCTGGAATGAGCGGATGCAACCCGCGAGTGTGAAGGCAAAAGTGTGGCAAAAGAGTGGGGGAGGATGCGCTGTCTGCGGTGAGGAATCATCACTTCACTTCGATACATCAGGTGGTGAAGTACATCTGCATTGCAGTGTTCACCTGTATTGACAATGTATACACAATGTATATACTTGTCTCTGTATGACTACTCTAAACGTTCGAATTGAAGAAAAGACAAAGGTGGCTGCAAGTAAGGCGCTTGCAGAGATGGGGCTTGACTTGTCTACGGGAGTGAAGCTTTTTCTGCACCAAGTCGTCGCTGAGAAGGGATTGCCGTTTCGACCTACGACGAATCCTGTTGCGCTGAAAGCCAAGTGGGATGCTGAAGTCGCACATGCGCTCAAGGAGGGAACGGTGCATAAGACCGCGCGATCTGCCCTCAAGGGATTATAATTATCTGCGATGTACGGGGTCATCAGGACAAAGCAATTTGAACGTTCATATCGCACACTGAAAAAATCAGGGTTGTTAAAGCCGGCGCTCGCGCGGGAAATAGAATGTGTTGTTGGGGTACTTGCTGAAGGGAAGCGGCTGCCAGAGAATTGTGCAGACCATCAACTTAAAGGGGAGTTGCAAGCATATCGAGAATGTCATATCAAAGGTGACCTCTTGCTTGTATATCAGAAACGAGAAAAAGAACTCGTGCTTGTCCTCGTCGAGCTCGGTAGCCACTCTTACCTATTTGGATAATAGCTACAGAGGTCGGTCCTCTGCAATGCCCACATTGTTCATAATCACTAAAAACCAGATGCTACACTAGTGGTATATGCATTTGAGGAGTCGACTCATGTCGCGCAGGTCTTTTTTCGTTGCAACGGCAATTGTTGTCTGTGCGATCATCACCGTGGCACTCGTGGTCCACGCCGCCGACATCTCGGGTGTCACCATCACGGGAGTGACGACCAACGCGGCCACGATTAACTGGACGACCGACATCAATACTGATGCGACGGTGAACTACGGCGTCGATGCCAATGTCGGTATCGTTCGCGACCCGACCTTCACTTCCAAACAGCACACCCTCACACTCCCGATGC
>Ga0207933_1000093_pt1 | contig 88657 bp, 83 predicted proteins | sample NGESurdeep092012_4_FD_184488 | JGI IMG/M metagenome (GOLD analysis project Ga0207933, IMG submission 184488) | Arctic peat soil microbial communities from Barrow, Alaska - NGEE Surface sample F53-3 deep-092012 (SPAdes) | ecosystem: Environmental > Terrestrial > Soil > Wetlands > Peat ...
GACAATGGAGCCATTGCTATAACGCAGCCTTGGTTCAGGCCAGAACCATTGCGCAGTTTCATCTGGTGGGAGAAGCCGAGATTGCGCCGCCAAAAGTATTCTTCTGGCTCCGCCTTCTTTGGCAGATGCACGCAAGACTTCACCGGCACCCAAAGTTGCGAAGGTCAGAGACATCAAATCACGTGTCGAGGTTTTTGTGAGTGTGCGGAAGCCGCTCAGGGATTGACTTCGCAGCGATCGGTTGGGTGCATGTACTGCGGCCACACCAAGCGCCCAGATAGCACGTCCCCAACAGTCAGCCGTGGAGGCCTCGTCGGTCCAATTTCCGTTGTCATCCATTCGATTGTGGCAAAAACCCTTTGATGTGATCGCCTTGAGTACGAATTCGAGGTAAACATCCATCAAACTTTCAGAATCTTTATCAAGTTCGGACTCGTGACAGAGCAAGACAATTCCGCGCGCCACGTCATCAACACAATACCCATGTGACGTTCGCGGAATGTCAATATGGGCGTGTTCGTAGAGACCGAGTGATGTACTCAATTGCTTGAGATGCGTAAGCGGCGGCTTTGCTATAAGAAAAGTTGTCATGCGGCCACCGTGGCGTGGATGAGAATGTTTGCAAGTTGGGTGTAGCGACGTGCAACTGCCGGCCAAAGTAATTCAGTTGACATGACACTAGCTTGGCTAGACATCTTTGTCGCCAAATCAGAATCATCGAGTATCTTTCGCAAGGCATCGGCGATTGCGGTGGGATTGCGATGAGCAACGATGATTCCAGCTCCACTTGCGAGCAATTCTCTGGCATAGGGGAATCCAGTTGCGACCACTGGTCTGCGCGCGGCTATTGCCTCGATCAAGACGCCGGAAGTGGCCTGCTCGGTTGAATCGTATGGGAGCAACACAATTGCTGAGGCGGAGATGAGTTTGTCCAACGCATCACTACTCATGTATTCACCTTCTAGGTGAACTGTTTTGCTCAGCCCTAAATCATTGATTTCCCGTTGCAGGCCATTTCGATAACTCTCGCCGTTTCGTTCGAGAACTTTTGGATGAGTTCTGCCTGCCACGAGGTAACGAGGAGCACATTTAAGATCGCGAATTTTGTGCATGGCCTTGATGGCCCATTCAATTCCCTTGCCCGGCCCGATTAATCCCCACGTCAATATCAAAGGTGAATAACTGCCCGTGTTGTGAATTGAATCCGCGACGGGTCTGGCGCCATGTGGGATTACATAAATTTTACGAGGATCGATCTGATATCCAACTACCAACTGGACACGCGCGGACTTACTCATCGTGACAACTGCAGACGCCAAAGAACATAACTCTAGAAAGACGGCTCTTTGACCCGGAGTGGGGTTAGCAAGCACGGTATGAAGCACGACGATTGTTGGAATCTGCAATTCGCTGAGAAGTGTGAGCACTTCATCGCCATCTACGCCGCCATAAATTCCAAATTCATGTTGAATGATCGCAACATCTAATGTGTTCAGGAGATCTATAGCCTTTGCTTTAGAAGCTGGATCACCGGCCTTCATTGTGGCGATAACCTCAGCGGCATTGATCCGCGAAGATTCTTGGGTTTGCGAATCCACTAATTGAATCACGGACGTGCTGTGAGAGCTATCGCTTTTGATAGCACAAATGAGCGATGCGCTAAAAGTTGCAATGCCACAGTGTGTAGGTGGATAAGTGGTGACGAATCCGAATTTTGTTCCCATGTTGCTCTCCCAGCTTTATAAAGAAGCGCAAATGGTGAGTTGAATAAAGCACTCTGGTTGCACCCTTAAATCGATACTAGCCCATTTTGGTCAATCAACACGTTAAAACTTAATTAAAAATTAATTATCAGGGGTTTCACAGCCAATCGAGCGTGGGTCGGAATTTCTCTCAGGTGCGAAAGCGGTTTTGTTGTCGGCAATGCCAGTATGGTGAAAGTAACGAAAGGTGCGCATCCATGATAATTGACCTAGAGCTTTCAGAGACCGACAAACGAGTTCTTGTTGCCCCAAAAGTTGGAGACGTGGCCCTGGTACGCAAAGCGGAACAGATCCTCAAGCCCGACACTTCTCGCGTGATCACCAGGCTCTATTTGCCGGGGCAGGAGATCATTGACGACGGAATATCTCGCGCGGATTCGGTCATCGAGCGGATCATGGAAATGACGGACGAAGAAGTGGCGACGACGCTAGCTGAGACGATTGGGCGTTTCGCTGATCGTCACTCGGATCTAAGGGCCGACCTTGCGGAAAATTTCTCTTTGGTGGCTCATCGACTTCCACGTGCGACAGATATCTCAAAGGAGCGGAGCGAACTTATTGGCGCTTATTTCACTAAGGAATATTCCCTTGAAGGAGCCGCCCTGTTCAATCCTTCCATCGTGCCTCACCCTGATCAAACTGGGTTAGAGCCAGGTGAATTGCGTTTCGTTATGAGCGTTCGAGCAGTAGGTGAAGGGCATATATCAACAATTGAATTTCGCACCGGAGTTGTTCGAGGCGACACCATTCACATCGACGATCCGGGAAAGCACATGCACACGGGACATTCAACTCAGGCAACTATGTCTCGCGAATTCCTTCGCGAATCCTTAGCCGAACGTGGCGAAGCGAAGGCGGCGCATGATCTTCTCAATCTCCTTCCAGAAGCATTTGATGCCAACCATTTAGCAACCGCAATTAGTTCCGTAGAGGGAGATGAACTGACTAGAGGTAGTGCGAGAGAAGTCATTAAGGAAGTTAAATGGATAGTTTCCTGCAACTATAAAGTCGATTTTCCCCATGGTAGTCCTCTTTCAGAGCGCGTTTTATACCCTACCTCGGTGGATGAAAGTCATGGAATGGAGGATGCGCGATTCACCAAGTTCGTCGAAGATGACGGAAAAATCAGTTATTACGCGACTTACACGGCTTACGACGGTTCCAGGGTTAAGCCGCATCTTATTCATACCCATGATTTCGAGAATTTTGATATCACTCGCTTGATTGGGCCCGCTGCAGTCAATAAGGGGATGGCGATTTTTCCGCGGAAAGTCAATGGTGAATATCTTTCGCTATCGCGTTGGGATAGAGAGAACATAAGCATTGCTCGCTCGGCCGACTCCTGCTCTTGGGGGAACGCAGTTGATTTGCTCGTCCCAGAACAACCTTGGGAATTCATTCAACTTGGCAATTGCGGATCTCCCATCGAACTTCCAGAAGGCTGGTTGGTCATCACCCACGGAGTGGGACCGATGCGCGAGTACGCAATAGGAGCAATTTTGCTCGACTTGGAAGACCCGACCAAGTTAATCGGTTCATTAAGTCAGCAGTTGCTGATTGCCAATGATGAAGAGCGAAACGGATACACACCGAACGTTGTGTATTCGTGCGGCGCCCTCCTTCACGACCAGACCTTGGTTTTGCCTTACGGAATTAGTGATGCGGCGATTCGCTTCGCGTTTATCAACGTGCCCGAGTTGTTAAATGCGTTCCGTACGAATATATAAGCATCTCAATAACGAGCAAATTCACCTTTAATCCGGATGATCTGCGTTGATTTCCCGTGCGAGCCTTCAGGTTTAAACGCCGCCGGCGGTTTTAATGATGGCGATTACCGCGTCACTAAATGCCTCTCGGCGATTTGAGGGCACAGCGCTGGCTCGATGGCTCACACCACGAAGGTGACATTTTGTTGCTGACAAACCCAGATATTTCCCAGTTTCGGTGCTATTTTTTATCCACTATTCCCCAGTAGCAGTAGCCCAGTTTGCAGTTTACCTATCGAAAGGTTGGCTACACCCTATGGAGGGAATTAATCTTTCGCGCGTCACGCGAACCTACATATTTGGCAACGAAGAATTCAATGCGCTGACCCAAGTCGATCTCCAGATTGCAAGCGGCGAGTTCGTCGCAATCACTGGGCCATCCGGCTCTGGTAAATCCACTCTTGCAAACATTATCGGAGGGCTAGACAAACCAACTTCGGGAACCGTGACCGTTAACGGTCAAGATCTCTCCAAACTAAAAGATGCTGCGCTTAGTGCTTACCGGAACAAGACAATCGGATTTGTGTTTCAGTCTTTCAATCTCAAAGCAGATAGTACCGCGCTCGAGAATGTGATGCTCCCTCTTATTTTTGCGGGAATGTCTCGTAAGAAACGTAAAGCTCGCGCTACAGAATGTTTGGAGCGGGTTGGCATGTCTGATCGTATGAGTCACCTCCCAAATCAACTTTCTGGTGGACAACGCCAGCGAGTAGCAGTGGCTCGCGCCCTTGCCAATAAGCCGAGTGTGATCCTGGCCGATGAACCCACAGGCAATCTCGATAGCGCAAGAGGCGCGGAAGTAATTGAAATGCTTATTGATCTTAATCGTGATGGCATCACACTTCTTGTTATTACACATGACAAAGACGTGGCCAGACATGCGCGCCGAAGGATCGAAGTGCGCGATGGCTTAGTTCATGAGAAGGGAGAATGAAAATGAGATTCCTTGACTATCTCGGACTTTCTCTTCGGAGTCTGCGTCGTTCTCGTATGCGTTCAGTGCTCACGATCTTTGCCATTGTTATTGGTGCAACGGGTATTACTGTCATGCTGACATTTGTAACCAGTGCAAAAAAAATAGCCGTTGCCTCCATGGTGAAAACCGGTGAGATAAGGCAGATTCAAGTTGCGCAATCAACAAATTTGTCATATGACCCAACTGGAAATTCTGGCGGAAATGGTGGTGGGCCACAATCGGGTAGTTCCGCAAAAACCACCCCACTAACCCCAGCATTGGAAGCTAAAATCGCACAAATTCCACATGTTGTCGCCATTGCTGGCACTCTTGGGCGTTATGGCGGGAACGGGGGGACCAATATTTCCTACATCAATTACAACGGGAAGAACTGGGTGTTAGAATACATAACGGGATACCAACCAACAGGCGCGATGACTCCAGCGGTACTTGCAGGAAGAGATCTCGTCGCATCTGATAAAGGGAACCAAGTTCTTATTTCTAGTAATTATGCAGATCTCATGGGTTTTTCCAAAAATTACGCCAAAGTGATCGGTGTCAAAATTAATCTTCACACCGTGCAAGGGTATTCGGGCGCTGGTGCGACACTTCCGAGCCAACTTCCTCCGGTGCGACAATGTCCGAAGAATCAGAACAACTGCCAAGGTTATGGTGATTCGACTTCAGGATTGCCTGCAATAAATATCCCTGCCACAGTCGTTGGTGTTCTAGATGGCGGCCAACCGTTGCTCATGATGCCGATGGATTCATTCATCAATATCTTAAATCAATCGCAACCTGTGCGAGTGGATTTTGGTTCCCAAAATCGTCAACAAAATCAGAATTGCAAGCCGGGAGTTCCATGCCAACCAAATAACGGTAATGGCGGAAACAATGGCGGTAATCAACCACCAACAGGTCCCGGAAGAGTAATTGGCGGTTGGAATCGTCCTAGCACTTCGGCCTTCATCACCAGTCAGGGAGGATTCGATAGCATGATGGCTGAAGCCGACGACATCGCAAATGTCGCGGCGGTTGCAGCGAAGATTGATCGTTTGGGAGTTGGGACAGCTACCGGACTAAAAGCCCTTAACGATGAGAAAACCACAGCAAACATCATTGGATTGGGTCTGGGAGTACTCGGATTGATAGCACTATTTATCGCAGCACTTGGCGTCATGAATACGATGATCATGTCAGTATTGCAGCGAACAAGAGAGATCGGAGTAATGCGCGCTCTTGGTGCAAGACGAAAGACAATTCGTAGAATCTTTACGATCGAAGCGACGGCAATCGGATTTTTCGGCGGGTTAATTGGTGTTATTTTTGGCTCTACGTTCGTTATAGTGGCGAAGCCGATAATCATCCGATTGGCAGCAAAGTCAGTATCGTTAACCGGTGCATCGTTTACGGTACCGCCGTTGTTGATGCTTGCCGTGATTGCAGGAACATCTACTATCGGCTTTGTGTCAGGTTTCTTTCCAGCAAGGCGAGCCGCCAAACTCGATCCAGTTGAGGCTTTGCGATATGAGTAGGCAGGGATACTAATAATTACCCTTCACAAAGAGATCCATAAAATCATTCACACCGGTGTTTTGTAGCGCCTCGAAGTCGAGACACACACCCAAAATTTTCTGTTGTTGATCAACAGAGAATTGGCGCGCAAGGTTTGTCTTGAACTTTTCAATGAGTAGCGGAATACCCTCTTGCCTTCGACGTGCATGTCCAAGTGGATATTCCACGACAACTTCTTCTAATTTAGTACCATCATTAAATTCCACTCGCAGCGCATTTGCGATCGAACGTTTACTGGGATCGTGATAATCCAATGTGAATTGCGGGTCTTCCACGCAGCGAATTTTTTCACGAAGCGTGTCGATGAGTGGATTAGAAGCTACATCGTCCTCGTAGTCTCTTGCCGTTAGACGACCGAAGATTAATGGGACGGCAACCATATATTGAATGCAGTGATCGCGATCTGCAGGGTTTGCAAGGGGCCCCTTCTTATCAATGATCCTCATACATGCCTCATGTGTACGTATCGTGACGCTCTTGATGTCGCCGCTAGTTTTACCAGCTTCTAACATTTTGGTGTGAATTGTCATTGCCGCTTCTACCGCTGTCTGCGCATGAAACTCAGCGGGGAAAGAGATTTTAAAGAGGATGTTTTCCATAACATAAGAGCCATAAGGACGTTGGAAAGTAAAGGGTTGTCCTTTGAAACTCACATCATAAAACCCCCAAGTTTTGGCGGTTAGAGCCGAGGGATAACCCATCTCACCAACCTTGGCCATCAGTGCCAGACGAACGGCGCGCGCGCTGGCATCGGCTGCCGCCCAGGATTTTCGCGAACCAGTATTGGGGGAGTGTCGATAGGTGCGAAGTGATTGCCCGTCAACCCACGCTAGTGAAACGGCATTTAAAGATTGCGCGCGGGTTAAGCCCATCATTTTGGCAACGACAGCCGTTGAGGCAACCTTCACTAAAACAACGTGGTCTAGGCCCACTCGATTAAATGAATTTTCAAGAGCGATGCATCCTTGTATTTCATGCGCTTTGATCATGGCACTAAGTACATCGATCATCAGAATTGGTTTGGCACCCGATGTTTGCGCGTTTCTCGATAACCAATCTGCAGTTGCAAGAATTGCGGCCAAATTGTCAGAAGGATGACCCCACTCGGCCGCAAGCCAAGTGTCATTGAAATCTAGCCACCGAATCATTGCGCCGATATTGAAGGCTCCTTGAACCGGATCCAGAATAAAGTTCGTCCCCGGAATCTTGACACCATTTTCCACCGTCGTGCCTTCAACTAATGGCCCTAAAAGTTTTGTGCATGCCTCATATTCAAGGGATTCAAAGCCACACCCAATAGCGTCTAAAAGGCTATTCCATGCAGTTTCATATGCCAACTCGGAATTAATCTCGTAGTCTTGAACATAATCGACAATATCCACGATTACTTGGTCGAATTCTGGCGATGGCTGAGCGGTATGTTCTGACACGGAATTATTCCTTTCCCCGGAACTGATCTAGGGCTCGCTCATATGCGTAATAATCGATTCGGTCATAAAGTTCTTCGCGCGTTTGCATATCTGCTAATGCCGCAGCTTGCGTCCCATCGCGACGAATAGTTTGGAATACCTTTTCCGCTGCTTTGTTCATTGCCCGAAATGCGGATAGGGGATATAGAGCTAGTGATACGCCGGCAATCCTCAACTCTTCAACCGTGAAGAGCGGAGTTAATCCGAATTCTGTGATATTGGCCAAGATTGGAACTTTCGTTGTTTCGGCAAATAATCTGTAAGTCCCAAGGTCTGTAATCGCTTCGGGGAAGATCATGTCAGCCCCGGCCTCAACGTATGCAATCGTTCGCTCGAGTGCTGACTCCAAACCTTCTCCCGCCAGGGCATCGGTTCTTGCCATAATGGTAAATGTTGAATCCGTCCGGGCATCAACGGCGGCCTTAATGCGATCCACCATCTCAGCGCAGCTAACCAATTCCTTATTTGGCCTGTGACCGCATCTCTTGGCACCGGCTTGATCTTCGATGTGTAACGCCGCGGCGCCACTGTTGATAAGAGATTTTACGGTTCGAGCAATATTAAAAGCTGAAGTTCCGAAACCTGTATCCGCATCGACTAGAAGCGGAAGATCGCATACATCCGTAATTCGTCGCACTTCAATTAAGACATCTTCAAGGGAAGTGATTCCAAGATCGGGAACGCCGAGCGACCCGGCTGCAACGCCGCCACCAGAGAGATAGACCGCTTTGAATCCGGAGCGTTTTGCAAGCAATGCATGATTAGCATTGATTGTGCCGACAACTTGTAGCGGAGACTCCTCGTTCATCGCATTCAAAAAACGAGTGCCGGCGCTGACTTGGTTCATATAATCACTCCTTTGCTCCACTTTTCACTTGAAGAATACTATCTCTGCCTTTCCGTCGGTAAAGAAACTATCACCGCTAGCGTTTTTTCCGAGTTGTGGTTGTACGACTGTTATGAGATTGCTTGGTAGACCGAGGGACTTAATGATGAAGCTTCTTTCCCCGTCGATGTTCGGGTCGATGTGATGTGTAGGTAACCGTGCCGCACCAACAAACTCTATTCCCTCATCAAAGCTCGCAGTCGCTACCCAAATTGGCCGTCCATCGGGTAAGGCGTAATCGGTACGCCATAACCGCGTGTGGTGACGTTGTCTGAGCGAGTGGGTTGCTGTCGGCAGTTGAAAGGCAATATTTTCAGGTTTGTAGTTGAGATATGAGGGCGTAACCGGAGCAGAAAGGTACTGTTTGCCCTGAAATCCCACGGCAATCGCTTTTAGCGTGTTACTTACGGTTGATTTGTCAGCCACATACCAGCCATGGTTCTCAAATATGCTGACAATTTGGTTTTCAGTTCCGACATAAATAAAGTTAATTGGTTCCATACGACTACCCGTAAGGGTTTCACTGAATAAAGGTAGTTTCTGTATTGTATTTTTATTAATAGTTTGCAACTTTGTATACACGGGCGCATCCATAACTTGCTGCACGGGTACTAAGAATGGTGAAAATATAAGTGCGAAGACAACCAACAGCCCGGGAACAAATAGCAGAGCATTATTGCTGAGTTCTATTTTTTTATTGTCAAATATTTTATAACGCATATTGATTTCAACCGCACCAATAACCACCGTTAGCATGGCGCCGCCAAGTAGAAAACTCCCCCATACGTCAGTCGGGTAATGCACACCTAAATAAATACGACTGACGGCAATAAGGAAGACTGTTAAAACATATACACCGATCGTTATTATTCTGGCTCTGGTGGACGTACAGGATCGGTAAATCAGGTATGCCAACAAGCCGAATAAAACGGTTGCCGTAACAACGTGACCACTTGGAAAACTATAACCAGTCTCGTTAATAAGTCTTAAGGTTAGTCCGGGACGCGGACGGTGAACGAGGATTTTGATAACGTTCGTGATTATTTCCTCTGCGGCAGCGACCACAATGAACAAAGTAGCCAGGAGTCGTTGGTGCTTACGCCATAATACGAATACGGTTGCTATCACAAGTAAAATGGCAGTTTGAGTATTAGCTAAGGTCGTAACTACTCGGAGGAACGAGGTTTGAGTGGGTGTCCTTATATTTGTCATCAAATTTAGAACTCGCGTATCAATTTGAGTTAATGAACTTTTACTTGTTACCGCGATCAGAATATTTAAAAAATTAGCTAGAAAAAAGGCAGCTATTACGAGTGTTATGGTGAGCGGTAAGCCGTAGGGGCTACTCCTTCTAAACCTGCGCTTTCCCCAAATTAAAAATGGTGATTTAGTTTTATTAAGTTGCTTCACATAGTCATTGGTCTTTAAACCGTCCCAGACTGATACCGCAAGTGATTTTAAAATTTTCCCGGGTTTAGCTAGGGCACGTATTAGGTTGTAAAGAAAAACGATCAGTAAAACGATTTCGACCAATAAGGCGATCGTAAATAGCATGGGTGAACCAAGGACAACGAATACTTTGGTTACGTATAAATTTAGCGCTAGCAAAATTGCCGTGGCAGCGATTGTTAAATAGTATTTAGTAGGCCTTGAAACGGTTTTCATGGTTCTAAAAGGGTATCAGAACCTATTCTTTAAACTCGGTTGGTGTTGATAACTTCAAACGAAGGGAGGTCTTGGATTCCCAGTAGACCTGCGATAATTTCCACCATGCGTGCTACTTTCTTAATTACTGGATCGGTCATGATCTCCTTCGCTGCCATCTTCCACATGTATATTTTCATTTTGGAGAGCGTGAAGTGGAGCAATCCAAAAACGTGGAAAGCATTCGGCCTGCCGAGTCAAGAACACGCGGATATCATCCGTTCCATGGCCTTTAACCAAGGCTTCTATAATCTTTTTCTTGGGTTGGGGCGACAATCGGGGTTACAACCCTTTGTCTTAACTCGATTATTGCATTCACACTCATCATATTCGCGTCGTCCTGCATGATCGGCGCTGGGTTAGTCTTGTTTTTCAGCGTAAAAACTTCACGGAAAGCGGCGATTATCCGGTCCGGTCCGCCCCTGCTCGGCGTCCTTTTCGTGTTAGTTGGCTTAGCACTTTAGCAACGATTTTGGGGATGTGAGTCCTTCCATCGATGTAGACCAAGACACTTGGTTCAGTTAGCCTTCTTTCATCATGAAGGATTATTTCAAGTTTTTGAAATTTAGAAATTCACTCCTTGGTTGGATTGTTCTCGCTGCCGTTATTATTGCGGGAGCTGGCACGGTAGTGATATTCAAAGTTAACTTTCAACATCCGGCATACTGTTCTGCGCAACAAGTAACTGGTACGGCTTTCTTACAAGGCGAAACTGGGTACGAGGTTGGTAATCTAATTTTAAAAAATATATCTTCTACACCTTGTCGTCTTCCGTATCGGCCGATAGTTGCCATTCTCTCGCACGGGAAAACTTTGACCCTAGATCAGGCGTCCATGAGTATATTTGAGCAAAAAACAACTCGGAGTACTCCATTAAGTGTTTTAAATCCTCAATCGCGAACTGTCGTGTCTTTGATGTGGGGCAACTGGTGCTCATCGGCTCTAAACAGGAAATCTGAATTTAAAGGTTTGTTACTTATATCCTTTGTGGCTTCCACTTCACCGCTGAGAGCGAATTTAACTGCGGCTGATTTGCCTCGCTGCGATTGGCCTAATCAGCCGTCGACTATAGCGATCGGTCCATTTCAATCTTCGTAAAGCATTGCGAGTAGATAGGGTTACACGTATGCAGTCTTGGTGTCAATCAACCTCGAGAATTTTTGAAGGAGAATCAACATGAAAATAACCAAACACGCGCACGCCTGTATCGCTTTGGATAAGGACGATTGTCATCTCGTTATTGATCCTGGAGCTTTCACTCCCAATGCCGCAGAACTTGTAGCGAATACCGATACGGTTTTGATTACTCACGAGCACTTCGATCATTTTGACGAAGGTATGATTGCTGCTGCCCTTGACGCCCGGCCGGGGTTGAAGGTTTACGGCCCCAGCGCAGTCGTTGAAAAGTTGAAATCCCGCGCCGGACAGGTCGTTGCGGTAGCAGAAGGCGATCGCTTTCAAGTTGGGGAATTCGACATTGCAGTTTTTGGTAAGCAACACGCAAGAATTCATGATGATATTCCTCCGTTTGTAAACGTCGGCTACTTGATCGACGATCGAGTTTTTCATCCTGGTGATGCTTACTACGTACCTCCGGTCTCCGTTGAAGTACTATTTCTGCCCACAAGTGGGCCGTGGACCAAGGTAGGAGAAGCGGTGGATTACGTGCGAGCAGTGAATCCGAAACTTCTTGTGCAGATCCATGAGGTCATGCTGAGTGAAATCGGGCAGCAATCGGTGGCCAGGATTATTAATCCGAACATGCTCAGTACTGTCCCGCTCACAATTGTTCCGACCGGTGACTCAATCACCATCTGATTACCACCGGGAAAGTCACTTAAGTTTGTCGCAATATGCAACTAAATGGTTGCATATTGATGGAAATAGCTGGACCTTCCTCCAAGTAAGTGGATTTACCACCGGTGGGGAAGGAATCAACAATGCAAGATGTAATTACGCGAAGTATCACCGTCAAAGCTTCCAAAGAACGGGTCTTTAAAGCCCTGACTGACCCTAAGGAAATTGTGGTCTGGTTTCCGGAATCAGTAGAAGGCGGAACCTTAGAAGTGGGCCAGGAGCCAATCTTTTCGTTCAATGGCGGGACACATAAACGGCGAGTTCATATTGAGGCAGTAAATCCGTATGACTATTTTGCCTATAGGTGGATCCCTAATGCTTCTGGTGAGGGTGTCGGTGACGTACTTGGTATTCCAAATACTCTTGTTGAGTTTTCTATCGAAGAGATAGGAGGCTCTACGACGATCACTATGAAAGAATCAGGTTTCGCTTCGCTTCCAATAGAAGATGCCGAAACTTCCTTCAAAGGACATATCGGCGGTTGGGATATTCAGGTCGATCGGCTCGAAAAGTTGTTGAACTCCAACTAATGGCAGTCACAGAGGTTTTTCGTGCGTTAGGCGATCCATGTCGACTGGAGATGATTCAGCGACTTGCTAGCGGAGATCCTTATACGATCAACGCAATTTCAAAGGGTTTAGAAATTACCCGACAAGGCGCACGAAAGCGCCTTCAGATATTGGCTGATGCCGATTTGATTACTCTCGAATCTAAAGGGCGAGATACCAGCGTTCGATTAAATCGAGATGCACTCGAACAGGGTAAGGCATTTATTGCCGAACTTGAGCAACGTTGGGACAATCGACTTGAAGCGTTGCGCCAGTTTGTTGACGGGGATTAATCAACTTACTCGACCATGGATATTTTAGCTAATGTTCATTCCAAATCTAGTTGCACTTGATTAAACTCAAATGTATGAATCCAAGAGTCGACACTTTTATTAAGAAGAGTCCTAAGTGGCGTGAAGAATTTGAAGAGTTGCGAGAGATTGCCCTTAGTTCTGGATTGACGGAAGATCTTAAGTGGGGCCAACCCTGCTACACGCTTAACAATAAGAATGTTTTCTTGTTCCACGGATTCAAAGAATATTGTGCAATTCTCTTTTTTAAGGGTGCTCTAATAAGTGACCCGAAAGGCATTTTGATTCGCCAAACAGAGAATGTCCAATCGAGCCGTCAAATTCGATTTACAAATGTTCAAGAGATCGTGAAACTAAAGAAAACTCTTAAGTCTTATATCTCTGAGGCCATCGATATTGAAGAGGCAGGACTACAGGTTGTTTTTAAGAAACTTGCAGAGCTCGTCATGCCGGCAGATATCGCTATCGCAATGAAAAAGATCCCTGGGTTAACCGTTGCATTTAAGAAGTTAACTCCAGGGCGTCAACGTGGTTACATTCTGCATTTTGACGCCGCGAAACAAGAAAAAACGAGGTTATCTAGAATTGAAAAATCTGCCCCTCAAATATTCAAAGGTGAGGGGTTCAACGAAAAGTATTAAGATTTGAAGTAATGACCGCGGTCAATATCTTCAATCAACCCTGGCCCTTCGATATTCCAATTTAATAATTTTTGGGTAATGTCGCTTGAAGTTGGAGCGTCCATCACTATGAACATCGCAAGAAATCCAAAATGCGCCTGCGCCTCTTCAGCGGTAATACTTTCGGAAGGTAAATTCAAGTTGCGGCCAACTGCTTCGGCAATCTCCCGAAAGGGAATACCTTCTTCGCCGACACCATGTAACCGCGATCCAGCAGGCGCGCCTTCCAATGCTAGACGATAGAGTTTTGCAACATCAAGTTGATGTACGGCCGGCCAACGGTTTGAACCGTCGCCAACGTATGCTGACTTGCCTTTTTCGCGAGCAATAGCAATTAATCTCGAAACAAAGCCATGTTTATCTTGATCGCTGTGTACTGATGGTGCAAGTCGAATTATCGACGAACGAATTCCTCGGCTGGCTAAATCCAAGGTTGCCAACTCCGCGGCGAATCGAGGAAAATCGGAGATTCCTGCATCGAGCTCGGTACCGAGTCGCCCGAGGCGGGCAAGGGCAAGTGCTCCCGAAGTGACAACGAATGGTTTATCAGATCCTTCCAGTTCTGCCCCAATTGTTTCGATGGTGGCAAGCTCAGTTTTGCTGGCAGCGGCAATATCGTTTGTGGGCGAGACGTTATTGAATGCTAAATGGACGACTCCATCAGCCCTAGCGGCACCTCCTCGAAGGATCGACAAATCATCCAAGGACCCGCGAAGAGGCTCAGCTCCTACGAGTGCTAGGGCGCTGGCCGAAGCATCTGAACGAGCCAATCCAATGACTTCGTGGCCCTCGTTCAATAGTTCAGAAACAACGGCGGAACCGATAAATCCTGTGCCGCCGGTGACAAATACGCGCATAATAATTCCTCCAAATTAAAGGCCAGACTCCCGCCGAGTACTGGATATTTTGATGTCAGTTACTGACATCAGAAAGATACACGATATGTCAGTCACTGTCACCACGTACTATGGAGCCATGGAACGCTGGGAGCCAAATGCACGTGAACGACTTGAGCAGGCTGCTCTCGACCTCTACCTAGAGCGAGGTTACGAGCAGACCACCGTGGTTGAAATTGCTAAACAAGCCGGGGTTTCCGAGCGAACATTCTTTAGATATTTTGCAGATAAACCTGAAGTACTTTTCGGCGGCGTATTAGCACTTCAGGAACACCTTGTGAGCACTATCCTGAAATCTGAAGAGTCGCGCACCGCGTTCGACGCTGTGATCGATGCTTTCGAAGAAGTGGGTTCTTATCTTCAAGAGCGACGCGAGTATGCGCTAAAACTCCATACCATTGTCAACGCAAATATTGACCTTCAGGAACGCGAGCAGATGAAATTTGCAACACTCTCGAACACTATTGCTACCCAATTACGGAAGCGCAATGTAAAGGAACCGGCAGCGAGTCTGGCAGCTGAGGCGGGAATTTCTGTTTTCAAAATCGCAATTGAACGATGGGTTAAAGAACCTGGACCATCTGACTTACCTCATCTCATTCGGGATTCTTTGAGAGAACTAAGGTCTGTCACTCAAGGCCAAGGATTACATTCATGAATTCTCAGCCGCACCTATCGTCCGGGTGGGACACTTCCCGTATCCCGGATCAATATGCAAAGCGATATTTAGTTACTGGTGGCAATAGTGGTTTGGGACTTGAAATTGCTAAAGCACTTGTTGCCAAAGGTGCACATGTCACGATTACCGTGCGCAGCGAAGTCAAGGGCGTCGCTGGAATGTTGAGCACTGGCGCGCAAGGATTTATCGTGATGGATCTTGCGGATCTTGCTTCAGTTCAAGCAGCAGCTGATTCGATAACCCAGCCCTACAATGTTGTTTTTCTTCATGCCGGAATCATGGCAGTTCCCTTTGCTAAGACTGTTGATGGTTTTGAATCTCAACTTGGTACCAATTTTCTTGGCCACTTTGCCTTTGCTGGATTGATCGAGAAATTTGTTACCGATCGTTGGGTAGTAACCACCAGCATCGCTCACCGCTATGGCAACTTTGGAAATCAAACACAAGAAGAGATCCGAGATCGCTGTCTTGGAATCGGCAAGTATTCGCCGTGGACAGCTTATGGAGATTCAAAATTGGCTCTTTTGGTCTTCGCAAATGAACTCGAGCGTCGTCGCGTTACTCGCGGATTTGGTGCAATTCCGATGGCGGCTCATCCAGGCTGGGCATACACCAATTTATTTAAGCACCCCGACCGAGAACATTTTGTGGCGCAAATTAGTGATCTGGTTGGACCAAAACTTGCGCAATCCGCAGCACAAGGGGCGTTACCGCTTTTATGTGCCGCGACTTTACAAGGCCTCCATCACACTGCATTCTTTGGTCCTGATGGATTTTTAGAGTTAAAAGGGAGCCCAAAATTCACTCAGGGTAAGGCTTTGGCCTATGACCAACAACTGGCGAGTAATCTTTGGCAGGTATCGGAAAAGTTGACGGGTGTGGCATGGGACAATTCGCCTCATGCATGAGGCCTACGATGTCCACGGAATTCAAGATAAATGGCTACCCGTCTGGGACAAGTTAGAGCCATTTAAATCTGGACGCGCAGATGACCCTCGCCCCAAGAAATATGTGCTCGATATGTTTCCGTACCCATCGGGTGATCTTCATATGGGTCACGCCGAGGCTTATGCGCTGGGGGATGTCATTGCCCGTTACTGGATACAAAAGGGATTCAATGTCATGCATCCCATCGGTTGGGATTCATTTGGTCTGCCAGCCGAAAATGCAGCAATTAAGCGTGGGATAGATCCACGTGGGTGGACTTATGAAAATATCGCGGTACAGAAATCTTCGATGCGACGCTATGCCTGTTCCTTCGATTGGGATCGCACTCTTCACACCTCTGATCCTGAGTACTACAAGTGGAATCAATGGTTGTTTTTAGAGTTTTACAAAAAGGGCCTTGCCTACCGAAAAGATTCTTTTGTTAACTGGTGTCCGAAAGATCAGACTGTTCTTGCAAATGAACAGGTTGTTGCGGGTTTGTGCGAACGCTGCGATACCCCGGTCACAAAAAAGAAACTCAATCAGTGGTACCTAAAGATCACTGATTATGCAGATCGTTTGCTCGATGACATGAAGACCCTTGAAGGTGCGTGGCCGGAAAAAGTTTTGATGATGCAGCGCAATTGGATCGGTCGTTCACAAGGCGCCGAAGTTATCTTTGAAATCGAAGGCCGCTCGGATCCGATCACAATTTATACAACTCGCCCCGACACTTTGTATGGCGCAACATTTATGGTGGTGGCAGTTGATAGTACCCTCGCTGCTGAACTCGCATCAGGTGGTTCTGCTGAATCAGCATTTAACGAATATTTGGATAAGACAAAGGCGGCGAGTGATATTGATCGCCTTGCAACTGATCGTCCTAAAAGTGGTGTCTTTCTTGAGCGATATGCGATTAACCCAGTTAATGGCGAAAGATTGCCAATCTGGGTCTCTGATTATGTTTTAGCTGATTATGGAACTGGCGCAATCATGGCGGTTCCGGCACACGATCAACGCGACTTAGATTTTGCGCGCGCGATGGAGTTATCGGTCCGCGTCGTTGTCGAAACTGGCGACGAGGATCCTGCCGAAACAGGGGTTGCAACATCTGGTGATGGCGCGTTGATCAATTCTGGCTCACTCAATGGGCTTACCAAAGAGGCGGCGATCGCAAAAATCATCGAAGAACTGGCCGTAAAGAACCTAGGTAAGTCGGCAAAGAATTATCGATTGCGCGATTGGTTAATCTCGCGCCAGCGCTTCTGGGGTACACCAATTCCGATCATTCACTGTCCATCATGTGGGGAAGTTGCGGTACCGCAAGATCAATTGCCCGTTGAACTTCCAGATGCCACAGGTTTGGATTTGAAACCAAAGGGAACATCACCACTTGGAGCACTTGAGTCTTGGGTTAATGTGAAGTGCCCACAATGTGGGGCCGATGCTAAGCGCGATGCCGACACGATGGATACCTTCTTCGATTCAAGTTGGTACTTCTTGCGTTACACAAGCGTGCAATTCGACGATCGTGCCTTTGATAAAGAGGCAGTCAAAACCTGGTTACCCGTTGATCAATATGTGGGCGGTGTTACCCACGCGATTTTGCACCTGTTGTACTCGCGATTTTTTACTAAGGTCTTGCACGATCTTGGTTATCTCGATTTTGAAGAACCATTTACCCGTCTGCTAAATCAGGGCATGGTCCAAATGGATGGCTCGGCGATGTCTAAATCGCGTGGCAATTTAGTGCGTTTGTCAGATGAGCTGACAACCCACGGTGTCGATGCGATTCGATTGTCATTAGTCTTTGCCGGACCGCCAGAAGATGATATTGATTGGGCAGATGTATCACCAAGTGGATCATTTAAATTCCTCAATCGGGCTTGGCGTATCTCGGGTGATGTGACGAGCGAACCTGGAGTTGATTTTTCAGCTGGCGATCTCGCTCTTCGCAAGATCACGGCAAAGAGTTTGTTCGATATTTCTTTTGCGGTTGAGTCATTTCGATTCAATGTTGCCGTTGCGCGCATAATGGAACTTGTAAACGCGACTCGCAAGGCGATTGATAGCGGCCCTGGGGGAGCGGACCCTGCTGTTCGCGAAGCGGCAGAGGCGATTGCGATTTCGTTATCCTTAGTTGCGCCATACACGGCTGAAGATATGTGGGAACGACTTGGACACGAGCCTGCGATTGCACGTGCGGGATGGCCAACGATTGAGAAGTCATTGCTCGGCACCGACAGCGTCACTGCGGTCTTGCAGATCAGCGGCAAGATCAAAGAGCGGATTGAAGTCTCACCTAATATTTCGGCGGCCGATCTTGAAAAATTGGCACTTGAAAATAGTGTGATTAAGGGCGAACTTCTGGGTGCCCAGATTAAGAAGATCATCGTCGTTGCTCCAAAGCTCGTCAACATCGTTATCTAGGTTGTCATCTAGTCCACAAGTTATTTAATCCACAACCGCTTAAGTTCTTTCACGTAACTTCCTTGAAGTTTCTTTATTGTTGCGCCATGTTTGAATTTCCTCATTTCAGCGACTTACAACGACGCGCCATTTACTTTGCGCTAGCGATGGCATTAGCCGTTGGCGCAATCTTCTTTTCATTGGCTCACGGCAATGCCGCAACGCCCAAACCTCTATCGCCCACACCATTGCCGACCTATTCCGTAGTACCTATCGTTCCCATCGTCCCGGTGAAGATCGTGGTAGATGTTGCAGGCAAAGTACTTCACCCGGGGATTTATAGGTTGCCACAAGGCTCAAGGGCAATCGATGCAATTAAAGCTGCCGGCAAACAACTAAAAGGTGTATCTCTCACCGACATTAATCTCGCCGAAATTCTAAGTGATGGTCAGCAGATCATCGTGGGTGCGCCGGTTATTTCCTCAACTTCAACTAAGTCAAAGAAGTCCGGTACATCAAAGGGCAAAATCACATCTGGAACTATCAATATCAATACCGCAACCGTTGCTCAGTTCGAGCAACTTCCCGGAGTTGGAGCAGTCATGGCGGCGAGGATCTTCGCCTACCGTACTGCTCACGGCGCTTTTGCAACCACTAATGATTTAACCAAGGTGAGCGGAATGGGTAAGAGCAAATTCGCGAACCTCAAAAGCTTCGTTCGGATTTAGCGCTATTCCTTGTAAGCGTTGCTATCTGGATCGGTGCTGCTGGGGTTGGCTTGCTTGATCATATTTGGTTAATACTCGCAGTTCCGCTATCCATTTGGTTGATTGGGTGGCATCGGTCTAGCGCCTACCTATTGATTGCAGCGCTCTTAGCTGGAGCAGGACTGATGGCGCTACACATGCGAGCCTTGGAGACGAGCATTGTTGTGCCACTGCTCGACAAGAAAATTTCTGTTCAAATCACTGCAGCGCTAACAACTGATCCCAAATTGGGTGAACCTAAGCAAATGCTTGGTTATTTAAAGCCGGCGACGACAACGGTGTTGATAAGTGTGATCACGGTTGTGATTCACAAAGTGCAATATAAAACTCATCTTCCACTTCGATTAACTACCTCACAACATTTAACCTATTTACCGGGTTCCGTAATTTCCTGCTCCGGGATCTTGTATTCGACTTCCGAAAAACGCGTGGCAGGGTTATTTGCAGAACGAGGACGAATTACCTTGATTCATGGGACTCACCGAATTGGTCAGATCACGGGAGCAATCCGTGCTGACTTTCGCGCAGTTTCAACAAGGGTTGGAGGAGCGAGCGGCGCTTTGATTCCTGGATTGGTTTTAGGCGATACCTCTCTTGAAACGCACACCTTTACAAACGATATGTTGCTCGCCGGACTTACACATCTCACCGCAGTTAGCGGGGAGAACTTTGCAATTATTGCGGCATTTATGCTCTGGTTTTTGCAATGGATTGTTCCTAATTTGCGAGTTCGCTTATTTATAAACGCATTGGTATTGATATCTTTCATTTTCTTGGTAAGGCCTTCCCCTTCAGTGCTACGAGCGACGGTGATGGTGAGCGTTCTTTTACTTTCGAAGGCGCGCGGGGTTCGATCATCGGCTTTGGCCGCGCTGGGTCTGGCAATTTCGCTCTTGATCTTGATCGATCCATTCGAAGCGACCGACCCCGGATTCGCATTATCTGTTGCCGCAACTGCAGGAATCTTGCTCCTTTTTACCCCGGTATCGAATTGGTTAATTCGATTCGTGCGTTATCGAAGGTTGGCCGAACTTCTGGCAATTTCGACTTCTGCAAATTTGATATGCACGCCGCTTACTATCGCGATCTCAGGGCAGTTTTCAATCATGTCACTTCCAAGCAATTTCTTTGTCGAGCCGGTGGTTGCACCTATTACGATCGTTGGATTTATTGCTGCCCTGGTATCACCCATTGCCTCTGGCCTTTCATATCTGTTGACGCTCACTCAAAAACCTTTCACCGAAGTCATCGTCTGGGTGGCAACGACTTTCGCCAAAGTGCCTGTCATCCATCTTGGTAAGGGATTTGCTGGCGCATCTATAGGAGTCATGGTTCTCACTTGTGGGTGGATCGCTTTAAGATGGCGCTCATGGCAATCACCTTGATTCAGGGCGGGGAAGAATTGCTTGCTGATCGCGCAATCATGGAAGCTGCGATGGCGTCAAAAGGCGCCACAGTTACTCATTTGTCATCCGAAACCCTGGAACTCGGTCAGATCACCGATGCCCTGGCGCCCTCGCTTTTTGGGGACGCTCGTCTGGTTGTGATCAAAGAGATCCAAGACTTGCCTGCCGACCTTGCCGAAGAAATTATCGCTTACCTTGATGATCTAGATACCGGCGTTCATCTGGTTCTCTGGCACAAAGGGGGAGTCAAAGGCAAAGCGCTCTTAGATAAAATTAAGAAGCTAAAACCCACTGTTATTCAAGCTGAGGCAATCAAAAAGGAGAGCGATAAGACCGAGTTTGTTCGCACCGAGTTTCAGCGTTTAGGGCGCAAGATTTCAGCCGATGCTATGCAAGCCATTATCGACGCCTTAGGTTCAGATATGCGCGAACTCTCTGGTGCCTGCTCACAATTAGCCTCTGACGTCGCTGTAGGCAAGACGATCACGACCGAAGATGTTGAAAAATTCCAACAAGGACGAATTGAGACAACGGGGTACGACGTCGCTGATGCGGTATTGGATGGGAAAACCGACCTCGCCTTGGTCACTTTGCGCCAAGCGCTCGATACCGGCGTGGATCCAGTCATGATTATTTCTGCAATTGCCGGATCGCTGCGCACATTGGCCAAGGTCTCCGGCGCCAGCCGCGGAGCAAAGTCATTTGATCTCGCCTCTACGCTCGCCTTGCCACCGTGGCAGATCGACAAAGCGCGCAAGCAACTGACCGGTTGGACTCCTGCAAGCTTGGCCGGGGCAGTTGTTGTTCTCGCACAAGCCGACGCCGACATCAAAGGCGCCGCTTCTGACCCGATTTACGCTCTTGAGCGGGCTACTATCGAAATTTCCAGAGCCCGGTCCCATGGGTAGCCTCCGGGTAGAAGTATTTAGGGCACTTGGGCTCATTTGAGAGTAGCGCTGCTCGGCTGGTAGCCTTGCGCCTCTGCTCGTCACCACCGTGGCTAGCTCACAGACGTTTTATTAAAGAAGAAAGCAGTCAAATAAGTGGCAAACATTAAGTCTCAGATTAAGCGCATCAAGACCAATGAGAAGTCTCAGGCCCGCAACAAGTCGGTCCGCTCATCGATCAAGACCGCCATCCGTCATTTCAAGGATGTCGTAGCTCAAGGAGACGCCGCAAAGACCGCTGAAGAGCTTCGCGCAGCATCAAAGGCGCTCGATGTTGCTGTGTCAAAGGGTGTAATCCACGCCAACGCAGCAGCAAACAAGAAGTCTGCAATGGCAAAAGCTGCCAACAAGACTTCAGCTAAATAACTTTCTGCGCTCGGCGTTAAGCCCATGCCAGCGATACCTCTAACTAAAGCGCCACAACCATCGCAGACCGATCCTGCGCAAATCCGCAACTTCTGCATCATCGCTCATATCGATCATGGTAAGTCAACCCTTGCCGATCGGATGCTTGGCATCACTGAAGTCGTTGAACTTCGTAATATGCGCGCGCAATATCTCGATCGGATGGATATTGAACGCGAACGCGGTATTACGATTAAATCGCAAGCAGTTCGATTGCCATGGCGGTCTGGTCTCGATAATCAGGAATATATCCTCAACATGATCGATACACCTGGTCACGTTGACTTTACCTACGAAGTCTCGCGCTCACTCGCAGCATGCGAAGGCGCCGTACTGCTTGTGGATTGTGCGCAGGGAATCGAAGCGCAGACTCTTGCCAACTTGTACCTTGCGATGGAGAACAACCTCACAATAATTCCGGTGTTAAATAAGATCGATTTGCCCGCCGCTCAACCAGAGAAATTTGCCGAAGAGTTGGCGAATTTGATTGGTTGCCAACCCGAGGATTGCTTGCGTGTTTCGGGCAAGACTGGTGCTGGGGTTACGGAGTTGCTCGACCAGATAGTCAAGCAAATTCCGTCGCCGATCGGTGATATTAATGCGCCAACTCGCGCGCTTATTTTCGACTCGGTTTATGACACTTATCGTGGTGTTGTCACTTATGTACGCGTGATTGACGGACATCTATCAACGCGCGATCAAATTCAAATGTTTTCAACCGGAGTTCGCCACGAGATGCTTGAAGTCGGAGTCATCTCTCCAGAACCAGTTGTTTCCAAAGGTCTTGGAGTGGGTGAAGTTGGTTATGTCATCACCGGCGTAAAAGATGTTCGCCAATCGCGAGTTGGTGACACGATTACTACATACAACAATCCAGCCAAGGTTGCCCTTGCAGGTTATAAAGATCCGAAGCCCATGGTTTTCTCTGGTCTGTTCCCCATTGATGGAGCAGATTTCCCACTGCTTCGCGAGGCTTTAGATAAATTGCAACTCAATGATGCAGCGCTTGTTTACGAACCAGAAAGTTCTGCTGCACTTGGATTCGGCTTCCGCTGTGGCTTCCTGGGACTTTTGCATATGGAAATTGTTCGCGAACGACTTGAACGCGAATCCAACCTGACACTTATTTCTACTGCGCCTAACGTGGTTTATACCGTGACGACGGGTGACGGAAAGTTATTGACCGTGACAAATCCATCCGAGTATCCCGATGGCAAGATCGAAAAAGTTGAAGAGCCAATCGTTCGAGCAACAATACTTGCACCTTCCGAATTTATAGGAACGATCATGGAACTCTGTCAAGAACGCCGTGGAACACTGCTCGGCATGGATTATTTATCGGCAGATCGCATCGAAATTCGCTACACCTTGCCGCTGGCTGAAATCGTTTTCGATTTCTTTGATCAACTCAAGAGTCGTACCCGAGGTTATGCCTCACTAGATTACGAACCAATTGGCGAAGCCGAGGGCGATCTCGTTAAGGTCGATATCATGTTGCAAGGTGAAAAAGTTGATGCCTTTAGTGCGATTGTTCACAAAGACAAGGCTTACACCTACGGAACGATGATGACTGGCAAACTCCGCGAGTTGATTCCTAGGCAACAATTCGAAATTCCGATTCAGGCAGCTATCGGTGGTCGCATTATCGCTCGTGAAAGTATCCGTGCTATTCGCAAAGATGTTCTCGCTAAATGCTACGGGGGAGATATCTCTCGAAAGCGCAAACTCCTTGAGAAGCAAAAAGAAGGTAAGAAACGCATGAAGATGGTGGGTCGTGTTGAAGTCCCACAGGAAGCTTTTGTCGCCGCGCTTACGACGGATTCCGACATTGATAAGGCAAAGGCTAAAGCTAAAGGTTCCGATTGAGCACCCTCGCTTTTTACGTTCATATTCCCTATTGCGTAAGACGATGTGGATACTGCGACTTCAATACGTATACCCCGTCGGAGCTTTCGATTAGTTCAGACCTTTCTGTTACTTCGCGTACCTATATTGATTTGCTGATTCGGGAGATCGAATTTGCGCGAGAAAGTTCGGATGCGACGATCGTTCCCTCTATTTTCTTTGGTGGCGGAACTCCAACTTTGATGGAACCTAAGGACTTGGGTCGGGTCATCACAGCAATCGGATCGCGCTTTGAATTGGCAAAAGATATTGAAATTACTACGGAGGCAAATCCTGATACTGTCACAAAAGAGAAGTTAGCTACCTTGCGCGAGGCGGGTTTTAATCGTATTTCATTTGGCATGCAATCTGCTGTTGAACATGTTTTAAAGGTTTTGGATCGCACTCACAATCCAGAAAATGTTTTTAGTGCAACCAGCTGGGCTCGTGAAGTTGGTTTTGATGAGGTGAGTGTCGATCTGATTTATGGCACTGCGGGGGAGTCGATCAAGGATTGGGAGAAGAGCGTAGATACGGCGCTGGCACTTCCAGTTTCTCACATTTCTGCTTACGCGCTCATCGTTGAAGCAGGCACAAAACTTGGCGCACAAGTTAAACGGGGCGATGTCGTTATGCCAGATGATGATGAAACAGCGGATAAGTACTTACTCGCTGACGGGAAATTCGCGGCGGCTGGTTTTGATTGGTATGAACTCAGCAATTGGTCAAAGCCGGGATCAGAATGCCGACATAACATGGCATATTGGAATGGTGACAATTGGTGGGGCGCCGGTGCTGGTGCGCATTCTCACATTAATGGGCGCCGTTTTTGGAATGTGAAGCATCCAGCTGCTTATGCTTCTATGGTCACAGCGTCTAAGAATCCAATGCACGAGCAAGAATTCTTAAGCTACGACGAGAAGCGTAGTGAAGAGATCATGTTGAAGATCAGGTTAGCATCCGGCTTGGATCGCGCCGAGCTAACAGCTCGCGAGCAAGATTCGATTGCGGGATTTGTCACCGAGGGATATCTCCAAGCAGAACAATGGGATGGCGGAAGCGTTGTTCTCAGCAAAACAGGTCGATTGATTGCAGATCGAATCGTCCGCGAAATACTCTTGTAGTAGATTTATCGGATTATGCAAGAACGCCAATTAGAAATACTCCGAGCGATCGTTGACGAGTATGTTGCAACCCAAGAACCTGTCGGTTCTAAGGTCATTGCCCAGCGCCATCCGATCGGGGTGTCTCCTGCAACAATTCGAAATGATATGGCGATCTTGGAAGATGCGGGTCTCATTACTCAACCGCATACCAGTTCTGGACGCATCCCAACTAACACTGGCTATCGGGTCTTTGTGGATAAGTTGGCACAAATCAAACCGCTCTCCTCAGCAGAGCGCCGCGCTATCGAAACTTTTCTCTCACTTTCTTATGACCGCGATGATTTATTTATGCGCACCGCGAAACTCTTGGCGCAATTGACCAAGCAAGTGGCCGTAATTCAATATCCTGATGAGGGGAAAGTTGTGTTGGCTGGCACTGCTAATTTGGCGCGAGGTGGCGCACAAGAGTCCGTAGCTTCGATCTTTCCAGTACTTGAAGCCCTCGAAGAGCAAGTTGTTTTATTGCATCTGCTCGCCGATGCAACTCAAAGCATTCAGGTTCGAATTGGTGAAGAGCAGTCAGAAAAGAGTTTACAGACGACTTCAGTAATCAGTCTTGGATATGGAATGGAAGGGCAATTCACTGGCGCGTTAGGTGTCATCGGTCCTACTCGAATGGACTACGCCCTCACGATGGCCAAGGTCAATGCAGTGGCGCGCTATATTGGACAATTTCTAGGAGGAACTACGAGTGGCTGATCTCTATGAAAGACTCGGAGTGCATCGTGATTCATCTTTTGATGAGATTAAGAAGGCATATCGGAAATTGGCTCGTGAATATCATCCCGATGTAAATTCAGACCCATCTGTTAAGGATAAATTTAAAGAGATCACTGCTGCGTATGAGGTATTGAGCGACCCAACAAAAAGGCAGAAGTATGATCTTGGCGGCGATCCGTTTTCACAATTTGGGGGAACGCAAAACTTCGGCTTTGGCGACATTATGGATGCTTTTTTTGGTGGTGGCGGCTCAAGGGGTCCGCGCTCTAGAGCGCGCGCTGGCGCCGATGCACTTATTGGTGTTGAACTAGATTTAGGGGAAGTTTGCTTTGGTACCGAACGCGAGCTAACAGTTGAAACTGCGATCAGGTGCGACAAATGCGCAGGCACGGGTTGCGCCGATAACACCAAACCGCAAACTTGTGGAATTTGCAAAGGACGCGGTGAAATCCAACAAGTTACTCGCTCCTTCATCGGCAATGTTATGACCAGCCGTCCGTGCAACAACTGTGGTGGGTATGGATCTGTTATTCAATCGCCGTGCGGGGAGTGTGCTGGGGATGGTCGAGTGCGTTCTCGTAGGACCCTCACCGTAAAGATCCCAGCTGGTGTTGAAAATGGGAATCGAATTCAGATGAGTGGACAAGGTGAGGTTGGACCTGGTGGTGGCCCAGCTGGAGATTTGTATATCGAAATCATTGAAAAGCCGCACGAATTTCTCATTCGTGAAGGCAATAATTTGCACCTTTCTATTTCGATTTCTATGGCTGCTGCTGCGCTCGGAACCGTGGTTACCGTGGATTCACTTGATGGGCCGCAAGAGGTCGATGTAAAACCTGGCTTTCAATCTGCAAGTGCTGTCACACTCAAAGGTTTAGGCACTACCAAATTGCGAGGTTCTGGACGCGGTGATTTGATTGTTCACGTTGAGGTTGTAACTCCTCAAAAACTCACTAAAGAGGAGCAGGAATTACTCAAGAAATTTGCAAGCTCTCGCGGTGAAAAGGCTGGAACATTTGAGGTTCATGGTCGTGACAAAGCCAGTCACGATCATCGCATCTTTGGTCGAGTCCGTGATGCTTTCAATCGATAAATCGTGCTGACCCTCTTTTTTGTTCCGGACCTCGGCGCTGACCCAATTGTGCACGTCGAAGGCGATGAGGCACATCACGCCATAAAGGCAGTTCGAATAGAAATTGGCGAGGAGCTCCTGCTTGCCGATGGCAGTGGAGTTTGGGTGCGCGGCAACGTTGCGTCCATATCGAAAAAGAGTTTTACCGTCGCTGTTGTGGAACGCGGGTTTGCATCTGACATAGCGCCTGATTTAATTGTGGTTCAAGCGATGATGAAATCAGATCGCGCCAAAGAAGCGATCGAGTTACTTACCGTTGCAGGTGTTACGCGGATTATTCCGTGGCAAGCCGCTAGGTCAATTGCAAAATGGCAAGATGATCTCGGGGGCAAATGGGTGTCCACCTCTATCGCCGCGGCAAAACAATCGCGAAGGTTCACCCTTCCAGAAATAGAAGCACCCATCACCACGGCACATATTGCAAAGCGTTTTGGCCATTCTGCCAATCTCTTTGTTTTGCATGAATCTGCAACGATTAAAATTTCTGATGCCGCAAAAAGTCTCAAACCCGGACCGATTGTGCTGGTGATCGGACCCGAAGGTGGACTGACCGACGATGAGCTTGGTCAACTGGCAGGGGCTGGAGGAACTGTCGTCGTGCTCGGAAATGAGATATTTCGATCTGCACATGCTGGTTTTGCAGCCCTTTCGGCAATTTCAGCCCTTACGGGCCGTTGGTAGTTATAGGCTCTTAGATATGTGCATCTTCTGCAAGATCGTCAGCAGCGAAATTCCCACGAATTTTTTATATGAGTCACCGAAAGTGGTTGCATTTAAAGACCTCGACCCCCAAGCTCCTTCGCATGTGCTAGTTATTCCGCGTGCTCATTTTGAAACCGTCGCAGAGCTTTCGGCGGCCGAGCCAGACACTCTTTCAGAACTTTTCGGCGCAGCGCGTTCTGTTGCCGCCACGCTGGGACTCGACGGATACCGAATCACGATTAATACCGGTGCGAGTGCTGGTCAGAGCGTCTTTCATGCACATTTGCACTTATTAGGCGGCCGTGCGTTCGCTTGGCCGCCAGGTTAACCGTAAGATTTGCAAGTAATGGAGATCCCTTTGATAACAGTCCCGGCCGCCATTCCTATGGTCGCACTTACTGGACCGCAAGACTCATACCTGCGAATCTTTGAATCAACTTTTCCGAATCTTCGGATCACTTTTCGTGGTAACGAAATTTTTGTCAAAGGTGATGCAGAGGAAGTTTCCCAATTTGAAGTTCTGATTAAAGAATTACTTGTCCTTATTCGCGCAGGTCAATTACTCAGTCTTGATGCAATTCATCATGCAATTGGAATGGTCAAACACGTGCCAGTCGATCATCCCGCTGAGGTGTTTTCTTTAAATATTCTAAGTAATCGCGGCAAGACGATCCGCCCCAAGACCGCCAATCAGAAGCGTTACGTTGAAGCGATCGATCAGAACACAATAACTTTTGGAATCGGTCCTGCGGGTACCGGAAAAACTTATTTAGCGATGGCCAAGGCAATTCAATCATTGCAGGCGAAAGAGGTTAATCGCATTATTTTAACCAGACCTGCAGTCGAAGCTGGGGAACGACTAGGTTTTTTACCAGGCACACTTCAAGAGAAGATCGATCCTTATTTGCGTCCTCTTTTTGATGCGCTGCACGACATGATTGACCAAGAATCAATCCCGAAGCTAATGCAATCTGGAATCATTGAAATCGCGCCGCTTGCCTATATGCGCGGTCGCACACTAAATGACGCCTTTGTCATTCTCGATGAAGCACAGAACACATCGGCGGAACAGATGAAAATGTTTCTCACTCGTTTAGGTTTTGGCTCAAAGATGGTAATTACTGGCGATGTAACTCAAGTCGATCTTCCGAGTGGCACGCCGTCCGGACTCAAAGTTGTCGGTGATATCTTGGATGGCGTTGATGACATCTGTTTCATGCATTTAGGCGCCGAGGATGTAGTTAGAAATCGATTAGTGGGCGACATTGTTAGCGCCTACGGTCGATTTGATGCCGAAAAACTTGCCAACTTTCGCCCATTACGTTCGTCAGGGAGTGGTGATCGCTAAACGCGCACTCGCGAGCCAGCCATGAATATAGAACTTTCAAATGAATCGGGTATGGAAGTTAACGAGCCCAACATTATTAGCGTTGCCGAATTTGCGATGACCCAGATGGGGCTGCACGTTGATTGCGATCTTGCGATTTCGATTGTTGATGAATCGCGGATGAGTGAATTGCATGAAGAGTGGATGGACCTTAAGGGCCCAACCGATGTGCTCTCATTTCCAATGGATGAGTTAATCCCGAATTCCTCGGAACCTGGAATTGTTGGAGATATTGTTTTGTGCCCTCAATTTGCGCAGGCACAAACATCGATCGGTTTGGATGCGGAATTAAATCTTTTAACGATTCATGGTGTCCTTCATTGTCTTGGTTTTGATCATGCCCAGCCGCATCAGGAAAAAGCAATGTTTGAATTGCAAGAATCTATTTTGTCCCAGTGGCAGAGTCGATAATGATCAATAAGGCGCTGCGAACTCTGAAGCGATATGGAATTACTATCCCGACGATCTTCAATGATGAGGCAGATCTCCGCAAATTAGTCGATCAAGCTGGTGAACGCGGGGTCATCGCAGAATCTCAACGCGAAATGATGCAATCAGTCTTAGATTTGGGCAAGACGCTAGTTCGAGAACTTATGGTCCCTCGGACCGACATTGTCTGGATCGAAGGAAACCGCACCTTAAGGCAGGGACTTTCACTTGCTCTTCGCTCTGGCTTTACGCGAATTCCAGTGATCGATGAGAATTTGGATCATGTCATCGGTATCGCCTATGTAAAAGATGTTGCTCGCCGGGTGCACGAGCATCACGAATCGGAGCAGAGTGAAACGGTGGCAGAACACTTACGCCCCGCGTCATTTATTCCTGAGAATAAAACTGCGGCAGATCTATTAAAAGAGATGCAACGCGATCAGATTCATATGGCAATTGTGATTGATGAATATGGTGGAACTGCAGGACTTATTACCATCGAAGATATTTTAGAGGAGATCGTCGGTGAAATTGCTGATGAATACGATAACCAGACGCAAGATGTTGAATGGCTTTCAGATACCCAAGCTCGGATATCTGTCCGCCTTAATATCGACGATTTTGCTAACGCATTTAAAATCGAGTTAGAAGATGGTGCTCGCGAAGGCGTGGATAGCGTTGGGGGACTTCTTGCTAAAGATCTTGGTCGAGTTCCAATTCCAGGTAGTGAAATAGCGATCGCCGGGTGGATTCTTGTGGCCGAACGTCCTGTTGGCCGGCGCCACCGAATCGCAACAGTCCTTGCAACAAAGGCTCCGGAAGCTTTGTATGAAGAGGTAACTAAATAAGCCGATAGAGTTGGCCTATGCGTATTGTGCGTTTTACGCCGGATATCTCGGTCGGCATCGGCACCGATCCTCACTTTGGAGTCCTCAATGATCAGGATCAGATCCTGGTGCTTAGAGGCGATCCACTCTTTTCAGGGATTATCCCGACTGAGACCAAGGTAGCCCTTTCAGAGGTCAAACTCCTGGCACCAGTCTTGCCTCGAAGCAAGGTTGTCTGTATCGGCAAGAACTATGCAGACCACGCCGCCGAGATGAACTCCGCGGTACCCACCGAGCCAATCATCTTTTTGAAGCCAAATACTTCGGTGATTGGGCCAAATGACACAATTCAATGGCCCCAGATGTCTGAGCGAGTTGATTTCGAAGGCGAACTTGCAATTGTTATCGGTCGCATTTGTAAGGATGTTCCAGCTGAGCGTTTTAGTGATGTGATATATGGATACACAATTGCCAACGATGTCACCGCTCGCGATCTGCAGAGTAAAGATGGTCAATGGACCCGCGCTAAAGGATTCGACACATTCTGCCCAATTGGGCCATGGATTGAAACTGATTTTGTCCCTTTGGACCAGAATCTTTCGACGACCGTTAATGGTGAAGTGAAGCAATCTGAACCACTTACATCAATGATCTTCAAAATCCCGGAGATTATCGCCTTCGTTAGTCAGGTAATGACACTTTTGCCTGGCGATGTAATTTTGACGGGAACTCCAGCTGGAATTGGGCCAATGGCTGCTGGTTCGGTGGTTGAGGTAACTATTGAAGGCATTGGAACTCTTATCAATCATGTCAGCGCTCGCAGTGTCTAAAGGAAACCTGTCTGAGGGAAACCTGCCTAATAAAGAAGTTCGCGTTCGCTTTGCGCCGTCACCAACCGGTGATCTGCATGTCGGTAATATTCGCACCGCCCTCTTCGACTGGGCGTATGCCAGACATACTGGTGGGAAATTAGTTTTTCGCATCGAAGATACCGACCGCGAGCGAGTCACCGATGAATACATTGCCGCGGCAATTGACACCTTGCGTTGGCTTGGATTGGAGTGGGATGAGGGTCCAGAAGTTGGCGGTCCGTACGGTCCTTACATGCAATCACAACGCCTTGATATTTATGCGAAATATGCACAGCAATTCTTAGATGAAGGTTTTGCCTATCATTGTTATTGCTCCGCAGCAGAACTCGAAGCGGTCCGCGAAGGGCAACGCGCAGCAAATGTCGCGCCCGGCTATAACGGGCATTGTCGCGCACTAACTTCAGAGCAAATTGCAGATTATGTAGCCGAAGGTCGCAAGCCCGTTGTCCGGATGCTGATGCCAGAGGGGAGTACAACCTTCACGGACCTTATCCGTGGCGAAGTAAGTTTTGATCACAATTTCGTTCCAGATTTTGTCATGGTCCGCGCCGATGGCTCACCGCTCTACACATTGGCAGTTGCTGTCGATGATGTATTAATGAAAATTACCCATGTGCTGCGTGGTGAAGATTTACTTTCTTCTACGCCTCGCCAGATTCGGGTCTATCAAGCAATGGGAGTTGCTCCCGAGAACTACCCACTCTTTGCTCATCTGCCCTTTGTCATGGGACAAGATAATGCCAAGTTATCCAAGCGAAACGGTGAAGTATCTATCGCTTGGTATCGCGATGCAGGTTATTTGCCAGAAGCAATCTGCAATTACTTAGCACTCCTGGGTTGGTCACCGGGTGAAGATCGCGAAGAGGTCACCATGAAAGAACTCACCGAACTCTTCACTGTCGAGCGCGTACATTCGAGCCCCGCTAGATTTGATATGAAGAAGTTAGAAGCGATCAATGGCGACAAGATCCGTGCGCTGACCCCAGATGAATTCTTTGAATGGGCTATGCCATTTTTGACTCGCGCCGAAGTAGTTACCGGTACGAATCAAGAGATTGCCTTGGTGAAACAAGCGCTACCAATCATTCAAGAGCGAATCACAACGCTTGCTGAAATTTCACCGATGTTGAAATTTCTCTTCACACAAGACTTTAAGGTGGATGCGCAATCCCTGCCAAAGATTTCTGATGAGCAGAGCAAGAAGGTCCTACAGGTTTCCTTCGATCGCCTTTCGAGCATCTCTGAGTGGACGCGCGGTTCGATTGAAGGCGTGCTTCGCATCGCTTTGATTGAGGAGTTGGCACTGAAGCCTCGGATCGCCTTCGGTGCACTTCGTATCGCAGTTACGGGTAGCCATATTTCGCCGCCGCTCTTTGAATCTATGGAACTCCTAGGAGCGACAAAAAGTTTGGAGCGAATTAAAGCAGCCCTTTGATAAACGAGTAATTTCGCCTCATTTTTCAGGTTATCCTTCTCCTCTGGCCCTAAAAAGCCTTGGGGTATGGGGTAATTGGCAGCCCTTCTGATTCTGGTTCAGACAGTCTAGGTTCGAGTCCTGGTACCCCAGCGCAGGAGATGTTTAACCGCACCACCAGCACCAAAGATGGATAAATGAATAGCGCGGCCCCGTCGTCTAGTGGCCTAGGACTCTGGCTTCTCAAGTCAGCTACGAGGGTTCGAATCCCTTCGGGGCTACCACTTCCGCGCTAAGCCATTATCAATCTAACTCAAAAGTGAGTTTGCGATTTGCGAGATTTGTTCAACCAATAAACCCCGGCTGTTACAAAGATAATTCCTGCCACAAGTAAACCAATTGCAGCCCCTAAAGTGCCGCCTAATGTTTCCCCTACCAATTCCCCGGTTCCTACTGTAACTGCCACGATCCCCCCAATGACTAAGAGTGCATCAGGGGTTTTGGCAAAGATCCAACTCGCAACTATTACCATGGCAACGTCAATTAAGTACCCGATGAGCCGATAACTACTTCCGAAGGCCAATTGACCACCAACAAAAAACATTGCCATGCCGAGGCCATTTCCTACCGCTCGATGGAATACCTGATGGTATGAAAACCATAGCCATACCCCCGACATGATTAGTAACAGTAAAGGGGTGATCAGTTGGTTCTGCTTCAAGTGCTGGAAGTACTCGTCGGTGAGTGCGAAGGAAAGGAATACCGAGAAACCAGCCAACCCGAGTTCTCCGATGACTGAGTGATATAAACCCCATCCAGCAACTGCAACAATCCAACCTGCAAGAATTGGAAAAAATAAATGAGAATTCTGCCCGCTCGCAAGGGTTGCGATTGTCATCGTTGTTGCTGCCGCAGACGCCAAGGCAAGAATGCTTGCTAAACGTCGACGTACGATACTGCCCGTGCTAACAGAGAGAGAAATAGAAAATAACAGAATTGCAATTAATCCGGCGAGCGAAACTTTGCCCCATTTTGCTATGTGGTTCCATTGATTCCCAATAATTAAAGCGAGCGCAATAACGATGAACGCTGCACCGAGATAACCGGCGACCTCCGGGACAACTCTTCGTTTACCTTCTTGAATCACGCTAGTTGCGGAATACTCTTCTTTGATTCTTTGGGCGATAGCCAACGTGATTTCGCCATCCTTCACGAGTTTCGCTAACACAATATCCAAATTTGGAGGTATCACCTTTCGTCCTCTCTTTCAAAATTAGCGTCGGAACTTCGCGTGGTCTCTATTATCCCTTGCGCGCCAAAACTACCTCACCACACTCGCTGAGGTGAGTTGATCTAGTTTGCAGAGAATGTGCTGGTAGCGCTTGCCTGTTGCACGAGACATGCCAATTTCGCAGGTTGCATTTGTAGAAAGATAGGCATCAAATAGTTCACCTTGCACCGATGCTGCTTCGGCGGCGGTCGCACTGGCAGTTAATTCGGGATGAAGCATCCCGCGATCGCCTGCAAATGCGCAACATTCCCAATCAAATGGAATCGTTACATTTTCTGAGAGTGCGCGCGCAATTCGCTCAAAGTTGGCGTTGGATCCAAGGAGCGTACTGGAACATGTTGGATGTAAGAGCGCAGTATCAATCTTTTTTGTGATCTCCAAATTTGGGAGTAAGTGCTCAGCAGCGAAATCTATTGCATCGATGATTCTCAGGGTCGTGTTCGCTTTATGTTTAATCGCCTTTACTAAACCTTCTGAGCAAGAAGAGTTTTCACAGACAACAGGGAGTCGACCATTGTCGCTGGCGATGAGTAGCGCGGCATACGTTGCATTAACCATGTTTGTATACCCGGAGCTAATTCCCTTCGACGCCCATGGAGTTCCACAGCACAGTTTCGCAATTTCCTTGGGAACCGTGAAGGCAAGACCCGCCTTTCGTGTCAAAGACTTTAGGGCGTTGACTGTGTTGGATTCGAAGATTGTTTCAAGGCAAGAAGTGAAAAGTACGAAATCAGCATCAGAATCGATTGTGGAGATTCGAACTTTGCCTCCCATCGGAAGATCTGCAGTCCACAGTGGAATTTCTTCTTCGCCTATTCTCGCGCGCAGTGCACGATTGATGGGCTGAATGAAGGTACCTGGTAAATGGCTGCACAGAAATAAGAGTGAACTCATTGCCTTAATAGATAATCCCCATCGACGGGAGGCCCGATTCCAAAGGAGTTTGTTTAATCCACTTGCCCTTGCGGCGCGTAATTCCTGTATGAGCGAGCCGGTATTAATCCCAACCGGGCAGGAACTTTCGCACAGTCCATCGACTGCGCAGGATTCTTCTACGGCATATTGCGAACTATCAGAAAGTTCTTTAAAAAGTGCCGTATCCCCGTTGAGTTGCGCAGATGCAAGGGCTCTGCGCAGGACGATGCGTTGCCTTGGTGTCGTCGTTATATCTTTACTGGGGCAGATCGGTTCGCAATAGCCACATTCAACGCAGGAATCAGCCACCGTTTCGATTGTAGGATTAAATTTGATGTTATGCACATGGGCGAATGAATCTTCGGAGATCAATACGCCTGGATTTAATATATTGAGCGGATCAAATGCTGACTTAATTCTCACCATGAGTGCATAAAGTTCGGATCCAAATTGACGTTCGACAAAGGGCGCCATCATTCGCCCGGTGCCATGTTCGGCTTTGAGTGAGCCACCTTTGGATAAAATCAAGTCGACCATCTGTTCGGTGAATTCTTGATATCGCTCTGAATTTATTGGATCACTAAAATCTTCATTGATGAGGAAGTGGATATTGCCATCCTTGGCGTGACCAAATATCACTGCATCGTCGTATCCATGTATTGCGAAGAGGCTTTGCAACCCGATACAGGTTTGCGCCAGCTCTGAAACTGGGACAGCAATATCTTCTAGGAGTGCAGTTGTCCCGGATCTGCGCGCACCGGCCACGGTTGCATAAATGCCTTTGCGAATATGCCACAACCTATCTCTCGTTACTTGGTTCGTGGTGAGTTGCGGATCATTTACAGTTCCGAGGGCGGCCGTGGTCTGCGTAGCATGGGCCATATTTGCTAGGAGTTTCTGATCGTCATCTGATTGGTACTCGACGAGGAGCGCTGCATGATCCTGCAACTTAATTCCTCCTAGATCAACTTTGCCCGCCCGAAGTGATGCCGCATCCATGAGTTCTATCGTCGCAGGGTGAGTGGTTTCTAAAGCTCCAAGCGCTTGGGTCGCAGCAGTCAGATTCTTAAATATCAGCAGCGTCGTTGCGGCTCTGCTTAATAGTGGAACTGTGCTGAAGATCGCTTCCGAGATAAAACCCAGCGTTCCTTCGCTTCCAATTAGTAGGTGCAGAAAAATGTCTACCACCGAATCAAAATCCACAAATGAGTTAAGACCATATCCCATCGTGTTCTTTATTTGGTACTGATTACGGATTCTTTCGATAAGTTCTGGATGTGAGCTCAGTTCATTTTTTATTGAAATGATTTCGGAATATAGTTCTGGAACAGAATTTATAAGTTGTAGGTCACTATCTTGGTCAGCTGTATTAATAATTGATCCGTTGTATAAGACCACGGTCGCACTTTTTAATGTGCGATAGGTATTATCTTTGATTCCACATGCCATACCGCTGGCGTTATTTGCTATAACACCCCCAATGGTGCAGGCGATTTCACTCGCTGGATCTGGCCCTAACTTTCTTCCGAATCGCGCTAACCGAGCATTTATCGCCCTAACTGTCGCCCCTGGTTGAACTCTCACTTGCGCTCCACCATTTAGAACTTCGATCGCACGGAAATGTCGGCGGGCATCGATCAGGATTGCATCACTTACCGCCTGTCCAGAAAGACTTGTACCACCACTCCTAAATGTGACACTTGTTTTCTTCTCGCTGGCGTATCTGAAAAGTTGTGCGACCTGCTCCGCATTTGTTGGCGTAGCAACCTCCTCCGGAATCATCCGAAAGTGGGATGCATCCGATGAGATTCGATAGCGGTCGATAGCTCGCGATGATAGGACGTTATCTAATATTGCTTTTTGACTAATGGGATTCACGGCTTACTTTGTCCCCACTGGAACCGAGCAAGAAATCCAAGTCGGCACCGGTGTCGGCTCCCAGGACGTGATCCACATATAACTTTGCCCATCCGCGCTCTGGGTTGGCGTATGCAGAGACGCTCGCTGCACTTGGTTTGCGTTCCCGAAGTTCAACTTCATCGATTTCAATGTTCAAGCTTCTATTAGGAACATCTAAAAGAATAATGTCGCCAGTTCTAACTAGGGCTAGTGGACCGTCTGCGGCAGCTTCGGGGGAGACATGCAAGACGATGGTGCCGTAAGCCGTACCGCTCATTCGGCCATCGCTGATACGGACCATATCGCGAATGCCCTGCTCCAAAATTTTCTTGGGCAATGGCATGTTTCCAACTTCTGGCATTCCTGGATATCCACGGGGGCCACAGCCACGCAAGATGAGGACGGTATCTTTTGTGACATCTAACTCTGGGTCATCGATTCGACGATTGAGGTCTTCTACGCTATCAAAAACCAATGCGGGTCCACGATGAATTAAGAGTTCTGGTGTCGCGGCGCTTGGCTTGATGATTGCGCCATTTGGCGCAAGATTTCCCTTAAGCACCGCAATTCCGGCGTTATCCATTAAGGGATTATCAGGACTCTTAATGACCGAACGATCAAATACTTCGACGTCATTCATATAGGTGACGAGTGGTTTTCCCGTAACAGTAATTGGAAGTGGTGAAAACTTATCAGCGATCTGGCTAAGCAAGGCAAGCAATCCACCTGCGCGGTATAAGTCATCCATCAAGAATTTCCCCGATGGCGCAAGATTAGCAAGTAGCGGAATGTCGCGGCCCGTACTATCAAAATCTTCAAGCGTCAGATCCACGCCAAGTCGACCTGCTATCGCAAGGAGATGAACTACCGAGTTACTAGACCCGCCTACTGCCGCTACCGCAATAATCGCATTGATAAAAGATTCCTTAACCATAATCTGAGAAGGCCGGCGATCTTCGCGAATCATTTCAACGATGAGGCGACCGGTCTCGTGCGAGAGCGTAAGTAAACGTGCATCTGGTGCGGGAGTTCCCGCAAATCCGGGGATCGTCATGCCGAGAGCCTCTGCAACGACAGCCATCGTTGATGCGGTACCCATTGTGTTGCAATGTCCCTTGCTTCGAATCATTGAAGACTCTGATTTGAGAAATTGTTGATTAGAGAGTTTTCCGCTGCGCATCTCTTCACTTAAGCGCCAGACATCTGTTCCGCAACCCAAGGGTTCGCCGCGAAAAGTTCCGGTGAGCATGGGGCCGCCTGGAACGACGATAGCGGGAAGATTTACAGACGCGGCGGCCATAAGTAACGCGGGAATCGTTTTATCACAACCGCCAAGAAGTACGACCCCGTCGATTGGGTTTGCTCGCAACATCTCTTCAATGGCCATCGCGGCCATATTTCGCCAAAGCATCGCAGTTGGTTTTACTTGAGTTTCACCTAAGGAAATAACAGGCAGGTCGTGGGGAATTCCACCAGCTTCCCAAATTCCTTTTTGCACGTGTTCTGAGACTTCGTTGAGATGAGCGTTGCAAGGTGTTAAGTCAGAGGCGGTGTTTGCAATGGCAATATGTGGTTTCTTGCCATCGAATGCATCATCTGGTAATCCTCTGCGCATCCAAGCCCGATGAATATAAGAGTTGCGGTCATTACCGCCGTACCATTCTGCGCTTCGTAGTTCACTCATCGCTGCTCACTGACTATTCCAAGAGATGGAATTTCATATTAGTATTTGGAAGACTATAACATGCGGCGTGAACTCACTTTAGAGGCTTTGGAGAAGTTAAATGAAAGCTTTACGAGTGGTCGCCCCTCGCACAGTAGAAATCCACGATCTTCCCGATTTGATTGCTGGTCCTGGTCAACTCTTGGTTGATGTGGAGCGAGTTGGGATTTGTGGCACCGATGTTGAGCTATTTACTGGCGAGATGGCTTACTACCGATCGGGTAGAACAACCTTCCCAGTGCAACTTGGTCACGAGTGGACCGGAACAGTTTCCTCCGTTGGAGTAGGAGTATCTCGGAGATGGATCGGCAAGCGTGTCACAGGTGACACGATGCTTGGTTGCGGTCTCTGCGCTAGATGCGCAACTGGGAAAACCTATCTATGCAATGATCGTATTGAACTTGGAATCACTGATGGTTGGGGTGGTGCATTAGCTGAGCAGATGTTGATTCCAGAACGATTCGCATTTGAAATCCCGGATTCAATTTCAATCGCAACAGCGGCGATGATTGAACCGGCGGGAAATTCACTTCGAAGCGTTGAGGCAACCCAATTGGAAAAAAATCAAAAACTTCTTATCTTGGGTTCTGGAACGATTGGGCTATTGGCAGCGCAATTCGCCCTTGCCAAAAATTTGGAGGTGCACATTGCGGGGAGTCGTGCATCTTCCCTCGCGCTTGCGGAGGAGTTGGGAGCGATACATGTTCATCGCATTGACCAGATTAGGGAGAGCGAACTGCGCGAATATGATGCGGTTATTGATGCCTCTAGTCTCGACTTTATGCCAAACCTTGCGCTCAATAAGGTCTATCCGGGAGGCCGCGTTGTCTTGATTGGCTTGTCCAGCACTCCGAGCCTGATCGATACTCGGGTGGTTGTTCTTCAAGACGTTACGGTCGTTGGAATATTGTCGGCTTCCCCAGGATTACAAGGCGCAATCGATTATTTCGCAACAGGTGCGGTTAATCCAGAACCTCTCATTAGCGAAGTTATTGGAATGCATGAGGTAGCAGATCGCCTGCAAGGCAATCGCGGTGTTAAAGCCAAGTCTGGCCCCAAGATTCATGTGGATCCGAGGATTTAGAGCTCGCCAAAAAGAGACCCGAGTTTGCACTCCTATACCCCCAGGGGTATACTGGTTTCAGGAAGTCAGAGAAACTGACTCATGGGAAGAGGCTTGTAAATGGCAAGAGTCGTCATTCTTGGGGCAGGAGTAGCCGGTCACACCGCTGCGCTGCATGCCAAGAGGCTACTAGGAAAAAAGAACGCGAACGAGATCATCGTGATTTCGCCGAATTCTAAGTACAACTGGATTCCATCGAATATTTGGGTTGGCGTTGGAAAAATGAGCGCCGAACAGGTGACCTTTCCATTGGCTCCTGTATATAAGAAGAAGGGAATCACCTTCCACCAGGCGCTGGCAGAAGAGATTCATCCAGAAGGTGATGAATCAACCAATGCAGGCTTTGTGCAAGTGACTTATACGGATTCGCTGCGCAGTGGTGAAATAGCAAAGGTCGAATACGACTTCCTCATAAATGCCACAGGTCCTAAGTTGAACTTTGCCGCGACACCGGGACTTGGTCCTGATGGGCATACAGTTTCGGTCTGCACTTTTGGTCATGCCACAGAGGCTGCGAAATCATTTCAGAATGTAATCGCGACCATGAAGGCCGGTAAGCGTCAAGCATTGGCAATAGGGGTGGGTCATGGCACTTGTACCTGCGAAGGCGCCGCTTTTGAATATACATTTAATGTCGAACACGAAATTTGTGCCGCTGGAGTTCGCGATTTAGCTGATATCACTTACATATCAAATGAGTATGAGTTAGGCGATTTTGGTGTTGGGGGATTGATCTTCACTCAGCAAGGCTTCCAAACAACCAGCAAGCTTTGGACAGAATCTTTATTCCGCGAGCGTGGCATCAAGGCAATTCTTGGCGCTCATGTTGAAAAAATAGAACCAAATGAGGTTCATTATGAATTAGTTGATGGTACAAAGGGAATTCTGAACTTCGATTTCGCAATGCTTTTGCCACCATTTAGGGGAGTGGATCTGAAGGCTTTTGACAAAGCTGGCAACGATATTTCAGAGAAGCTCTTTGCTCCTTCTGGATTTATGAAGGTAGATGCCGATTACTCCGGTAAGCCTTATGAAGAATGGTCGGCCTCTGATTGGCCACAGACTTATCGCAACCCGCTTTATCCAAACATCTTTGCAGTTGGAATTGCCTTTGCGCCTCCGCATCAGATATCAAAACCTCGTAAATCACCTAATGGAACTTTGATTGCACCCTCCCCACCACGCACTGGAATGCCGTCGGGAATCATGGGTAAGTTGGCAATTATCAGTATCAATGAGTTGATAAAGAACGGACCAAGCGCTCAGGTAGGTACCGCATCGATGGCCGAAATGGGCGCTGCGTGCGTGGCGTCCGCTGGTTCAGGTCTAAGAGTTGGATCGGCGGCATCAATGACGATGTACCCAGTTGTGCCCGATTATGTTAAATATCCAAATACAGGTCGAAACCTTGATGAAACATTTGGCGAGATTGGCCTTGCTGGCCATTGGATCAAATTGCTTCTTCACTACATGTTTATCTACAAGGCAAAGGCCCGCCTCGGCTGGTTTTTGATACCGGAGTAAGGAGCGAGTTCATGGAAAATCCCAATGAAAGCATTGCACGCGCGCCACTACCTACCGAAAAGACACTTAAGCGACGTAAGAATTTATTTATTCAATTCAACCGATTTTGTTCGATCAACATGAAAATGATCAAGATGATTCGCAAGGGTCACCACCCCATGGAACGAAAGGCAAAATAAAAATTGGCGACTAAAAAAGAGCCGACGCATGTTCTTTCGGATCAGGAGAAGGTTGACGCCATCATTGCTCGAGTCAAGCGCGCGCAAGGGCAACTAGGCGCCGTGGCACGAATGCTTGAAGAAGGTCGCAATTGCGAGGAAATCGTCATTCAAATGTCGGCAGTCGGAAAAGCGGTACAGACTGCTGCTTTCACTTTAATTTCAGCGAGCCTTGAAGAGTGCATCATTGAAGGCAAAAGTGATCAAAAAGCTGTCTCCGCCAAGTTGCAAAAACTTTTCTTGAGTTTGGCATAACCTTGAAACGCATAGTTATTGTTGGTGGAGTTGCTGGTGGCATGTCCGCCGCAGCTCGGTTACGCCGCCTTGATGCTCAATCAGAAATCGTTATACTCGAAAAGAGTAGACATGTTTCCTATGCCAATTGCGGTCTGCCATATTTTGTTGGCGGTGTCATTTCAAATGAAGAAGCGCTCCTTTTGCAAACCCCAGAAAGTCTATATAAGCGTTTCAGATTAGATGTGCGGGTTGGTGCAGAGGTGATCGCAATCGATCGTGCTTCGAAGAAAATCACTTTTATCCATAATGGTGTGAGTGATGTGCTCGGCTACGACAAATTGATATTGAGTCCAGGTGCTGCACCTATACGACCGAATATTCCTGGAATTGAACGCGCACTTTCACTTCGCACCATAGAAGATGTTGAGGTTATGACTACCGCGGTTACAAAACTTCCTAAGAGTGCAGCGATTATTGGAGGCGGATTCATTGGACTTGAGCTTGCCGAAAATCTCCATCATCGCGGCATTGATACCTCAATCATCGAAGCCCAAGATCAAGTACTTGCTCCGCTTGATCCAGAGATGGCTACATTTGTAGAGGCTGAATTACGTAAAAATGGAGTAAAACTTTATTTGGGTGATTCACTCACTTCAATAAACGAAGAGACAGTCACTTTGGCAAGTGGCACCGAAGTTGCGGCAGAACTACTGATAATGTCTATCGGCGTCAGGCCAGAGACAGCCCTCGCCAAGAGCGCCGACCTAATCATTGGCGATCGAGGCGGTATTGCTGTCAATGAATTCAATCAGACGAGTGATCCTGATATTAATGCAGTTGGGGATGCCGCCCAGAAACAAGATGCTCTAGATGGAACCGCAACACTTGTACCGCTAGCGAACATAGCCAATCGTCATGGTCGTACAGTTGCAGATCACATTGCGGGCATAAGAATTCGAAAAGTTGCAACTCAGGGGACGGCCATAGTTAAAGTCTTTGATTTAACGATTGCAACATCTGGTTGGAATGAAAAACGATTGGTAACTGCAAATCGGTCATTTGTAGCGATTCACAGCCATCCAGCGTCTCATGCAGGTTACTACCCCGGTGCGCAAGGAATGTCGCTCAAACTCTTGGTGGACCCACATACTTATCAGATCCTAGGAATTCAAGGAGTTGGCAAAGAGGGTGTTGATAAACGCATTGATGTTATTGCTACAGCAATGCGCGGAGGTATTACTGCGCCAGAACTTGCCGACCTCGAGTTGGCTTACGCACCACCCTTTGGTTCGGCAAAAGACCCGGTCAATATGCTTGGTTACATCGCCGAAAATGTTTTATCCGGATTGACACCCACTGCTCAATGGAGCGAAGTTGGAGAAAAAGTTTCCGAAGGATATTCAATCCTTGACGTTCGAAGTGTCGGGGAGGTTGATCGAGGGACGCTTCCCGGAGCCATTAATATTCCGATCGACGAAATTCGTGAACGTATAAGTGAAATACCATTCGGGAAAATCCTTGTTACTTGTCAAGCAGGCCAACGTGGTCATACAGCCACGCGCTTGCTACGAGAGCTGGGGTATGACGCTATCAATCTTGATGGTGGTTATATGACTTGGAGCAATTCACCAGCAAACAATCTACTAAAAGAAGAGGTAACTAAATAATGTGTAGTCGAACTACATGTCGCAAATGCGGCAAAGCTTCATGGTCGGGATGCGGTCAACATGTCGAGCAAGTAATGCGCGGAATTGCAAAATCACAGCGTTGTCAGGGTCATCAAAATGATCCAAAGGGACCCGGGCTATTTTCCCGTCTCTTTGGAAAGAAATAAGGGGCCGTCCATGTGCAGTGCAGTTCGTTGCGAAAAGTGTAATAAGGTAACTTGGTCTGGTTGTGGGCAGCATATTGAAGAGGCGCTAACTCCATTTTCGGAGGATCAGCGTTGCCAGTGTGGCTCAAATCTTTCTGCGTGGCTTCCTAGAAACTAATTCAAGTGCAGACGGAATCTGGGAACCGCTGGCGATCCATGCTTAATGGTTGGGCTATACCTCAATCGATCCTGGATCAAGCGTCGGAAAACCCTTGGATCCACCCACCTGCCATGTTCCAAGTCCCTGAACGTGTTCAGGATTCAATTTCCCATCGACTGGCTCGCGCCGCAATGCCCGTTGGTGGAACTGTGTTGGATGTGGGTTGTGGCGGAGGTGTAGCGGCATTTGCCTTGACTCCGCCTGCAAGCCATATTATTGGTGTTGATCATCAACCTGAAATGTTGGCAATGTTTATTGAAAATGCCAAATCGAGAAATATTGATGCGCAAACCTTTGAAGGGTTTTGGCCAGAGATTGCAGATAAAACTCCGATCGCCGACATTGTCACTTCTCATCATGTCGTGTACAACGTTGCGCAGATTGAAGATTTCCTCGTTGCATTAGGTGATCACGCACGACATCGAGTGGTTATAGAAATGCCACAACATCATCCCTTGACTAATGCTTCGCCGTTATGGAAGCACTTTTGGAATGTGAAACGCCCGAGTGATCCAACCCCTGAAAATCTCATGAATGTTCTTAAGGAACTGGGTTTCAATGCCAACCTTGAACTTTGGGAAGGATTGATGCGCCAGGAGGTGAACCTAGAGCAATTCGCACACCTCTCCAGGATTCGACTCTGCCTGCCTGCCGAGCGCGAGGGTGAGGTCTTGGATTTTCTTAAAAATCAGCCCAAGGAAGAATTTAGAAATTTGGCCACTATTTGGTGGGACAGAGAGTGAATATAGAAGCCCTTTCAATAGGGAGAAGAATCCTGCTCGCCAAGACCCTTGTTTTCTTACAATTCTTGATGCTTGGAGTTATGGGAGTGGATGATTTAACGCAGGTCTCGAATACCCAACATAGTTACTTTGTTATGGAAATTGTTTCAATCAGCCTGGGGATCCTGATTATCAGCAGCGCTGCATTTGTACTAAAACCATCCCTTCGGATATCCCCGATACCCAAGAGGGACGCGCTGTTGATTGCCTCAGGGATATATAGATATGTACGCCACCCGATGTATCTAGGTGTGATTCTCATTGGATTTGGAATGGCAGGTTATGCCGATTCTGCACTTGCTTGGATCGCTGAGGTCGTGCTTACTCTTAATTTAAATATTAAGGCAAGATTTGAAGATGCCCTTCTGCGTGAAATCCACCCCGAGTCAGTTCACTATCAACTTCACGTATCGCGTTTGCTTCCCTGTCTTGGGGGAAGTTGTCGCACCAATTGCATCAGCCAATAGAAAATAATTAGAAACGGCGGGCGGCAACGAACTTTTCGCCACCAAACCAAGAACCGAAAGTTTCAATGCGAACTCTGGCGCCTGAATGTGGAGCGTCAATCATCTTGCCGCCCCCGAAATAAATTCCGACATGGGTAATTGGTTGTCCAAAGAAGACGAGATCCCCTGGACGAATATTATTAAGCGAAACGTATTTTCCATATGAGGTTTGAGCCGCCGCAGAATGTGGAACTGAAATTCCGGCCTGTTGAAGTGCGCGCATCGTGAGTCCTGAACAATCCCAGTACACAAGTCCAGCTCCGCCAAACATGTACCTGGAGCCAAGTTGCCTAAGAGCGTACCTAAGGGCAATCGCTTCTGCGCCGGAGGCTTTAATCTTGCCCTTAGACAGAACCAAAGATCTTTTTTGATAAGAGTTGTCTTCGCGTCTTTGAAGAGCTATCAATCTTGCGCGCTGGGCTTTGGTTAATCCGGCTAGTAACTTTTCGGCTTGTTTGAGTTCGGCCTGTGCCGCTGCCTCTTGGGATTGGTATTTAGCCTTGGCCGCGGCGACGAGTGCCACTTTTTGATGCAAGGTGAGAACGGTACTTTTTAGGGCGATATCTGCAGCGGCAAATTTGCGCATCCTTATTGCATTCTGGGTTTCAACAACGCTGAGTGATTGTGCGCTGTTTAAGTATTGGGTGGGGTCAGAAGAGAACATCAAGGTCATTCCCTGACCGAGAAAGCCATTTTTATATTGCTCAGTGGCCAAGATGCCGATCGACCTCTTAAGGGCGGTGAGGCTCGTGGTTTGAACACTATCTTTGGCCTGGACAGAATTAAGTGAGCGAATGAGGGCAATCAAATCGACTTGCGATTGCTGGGCGGACTCTGCTATGGCCGAAGCCCGAATCTGTAGATTTGTAACTTCTGCCTGAACAGCGGCAACAGACTGCGCCGCCTGCGATGCCGGAATCGCCTGAATCATGAGGCTGGCTACACCGGCGGTTGCGAGAGCGATAACTGTCTTACGCGAACGCAGTGGCCGAAAACTCATTGGGTTAGGTTACCTCATGGTAACTTGCAGATAGCAAGCATGTGCTGGGCTAATATTGAGCGTATTGCGTCAGAGTTTACTGAGAACGCGCACAAAGTCGGGAGTTATCGGGTAATGAAATACCTGCAGGCGATGCGCATCCAGCAGTGGAGCAAGAATTTATTGGTAGTTGTTGCGCCATTTGCTGCTGGGCATGTCTTTCATCGCGCGATTCTCACTAAAACGCTCTACGCCTTTCTGGCTTTTTCTTTTGCAGCTAGTTTCAATTACATAGTTAACGATCTTCGAGACGTTGAAAGAGATCGAACGAATGCAACGAAACTCCATCGTCCTATTGCTTCAGGTCGTCTTTCTAAACGTTCAGCGCAAGCGTTGGCCCTGGTCAATCTCATTGCTGCTGTGGGCTTTGCGCTCCTATTGCCGGGCGCATTCCAATTAACACTTGGAATTTATACTTTACTTACGCTGCTGTATTCGTTTGGACTTAAGCATGAACCGATCGTTGAATTATTGATTGTCTCCTTTGGTTTTGCGTTGCGGGCAATTGGTGGCGCAACTGCGACTCACACCCCAAGTTCTCGTTGGTTCTTGGTCGTGGCAACTTTCGGTCCACTAGTTATTGTTACCGCAAAGCGGATCGCCGAGAAGCAGAGCAAGACATCGATTTCAATTCGCCCGGTAATCGAGCACTACAGCAACGAATTCCTACAATTTGTTTTAACCGTTGCCGCTGGAATCACCTTGACTGCCTATAGTTTGTGGGCCTTTTCGTTGATGAATATTCATCCTTTCGCAGAAATTTCGGTTATCACCGTGGCCTTCGCCCTCTTTCGATACGTTTGGGCGGTCGAAAAGGAAAGCGGCGAAATTCCCGAAAAAGTAATTTACGGTGATTGGTATTTTCTTGGCGCTAATGCCGCCACAGCCATCTTGTTAATCCTTTCGGTTTATGCGCATCATTGAGAACCAACTGACTTCGGGTTGGGGAAATAACTTTCATTCTCTTGCAACTCGGATTTCTACGGTGAGCGTAGAAGAAGCACGAGAGGCACTTTCATTTGCAAATCATGAACGTGGGCTATTACCGGTCGGGTTACATCGAAGTTATGGCGATTCGGCTCTTAACTCAGGTGGCGCTTTAATTGATGTCGTAGGACTCGATCAGATCTCAATTGATCCCGAGAGCGCCCTAGCCATCGTGGGAGGTGGCGTGACAATTGCGCATTTAGAAAAAGCGGCACTTGTTCATTCGCTTTTTCCACCAGTGGTACCCGGTACTGGATATGTGACGATGGGCGGAGCTGTTGCCGCTGACATTCATGGTAAATCGCATCATAAGACTGGATCATTTTCTAGTTGCGTCAAGCGAATTAGAATCTTGTTAGCAAATGGTGAAATCGCTGACTACACACCAGCCGACTCGGAGTTTTGGACAACGGTCGGAGGCTTGGGTCTCACTGGAATCATTCTCGAAATTGAAATCGCTCTGCGCAGAGTGAACTCGGGGTCGGTAGATGTTTCCGAGCAGCGCGTAGATAATTTTGGGCAAATGCTCGAACTCTTAGGCACATCTGATCGCGACTATGAACATACCGTTGCCTGGATTGACCTATCCGGAGATTACCGTGGTCGGGGTGTTGTGAGTCTGGCTAATTATGGTTCTCATAAGGAGAAGGTGAATTCGAATCACTCTTCAAAACTATCGCTGCCCAGAGTAGGCGGAAAAAACCTCATCAAGCCAATTACCGTGAAGGCCTTTAACGAAATCTGGTTCCGTAAACCACTTAAAAAAGGCGCCGTTCCGCTGACCAAATATATGCATCCGCTCGATGGGATTAACAAGTGGAATCGAATTTACGGTGACAAAGGTTTTTTACAATACCAATTTGTGGTTGATGTTGGACGGGAAGAGATTTTCGAGCATCTCTTCGCTGGTTTACGATCGCTCAAAGCCTCATCTTTCTTGGGTGTCCTTAAGAAATTTGGAGTTGCCTCACAGGCACCGATGAGTTTTCCTCGTCCAGGTTGGACTTTAACTCTGGATTACTCGATCACAGTTCCGGGTCTTGAAAAGTTTTTGCGAGAGTTCGATCAGGAACTCATTGCTGCGGGGGGACGGGTTTACTTAATTAAAGATTCCCGTCTGGATTCACAGTTAGTTCCGATTATGTATCCAGGTTTCATTCCGTGGAGAGAAGAGAGACGTGCGATGGATCGACATCATTTGTGGCAATCAGACCAGGCTAGGAGACTTCAACTATGTTAAATGGATTTAAAAGCCCAGGGCGAATTGTGCTGATCGGCGCCGAAAGCGATATTGGCCTTTCAATTATCGCCCAACTCCCCAAAACCAGTTCACCAGAAGTGATTCTTGTTGGTCGGAGTGGTGAATATGCATTAGACGTAACTGATAACACCGCTCGCAAAAAGATTGTTGAAAAACTCTTCGCAATTGGTGATATCGATCTAGTAATCATTGCAGTCGGTCTGCTTGGCACAGATCCGACGATGAATGAGGCAGACAATTTAGTTGCGGCCATGGAGGTCAATTACGTCGGTACAGTCCACATCCTAAAATTGATTTCAGATCGTATGAAGAGCCAGGCTCACGGCACGATTCTTGTAATTAGTTCTTTTGCGCAAAATCGTCCACGTGATGACAACTTTGGGTATGGATCAACAAAGGCCGGAATGGATTTCTACGCCAGAGGATTGGCAGCGAAACTAAAGGGGACTGGAGTTACTATCAAGATTCTTCGTCCCGGCTTCGTGGAGAGCAAAATGACGGAAGGGATGGCAATCCCGCCAATGACAATTAGCACCGATGAGTGTGGTCGATACGGCGCGGTCGCAATCAGATCAAAGAAGTTGGTTACCTGGGCTCCTTCGCAATTGAAATATGTGGCTCTAATATTCAAAGTGCTACCTCTCACCATATTCCGAAAGATTACACAGCGATGATTGGTATCTTCGCGCAGTGAATTCGATTGAGAAACAACGGTCTAAATTTGTTTACTGGCTTAAAAGTGCGAGCAACCGTAAACTTGCTTTGATAACAGTTCCATCTCTTTTTCTCATAGTGGTTCTCTGGTCCATAAGTACTGCGCTTCTAGCTCCCGGCACTGATCCAGTATCGGCGCGGTTGGCTGAGTGGGGGCGCAATCATTATTTAAGCGCTGTTGTTTCAGCGCTCGAAAATATGCAATATACCTTGGATAAGCCAAAGATTGGCGGATCATTGGATTCCAGCGCTTCGAAAATTCTTGCGCAAGATGCGATTCCAATGGCTAAGACAATCCCAACTCTTGTTATTCCCGCCCTTCCAGGAGAAGGTGATCTCAAAACTGTTTATAAGGTTAATCATATTCCTGCCATTCAAGTGGGCTATCTACGTCCAGATGAGCAACACACTTCATACCTCGCTGGCATTGCGATCATGAATAGTTCTCTGCTTCGCTTTGTGCAACATCCAGGATTTTCCGAGCCAGGTCATCTAGTTAAATTGGGTCAGAATGATCTCCTCAAAGGTTCGGATCTTACGGGACTCGTTGCAACATTTAATAGCGCTTTTAAAATCAAAGATTCTTTAGGTGGTTATTATCAAAATAGAGTAATGATCAAACCGTTAATTGTTGGCAAAGCCTCTCTAGTTATCTACTCTGATGGGCATCTGAATATTGGTGCGTGGGGGAGCCAGGTATCCATGAATTCATCTGTAGTATCTGTGCGACAAAATTTAAGCATGTTAGTCAATAACGGTGCGGTCACTCCTAATCTCAATGTGAGCGTCCTGCGAAACTGGGGCTTTACCGTTAAGAATGCTCACTTTGTGTGGCGTTCCGGAATAGGAGTTGCTGCAAATGGAAATGTAATTTATGTGGCTGGAAATTCTCTATCGGTGCAGAGTCTGGCCGATTTGTTACATACGGCCGGTGCGGTACGAGCTATGGAACTAGATATTAATCAGGACTGGATTTCTTACATGTGGTACCCACACACCGCTGCAGGCAAGGTTTCTGCTTTAACGAACCCAATTAAGTTAGTAGCATTTACTCGCCCGGCACGAAGATACTTAAGTCCAAGCAGTCGCGATTTCTTTGCCGTTTATACCAAGTGATGCGAAACAAATAAATTTATTTTTCTTGAATTAAATATTCACTTAAGCGAGCCGCAGTTGCCATAACTTGCGCGGCATGGATGCGGCCAGGTTGTCGTCCAAGGCGTTCCATCGGTCCGCTGATGCTCACGGCGGCAATTACTTTGTTATTTGGCCCCCTAACCGGTGCGCTAACGGAGACAACCCCCGCTTCGCGTTCGCCAATCGATTGAGCCCAACCACGACGGCGAACCGCAGATAAGTTTGCGGCGTTAAATTTGGCATTTACTAATCCGCGATGCAATTTATCTGGCTCTTCCCATGCTAGAAGAATCTGAGCACCAGACCCTGCCTGCATCGATAAAGCTGTTCCGACTGGAACAGAATCACGCAGCCCCGAAAGTCGTTCAGCCGTAGCAACACAAATTCTGTGATCACCTTGACGACGATATAGCTGAGCGCTTTCACCACTCGCATCTCGAAGTGCCGAGAGAGCAGGAGCAGCAATGGACAATAAACGGTCTTCGCCAGCGGCGGAAGCTAACTCTGCCGCGCGCGCGCCAAGGACGAATCGACCCATCAGATCTCGGGTTACCAAACGATGAAATTCCAGCGCGACGGCTAGGCGATGCGCGGTTGGGCGAGCGATACCTGTTGCGGCTACCAATTCGGCAAGTGAATGTGGACCAGCCTCAAGGGTGGCGAGGATCCGCACGGATTTGTCTAATACGCCGACTCCGCTATTCTTAGTGTCCATACTCTGATAATGCCATCTTATACTTTGAGATGCAAGATCAGGGGTGAATTCAGGCAACCGAGGGAGTGTTAAATGGGAAAGACTCTAGCCGAGAAGATTTGGGCCGATCACATTGTCCGAAGTGCCGAGGGTGAACCTGACCTCATTTACATTGATCTCCAGCTTATTCATGAAGTTACTTCAGCTCAGGCCTTTGATGGATTGCGCTTAGCGAGCCGCCAAGTGCGCCGCCCTGATCTGACGATTGCGACTGAAGATCACAACACGCCAACTCTTAATATTGATAGGCCAATTGCCGATCCAGTGTCAAAATTGCAAGTAGATACATTGCGAAATAATTGCGCAGAATTTGGCGTTCGTCTTCATTCACTCGGAGATGCCGAGCAAGGCATTGTCCACGTTGTTGGACCGCAACTTGGCCTTTCTCAGCCTGGCATGACAATTGTTTGCGGTGATTCACACACATCAACTCATGGCGCTTTTGGTGCGCTGGCATTTGGCATCGGAACATCGGAAGTTGAACATGTTCTTGCAACGCAAACGCTTCCCTTGACCCGGCCAAAGATGATGGCAATCAATGTTGATGGAGTTCTCCCAGATGGAGTTACTGCAAAGGACGTCATTCTTGCAATCATCGCCAAGATTGGTACCGGCGGCGGTCAAGGTTATGTCATTGAATATCGCGGTTCTGTAATCCGAGCACTGTCGATGGAAGGTCGGATGACGATCTGCAATATGTCGATCGAAGCAGGGGCACGTGCTGGAGTGATTGCTCCAGATGAAACAACCTTCGAATACGTTAAGAACAAACCGCACGCACCCGTTGGAGCCGATTGGGATGCGGCAATTGAATATTGGAAGACACTCAACTCCGATGTTGATGCAAAGTTCGATGTTGAAATCTTCTTAAAGGCTGAAGAACTCGCACCATTTGTTACTTGGGGAACAAACCCAGGACAGGGATTGCCTCTTAACGCATCAGTGCCAAATCCTGCTGATATTGCCGACCTTGAAGAACGTGACGCAGCGGAACGAGCTTTGACCTATATGGGTCTGGTGGCAGGTGCGCCACTTAAATCAATTAAGGTTGACACCATCTTCTTGGGTTCGTGTACTAATGGTCGGATCGAAGATTTACGTGCAGCAGCCAACATTCTTAAAGGAAAGAAGAAGGCAGATTCGGTTCGAATGTTGGTTGTTCCAGGATCGGCTCGCGTTCGTTTGCAGGCAGAACAAGAGGGACTCGATAAAGTCTTCCTTGATTTCGGAGCCGAATGGCGTAACGCGGGATGTTCTATGTGTCTTGGAATGAATCCCGATCAATTGGCCGTTGGCGAGCGATCTGCTTCGACTTCTAACCGAAATTTTGAAGGTCGACAAGGCAAAGGCGGTCGAACACATTTAGTAAGCCCCCTTGTTGCAGCAGCTACCGCAATCCGCGGAACCCTTTCATCACCAGCAGATCTGTAAGGAGCACATCATGGAAAAATTTGTTTCGCATACTGGCACTGCAGTTCCACTCCGTCGTTCAAATGTAGATACAGACCAGATTATTCCTGCGGTTTACCTCAAGCGCGTAACCAAAAGTGGCTTTGAAGATGGTCTCTTTGCCGCATGGCGTAATGATCCAGAATTTGTTCTCAATCAACCGCAATACAAAGCTGGCACAATCTTGGTTGCAGGCGTTGATTTCGGTACCGGTTCATCGCGCGAACACGCGGTTTGGGCGCTGCAGAATTATGGATTCAAGGCGGTAATTTCAAGTCGCTTTGCCGATATCTTTCGTGGAAATTCACAGAAGGGCGGCCTCCTAACTGTCGTTTTGCCTCAAGATCAAGTCGAGAAAATTTGGAATGTGATCGAAGCTGACCCAACTACTGAGGTGACGGTAGATCTAGCAGCGAAAAACGTTCGAGTCGGGAGCGCCATCTATCCATTTGAGATTGATGATTACACTCGCTGGCGTTTGATGGAGGGTCTAGATGACATCGGTTTAACGCTTAAAAATATCGATTCTGTCGCCGCCTTTGAAGTTACCCACCCCGCTTATAAGCCTAAAACCCTTCCAATACGCTCATAATGTGATTCGCCCGCCGCGATAGGGATAACTCTCTATCGCTGATTTAGAGTTTTTTACGCGTAAAAAGTGGGTTTTTGGCTTGCGACACTCCGCAATTAATAATCAAGTTTCTATGACGAGCCGCGTAGATTTCTTTCCATAGGCAAAAGCCTAATGAATACGCGCATTTAAGGGGAACTAATGAACAAGGCCCAGTTCATCGCATACTTGGCTCCACAGTTCGGAGATAACAAGAAAGAGGCAGCTCGCGCTGTCGACGTAGTTTTTGATGCAATCGTCCGCAATATTTCAAAAGGCGATGACGTCATGATTAATGATTTCGGTAAGTTCAAGAAAGTTGATCGTCCCGCTCGTAAGGGTCGCAACCCTTTCACCGGTGAAACCATTCAGATTAAAGCAAGCAAGAAAGTTCGCTTCCTTCCTGCAAAGGCTCTTAAAGAGATTATTGCCGGCGCTCGCAAACTTGAGCCTGCTCCAAAGCCGCCAGTTAAGGTTCTTCCAAAGGTTGTTGCCAAGGTCGTTGCAAAACCTGTCGCGAAGAAAGCTCCTGCGAAGAAGGCAACTCCTGCAAAGAAAGCACCAGCAAAGAAGGCAGCTCCTGTGAAGAAAGCGCCAGCAAAGAAGGCAGCTCCTGTGAAGAAAGCGCCAGCAAAGAAGGCAGCTCCTGTGAAGAAAGCGCCAGCAAAGAAGGTTGCCGCGAAGCGTTAAATTCCTTTCCAAAGAGCGGGGATTTATTCTCCCCGCTCTTTTTAATTCAATCTACCTAATTCCACTAAACTTCAAGAGTGGGAAATCTGGAAAGTGAATTAAATCCGGTTTATCAACCGCCGCGTGGAAAACCATTGGGAACTAATCCAACGTGGAAAGTCAGTGCGGGAATTTTGATTCCACTTGTAAAACTAATTTCCAAACGGGATTGGCGCGGAACCCAAAACATTCCAAGGTCAGGTCCGATGATTGCAATCAGTAATCACATTTCTTATGTCGATCCCTTGATTTTGACCTACTTCTTATACGACAACGGAAGGGCTGTCAGATTTCTTGGGAAAGCTTCACTTTTCAAATTGCCCGTCATTGGATGGATATTGCGCCACGCCGAGCAAGTTCCAGTTGAACGCGAAATAACGGGAACAGCCGCCCTTGCCCTACCCCACGCAATTTCATTTCTTAAGGCCGGACACTGTCTGGGGGTATACCCAGAGGGAACCCTTACGAGAGATGAAAATCTTTGGCCTATGCGGGCTAAGACTGGACTCGCCAGACTCGCAGTCATGACCAAGGCGCCTGTTATTCCATGCGCTCAGTGGGGTGCGGAGGAGATTTTGGAGCCTTATTCTAAGTTGCCAAAGTTTTGGCCGCGCACGAAAGTGACGGTCCTTGCAGGTCAACCGCTGGATTTCTCACCTTGGTTTGGCAAAGAGGACGACCACGCGGCGATGGCCGAGGCAACCCAATACGCGATGGCTGCGATAACTTCACTGCTCGAGGAAATTAGGGGAGAATGCGCACCTGTAGAGATCTTTGATCCACATATGTCGGATTTACCGCGGACTGGAAATTACAAGATTCCGAAGAAAAGGAAGAGCAAATAATGACGCGCGTTACAGTTTTAGGAACGGGCGCATGGGGAACAACGCTTGGTCAAGTTCTCTGTGATGCTGGGCATCAAGTTTTGATTTGGGGTCGCAATAAAGAGGTTGTTGCCGAGATTAACTCTTCGCGTAGCAATCATAAATTTCTGCCGGGAATTTTTCTACCCCAAAATCTTGCCGCTACCGTAACAATTGAAGAAGCATTTCATTTTGGCGAAGTGATCATCCTTGCTATTCCGTCTCAAACTCTTCGGATAAATTTGAGGAACTGGCGTCCACAATTTCCGAAGGATCGTCCAATAATCTCGACCCTTAAAGGAATCGAAGCAGAAACAATGTCTCGGATGACTGAAGTGATCATTCAAGAATTGGGTATAGATCTATCCCTCATCGGATTGATCACTGGGCCTAACCTGGCAGGTGAATTATCTTTGCGCGAACCTGCCGGAGCAGTGGCTGCCGCTTCTAGCTCTGAGATGCAGGCGATAATGATCGATCTCTTCACGACACCGTATTTTCGGATTTATCCCTCTGATGACTTGGTGGGCTGCGAACTGGCAGGCGCAGCTAAGAGTGTTGTTGCACTTGCAGTCGGTATGACAATCGGAATGAACCTCGGCGAAAATACTCAAGCGATGGTTATTACTCGAGGTCTATCAGAAGTTGCGCGGTTTGGTCAGAGTTATGGTGCAAATCCGTTGACCTTTTTGGGATTGGCGGGGATGGGCGACATCGTTGCCAGTTGTGGTTCGGCGCTCTCTCGTAACAGGCAGTTTGGTGAAGCATTCGGGCGAACTGGCACCATTGAAGGTGCAAAACTTGATGTCGCTAAAACAGTGGAGGGGGTTGCGTCAGCGCCTGCCATTCGCGAACTTGCACATCGGGTTGGCGTCGAAGTGCCTATCATCGAAGTAATGGCTGATGCAGTCACTGGATCAATTACTCCCGCGCAGGCGATGGAACGTCTAATGTTGGTAAGTACATTGGCCGAATTGTGATCGCCAAAAAGCGGGTCGCAATTCTCTTTGGTGGACAATCATCAGAACACGAAATTTCCTGCATTTCTGCTGGTGGTGTTTTATCGGCAATCGACCGAGAGCGCTTTGATGTGATTTTGGTAGGAATTACTCGCACGGGCAAGTGGGTATTGGTTGATGAATCAACTTCACTCGCGATTACAAATGGAAAAATGCCAGAAGTAGAGAATTCGCTCCCCGCGATCAATGCAGATATTCATGGCTTTACAGTCAAGGGCGCTCCGCTCAATATTGATGTCCTCTTTCCCTTGCTTCATGGCCCTTATGGTGAGGATGGAACGGTTCAAGGGCTCTGTGAAATGGCTGGAATTCGTTATGTCGGCTCGGGCGTTTTGGCTAGCGCGGTTGCCATGGATAAATCATTTGCAAAACTGATCTTTGAATCCCATGGTCTAAAGGTTGCGCCGGGAGTTGTGCTCAAGAAGGGGGAGTGGAGCGCCTCGCAAATCGAAAACCTTACCTACCCGCTCTTTGTTAAACCTGCTCGCAGTGGGTCAAGTCGCGGTACTACTAAGGTCAAGAGCTTTGCAGAGTTGCTGCCCGCTATCGAATACGGGTTCACCTTCGATACCAAGGTTATGATTGAAAAAGCAATTGTGGGCCGTGAAATCGAATGTGGCGTTCTCGAAAGCTCAGGAACCGCGGAGGCGTCACCCATCGGTGAAATCAAGATTCTGGGTAAACACGAATTTTATGATTTTGAAGCAAAGTATCTAGATGATGCGACCCAAGTCGAATTCCCTAGCGATCTGCCTGATGGAATTGAACGTGCCATTCAAGATGCCGCAGTAGTTGCTTTTAATTCACTTGGTTGCGAGGGTTTAGCTCGCGTTGATTTCTTTTACACGAACACGGGCGAAATTGTTATCAACGAACTTAATACCATGCCTGGATTTACTCCGACTTCAATGTTTCCAAAACTTTGGGGCCATGCAGGTGTAAGTTATTCCGAAATTATTACCAAACTTATTGATGCGGCGCTAACCAGATCAAACCACGTCAGCCGTTAAGGTCAGATATTTCCATCTCGAGGGGTCCGTACTGTCCCGGCGGCAATACCTTTCCGTCAGAGGTTCTCTTGGACTGCGGTTCAGTGTGCATCGATCGTTGTAGTTGTCGTTATCGGAGGCGCTCTTATCTGATGGTTTGCTGGGGCCAAGAATCACTTCAAGGGACCAGTTCGAACTATCGATAGCTGAGAACTGCCGCAAATAGAATTTACCCGTCGGTCCTTGTGATTGGCGGGTGTTTTTTATTATAGTTAAGAAAATTTGGGGGGGAGCGTGCATTTTGGCAGGAAGAGTATCGGGGCTGGTTGCCCTGGTTACGGGCGCTGGTTCTGGAATTGGCGCGGCGAGTGCGATCAGATTGGCCGAAGAGGGCGCAACGGTTATTTGTGCCGATATAAACGAGACTAACGCAATAACGACGGCCGAAACAATCATTGCAACCGATGGTCTGGCGCTATCCGCAACTATTGATATTTCAGATTCGGATGCCTGTTCGACACTCGTAAATATAGTTGATGCCAACTTTGGCAGTATCGATATTTTGGTAAATAATGCGGGTGTCAATTTACCTGGCGTTTTTCACGAGGTGAGCAATGAAACAATTGATCGCACGCTAAGCGTGAATGTAAAAGGTGCGATGTATTTGACTCGTGCAGTTCTTCCTCACATGCTCAAAAAAGGTAAGGGTTCGATAGTAAATATGTCGAGTGTCAACGGCTTAGTCTCAGAGCCATACTTAAGTATTTATTCTGCATCCAAGGGTGCGATCGTGATGTTCACTCGTGGCATCGCAATTGATTATGCAAAACAGGGGATTCGTTGCAATGCAATCTGCCCGGGATGGGTCGATACGCCGATCAATCATGCGCACGCCAAGATGCTCGGTGGCTTGGACCATGTTTACGAAACCATTGATACTTTCCAACCGATTGGTCGTCCTGGAACCCCGCGAGAAATTGCAAACCTTGTTCTCTTCCTGGCATCTGATGAATCATCATTCATGACGGGATCCATAGTTTCAGCTGATGGCGGAATGACTGCGCAATGACGTTCGGATTAAAGGCTCGCGAGAATTGCTTTACCCCATCGTTGAATTATGGGCTTCCACGTCCGAATTAATTCGACTTCGGCGGCAGCGACTTCGGGTTGAATTGTGCTCTTGCCAGAATCAATAAAAGCGTTATCTGCATCGGCTTCCCATTTTTTAATGATGGAAAGATCGATTTCTGGATGGAATTGCACACCGTAACTCTTACTACCGATTCGATAAATTTGATTTTTGCAGAGTTCACTTGACGCTAAGAGCGTTGCGCCGGTGGGAAGTTTTGAAACAAGATCTTCATGCCACTGTGCCACTGGTAATACACCTTTAAAATTGAAGATTGCGTCTGGTTTTTGCGTTGAAGTGACGGAATAAATTCCAACTTCACCAGTTTTGGCTCGTTCAACTTGGCCTCCTCCGGCGACTGCTAACAGCTGAGTACCCAAGCAAATAGCAAAGATTGGGATATCGCGATCAATGGCATTTTTAAGGAGTACGCGCTCTGCAGGAAGCCAAGGAAAATTGATGTCATCTGTAGCGTTCATATGTCCGCCTAGAGGAATAAGCGCAGAAATACCGACAGGCACACTCGTTGGAACAGATTCACTTGCGTAAGCGCGAAGAACTTGTATTTCAAAGCCTAGTTCGATTAACCACTCGCCAACTAAATGCGGAGCATCGGTCTCGTCATTTTGAATGGCGAGAATAATTGGTTTAGCAAGCGCCATTAATTAGTAGCTGGTCACCGGACAGGTCAAGGTACGAGTAATACCAGGAACTGCTTGGACTTTGGCGAGGACTCCGCGGCCGAGTTCTTCCATGCTAGGAGATTCCGCGCGCATGATGACGTCATAAGGTCCAGTAACGCCTTCTGCCAAAGTGACTCCTGCAATCTGTGAGATTGCTTTGGCAACGCTAGAAGCCTTGCCGACATCGGTTTGAATCAAGATATAAACCTGAACTGACATGTGGACTCCTTTTTTACGCAATGCCGTTTAATGCAGTGTGGGCTCTAGGCTACTCCCAGAAGTACACCAACGGGAATGGAATTAATGTGGCCAGCGAATCGGAACTCATCGCAGCGGTACGAGCGATCTTCGAAACGTCACTTCCCGCAGATGAGCGAATCATTGTTGGAATTGGGGATGATGCGGCGGTCATATCGCAGCCGAAAGGTAAAGTGGCGCTCGCCACAGATATTGCCGTCGAAGGAGTGCATTTCAATCGTTCCTGGTCCAGTCTCTTTGAAATTGGCGCGAAAATTACCGCTGCAAACCTCGCTGATATCTATGCAATGGGCGGGGTTCCAGAGTTTCTCCTGGTGGCAGCTGCGCTACCTGCTGGTTTTACAGTTCCAGAGATTGAAGAACTTGCACGTGGAATCGTAGATGAAGCATCCAAGGTTGGTGCTCGTGTTGTGGGAGGTGATCTGGCTGCGTCGCATTCATTGGTTGTAACTATCGCGGTTTATGGCTCGGTCAAAGAGCCAATTCTTCGTAGCGGCGCACAAGTGGGCGATTTGGTAATTATCTCTGATCTGCCAGGCGCCTCAGCAGCAGGCTTTGCGTTATTGAAGCAAGATATTAGCGATGAGCGAACTCAGGCACATCTGCGTCCGATAGTTAATTACATTGCAGCGCGAGATTTTGCACTTGCCGGAGTTTCCTCGATGTCTGATATAAGTGATGGTTTGGTCTCTGAACTCCTCCATATTTCGCAGGCGTCGGGAGTTGGAATCGAAATCCGTACCGATGAAGTGATTGATTTTCATGGCGGTGAAGATCATGTCTTTGTTGCGACCATTTCTCCGCGTCTACCATTTCCAAGACAGGCGATCGAAATTGGGAAAGTAGTTTTAGGAAAAGGAGTACGCGTTAATGGGGAGCCGGCCGTGCATCTAGGTTTTAAACACTTTCTAGAATAGCCCTCGCAAAGGCAGGTCGATCCGTCATCATCACGTCGACGCCCTTGCTCTTGCAGAGCAGGATTTCGCTCTCGGTATTTGCAGTCCAGACAAATACTTTTTTTGATTCAAATTTGATTTTATGTAACTTGCTTATGATCGCGACAGATGGTCCGATAGCTCGACCAACATTAAATATGTAGAACCAACGGTGGCTCGCTAGATAGACGGTGTTCCACGGTGATTGGCGAAGTCGCACCATGGCGAGCCACGAAAAAGACATGATCGCAACATCGATTCCAGACTCAACGATTTGTGACCGGTAATTTTCAAGGATCCGCAGGAGCTCACGCTCTACTGCTCCTCGGGTTGGAACGGGGTGCTTGGTTTCAAGAGCCAAACCTTTGCGATGCATCAATGCTAGATCGATGAGTTCTGCGAGGCGCACGATCGGGTAGGTTTCACGTATTTCGGCATAAGTGGAATCTGCAATATTGAAATTGCGGTTGGCAATCCGTTTCATGTTTGCGTCATGCCAGCAGACGAGGACGCCATCTTTAGTTAATCGAAGGTCGCATTCAAAGCCATCGGCGCCTTGATCAATGGCGGCTTGGTAGGCAACAAGGGACATTTCAGGGAAATCAAAGGAGGCCCCACGATGGGCATAAATCAAAGGCGCCATCTGGCAACTCTAAACGTGTAGCTACTCTAAGGAAGAGAGTTAGCGGGCGACCTTTCCAGCTTTAAGGCAGGATGAACAGACATTCTGACGCTTGGTAGCACCAGCGACGATCGTGCGAATGCGTTGGATATTTGGGTTCCAGCGGCGACGGGTCTTACGCATTGAGTGTGAGACGTTATTGCCAAAACTCGGGCCCTTGCCACAGATGTCGCAGTTTGATGCCACGATGGCTCCTTTAAATTCAGGTACGGTGAAATTCCAATATAAAATTCCAGTACAAATTCAGTAGTTCTAAGTGGGGAAGATTACCGCCCCACGCGGTCAAAAGGCTAATCCGAACCCCGACTGTTGGCAGAATGGCGCCATGTCCACGCTAGAAACCTTGCTCAAGAAAGAGTTGGGGGATAGAACCGCCGCTGCGCTAGTTAAGGCCTTTGGCATAGAAACGGTGGGGGATTTACTTCATCACTATCCCCGCCGATATGTGGCGCGTGGTGAACTTAGCGATATCGATGAACTTACCGAAGGTGAGGAGGCAACGGTTTTAGCCGAAATTGCTGCAGTCAACGTGCGGCGAGTAACTGGCAGAACGATCCTCGAAGTTGTTGTTACCGATGGTTCGGCAAAATTGTGGCTGACCTTTTTTAATCAACAGTGGCGCGAAAAAGAGTTACGAGTCGGCCGAACGGGAGCCTTCGCCGGAAAGGTGGGGGTATTTAAAGGCAAAAAACAATTATCACACCCTGATTACCAGCTCATTCCCGATGGCGATGATGTTGACGCGGTCGTTTCGGGATTTGCCGGAAAATTCTTAGCGGTCTATCCATCAGCCTCTAAGTTTCCTTCGTGGAAGATTTCTCAATGCGTTGAAATTGTTTTAGATGGTTTAGAAGAGTTGCCTGATTACCTTCCTGCGCCGCTGATCGAAGAACTTAAATATCCGACCCTCACGGAGGCGCTGCGAGAAATTCATCAACCAACTTCACTTGAGGCTACCGCTCGCGCTCGCCAACGCTTGACCTTCGACGAAGCGCTATTACTTCAACTTTTGCTTGCCCAGCGCCGGGCGCAATATAAAACGCTGCCAGCAACTCCGCGAGTAATCAAGAGCGATGGATTGGTATCAAGATTTGAGGCGATGTTGCCATTCACTCTTACAGAAGGACAACGATCTGTATCTGCCGAGATCGAAGCAGATATGAATGCAACTCATCCGATGCATCGGTTACTACAAGGTGAAGTTGGTTCCGGTAAAACTGTTGTGGCACTTCGCGCCGCTCTTGCCGTCGTGGATTCGGGCGGACAAACTGCGCTCTTGGCGCCGACCGAAGTCCTCGCGCAGCAGCATTTCAAAACTATTACAAAAATATTGGGACCACTTGCCGAAGCTGGAACTCTTGGTGGTGATACAGATGGAACGCAAGTTGTTTTGCTCACTGGTTCGATGTCTACCGCACAAAAGCGTGATGCATATTCCAAAATTGCATCGGGTGATGCCGGAATTGTTATTGGCACTCATGCACTTCTCACTGAAGGTGTTGATTTTTTTGATTTAGGACTTGTAATCGTTGATGAACAGCACCGATTTGGAGTCGAACAACGCGATGCACTTCGCACAAAGGCCAAGGTACCCCCACACGTTTTAGTTATGACTGCCACCCCAATTCCTCGCACAGTTGCGATGACAATATTTGGCGACCTCGAGATATCGACACTTCGTCAATTGCCACTTGGGCGAACGCCGATCACCACGCATGTCATTCCTGTGCTGGAAAAACCTCATTATCTCGATCGTGCCTGGGAGCGAATTAGGGAAGAGGTTGCAAAGGGGCATCAGGCTTACATTGTCGCTCCCCGAATTAGCGCAAGTGAATCCGAATTTGAGGGGATGACCGATCTTGACCGCGCAATTGCGGCCATCATGGATGGCGATAAAGAGGAGAAGACACCTCTTACTTCGGTGGAGGAATTGGCTCCAAGGTTGGCACTTGGGGCGCTTAAGGGGCTACGTGTTGCGCCGTTACATGGCAGGCAAAGCGCTGAACTCAAAGATTCAACGATGACCGCTTTTACGACAGGAAAGATTGATGTCTTGGTCGCTACAACAGTTATTGAAGTCGGTGTCGATGTTCCCAATGCATCAATGATGGTGATCATGGATGGTGATCGTTTTGGAGTTTCCCAACTCCATCAACTCCGTGGCCGTGTTGGCCGCGGAAGTGTTCCTGGCTTGTGCCTCTTGGTGACTTCGGCTCCAGAAGATTCGGGGGCGATGGTCCGCCTAAGCGCCGTTGCAAGCACGGTGGATGGTTTTGAACTATCGCGCATTGATCTTGATCAGCGAAGTGAAGGAGATGTACTCGGCAAAGCGCAATCAGGAGTTCGATCTCATTTGCGCCTTCTTAAAGTGTTGCGGGATGAACCTTTGATAGGGAAGGCGCGCTTGATCGGAACTAAACTTGTCGATGAAGATCCAACGCTTGCAAAGTTACCGTTACTTGCAGCTGAGGTTGCCAAACTTCGAACAGAACAGTCAAGTACTTTTGTAGATAAAGGATAAATAAGGGATAGAAAATGCGAATCATTGCAGGAAGTGCAAAGGGCAAGACTCTTATATCTCCACCTGATTCTCGGACGAGACCAACTTCCGATCGCGCCCGGGAAGGACTTTTTTCGTCGTTGGAATCGGAATTTTCATCTCTCGAGGGACTGCATTTTCTTGATCTCTTTGCTGGAAGTGGGGCAGTAGGAGTTGAAGCGCTCTCGCGAGGAGCAGGCGTGGTGCATTCCGTTGAATCTGAAAGTAGCGTCGAAAGTGTTGCAATCAAGAATTTCCAATGCGTTAAAACTGCTACAGGTACCTTCCGAGTGTTTCATACATCCGCCGAACGCTTTCTTGCTTCGGATAACGCAACAGAAAAAGGTCGGTATGACATTATCTTTATGGACCCTCCCTATGAGTTATCAAATCAATCAATCGAAGAATTACTTGAGGTAATCAAGACCCGTGATTTGCTTGCACTTAGGGGCGTACTTGCCATTGAGCGCAAGAGCAAGAGTTCACCATTTACTTGGCCTGTAGGAATGGAAGAGATCAAAGTGCGCTCATATGGGCAGGGAAGTATCTTCTATGGGGGCTACTCTGCTAGCGTCTTGCCGTGAAGCGAGTTGTCTGTCCAGGATCCTTTGACCCAATCACCAATGGTCATCTGGACATCATTGAACGGTCGAGCAAGATGTTTGATGAAGTGGTAATTGCAGTTTTAGTCAATAAGACTAAGAGAACGCTTTTTACCGTTCCTGAGCGAATCGAAATGATTACCGAAGTCACCGCTAAATTTCCAAATGTGAAGGTTGATTCCTGGTCTGGCTTGCTCGTGGATTACTGCGAAACCAACAATATTGGTGTGATTGTCAAGGGCCTTCGCGCTGTCACAGATTTCGATTATGAATTACAGATGTCGCAGATAAATTTACAACTTAAAGGTATTGAAACTCTTTTCATGTCGACTGCTCCCGCTCACTCTTTCCTATCCTCTTCACTCGTGAAAGAAATCGCTAGTTACAATGGCGATGTATCGAATTACATACCAGCATCGCTTCTTGAAAAATTAAAGAACAGGTTAGCGCTTGTCAATTCTCAGGGCGACCAGTGAAAGGAATTATCTGATGGAATCGATTGAAAGAATTCATGGTGCCATTTCGATGGTCGAGGAGGCTCGCGGAGTTCCTCTTTCAGCAAGTTGTGTTGTGCATCGAGGTGAACTGCTAGATCTTCTTGATAGCGCTCGTAACGCACTCCCGCACGACTTCGCAGTTGCCCAACAAATCATTGATACTCGTGAACAAATTCTTGAGGAGGCGCGGGAAAGTGCCGATGCGCTCATTGGCCACGCTCGCGAAGAGGTAGCTCGCAAGATTGAAGAGACCGAAATTGTTCACGAAGCGCGCCAAGAGGCTAAGCGAATCTTGATTGAAGCAGAAGCGGATGCCCGAGTTCAAAGAGATGATGTCGAGGTTTATATTGACTCAAGACTTGCCACCCTTGAAGTCATCCTCAATAAGACGCTAGATGTGGTTCAGCGCGGTCGGGAAAAATTGCAAGGCTTTGAAGACAAACATCTTCTCTCCGATCTTTCAGAATAAATAATTATGGCCACTTCGAATTCATTTCTATTTAATTGTCACGATCTACCTCGTCGCGCAGGTGAGATGCGAGAGTATCAACTCACGATAGATGACCATGAGCCAATTGGCGTTCCACTTCTAGCTATCCCAAGTGATTCTCCGATCTTTCTTGATCTTCGGATTGAATCGGTCGAGCAAGGAGTACTTGCTACCGGGACTGCCTCAGGGGAAGCAATCGGTGAATGCACTCGGTGCCTGGATCCTGTGACATTTGATGTAGAGGAGAGTTTTCAAGAACTCTTCCACTACCAAGTCGATTATCGTCACAAGACAAAATCACCGGTGATCGAGGTAGGAGATGAAGATGAATTACTCGAGATGGAGGGCGATTTAATCAATCTTGAAGGCCCAATCCGTGATGCCTTGATCTTGAACTTGCCAGTTAACCCCCTCTGTGATGACACTTGCCAAGGACTCTGCCCCACATGCGGTGTGAAGTGGGCTGAGTTACCGGGTGATCACGCGCATGCCGCCTCGGATATTCGGTGGGCAGGACTATCTGACTGGAAAGGGCCAAACGCCTGATTTCCGTCGTTTTTACTATTTTCGGCCTTTGGGGGATACTTTTCCTCTTGAAGAAGCTTCCGCCCAACGGTCGCAAGTAACTAGTTGCTAGTAATTCAATACTGGTGATTTAATATAGGAACAAATTAGGAGTAAACCATGCCAGTCCCAAAGCGAAAGATGTCGCGCTCGCGCACCCGCTCTCGTCGTAGCGCATGGAAGACAACTCCTGCTGCAACATCAACCTGCGCCCAGTGCCAGCAACCAAAGCTTCAACACACAGCATGTCCTACCTGCGGTACTTATAACCGCCGTCAGGTTATCGAGGTCTGAACTGCCTGATCAGGTAAGAGGCAATGGCCTCACCGATTACCTTCTTAATCAACTGGGTATTTCGGTTTCAGCTGATCTCCTCGAACTTGCTTTAACTCACCGTTCCTTTGCCTATGAATCCGGTGGGATCCCAACAAATGAACGCATTGAGTTTTTGGGAGATAGCGTTCTCGGTTTAATAATCACCGAAGAGTTGTATAAAAGATTTCCGGGTCTTGATGAAAGCCGGTTGTCACCACTTCGCTCTGGCATCGTAAATACCAAAGCACTTGCAACAATCGCGCGCCAACTTGAACTCGGGCGTTACCTGCGCATCGGTAAGGGCGAGGAATCAACTGGTGGGCGGGACAAGAGCTCCATTCTCGCTGATTCACTTGAAGCTCTAGTTGGTGCGATCTATTTAGAACACGGACTTGGTATTGCGACGGTTAAGGTTTTGGAATGGTTTAGTCCACTGATTGAATCTGCAAATGCGCAAGGCGCTGGAATTGATGCCAAAACGGCGCTCCAAGAACTTGCCGCCGCCCGCGGATTTTCAGTTCCAGAGTATGAAATTTCTGAGTCTGGACCCGATCACGATAAAAGTTTTGTGGCAGTGGCGATGCTAGGCAGAGAGCGTTTCGCTGCTGGTTCCGGAAAGAGCAAACGAGAAGCAGAACAAGTCTCAGCAAAATTGGCTCTCGAAGTTTTAAATGCCCGAACTACCTGAAGTAGAAACAGTTCGACTCGGCCTTGAGCGCTGGTGTTTAGAGCAAAAAATTGTTGGCGTAGAGGTACTTCACGATCGGGCAACAAATCCTCGGTCGCTCGGTGCTCTTGATTGCGTAAAAGGTGCCACAATCAAAAACATTGCCCGGCGTGGAAAATTTCTCTGGTTTGAATTAGATCGACCGTTTGCTCTCGTGGCCCATCTAGGTATGAGTGGACAATTCCGAGTGCATCCAGTTAAAACTGCAGATGAAAAACATCTTCGAACGCGGTTTACGATTTCGCGCAATTTATTTGCTGCCCATGCAGTTGCTGCCAAAAGACAGGAATTACGCTTTATAGATCAACGGACTTTTGGTTGGCTCGCGATTTCTGAATTAACAGGTGAGGTACCCGAACTAGTTTCAGGCATTGCCCGAGATATCTTCGATCCAAACTTTGAGCGAGTAGAAGTTATTGCAAAGTTTCGAAAGCGCAAGACCGAGATCAAGCGGGCGCTTTTAGATCAGAATTTGATGAGCGGTGTTGGAAATATCTACGCTGATGAGTCACTCTGGCGAGCAAAGATTCATCCAGAGAGTATGGCGAGCGCGCTCTCAGCTGGAAAAATTAATTCACTCCTAGATTGTGCGGCCTTGGTAATGTCTCAAGCATTGGTTGAGGGTGGCACCTCTTTTGATTCGCTCTATACAAATGTCACTGGCCAGAGCGGTTACTTCGAGCACTCGTTATCCGCTTACGGCCGCGAAGGGGAACCTTGTCCTAGATGCGCTCACCAGATTTGTCGAATTCGATTTGCAAACCGGTCATCACATTTTTGTCCAAACTGCCAGCGCAAGTAGGCTTAAATTCGCTGATGGCCGCCCCAGATAGAGATAGGTTTTCCCCGTGTATTTGAAGAGCATTAATCTCAAAGGATTTAAATCCTTTGCCTCATCGACCAATCTGCTCTTTGAACCTGGCATCACCTGCGTCGTAGGCCCTAATGGCTCTGGTAAATCCAATGTGGTGGATGCCCTCTCGTGGGTTATGGGTGAGCAAGGCGCCAAATCCCTGCGTGGCGGCAAAATGGAAGATGTCATCTTTGCCGGTACAAGCGGCCGGGCTCCACTTGGCCGCGCTGAGGTGTCGGTAACGATCGATAATTCTGACAATGTCCTCCCGATCGACTTCGCCGAGGTGACCATTACGCGCATCTTGTTCCGAAATGGAACAAGCGAGTATCAACTTAATGGTGAAGCCACGCGCTTACTCGATATTCAAGAACTTCTAAGCGATAGCGGAATCGGCCGCGAGATGCATGTGATTGTTGGACAGGGTCAACTTGATGCAATCTTGCTTGCCAATCCAGAAGAGCGTCGAGCCTTTATCGAAGAAGCTGCTGGCGTCCTTAAGCATCGCAAGCGCAAAGAGAAAGCGCTTCGCAAACTAGATTCGATGCAGGCCAATTTGGCTCGAATTCAAGATTTAACTGTTGAGCTTCGCCGGCAACTCAAACCTCTGGGCAAACAGGCAGAAGTTGCGCGACGGGCGTCGACAATTCAATCCGATGTTCGAGATGCAAAACTCCGACTATTAGCCGATGACCTCCTCATGCTACGTCAGAACTTTGATGCTGAGGTAGCCGATGAAACCTCCCTTCGAGCGCGTCGGGATCAAGTAGAAGCTGCTCTCGCTGAATCAAGAGCCCGAGAAGAAGAACTTGATGCCAATGCGATCATCGAAAATCCACAGTTAGTTCAAGCCCAAGAGAACTTTTATCGACTTACGGCTCAACGTGAGAAATTTCGCGGCATCCAGTCTCTTGCCGCCGAGCGAACTCGTTTCTTATCCGAGGAACGCGATGTTGCGCGAGCAAATGGCCGCGATCCTGAAAGCATGGACGCCGAAGCACTATTGCTTCGCACCGATGAACGATCACTCCGCGGGCTGGGAACTAACGCACAAATATCACTCAATGAAATTACGGAATCGTTGCGAGCAACTGAAGCCGAGCTTGCTCACGAAGAAAATCAAGTATCAGCGGCCCTCCGCGCCATCGCAGACGCGCGCGAAGGAACGGCTCGCCAAGAGGGTCACATCAATGGTCTGCGCGCTCGCATTGATGCCACGAACGCAGAAATTACTCGACTGACAACTGCGCGCGCCGAAGCAGAATCGCGTTTGCATAACTCCCGCACTGAATTTGCAATGCTGGAATCAGAAATTGCCGGAGTTGATCGCTTCGAGCCGCTACTTGACGCAGATTTTGAAAAGGCAGTTGCCGAATTGCGCGCCGCTAACGCGTTTCATGCGACACTTCTTGAAAATGAACAGAGTGCGAGTCGTGATCGTGCTGGGTTAACTGCCAGGCTTGCAGCGTTGGAAGAATCCCTTCTGCACCGGGATGGCGCCGAAGCAATCCTTTCTGGACGAGGAGGCGCCACTTCTCGTGGTCGATTATCTACGCTGATTTCTGTCACATCTGGTTGGGAAGCGGCAGTTGCTGCGGCGCTTGGACCACTTGCAGATTCAATTGTTGTGTCAGATCTCGATACCGCGGTTCATGCCGTGGCGATGCTCAAGTCTGAGTCGGCAGGTCAATCAGAGTTATTAGTAGTTGATGGCGATTTCACTCACCACAACTCAATCCCTGAAGGACTTTTATCACTGGCCTCTCTAGTGAGGTCCGATGATCTTCAACAATTAATCAAAGCGCTATTTGATAATGTCGTGGCAGTCAACGACATGGTAGATGCGCAAGAAGTTGTTTCGCACAATCCTCATCTGGTTGCGGTAACTCGCACAGGCGATTTAGTAAGCCGAAATCGAGTGCGTGGTGGTTCAGCGGGTTCAAGTAGTGCGATTGAAATATCTTCCTTGATCGAGCGCACGCGAAATCAACTCGATGAAATTGTCTCGACTTGTGATTCACTGAAGTTTGAAGTTTCTAAATCCCTTGCCGCACTTGTTAGTGCTACGAAAATTCATGAGATTGCGCTCGCCGGGCTAAATGAATCAGATGCAAAGATGTCTGGCCTTGCAGAACAGATGGCCGTTGCCGGTCAGAATGTAAAAAGTGCGCAAGCCGAACTAGAGCGCCTTAACACTTCGCGCGCAGCTGCCACAGAGCAGCGAGCGTCGGATGAAGGCGACCTCGAAATAGCGCTTACTCAATTCCAATCCCATCAAACACCCGGCGATCCAGATTTGGCAACACTTGAAGGTATCCGAGTAAGAGTCGCTGTTGCGCGCGCTGTCGAGGTCGAAGCTCGCCTTGAACTTCGCACTATGGAAGAGCGGATCACTGCGGTAGCCGATCGTGCCCGCGTGCTGGAAGATGCGGCGCAAGGCGAACGAGATAATGCAATTAAAGCAATTGGCCGTATGGAGCAACGAACAATCGCGGCAAAGATTGCCCAAGAGGTAGCTGATTTAGCCTATGAGGCACTCATCCAAATTGAAGTGACGATTTCTAAAGCGCTGACGGAGCGACAGCGTTTAGAGGCCTCTCGTACAAGTCGTGAGGGTGAAACACTTACCGTTCGCGGCAGGATTCGCGAACTAATTACAGAATTAGAGCACCTCACATCAAGTGTGCATCGTGATGAAATTGCCCGAGCCGAACAGCGCCTTCGCATCGAACAACTCGAACAGCGTGCTATTGAAGAACTTGGTATTGATGTACAGACACTTATTTCTGAATACGGTCCAAGCAATGACGTTCCAACCTTTGTTGAAGATGAAACCGGTAATTTTGTTCCTGGGGATTTAATTCCTTATCGCCGAGATCAACAAGAGAAGCGATTGGCCCAGGCCGAGCGAGGTTTGGCAATGCTTGGAAAGATCAACCCATTGGCCTTGGAAGAATATTCCGCGCATGAAGAGCGCTTAAAATATTTGGCAGAACAACTCGAAGATTTAAAGAAGACCAAGAAAGATTTGCTCGACATCATCAAAGAGGTAGACGAAAAAGTTGTTCAAATCTTTAGTGATGCGTTCTTCGATACGGCGCGAGAATTCGAAAAGATTTTTGCTCGTCTTTTCCCAGGCGGAGAAGGAAAATTGATTCTTACAGATCCGAGTAACATGATGGTAAGTGGAGTTGATGTCGAAGCTCGCCCACCTGGAAAACGAATCAAACGCCTATCCTTACTTTCCGGTGGTGAGCGATCGCTCGTCGCAGTAGCGATGTTGGTTGCAATTTTCAAAGCCCGCCCAAGTCCCTTTTATGTTATGGATGAAGTGGAAGCGGCGCTCGATGATACAAACCTCAGTCGACTGCTCGGCGTCTTTGAAGAACTTCGTGAAACATCTCAACTCATTATCATCACTCACCAAAAACGCACCATGGAAATTGCGGATGCTTTGTACGGAGTGACCATGCGTGGTGACGGAGTTTCCGAAGTGATTTCGCAACGGTTGCGCGAATCTGAATCTGTTTAACGAAAAGCGCAGTTTTAGAAACCATGGCCTTATTTAGTTCGATCTTTTCAAAACTGCGCGTCGGAGGCGTTGCGAAATCTGATTGGGATGAACTTCGCACCTCGCTAATAGACGCAGACCTCGGCGTGGTGTTAACAGATGAATTGATTGAGTTAGCAAAAAAGGCAAAACCACGGGAAGTTGAAACTGCGATTACGGGTGCCTTGAATAGTGCACTTAGCATCGCCGCTCGTACGCTAACGAAAGTAGAAACTGGACCTACAACAATTCTGGTAGTCGGGGTCAACGGGACTGGTAAAACAACATCGGTAGCAAAACTTATGTTTGCCCTTAAAGAAGAGGGATTGAGTGTTGTTGTCGCCGCAGCCGACACCTTCAGGGCCGCAGCCATCGAGCAACTTCAGACATGGGGGCAGCGAATTGATGTCCCAGTTGTCGCAGGAAAATTCCAAGGCGATCCAGCATCGGTTGTGTTTGATGCCAAAGCCAAAGCCCGCGCCATTGGCGCCGACTATCTCATTGTGGATACGGCAGGTCGACTTCATACCAACTCCAATTTGATGGATGAGCTCACCAAGATCCGCCGAGTTCTTGAAAAAGGTGGCACTGTCGATGAAGTGCTCCTCGTAATCGATGCAACAACGGGACAAAATGGGATTATTCAGGCACAAACTTTTGCTAAGAGCGTTGGGGTTACAGGTTTGATACTCACCAAGATGGATGGTTCGGCTAAGGGTGGAGTTGCTTTAGCGATTGAGCGTGCGACAGGTCTGCCCATAAAATTCATTGGAAGTGGGGAAGCAGCAACGGATTTTCAGGCTTTTAATTCCGACTCGTATATTTCTGGCTTAATTGGTTTCGAATAAGGGTAATAGCATGTTAAATTTGCGCCGTTCGTAAGAAGAAAAAGTTGGTGCCTGTTATGGCTAACTTTCTTCGAACCTTCTCAATGACGAGATCTCCTCACTTTAAAAAACAAATGGAGAATCTATGCATTTCATAATGGGCGCAATGGTGTCCGCCGCTGCAACAACCACTGATGCAACAAATCATGCTGATACGGCCTGGCTATTAGCATCATCCGCACTTGTTCTTTTGATGACTCCCGGTCTTGCATTCTTCTACGGCGGCATGGTCCGCGGTAAGAATGTGCTTGGGATGTTGGCACAGAACTACGTCACTATGGGTACGGTTTCTATTCTTTGGATTACAGGTGTTTACTCACTTGCTTTCCAAGGAACCAATGGGTTCATCGGCAACTTGCATCAGTTTGGTTTAAACCATATCTGGGAGCAACCATCTGGATTGTCCCTCACAATTCCACCGATGGTCTTCGTCGCTTTCCAGTTGATGTTCGCGATTATTACACCAGCACTTATTACGGGTGGAACCGCAGACCGACTTAAGTTTGGTAGTTGGGTCGCATTTTCTTCAATCTGGTTGGTCATCGTCTATGCACCTGTTGCGCACTGGGTATTCTCACCAGAAGGTTGGCTTGCCAAGAAAGGTGCGGAAGACTTTGCAGGCGGAACTGTTGTCCACGCTAACGCTGGCGCCGCAGCACTCGCTGTGATTTTGGTAGTCGGAAAGCGCAAGGGCTGGCCCAAAGAGCGGATGCGTCCACACAATGTGCCATATGTTCTTCTAGGCGCTGGACTGCTCTGGTTCGGTTGGTTTGGATTTAACGCCGGATCAGCACTATCTGCTAACACCTTGTCGGCCTATGCATTTGTGAACACCAACACTGCCACTGGCGCCGCGCTCATTGGGTGGATATTGACCGAGAAGCTTCGAGACGGTCATTCAACAACCCTTGGTGCAGCCTCTGGTGCTGTTGCTGGTTTGGTCGCAATTACACCTGCCTGTGGCTTCGTTAGCCCAATGGCTTCAATTGTGATCGGTCTGGCAGCTGGCGCAGTTTGTTGCCTTGCAACAGGTTTGAAGCACGTCTTCAAGTTTGATGATGCCCTTGATGTCGTCGGTGTTCACCTTGTCGGCGGTGTTTTAGGTGCACTCTTGATTGGTCTCTTCGGAACCGCAATGGTAAATGGCGCAAATGGTGTCTTCTACAAGGGTGGTTGGACTTTGATGGGTCATCAGGTACTTGCTGTTGCCGCCGTCGTTGGCTACTCATTTGTAGTGACCTACATCTTGGCCCAAATCATCGATAAGACGGTGGGGCTGCGAGTGTCTGAGGAAGATGAGGCTGCTGGTCTCGACCTTTCACAGCATGCAGAAACTGCATACGAATCCGCTACTTTTAGTGACGGTTCTCGTTTCCTCTCAAACTTCACTTCTAACAACTAATCCACTAAGGGGCAAAAATGAAACTCATTACAGCAATCATCAAGCCATTTAAGTTGGATGATGTTAAGAATGCTCTTAATGCATTTGGCATTACAGGTATGACCGTCTCCGAAGCAATGGGATTCGGTCGTACCCGTGGTCATACCGAGGTTTATCGCGGTGCCGAATACACGATTGACTTAATTCCTAAAATCCGTCTCGAAGTGGTCGTTGATTCAGCTGATGCTGACAAAGTCATCGACGTCATCGTGAAGGCTGCTTCAACTGGTGCTATCGGCGATGGAAAGGTGTGGTCAGTACCTGTCGATCATATCGTCCGCGTACGTACCGGAGAACGTGGAATCGACGCAGTTTAAGGTACTCACTTAAGTAGGCTACCTACATGGGTACTAGGGAGCGCCGCGAAAGATCTGATGCGAGTGATCATCAACTCGTTGAACTCTTTTACGGCGCTCTTGCTTTTTCTGGATTAAATGATCGACAGATAGCACTTGCCGCAGTTGGCGGATTCGGGCGCGGGGAGTTATCACCAGGTTCTGATCTTGATCTTCTCTTTATCCACGCAGGGATCAATGAGAAAAATTTAAGTAGCTTTATTAAGGCGATGCTCAACCCACTGTGGAGTGTAGGTCGCCAGATTGATTATTCGGTCAGAACTCGCGGGGAAACTAAGACCGTTTCCCGGGGTGATATTAAAGTCGCCATGGGACTTCTGGATATTCGTCACATAATTGGTAATCAAGATTTAACGGAGGGCGTGGCCCTTGACGCATATAAACAATGGCGCCGCCGCATTCGCGCGTATCTTCCAAAGATTCGGGAGTTGATTACTCAGCGCACCTCAACCTTTGGCGAGCTGGCATTCTTATTAGAACCTGACCTCAAAGAGGCCAGGGGTGGGCTTCGAGATATCACAACAATTCGAGCGTTAGATAAGAGTGAGTTTGTACAGATTACCCGTGACCGGCTTGCCGAGTCCGAGTCGTTTCTCACCAGCGTTCGAGATGTTTTGCATGAGGTGACGGGTCGCCCCAGAGATCAACTCTTATTGACAGAGCAAGATGCGGTAGCGGCGGCGATGGGTTTTGTCGATGCTGATGCGCTGATGCTCGAAGTTTCAAAGGCCGCCAGGGCAGTTGATTATGTAATGCAGGTGATCTGGCACCTCATAGATGAGCGGGTTCACCGGATTTCACTTCGCAGAAGTCGAAAAGTACCAATCGCAAAGGGGCTGCTGCGTTTTCGAAATGAAATTACTCTAATTCCTGATTATGACATTGCATCAGATTCTGGGATCGGTTTACGCGCTGCTGCAATTGCAGCGCAACGCGGTGTTCGATTGTCCCCTGAAACCGTGATGCGTATTGCAACCGATTTTAAAGAACTTCCACATCCTTGGTCGGATCAATCTCGCGGCGATCTCGTTGCATTTATAGGCGCGGGAGCGTCAATGCTTAATGTTTTTGAAGCGCTGGATCAAGAGCGGCTGATCGAGCGATGGATTCCCGAATGGGCACATGTTCGTTTCTTGCCGCAACGCAATGTTCTTCATCATCATACGGTTGATCGTCATATGTTAGATACGGCAATTCGTGCGGCGGCACTGACCCGTGAAGTGCATAGACCTGATCTCTTGCTTGTTGGAGCTCTCTTTCACGATATCGGAAAGGGTTACGCTGGCGAAGATCACTCTGACTTTGGCGCCGAACTTATTGCGCCGCTGGCGCTTCGAATGGGTTTTAGTAGCGCCGATGCCTTAACACTTGCAAAGATGGTGACACTCCATTTGTTACTTCCGTCAGTTGCAACACGTCGTGATATCGATGATCCTCAGACTATTGAGTATGTTCGCTCGCAGGTAGAAAGTGCTGAGCTCCTTGAACTCTTACACGCATTGAGTATTGCCGACGGAGAAGCTACTGGTCGCACCGCATGGAGTGAGTGGAAAGCGGGACTAGTAGAAAACTTGGTCGCCCGAACTCTTGCTGCGATGCAAGGAATTACACCACCGGCGCAACCAGAATTAACTGCGGAACAAATGGTAAAGGTGGCAAAGAAAGAACTGTCCCTTGTCGTGTCGGATCACGGAGATACCCTCGATATCGAAATTATTGCCCCAGATCGCCTGGGTTTACTTGCTGCAATTACTGCTGTATTTACGGTGACAAGGCTCGATGTTCGTTCTGCCAAGACTCGTACAGTTGATGGTGTTGCGGTGATGAATTGGGTTGTCACCATTGATATCAATATCCCATATCCATCGCAACAACGCATGGTAGATCTCATTGAACGAGCGCTCATTGGGACTGAAGATTTGCAACTACGCATTGAAGAACGAATTCGTTCATATCGGCGAAGGCCAGGAATATTGGTGCCACCACCGGTTGTGTCGGCAATTACCCAGATCGTTACAGATGCCTCTATTATTGAAGTTCGAATGCATGATCGTCCGGCGCTATTGCATACCGTTGCCAGCGCGATCTCGGAGTTTGGCGTTGATATACGCGGAGCCATCGTTTCAACTCTCGGGGCAGAGGCCTTTGACACTCTCTATGTCACAGACCTTGATGGCGCACCGCTTACCAACGACAAAGTGATTGATCTGGCCAAACAACTCGAAATCATTCTTACTTCGCAAAACTAGTACCCTTACGCTGTGTTCGATTCACTCACTTCCAGACTCTCGTCAGCTCTCTCTACTTTGCGATCTCGCGGACGGATCAAAGTTTCCGATCTTGATGAGATAGTTGCCGAAATTAGAACTGCTCTCATCGATTCAGATGTCGCCCTTGAAGTGGCGAACAATTTTAGCGAAACGATTAAAGAGCGATCACTTGCTGCACTAGAACAAGTCAACAAGAGTATAAATCCATCTCAAGGAATTTTTGAGATTGTTAATAGCGAACTTATACAGATATTAGGTGGTCAAACTCGTCGAATTCGAATGGCGAAGCGGGCTCCAACGGTCATTATGCTCACCGGCTTACAAGGCGCCGGAAAGACATCCCTCGCCGGAAAATTGGCGCTCTATTTGAAGAATCAAGGGAATACTCCCTTGCTTGTAGCCTCAGATTTGCAGCGCCCAAATGCCGTAAATCAATTACAACAAGTCGGGGCCAGTGTCGGGATTCCGGTCTTCGCCCCAGAGCCGGGTAACGGAATAGGCGATCCAGTAAAAGTTGCAAAGGCAGGCAAAAAGTTTGCCGAAGATAAATTACATAACTTTGTCATCATTGATACCGCCGGACGACTCGGCGTTGATGAAGAATTGATGAAGCAAGCAGCGCAGATAAGAGATGCGGTTGCTCCCGATGAAATTCTCTTCGTAGTAGATGCCATGGTTGGACAAGATGCAGTTCGAACGGCAGAGGCGTTCTTAAACGGAGTTGGATTTGATGGCGTTGTGCTAACCAAACTCGATGGTGATGCTCGTGGTGGTGCCGCGCTATCTATCGTTTCTCGTACCGGTCGTCCAATCATGTTCGCAGCGACCGGTGAGAAGCCCACTGATTTCGATCTCTTCCACCCTGATCGCATGGCTTCGCGAATATTGGGTCTTGGCGATGTTGCAACGCTTGCTGAGCAGGCAAAGGCAGCAATTGATCCCGATTTGAGTAAGAAGTTTGAAGAGAAGTTTGCTAGCGGCGATGATTTCACTCTCATTGATTTTTTGAGTCAACTTCAAGCAATTAAAAAGATGGGCTCGATGTCAAAGATGCTCGGAATGTTACCCGGCATGAATAGCGGTGCCATGAAAAAGCAACTCGATTCTTTAGATGACAACGAGCTGGTGCGAAATGAAGCGATTATTCAATCCATGACACCGGCCGAGCGAGGGGATGTGAAAATCCTCAATGGCTCCCGCAGAGTCAGAATTGCTAAGGGCAGCGGCCGCCCGGTATCTGAAATCAATAATCTGGTCGATAGATTCACCGCTGCGCAAAAGATGATGCGACAGATGCGAAACGGTGGGGGAATGCCATCAATGCCAGGAATGCCAGCTCTTCCAGCTATGACAAGGATAAACAAAACCACAACTTCTCAACCGCCCAAGAAGAAGTCACGCTCTGGGAACCCAGCAAAACGCGCTCAAGACCAGATCTAGCCCCAATTTGGCCTGCAGGGGCCCGAGATGGCAAGATTGGCCTCCTGCGCAAGGGCCCTCTACCCCTTCCGCAAAGTTTGCAAACCCATCCATTATGGATTGAGAATTGCCTGTCGCTCCCACTGACAGCGTGATGCTCGAACCGAATCATTCAAGGAGTAACCACACACGTGGCCGTTAAAATTAAGTTGATGCGTTTCGGAAAGATTCGCACCCCGTATTACCGAATTGTTGTAGCTGATGCTCGCACCGCTCGTAACAGTCGTGCTATTGAAGAGATCGGCCGTTACAACCCAAATACAGAGCCTTCATTTATTCAGGTTGATGGCGCTCGCGCTGCATATTGGCTGGGCGTAGGCGCACAACCAACGGAAGCTGTAGAGGTAATTCTAAAGATCACCGGTGATTGGCAGAAGTTCAAGGGACTCCCAGGTACTGAGGGAACACTTCGCTTTGCAACTCCTAAGCCAGATAAGCGAATTGCATATGAGGCCGCTGTTCATGATGCAATGAATGAGCCAGCAGAGGGCGCGACAACTCTTAAGAAGAAGGCCGCTGAGAAGTTGGCAGCAAATGCCCAAGCCAAAGATAAGGCAAATGAACCGCTGGTTGCTGCTGAACTTGTGACAGAAGAAGTCATTGCAGTAGAAGCAATCACTGAAGCAATCGCCGAAGCAACTGAAGCGAGGCCTGAATAACCATGATTGATGAGGCTCTCGAACATCTCGTAAAGGGAATTGTTGATAACCCAGAAGAAGTTGTCATCACTGAGAAGACTCACCGTCGTGGAACGACTTTAGAAGTGCGCGTGCACCCAGAGGATATTGGCAAGGTGATCGGTCGCAATGGCCGCACCGCGCGCGCTCTTCGTACGGTCATTAGTGCAATTGCAGGTCGGTCAGTTCGAGTAGATCTCATCGAGGCTGACGAGGCTCGCTAACAATGTTGCTCGTCGTCGGCCGAATTGGTCGGGCGCACGGGGTGTTGGGCGAAGCTACGATTGAAATACGCACTGACTTGCCAGATGAGCGGTTTGTTGTGGGAGCACGCTTTGAAACTGATCCAACAACAAGCGGTCCTCTGACGATCGAATCTGTTCGCGATCACAATGGAATATTGTTACTTAAATTTGTTGAGATAAATGATCGCACGGCTCTTGAAAAAGTGCGTGATACTTTACTTCTTGCCGATGTTGATGTGGCAGATGAAGCACGCTATGAAGACGAATATCATGTTCAGCAACTTATAGGATGCAATATAGTTCTTGAATCAGGGGAGTCGATCGGTGAACTCACTGACATTTTGCATCTTCCCGGGCAAGACGTCCTGGCAATTAAGGGCGCATCTGGAGAAATTTTAATTCCATTTATTGAAGAGTTTGTACCAATAGTAGATGTGGAAAATCGAAGAATCACGGTGGTTCCACCTCCCGGATTACTTGAACTCCATGAGTCTGCCGAGAGAACTAATGTCGATGAGTAAATTGCGGTTCGATCTGATCTCGATTTTCCCCGATTATTTTTCTCCGCTAAAACTTTCTTTGATCGGCAAGGCCATCGAAAATGGCTTGATCGAAGTTGAGGTACATGATTTACGCGAGCAGGCGAGTGGAATTCATAAGAGCGTGGATGACACCCCTTATGGGGGCGGCGCCGGCATGGTTATGTCGCCCGAACCCTGGGGTAGAGCGATCGATCAAGTTTTGGAAGCCACGGCGGCAAGGGAGCATGACCTCATTATCCTTACGCCAGCGGGTCAAAAACTTACCCAAGTGCTGGCGGAAGAATTGGCAACCAGTGAACATCTGGTATTTGCTTGTGGCCGATATGAAGGAATTGATTATCGAGTTACTGAGTATTACCAGACTCTTCCCACGGTTCGTCTTCGAGAATTGTCGATCGGTGATTATGTTTTAGGTGGTGGGGAAGTTGCCACGTTGGTGACAATGGAAGCGATCATTCGATTAATTCCTGGAGTACTGGGAAATCCAGATTCACTTCTTGAAGAATCACATTCATTACTAGGGGATGTCGTTGAGTATCCTAATTACACCAAACCAGCCAACTGGCGTGGCATCGACGTTCCAGAGGTTTTACTATCTGGAAACCATGCCCGGATTAACGCCTGGCGCCGTGAACAGGCATCACTTCGAACTCAGAATTTAGCGAAGCCAACTCGCGAGTAACCCACTGCAGCGCGGTACCTTTGTTCTAGTGGTGATCCAGTGGTGATCTAGTGGCGGGACTAATCCCACCTTTACAGAAGGAGTTAGTTGATGGCCCAGCTTGACCCAAAGATTCAATTGCGATTAATTCGTGATTTGGAGCCTGCTGTTGCGGTCGAACTCGAACGCCATCTAAACACCACCAAGGATTGGTATCCGCATGAATATGTTCCATGGTCTGAAGGTCGAACATTTGCCGGACCGCTAAATGGGGATACTTGGGAAGCGAAGGATTCAAGGCTTACATCGGTCGCACAAGATTCTCTCGTACTGAATTTATTGACAGAAGATAATTTGCCTTCCTATCACACGGAGATTGCCTTCGCGACGAGCCGTGATGGCGCGTGGAACGCATGGCTCAACCGTTGGACCGCTGAAGAGGCTCGGCACGGAATCGTGCTTCGCGATTATTTGATGGCAACTCGTGGGGTGGATCCCAATGAACTTGAAGATTTGCGAATGGCGCATATGCAGGTTGGTTATCAAACACCATATCCCAATGACATGCTCCACACGATTGCGTACGTAACTTTTCAAGAGTTGGCAACCCGTATTTCACATCGCAATACCGGGCGAATCTCTGATGATCCAATTTGCGAAGGCATGTTGGCCAGAGTTGCACTCGATGAGAATCTACATATGTTGTTCTATCGCAACCTCATAGCTGCCGCGATTAAATTAGAACCAAATGCCGCGATGCAGGCAATTACCGATGTCTTGATCAATTTTCAGATGCCGGGTGCCGGGATGCCTGGCTGGGGTCGCAAATCGGTTCAGATTGCGCTTGCTGGCATTTATGATTTGAAGTTGCATCTAGAAGATGTCGTTCTTCCAGTCTTGCGTGCTTGGGGCATTTTCGAACTTGAAACGTTGACTGGCCAGGGTCTAGTAGCCCGCGACGAGTTGGCAGCCTTCATTAAGCGGAGCACGGAAAATGTAGCGACTTTCGTTGAAAAGCGAGAGGTTTACTTTGATCGCCTCATTGTGCGAGGCCAGGAACCTCTTCGCCTGCTATAAAACTGAGTAGTTATCTGGTTTTTAGTGAAAAATTCGCTTTTCGAGGCGAACTATTAGGGAATAATCCCGACACGCCGAGCGTTAATTAGCCATGACGGTGGGTTATAGGACAGTATCCGCCCCTTAGGGGGAGTTCAGACTCCCGAGAGTTCAGATTGTGCCATTGAGGCGCGAACGGGCTTTCATGCAACGAATTGAAGGAGGTGCACCATGGCAACCGATTACGACACACCGAGAAAAACCGATGAAGAACTTCATGAGGAATCCCTCGAAGAACTCAAAGCTCGTCGGGCAGATGCTCAATCAGGTCAGGTCGATATCGATGAAGAAGATGCCGCGGAAAACCTAGAACTTCCAGGTGCTGATTTATCTGGCGAAGAGTTGACGGTCCGCGTCGTTCCAAAGCAGATCGATGAATTCACTTGCTCGCGTTGTTTTCTTGTTCATCACAGTTCCCAACTGGCTCGTGGCGAAGGAGCTAAGGCAATTTGTAAAGATTGTGAGTAACCTTTCCGATAATTTTCTGGTCAACCTCTAGTTAAAAGCGCATCCGCCAGCGGTTGCGCTTTTTTGCTGCTTACTAACCAATAAGGGGTAGCATCCTTAGGATCTTTGATTTCAATCTTTACACCTCGTGAAATCCAAAATCGCAGCGCCATGTAACATGCCGGGTCAGAGAGTGGACCCCGCCATTGCCGCATTTGATCGGCGCTTAGAACCTCAATGGTGCCAAGATATTGGCGATCAATATGAGCATGGCCGACGGTGAGTTGATCGCCTGCGACCGTTATAACGAGCAGAGTTGATTGCGAAAGATAAAGAAGCCCTAGTACTTGTAGCAACATTGCGATCGCACCCGGGCGCGTTCCAAGCGCCGCCCAAAAAGCCAGTGCAAGGGATGCGGCAAGAAAGAGCAAGAACAGCCAGAGCCAAATTGGCCAAGGAGTTCGTTCTTTATAATTTACAGAGTAGTTACTCACGCCCCCACGCTACCCGTTAGGCTGGCCTAATGAGTCGAGTAGCGAGTACAACTGCGCCGCCTGATGCAGTGATTCCAGAACGTCATCCATTGGCCCCAGCGCCCGGAACAGTAATTCCCTCACATTATGCAAATTGCTTTGGTTGCGGGGAGTTGCATCCGACCGGTCTTCATCTAGTCGGCACAGCTGGTAAAGGTCAGAACATCACCGCGATATTTACAGTGACAGAAAATCATCAAGGTGCACCCGGTCTGGCGCACGGTGGACTACTTACCCTCGCCTTTGATGAAGCCCTCGGAAAATTGATGTGGTTGCTGCGCGCACCTGCTGTTACAGCGCGCCTTGAAACTGATTTTCTCTTGCCCGTTCCAGTTGGAAGCAAACTCTATATAACTGCCGAAATTACCGGTCAATCAGGTAGAAAAGTGTATGCCGAAGCAGTAGGTCACCTGGAATCTTTTGAGGGCCCGATAGCGGTTCAAGCAAGTTCACTCTATGTAATTGTTCCAATGTCCCACTTCTTAGAGAAGGCTCCGAAAGAGTTCATAGATCACATTCGCGAAAATCCAAAACTTCTCGCATTTGTTGATCCAAATTTTGAGATTAATCCATGACGGATGTACAAGTCTTAGTTAAAAGATTAGATCCAGAAGTTCCCCTTCCTAATTATGGAAGGGCAGGCGATGCCGGCGCAGATATCACAACCCGAGTTGATGTAACTATCGAACCAGGAGAGCGCCTTTTGGTTCCAACCGGGTTATCGATTGCACTTCCCTTTGGTTACGCCGCTTTCCTTCACCCTCGGTCTGGGCTGGCTATCAAGCACGGCGTCTCGATGGTCAACACACCTGGCACCATTGATGCGGGTTATCGTGGTGAGCTTCAAATAATTTTGATCAATCATGATTTGCGAGATTCGATCTCTTTTAAAAAGGGCGATCGAATTGCGCAGTTGGTAATCCAGCGCGTTGAAGTTGCCAATTTTGTTGAAGTCGACGAACTTCCCGGTTCAGAACGCGCCAGTGGCGGATTTGGATCGACAGGTGTCGTTTCACAATGAGCTATGACGGCCACCACGAAGATAAAGCGAAGGTGCTCGGCGCGCTCGGTGGTACGCGTGGGCTGATTGATAGTGGATTACCTTCTATTATCTTTCTTATCGTTTTTAATATTTCGCATAATCTCAATAAATCTGCGACTGCTGCAATCGCATTATCAGTTATCTTTGCAGTAGCCAGACTCGTCAAACGAGAAACGCTTCAACACGCGATCTCGGGGGTGATCGGTGTTGCTTTCTGCGCTTTGCTCGCTCGCCATACTGGTAAAGCCGCCGATTTCTATTTGCCCGGATTAATTATTAATGTTATTTATGGCCTCGTTTATAGCATTGCAAATTTAATTGGTTGGCCAATCCTTGGAATCTTACTTGGACCGATTCTTGGTGAAAATTTTTCTTGGCGAACTGCGCCTGCGCGCAAGCGCGCCTATCAACGAGCAGGTTGGTTATGGGTAGCACTTTTTGCATCACGTTTAATTGTGCAATATCCGTTGTATAAAACCAATCACATAAACTGGCTCGGTACCGCGCGACTAGTCATGGGAACACCATTGTTCTTGGCCGTAGGTTGGACAACTTGGTTGATCCTGCGGAAAGTTCCAACAGCAAAGCCAGAATTAACGGCCGAGTAAGCACTCTTTTAATAAAATTTCAGCCTCGGCCGTTGCGACAAAAATCAATTCATCACCGCTCATAAGAAGATCTTGGTCCTTTGGTGCGATGACTTGGCCGTCACGAACAATGGATGCAAGGGATGTTCCGTCCGGGAAGTTCACTTCACCAACTGTTTTGCCACAAGCCATTCCGCCGTCTGGCAAAGTGATTTCAACTAGATTCGCACCGCCCCGCTTGAGTGAGAAAAGTCTGACGACATCGCCAACGGTTACAGCTTCTTCAATCAGCGCTGAAATGATTCTCGGTGTCGATACGGCAACATCGACACCCCATGACGAGTCGAATAACCATTCGTTCTTCGGGTGGTTGATGCGAGCCACTACGCGAGGAACTCCATACTCAGTTTTTGCAAGCAGGGAACAAACCAGATTGACCTTGTCATCACCCGTCGCCGCTACAAGAACCTGACATCCGGAAAGCTTTGCATTATCCAGTGATGCGATTTCACAGGCATCGGCGAGTAACCACTCTGCCTGTGGAACGCTATCCATTTTGAGGGCGCTCGGATCACGATCCATCAAAAGAACATGGTGACCGTTTTCGATCAATTCTTTTGCGACCGCGCGACCTACATTGCCAGCGCCTGCAATTGCAATTTTCATGATTTCCGCCTAGTTCACTTCTGGTTCACGAGCAAGAATTTCATCAATCTTGGCCCGCTCTGATTCAAGGAGGATGACATGTACCAAGTCGCCTTCTTGTAAAACAGTATGACTGTTGGGAATCAGCCCTTCGCCCAAACGAGTAATGAGCGCGACTCGCGCGCTTGTCGCTTCTTCGATGAGAAGCGCTGGCTTGCCAAACCAATTCTTATGCAACGCAACTTCGCAGAGTTGAACGGTGCCGCTGGCATCGCGCCACTCAGATTGTGATCCTTCGGGAGCTAACCTGCGCATCATTTGGTCGGTAGTCCAGGGAACCGTTGCAACCGTTGGAATTCCAAGGCGCTGATAAATTTCTGCTCGCTCAGGATCGTAAATTCGAGCGACAACATTAGGGACGTTGTAACTTTCGCGAGCGACCCGCGCGGCAAGAATATTTGAATTATCACCATTGGAAACCGCGGCGAAGGCCGAAGCGCTTTCGATGCCAGCTTCAAGCAAAATATCTTGATCGAAGCCAACGCCTGCAATCGTTCGACCATTGAAATCTGGACCTAGTCTGCGAAAAGCTTCACGGTTTTGATCAATGACGGCAACGGTATGACCAGAATTTTCTAGCGCCTTTGCCAAGCCAGAGCCGACGCGACCACATCCCATGATGACTACATGCACGGGGAGGAACTTACACCCTTTAAGATCGCACAATGGATTACCGTCTGGATTACCGTCTGGATTACCGTTTGGATTACCGTTTGGATTACCGTTTGGATCACCGTCAGGATCGAAATGGATAAGGCAATGCCTACGGGTGAACGGCTGAGCGTTGGCCAAGAGATAACGGTCGATATCCAAGCAATCGCCCATGGGGGTCACTGCGTCGCTAGATTTGATAATCAAGTGATTTTCGTTCGCTATGCGATACCTGGAGAGCGAGCAGTTGCCCGCGTTACCGCCGTTAACTCCAAGATGGTGCGCGCCGATGCAATTTCTATTATTACCGCATCACCTCATCGAATAGAGGCGCCGTGTAAATATGCTCGCCCTGGTGGATGTGGTGGATGCGACTTCCAACATATCGACCTTGAGTATCAACGCACTCTTAAATCTGAAGTAATCGTTGAGCAATTTTCTCGGTTGGGTGGCTTGGCAATTCAGTGTGAAGTTCGAGGTGTGGAACCAGATGATGGACTGCATTGGCGCACGCGGATGGACTTTGCAGTAGGTCATAGTGGTCAGGGTGGACGAATTGGTCTTTATGCAAATCGAAGCAATGAGGTCATTGAAATTGATGATTGCCTCATCGCCGAATCTGCGATGAACATTCCTGCCCTTGCGCAGCGGCGTTGGAATGGTGATGATCGCATTGAAGTTGCAGCGTCAAGCACCGGTCAGGTTAATGTGTCGCGAGGTGGCCGAAGTATTTCTGGGGCAACTCAATTGGTTGAAAAAGCTGCAGGCTTCACCTACCAAATTTCGCCGCAAAGTTTCTGGCAGGCCCACCGAGAGGCTCCGGCAACACTGATAAACGAGGTACTTTCGAAATTAGAACTTCAACCTGGAGAAGTAGTTTGCGATCTCTATGGGGGCGTGGGCCTATTTACGGCTCCGATGGCCAAAGCGGTTGGCGCCACAGGGAAGGTTCATCTGATCGAATCAGATCGCCGCGCAATCAACGATGCCCAAAAGATCTTTAAAGGCGTTGGCAATGTTGAAGTTCATCCTGGAACGGTTGAATCTAGGTTGCCCAAGATTTCGGATCCCGATGTGATTCTGCTTGATCCTCCTCGGACTGGGGCGGGGGAAGAGGTAGTTATGGTGATGACCCGACTGCATCCCAGGTCGATCGTTTATGTCTCATGTGATCCCGCATCTCTTGCGCGAGACGCCAAACTTTTGCTCGCCTCGGGTTACCGAATGGATCACATAGTGGGATTTGATCTATTCCCGCAGACTCAACACGTTGAATGTGTGGCCAGATTCATTCCCGCTTAAACTAAATACCAAATTATCCCCAACCCCGTTGGGATAGGATTGAGGCACAATAGGATTGGGTCATAATGAGTAAAAATTCCTTTAACGCGAAGAGCAACTTAAATGTTGCTGGCAACTCTTACGAGATCTTTGAAATCACGGGCATAGCTGGCGCAAGTACGCTGCCCTTCAGCCTCAAGATTCTTCTAGAAAATCTTCTGCGAACTGAAGATGGCGCAAATATCACGGTTGGTCAAATAATTGCCCTTGCCGAGTGGGATCCAAGGGCTGAACCCGATACTGAAATTCAATTTACTCCCGCTCGTGTCATCATGCAGGATTTCACGGGCGTGCCGTGTGTTGTTGATCTTGCAACTATGCGCGAAGCAATTGCCGATTTGGGCGGAGATCCGACCAAAGTAAACCCACTTGCCCCTGCTGAATTGGTTATTGATCACTCGGTAATTGCTGACAAGTATGGAACTGTTGATTCCTTTGAAGAGAATACCGATATCGAATATCAACGCAATAAGGAGCGCTATCGTTTTCTTCGTTGGGGTCAAAGCGCATTTGATGAGTTCAAAGTGGTACCTCCCGGAACTGGAATCGTGCACCAGGTAAATATTGAATTTCTTGCTCGAGTTGTGATGACCCGTACAGTTGATGGAGTTCTTCGCGCCTATCCCGATACCGTCGTAGGAACTGATTCCCATACAACCATGGTCAACGGACTCGGTGTTCTTGGTTGGGGAGTAGGTGGTATTGAGGCCGAAGCCGCGCTGCTCGGACAACCTGTTTCGATGCTCATCCCTCGCGTAGTTGGATTCAAACTCAAAGGCGAACTTCCTGTTGGGACGACTGCCACTGATTTAGTTCTTACAATTACCGAGCGTCTTCGCAAACATGGAGTCGTTGGAAAGTTCGTTGAATTCTATGGCCCAGGTGTCGTTGCCCTCCCAATGGCAAACCGAACCGCAATCGGAAATATGTCACCCGAATATGGATCAACATGCGCCATCTTCCCAATCGATGATGAGACGCTGCGATATCTCACTCTCACCGGTCGCTCCCAAGAGCAGATTGAACTTGTCGAGAAGTACGCAAAGCGAAATGGACTTTGGCATGACCCAGAAATTGAACCAAGATTTTCTGAATATGTTGAGCTCGATTTAGCCGACGTCGTTCCTTCTATTTCTGGCCCTAAGCGTCCGCAAGATCGCATTTCGCTCTCCAATTCGAAGAAAGCCTTTAACGAAATTATTCCAAGTTATCTCGGGGAAAGGAGTTCCCGCGAGGCAATTGATGTATTAGTGAATGGAACTGCCACTTCAATATCCAATGGAGCCGTGGCGATTGCATCGATCACATCGTGTACCAACACTTCTAATCCTTCAGTCATGATTGGTGCGGCTCTACTAGCAAAGAAAGCGGTAGAAAAAGGACTTCGTAGCAAGCCTTGGGTGAAGACAACTCTCGCTCCTGGTTCAAAAGTAGTCACTGATTATTACGACAAGGCCGATCTCACGCGCTACATGGAACAACTGGGATTCAACTTGGTCGGTTATGGTTGCGTCACTTGTATTGGTAATTCAGGACCGTTGCCAATCGAAATCAGTAAAGCAATCAACGAGCATGATCTCGCTGTAACAGCTGTTCTTTCAGGTAACCGGAATTTTGAAGGCCGCATTAGCCCAGATGTAAAGATGAACTATCTTGCCTCGCCACCACTTGTCGTTGCTTATGCACTTGCTGGCACTATGAATCACGATTTTGAAAGGGATCCAATCGGGACCGATCAGAGCGGTGCGCCGGTATTCTTGAAAGATATTTGGCCATCAGCCGCAGAGATAGAGGCAGTTATTGCCTCGTGTATCTCATCGGATATGTTTAAAAAAGATTACGCCACGGTTTTTGATGGCGACCATCGTTGGAAATCACTTGAAACTCCAACTGGCAAAACTTTCGAGTGGGAAAGTGATTCAACCTATGTAAGAAAGCCTCCGTACTTTGATGGAATGCCACGTCACCCAAAGCCAGTAACTAATATTTCAAACGCTCGAGTTCTGGCAATTCTCGGAGATTCGGTGACAACCGATCACATATCACCTGCTGGAAATATTAAAGCCGATTCACCTGCCGGCAAATATTTGGCAGATCATGGAATCGCGCGGGTAGATTTCAACTCATACGGTTCTCGTCGTGGAAATCACGAAGTAATGATTCGTGGCACCTTTGCAAATATTCGGTTAAAGAATTTGTTGCTTGATGGTGTTGAAGGCGGATTTACTCGCAATTTCGTGCGGGGCGGGGAACAAGCAACTATTTATGATGCATCCTGTGATTATCAAGTTGCCGGTGTTCCACTCGTGATTCTTGCCGGTAAAGAATATGGATCGGGATCTTCACGTGACTGGGCTGCAAAGGGGACCGCGCTCCTTGGTGTTCGCGCCGTCATAGCTGAGTCATTTGAGCGAATTCATCGTTCCAACCTGATCGGGATGGGAGTGTTACCACTTCAATTTATTGATGGTCAGAATGCAAAGAGTTTGGGACTCACTGGTTCTGAAACCTTTGAAATTACTGGGATCGAGGAGTTGAACGATGGAATAATTCCCACGAGATTGATTGTAAATGCGGGCGAGATCACATTTGAGGCACAACTAAGGATTGATACTCCGGGTGAAGCTGATTACTACCGCCACGGCGGAATCATGCAATACGTGCTTCGCTCGCTACTCACTGCTTAACTGAAAAGAGCGCATATTCTGCCACGCACCTCGCAAAGAGTGCAGAGCTCGCGTAGAATCGGCGTTATGTCTACCCCTCGTATTCTGCCTGCTATTGCAGGGCCTAAGGATCTGCGGGTACTAAGTAGTGAACAGCTCAATGTTCTCGCGGCCGAAATTCGTGAATTTCTCATCGAGAAAGTTTCCAAGAGTGGTGGACACCTCGGCCCAAATTTGGGAGTTGTCGAACTAACAATCGCGATGCATCGAATCTTTGATTCACCGAAGGATGTCATCCTCTTCGATACTGGACATCAATCCTATGTTCATAAAATATTGACTGGCAGGCAAGAGGGATTTGATAACTTGCGCAAACGCGGCGGGCTAGCAGGATATCCAAGCCGAGCAGAGTCTGAACATGACGTGATCGAAAATTCTCATGCATCAAGTGCACTGTCGTGGGCTGATGGAGTCGCGCGTGGATTTTATGTTCAAGGAATAAGGAACCGAAGTGTGGTTTGTGTCGTCGGAGATGGTGCGCTTACTGGTGGCATGGCATGGGAAGCACTCAACAATATCGCCGCCAATTCAGAACTACCGCTTGTAATTATCGTAAATGACAACGAACGCTCTTATTCGCCAACTATTGGCGGAGTGGCAACCTATCTTTCAACGCTTCGGACAACGAGCGGGTACGAAAAGTTTTTAGATTGGGGAAAAAATGTTCTTGAGCGGACTCCTGTAGTTGGTCAGCCAATCTACGAAACCCTCCATGGTGTAAAAAAGGGAATAAAAGATATTGTCGCTCCCCAAGGCATGTTCGAAGATCTTGGTCTTAAGTATTTAGGACCAGTTGATGGTCACAATATTGATGCGCTTGAATTAGCATTGACGCATGCAAA
>Ga0207933_1000094_pt1 | contig 88405 bp, 87 predicted proteins | sample NGESurdeep092012_4_FD_184488 | JGI IMG/M metagenome (GOLD analysis project Ga0207933, IMG submission 184488) | Arctic peat soil microbial communities from Barrow, Alaska - NGEE Surface sample F53-3 deep-092012 (SPAdes) | ecosystem: Environmental > Terrestrial > Soil > Wetlands > Peat ...
CCGACGACCGGCCAGACAATCCTCTTCGGCGGTATCGGCAACAGCGGCTTAGTCAGTGACACGTGGGCCTGGAACGGCACCACCTGGACACAGCTGTCTCTGGCCACCAGCCCCTCGGCGCGCTACGGCGCCTCCATGGCCTACGACGCTTCGACCGCCCAGATGGTGCTCTTCGGTGGCTACGACAACAGCGGCTATGCCGGTGACACGTGGGCTTGGAACGGCACCACCTGGACACAGCTGTCTCCGGCCACCAGCCCGCCGGCGCGCAACGACGCCTCCATGGCCTACGACCCGGCGACCGCCCAGACAATCCTCTTCGGCGGCTACGGCAACAGCGGCAATGCCGGTGACACGTGGGCTTGGAACGGCACCACCTGGACACAGTTGTCTCCGGCCACCAGCCCCTCGGCGCGCTACTTCGCCTCCATGGCCTACGACGCTTCGACCGCCCAGATGGTGCTCTTCGGCGGCTACGGCAACAGCGGCAATGCCGGTGACACGTGGGCTTGGAACGGCACCACCTGGACACAGCTGTCTCCGGCCACCAGCCCCTCGGCGCGCTACCTCGCCTCCATGGCCTACGACCCGGCGACCGGCCAGATGGTGCTCTTCGGCGGCGGCAACAACGCCTTCGTCAGTGACACGTGGACGTTCCAAGCTGCGCCCGGCGCGCCGCCCGGCGCGCCCACCATCGGCACCGCCACGGCCGCCAACGCCTCGGCCAGCGTCACCTGGAGTACGGGCTCAACGGGGAGCAGTCCCAACACCGGCTACACGGTCAACGCGGACAACACCACCACCTCGACCGTGACGACCGACGCCTGCCCCACATCAACCACGAGCATTACGACTAGTTGCACGGTGGGCGGCCTGACCAACGGCGACGTCTACACCTTCACCGTGGCGGCGATCAACACGGCGGGCACGGGTTCGTTCTCGAGCGCCTGCAACGCCGTGACGCCCGCGTCTCCGGGCGGTGGCGGCGGCGGCGGCTCAACGACCGGCCCGACGAACGCACCACCACCTTCGGGCCTCTCGGCCCCCGACTATGGGACACCCGTCTCTGGCACCGCGTCCTCGACGGCTGTCACGACCGTGACGGAGAGCTCCAGTGGTGTATCGGTCACCGTGACCGTGCCGGCGGGTGCTCTGCCGGCGGGCACGACGGTAAGTGTCTATCCCATCACCGATACCTCGACGCTGACCGCCGACGTCCCGGCGGGCAAGTCCTACGTGCTCTCTTTCGCAGTGTCCTGGAAGACGTCAAGCGACACGTCGCCGGTGGCCAGCACGCCCATTACCACGACGATCACCGATCCGAGCATCAAGGCCGGCGACACGATCTACGAACTGACCTCGATCGGCCTGGTCGCGGTGGGAACCGCCGCGGTCGACGGGTCGGCCACGGTCACGTTCTCGAGCGACCCGGTGTTCGTGGTCGCCGAGGCAGCCTTGACCAGCCAGGCGGCGCTCACGCTCACCACCCTGAAGGGCACTGTTGGCACCGCGCTCACGCTCACCTCGAGTGGTGGGTCGGGTACCGGTGCAGTGACGTACGCCGTCACGAGTGCCGGTACGGCGGGTTGTTCGATCACCAGCGGCACGCTTAACGCGACCAGCGCTGGTACCTGCACCGCCACGGTTACCAAGGCTGCGGACACCGCGTACCTGGTCGCTAGTTCTGCGGTCACCACCGTGACGTTCGCTCAAAAGGCGCCAGCTGGTCCGAAGGTCACTTCATTCGGCGGACGTCCGGCGATCATCGGCGGAACGGTGACCTTCACTATTCGCGGTACGGGATTTAACGGTGCAGTGGTCAGGGACAGCAATGCCAACACGAGGCTTCACCGCGTGAGCCGCAGTAACACGGTAATGAAGTTCACGGTGACGGTGAGCAAGAAGCAGAAGCATTCTGGTATCGCGAAGTTGACGATTAGCACCTCACACGGCAGTCAGGTCATCACGTACAGCATGAAGAAGTAGTTGTTGTCTTCCTTCGGGAAGTTTCAGGAAGCCCCCTCCTTCGGGAGGGGGCCAGTGCTTTGTGGTTTGGTACCCGTTACTGTCAAAGCAAGCGTCAAGGCACTCGCACACCACATTTGACTCGTTCGTTCCCCTCTGTGTCAGAGCTGAGTACGCCGAGCAAAGGAGTTCTATGCTTCGGGGACTCGGCAGAGTTCTCCCTCATGAAATCTTCCCACTGCGCGCCGACATCACCACATAGGCGTTGCAGTGGCTGCACTCTGATGCAAGCGTTCGTTCTGCTTCGGCTGGAGTATCGTTTCTCCAGATTGTTTCGATCACACTGCCTCAGGTCATTGAATAATTCAGTGGATTCATCGACACCCTTTAACTGACACCACCAAGCAAACCCGTGGCGTCCACTCCCTCGACTCCTACTGGGACGTCAGAGTCAGTGTACGCCCCGTTGCCGAGAGCCCCGTAACCTCCGAAGCCCCAGCAGTCAACTCCGCCAGAAGTGAGCGCGCAGTACCGCCGCCGCTGGGCGTGTGTCAAGTCTTTTGAGACAGTTTTCGAATCAATTCAGTGAGTCGGTGACCTCCTTCACCGCTTGGTTGATTTACGCGACGGTCGAAAGTGCCGGTGGAGTGGGGACTTTGCGGACGAACCGCTCGCGGTGAAGAGCGTAAGCGTCGAGGAGCACTGCACCGCGTAGTTCGCGAACCTGCTCCGCTCGTCCGTGGTGCAGGTCGGCGGCCGTGTGATAGCCAATGCCCGAGTGCACGTGGTCTTCGTTATACCAAGTCATGAAACGCTGACAGTGGGCCTGGGCGTCTTCGAAACTGCCGAAGCGATCGGGAAAGTCCGGCCGGTATTTGAAGGTGCGGAACTGGCTTTCGCTGTAGGGGTTGTCATTACGCACGTGGGGTCGACTGTGCGCTTTGGTGACTCCGAGGTCCGCCAACATGTGCATCACCGGTTTGGCGATCATGGGTGAGCCTCGATCGGCGTGGATGGTGAGTTGACCCCTCACGATTCCCTGTTTGGCGACGGTTTCGTTCATCAGTCGCGTCGAGAGTTGCGCGTTCTCGGCGCGCCAGCATACAACCCGTGACGTAGCGGCTCCAGATGTCGAGGATCACGTAGAGGTAGTAGTACGTCCACTTCTCGGGTCCGTGCAGTTTCGTTATGTCCCAACTCCAAATCTCGTTGGGCTTGGTGGCGATGAGCTCGGGTTTCTTGTGCGCGGGGTACGTGGCCTGGCGACGGCGTTCGCGCACTTCGTCGTGTTCGTGCAGCACGCGGTACATAGTCGAGACCGAGCCCAGATAGACGCCCTGGTCCAGGAGTTTGGCGTAGGCGGCGGCCGGAGCCTCGTCGATGAACTCCTCGGATTCGAGCGTCGCCCTGATCTGCTTGCGCTCCACCTCAGAGAGGGCTCGCGGCTGGGGCGCGGCTACTCGCTCGGGCTTCTCGGGTGCAGGACTCTTGCGGTGTCGCCGGTACCAGGTCGCTCGACTCTCTCCGAGTGCGGCGATGGCCTCAGAGGTGCTCACGACGTCGCTGAGCTGGTTGATGGCTTCGTCGATCATTTCTTCTCGCTGCTTTCCGCAGTGCCGGTCGAGGCGAGTGTCTCGAGCAACGCGGAGAGTTTTGCTTGAATCTCGACGACCCTTCTCGACTTGTCGAGTTCACTCTCCAGTCGGCCGACCTCACGCTTGAGGGTGGTGATTTCGCGATCTCGCGGATCGGCCTTCTGGCGTCCCGCGGAACGAGCCAGTGCGACGTCGGCTCCCTTGTCACGCTGTTCGCGCCACCCGGTGATCAGCGAGGAGTAGAGCCCTTCGCGACGCAGTAACGCTCCTCTCTCGAGCCGTGGCAGGGCGTCGTATTCTGCAAGGATCTTGGCTTTGTACTTGGCCGAGAACTGTCGTCGGCCGGTAGAGCGTTCGAGCACCTCGGGGTTCGGTGAATCTGGGTCTTTCATCGCACCATCATGCAGGTTGGTGTCGTCGATGGCGGTGGTGGTCATGGTCATTGGAGGAATTCCTTCTCCGCCCTCTAATTGATTAATTTGTCAGCGCAGACTGTCTCACTAGAGGTTGGCACAGAGGGGTTCGCGCTTCGCCCTAGCGATCTCTCCTTTCTTGGTAAAGGGCACGCGCGCGACGACGGTGGCAGCTTCTTTCGCCATGTGAAGAGCGCGCCTCCTCGACGACGGGCCCACTTTGCATCCGTCACGAACTTGCGTCCTTGCGCGCGCGAACTTCGTGGTCTGGGTGACACTGCGGCAGTCGAACGTGGAGTCCATTCGGTCTTTTGACACAGGGCCCTCAAACGCTGGACAACTCACCGACAACTCGGTCATTTCGCGACTTTTGTCGTGAATGATGTTGCAGCCCCTCGAGATTCTTCGAGGTTGGCTCTCAGTGCTCAGCTGAGGTGGCCTGCCCCAACATGCCCTTGCGGGGGTATGGCCACGTCCCTACACGTTTACTACGAAGTGACGCGAAGTTGGTGTATCCAAACGTGAGCGTTTCGGAACGTACGCACGCGAGTGCCGCTCGCCAACACTTCGCGAGCAAGTCCAGCACGCTGATCGCGCGTACGCGGCACTCGCTTACTTCGTCCCTCGATCGCCACTCTTCTCGAAAGCGAACGCCGCCGTGTGGCACCTACTACTCCTCAATGTGCGCGCGCATCGAGCGCCCTTGACTAGTACGTCAGACGTAGTACTATGTCGACGTGACGAAAAGGGCACTTGCCAACGCCGACGGATTAGTGCGCGCGAATGCGCCCGCGTTCCTCATCTTGACGAGTTTGGCGTCGGGTCCAAAACACGGCTACGCACTGGCCAAGGACGTGGAGGCGTTTGCCGGCGTCGCGTTGGGGCCGGGAACGCTCTACGGCGCTATCACCCGACTCGAGGAACGCCGTCTCATCGCCGCCACGCCGATCGAGGAGCGTCGCCAGCCCTACGTCATCACGGCGACTGGACGCACGGCACTGGCATCGGCGGTACGAGACATGCGCGCTTTGGCCGACGAAGGCGCCGCGCGTCTTCGACTCCGCGACGCGAAACCGCAGCCTCGCCCGAGCGCTTCGGGTGCCGCGTCATGAAGTTCTCACGCCGTTTCGAAAGGATCATTCGCTGGTACCCCAGCGCGTGGCGGGCACGCTACGGCGAAGGGCTGGCCGCGCTCTTGGAAGACACGTACGGCGAGCGGCCGGTACCCCGCGGCGTTCGAGTCTCGCTCGCGCGAGCGGGCGTCGTGGAACGCGCCCGCGAAGCGGGCGTGGTCGGCAGTGCAACCAGCCCGAACGACCGCCTGCGCGCCGGCTCACTGCTCGTGCTGTGTGGATGGTCCTTCTTCGTGGTGGCGGGAGCCGTCTTCGCGAAGTTCACCGAGCATTGGAGTCTCGCGACGCCCGCCGCGCACCGCACGCTTCCGTCGATCAGTGACGCCACCGTGCGGGGGGCTGGCGCCATCGGTGCGATCGTCGTCATCGTCGCGGGCGCGTTCGCCGCTCCCACCGTGGTTCGCCTGGTGCGCACGCAGGGTTGGTCGTCGATCCGCCGACCCGTGCTTCGCGCCACGCTGGCGGTTGCCTGCGTGGCGACGATGACCACTGGCCTCGCTCTCTGGGCGCACCAGTTGAGCTACCAACAGCGAAACGGCGGCCTGTATCCCTACGGCATTGGCGTCCTCGTCACGGGTGTCGCGGCCCTCGTCGCGATCGCCACCGTGACCGAATCCGTCATCACGATCTCGCGCCGACTCAACTTTTCTCGACAGGTGCTGAGGCTTCTGTCATCACTGGCCTTGGCACTGACCTTGTCGATGAGCGTGATCGTGACCGCCGTGGCGCTGTGGTGGGCTAGTGAAGCCATGTACGCCCCACATTTCCTTGGCAGCAACATCGGCGGAATTCTCGACAACTCACGCGCGATGCCGCCGGCACTGGTCATTGCCGGACTGCTGATGCTCGTCGGTCTCGCCAGTGCCACCGTCGGTGCAGCCCGCGTTCTCGGCGGTCTCAAGGGAGCGTAAGTCCCGCGAAACGTCGCGACGGGTCAAGGTGCTCACCGCGCGTCGGACTCTATGGTTGACGGATGGCACTGATCGGCACGCGAGAAGACGGCGTGCGCCTCACGGACCTCGTCAAGTCCTACGGCGACGTCCACGCCGTGCGCGGCGTCACGCTCTCGATTCGCCCGGGCGAGACCGTCGCGTTGCTCGGACCCAATGGCGCCGGCAAGTCAACCACCATCGACATGATGCTCGGACTGACCCGTCCCGATTCGGGTACCGTCACGCTCTTTGGCTCAACGCCCCCAGAGGCCGTGCGTGCCGGCGTCGTGGGCGGCATGTTGCAGACTGGTTCACTCCTCGGCTTCTTGAGCGTGCGAGAGCTCGTCACCATGGTGGCTTCGCTCTACCCGCATCCTTTGGACGTGAGTGAGGCTCTGCGCCTCACCGGCACGACCGAGATCGCCGATCGACTGGCGACGAAGCTTTCGGGTGGTCAGACCCAACGGGTGCGCATGGCCATCGCCCTCGTCGGGGACCCCGATCTGTTGGTCCTCGATGAACCGACGGCCGCCCTCGACGTTGAGAGCCGACGAGACTTCTGGACCGCGATGCGCGCCGTGGCAGCCGGGGGCAAGACGGTCGTCTTCGCCACCCACTACCTCGAAGAGGCCGACGCGTACGCGGACCGCATCGTCTTGATGGCCCGCGGACTCGTCGTCGCCGACGGGCCGCCGACCGAGATCAAGGCGCGCGTCGGCGGGCGGACCATTCGTGCGACGTTGCCCGGCATCGACCAGGCCGCCCTCGCGTCGCTCCCCGGTGTGACGAGGGCCGACAAACGTGGTGACGCCTTCGTGCTCACCTGCCCCGACTCGCCGGCGTCGGACGCCGCCCTTCGCGAGCTACTCGTGCGCTACCCCACGACGAGCGACATCGAAGTGCGCGGCGCCGGCCTCGAAGAGGCGTTCTTGGACCTCACCGGCGACGAGAGTAGCGAGGCGACGACGGCGTGAGAAATCTGACGTACCTTCGCTTCGAGTTACTGCGAACCCTACGCAACTATCGCTTCCTGATCTTCTCGCTCGGGTTCCCGCTCATCTTGTTCTTGACCATCGCGGGCGCCCACAAGAACCTCAAGCTGGATGGTATTAGTTTCCCGCTCTACTACCTGAGTGGCATGACGGCGTGGGGAACGATGAGCGCCGTCATCTCCAGTGGCGCACGGATCGCCCAAGAGCGCACCGTGGGCTGGACCCGCCAACTGCGCGTCACGCCGCTCAAGACGAGCGACTACTTCCTCGCGAAGGTGCTCTCGGGTTACCTGATGGCCCTGTTGAACATCGTCGTGCTCGCGCTCGCCGGAACGCTTATCGCGGTGCGACTCAGTGCCGCGCAGTGGCTCACCATGCTCGGGTTGATCCTGGTCGGGCTCATCCCCTTCGCGATCCTCGGGATCCTCCTTGGACACCTCCTCACGGTCGACACGCTCGGTCCCGTCATCGGTGGCGGCACGTCGCTGCTCGCGCTCGTCGGTGGCGCGTACGGACAACTGGCGACCGGCGGCCCGTTCCTCGCCGTCGTGAAGTACATTCCCTCCTACTGGCTCGTCCAGGCGGGGAGGTCGGCCCTCGGCGGCGGCAACGCGTGGCCGACCCAGGCCTGGATCGTGCTGGCGGCCTGGTCGCTCATCCTCGCGCGCGTCGCCGCGCGCGTGTTCCGGCGCGACACGGCGCGCGTCTAACGGTGCACTACAGGCCCGAGAGTCGTCGAATCGGTCGAGCGAGGGCCGAATTGTCGTCGTCGCCGTGACCTTGAGCGATGAGTCCGTCTTCGAATGTCGCGGCGAGTGCGCTGACCGGTAACACGGCGCCGACGCTCCTAGCGAGATCGAGACCGATACCCAAGTCCTTTCGGTGCAGCGAAATCTTGAATCCCAAGGGATAGTCGTCACGAATCATCCGCTCGCTACGGTTCTCGAGGATCCACGATCCCGCGGCGCCGCCCTTCAACGCCGACAAGACGCGTTCGACGTCGAGCCCGGCCTTCAGGCCGAGCGTGACACCTTCGGCGACGCCGAGGTAGACGCCCGCCAAGATCACCTGGTTGATCGCCTTGGCCCACTGTCCGGAGCCGACGGGACCGAGATGCGTCACCGTGCGACCCATCGACTCGAGAATCGGCTGCGCTCGAGCGACGTCCGAATCCTCTCCCCCGACCATGATCGAGAGCGTCGCGTTCTTCGCGCCCTCGGAACCTCCCGACACGGGTGCGTCGAGCATCGCGACGCCGTGGCGAGAGAGGCGCTCAGCAAACGCGCACGCCATCAGCGGGCTGAGCGTCGAGCAGTCAATGAAGAGCGTCCCCTCGGCCAGGCCATTCGCGAGCCCTTCGGGACCAAAGAGCACCGCGTCGACTTGGGGTGAGTCGGTCAAGCACGCCACCACCACGTCGCACGACTGCGCCAACGCCGCCGGACTTGACGCCACCGAGGCGCCCAACGCGACGAGTTCGTCGGCTCGCCCAGCCGTGCGGTTCCACACCGTGAGGTCGAACCCCGCGCGCACCAGATTGGCCGCCATGAATGAACCCATTGTGCCGAGACCGACGAAGCCGACGCGTTCCTTCTGGGGCTCACTGTTCGATGACGTTGCGCTCATGATTGTCCTTCCCGACGCGCTCCACACTTGAGACGACGACGCTGCAAAGTGTAGTGACGCGACCATTTCCGGCATTTCGTCGTCACGTCATCACGACGACGTTCGACAACTCCTTTCGTGGGTCTCGCTCTCGCGAGAACACCCGCCACGCCCGCGCGTCGGTCGAGTCACGAGAATCGAAGCGTCTACTCTGAGCGAGAGACCTCGCTCGACCTTCGTTGACGTGACGTCCGAGAGAGGACACCCGATGGAGCAAAGGATTCTCGTCACGGGGGCGGGCGGCATTATCGGCTCGATGCTGCGCGACGCGCTGGCCCGGCCGGAACGCCATCTACGGTTGCTCGACGTCGCGGCGCAGTCCGCGCTGACACGGGACGAGGACGCGGAGGTGCTCACGGGATCGTTCCTCGACGCCGACACGATCGACGAAGCCTGTCGGGGTGTCGACGTCGTGCTGCACCTCGGGGGACTCTCGACCGGCGGGTTTTCTTGGGAAGAGTACCTCGACGTCAACATCAATGGCACGTTCATGGTGCTCGACGCGGCTCGGCGCAACGGCGTTGCTCGCGTGATCTACGCGAGCAGTCACCACGCTCTCGGCTTCCAGCCCAGTGACCTCGGCGTACCGGTGCCCGACTACGCCTACCCCCGACCCGACAGTTACTACGGCGTCTCCAAGGTCGCGAGCGAAAGTCTGTGCAGTCTCTTTCACGACCGTCACGACATCGACGTGATCTGTCTGCGACTCGGCTCGTATCGCTCGCGACCGACGGACCTACGCTCACTGTGGAGTTGGCTCTCACCCGGTGACTGCGCACGGCTCTTCGAGGCCGCGATCACCGCGCCCCGGACTGGCTTTCGCGTCGTGTGGGGAGTCTCGGCGAACACTCGCCGCGTCGTGTCACTCGACGAGGCGCACGCGCTTGGCTACTTCCCACTCGACGACGCTGAAGAGTACGCCAGTGAAATCGCGGTGTCGCGAGACGCGAGTGACAACAACCTCATCGGCGGACCCTACGCCGCGCCGACGTTTGAGTAGGTACCGCGTCACCGCGAGCACCCGTACCGATGACCCCACGACGCTTCACGTCAAGGTGACGTAGAGATCACAGAGGTTCCAACCCGTGTGACCACCTTCGAGCAACTGTCCGAGGCCAGCGAGCGCCGAGTGGCTGTCATTCGTGCGGGCGATCTCGGCCCAGTCCAGGCCTGAGCGACGAGCGCGTTCCAGCGTCGAACGTTGCACCCACGCGCCGCCCACGCCGTCGACGAAGTCCCGTCCGTCTGACGCGCGCGCCACGAAGCACGCTTCACGATCGAGTTCCGCCGTCACCTTCGCCATGAACCACGCAAACTCTTGACACCGTCCGCCCGTTCCCGTCCCTCGCACTCGCACGGTCACTTCACCGGCGCCGAGCACCGCGATCGAGTCACCCGTCGACGACTCCGCCCGCACGACCGCTGCCCAATGCGCGCTCACGTCCTCGACGTCGCCGTGCACGTGGCTTCCCATGTCCACTACGCGGTAGCCACGCCGGCGCGCTTCGGTGACCGCGACCTCGAGCATCAGCGAGGGGTCCGCGAGCACCGTGTTCTCGTGGCGCGTCGTGATGGACGACTTCATGGCGTGAGCGCGACGCCGCGACGCTTCAAGAAGCCGATCGCCCAACGGCGTGTCGTTGAGACCAACACGTACGAGCAACTCCATCACGTCATCGCCCGATGGCTGGTAGTCATAGGTCAGACCCGACGCAACCCACTCGGCTCCCGAGACCACGTTGTCGACCATGATCAGACTCTGCGAACGCGCGGTACGCACACGACGAAGGACGGCGCCACCCGCGATCGCCGAACTCGACGCGCGCAACTGGTTGAGGGTCGTGATGTCGACACCCGTGGTGGTGGCCGCGTCCCACACGCCACGGAGGTCGTCGAGCGTCACCGGCACCTCGGGTACGACACAGAGACTCGACGCTCCGCCCGACACCAAGAAGAGCGTGACGTCGGCGCTCGTCGGACCCTCGAGAAAGGCCACGAGCGTCGTGCCCGCCCGTTGGCTTCCGGCACCCGCGAGGGGATGCTCGCCCACGACGACGTCTGATGAGCGCCCGCCGTTCCCGGCGCTCGCCTCGTCACAGATGGTGAGTCGACGATGAAGCCGCGCGCCGAGCACGATCGACGCGGCGTCGGACATCTCTCGTGCCGCCTTGCCGACAGCGACGACGTCGATCGCGACGTGGGGATCGAGCAGTCCCGACGCTTCGAGTCGCTTCGTGGTGAGACTCACCAGGTCGAGCTCGCGAGTCCACTGCGTGCCGATCGCGAGTGCGTCAGCAAAGAGTCGAGAGGTCACCGACGTCCACGCTCCCTCTTCGGCCCGCTGCGCAGGTTCGTCGTTGAGTACACGAGCACGCTCATCGTCCCATCTTGGTCGAGAACCCTGGAGCCCCCTACGCGACGAGGGTTAGTCTGAGCATTGAGATTGGAGCCCCCATGACGCCTGCTTCCGAGCCCGTACACCTCAGTAACCATCACCGCACCACGTTGGCCAAGATCTTTCAGCACCCGGTCAGTCACAACCTCGAATGGAAGGACGTGCTCTCGCTCATGGGCGCGGTGGGTACCGTCGAGGAGAAGCACGACGGCAAGTTCACGATGACGCTCGGCGACGAGACCGAGACACTCGAACGTCCCCGTCACAAGGACGTCGACGCGCAAGAGGTCCTCGACCTGCGCCGAATGTTGACGGCCGCCGGTTACGGATCAAAGGCGAACTAGCGCCGCACCTTTCGTCGTCGACAGAGGGTCCGACGATAAATCATCGCTAAGAATGTCGGCCCTAGCGGGTCGTGACCTTGCAATGGACCGCCCGAAGGCGTAGTACTGGAGCAGGGGTTAAGGAAAGGGTACGCATGCCAGGATTTCGATACCATCAGGGCGGCATGGCGTGGGGACGCGGACTCTTCGTCCTGCTCGTCATTGTTCTCGTCCTGGCCGCGGTCGCGTGGTTCGCGATGAACGTGTCGCGCCAGTCCCGTCGTCACCACGGTCTCATGCCCTCGAGCGACGCGGCGTCGCCGAAGTCGTCGGACGCCCTCAAGATACTGGATGAGCGATTCGCACGCGGAGAGATCGACGCCGAGGAGTTCACGAAGCGTCGTGATCTGCTTCGAAGTCCGACCTAGGAACGGGCCCACCCCAGCCACGAGGCGGTCGTCTACAACGACTTGGGTAGGGCAGCAGCGATGGCTTGGGCGATGAGTGCGTAGCCCGCGTCGTTGGGATGGTCGTCAGGTCCGAAGGGCTGCGCGTAACACATCCACGTCAACTGGCACGTCTGCCACACGTTCTCTGGGATGACGCCCACGTTCGCAATCGAGACCCGTGTCGTGTTGTCGACCTGCTCGATGGCCGGCACGTTCGCGATCGCCACGCCGCCCCTGGTGAAGGTCTGGCCAAGCGCCGCGTTCATCCGATCCATCGCGACCAGGGTGGCCGTCGCGTCGCCCGGACCCGAGGCGCCGTCGAGGTAGTGCGAGAGAAACGGGTCACCGTACTCAACACCAACGAAGTGCACGTTCGGCCCGGCGGCCGCTTTGAGTCTGCTCACGATCTTGGGCATGTCGACTTCAACGGCGGCCACCGCGGTGCTCACGCACGCTTCATTCACCACCGCCGGTGCAAGACAGTTTCGGATGTTGTTGAACCCGAGGTCAATGGTCACGACACCGACTTCGCTCTTGTTGGTCTCCAAGAACTGCACGGCGCGCGTCATCTGCGTTTGGGGAGCCTTGTAGCACTGATTAATTGGTGCAGGGCCAAGAATCGTCTGCACGGTCTCGCCCGGGCAGCCAAGCTGATCCAGCGTCAGCGTGACGCCCTTGATCTTCTCGACTTCGAGGAGATCGTTGGCGTAGCCAGTATTGGTACGGCGTCCGTTATGGTTCACGATGCCGGTGGGCTGAAAGCCGAGCGACGCCGAAGCACCTACGTCGAGGTAGAAGGCCGTCGTCGCTCCCGACGCGGCACTCGCTTGGGGAGCCGTGAACGAACGTTGCACGACGTAGGCCGCCATCACCACGGCCACCACGATCACGAACGTGGCAACGAATCTCACTCTTCGACGCATGAACTTCCTTGGAGGTCTTCACTCGTCGCGCCTCGGGCGCGCGATAGCTTCACTGCACTACGACGGGACAGCCGACTACTCGTCCAAGCAGTGGCGATTACACAACTATAAAACAGACGTGGCACCGGCGGAGTACGAGCAACGTCGAAAAGAGTCACTAAGTCAACACTCTTCGCAGAATCTCAGCCCATTATCAGAGTGGCACCGCCGCGAGCACCGAAGAGGATCGACGCCAGTGACGTCGGTCATGTAAGACCGGCCATTCGTGACTAGGTCCACGCCACCGTGTCGAGAAAGCCGGCGTCCAGGGAGAACTGTACGGTCTTGACCGTCACGCCCGTTGGCAGTTGGTAGAGAACGCAACCCATTGAGGTGTCGCCCGGAGGCACTTCGAAAGAGCCGTACGTGAAGTTCGTACACTCCGCGGCCGTCCCGAAGTCGGCCGTGTACGTTGCGCCATCGGAGCCCACGACGGTCATCGCGAGGTTGGCGTTACCGCCGACGTTGCCCGTGGCGTTCGACAGCGTCGCTTCCACCGCAACGAAGCGATAGCCGGCGTCGGGCAGCCCCGAACCGGTCCCCGCGGTCGCCGGGTCGACGATCTGGGTGACCGTCACCGACATGGCGTCGCCGAAGAAGTCGTGCACGGTCTGGGGCAAGCCGACGGCGACCATTGCTGACGTCGAGGCCACGGGACCGGTGATCAACTGAGGCAGGTTGAGATCGGCGCGAACCTTGGCGTCGCCCACGACCTCCTTGTTCCCGTCAGCTTCCAAGGTGTCGCTCGTGAGCGCCGCGCTCGACACGCTCGTCGCGTTCAACAGGTTGACGTAGTCCGTGCCGAAGGCACTGAGATTCGTAACGAGCGCCAACATGTCGGCCTGGACGGCTGCGGGCCACTTCTCCTTCGACAGCGTGCTGGTGAAGCCCGTGAACGACGCTCGCAAACTATTGACAGCAGCAGTGACCTGCGCTTGAGTCGAATTCGCCGTCAGCGCTTGGACTGCGGTCAACGCGGCGTTGAGCGCTGTCTCAAACGTTGACGACGCCGAGAGAAAGGCCACGCCGGCGGTGGCGATCGTGAGTGAGAGCGTCACTTTGTTCGATGCTCGAGAGCTCGGGCTGGCGCCCGACGCGTTCTTCGCGACGACGGTAAAGGTGTACGACGAACCCGCCGTCAGACCTCTCACGACGCAGGTCCTCGCCGCCGTGGTGCAGGACCGGTTCGAGGGATGCGACGTGGCGACATAACGCTTGACGGCCGAGCGACCAGTGGACGCGGGCGACGACCAACTGACGCGTGCCGAGTTCGTCGCAGCGCTGGCGTGCACCGATCGTGGCGCCGAGGGTCGAAATGACGACGCGCCGGCGACCCCCGCCGGGACTGACACGGCGAGCGTGAGCGTCACCAGCGCCGTGGCCGTGATAAATCGCTGACGTCGAGTACTTCGTGCCATAAAAGAGGCTCCTTCTCCGTCACAAGGGTACCGACTCTCAACGGAGACAAGAAATGTCCTCTTCCACCTCATCGTGGGCACTCACTAGGCTCTCCGCGAGGAGTCAATATGGCAAGTGAGCACTGGCAGTTAGAGCCCGACCACCACGATTTCCCGTCCGCCGGCACGTACCTCAGCTTGATCTGTGACGCCGCGTTGAGCGCGAAGCTCGTCGAACTCCTCCAGAAGGCGCCGTCGTCGACCTTCCAAGCTAAGGATCTGCTTCGCGCGAGCGGACTCGCACTTCTCGACAAGAACAACGCGCACGTCGAGAAGGACCTCGACAAGGTGAAGAGCGGCCGGAAGCTCTCGCCCGTGCTCCTCGTTCGCGGCATGTACGTCAAGTACCGACCGCTCGTGGTCGCCGACGGCTACCACCGCATCTGTGCGAGTTACTGGCTCGACGAGGACGCGTCGATTCCCTGTCGGATCGTCGACGTTCCCAACTAAGTCGTCGCAGCCGCCCGAGCCACGCGGTGCACAACTGGTCCCTACGCCGTCACACGGCGTGCTTACAATGGACGCGTGCGTCGACTCATCCCACTCTCCATCGTTGCGGCCCTCGTGATCTTGGCCGGGTTGACCACCGGACTCTCGATCGCGCAGTCCGGTGCCTCCGCGACGCCGGTGACGATGGCCCTCAGCTGTTCAAAGAGCGTCGGGGCGCAGCCCACGTCGTACGTGCTGTACTGCGCGGACGCCAACGCCATGGTGAGCTCACTCACCTGGACTGACTGGGGCGACGCCACCGCGTACGCGACGGGCGTGGCCAAATGGAACGACTGCACGCCCACGTGCGTCGACGGCCACTGGAAGCAGGAGCCCGTCACGGTGTGGGCGTGGCGCATTGTCAACGCTCAGTACACGCGCCTCTCGAGCAGCGACCCGAAGTTGCTCTCGACCATCACGCTCTCGAGTTACCTCGCGTAGTCAACGCTCGACGTTCGCGTCCGGACGTGACGCACCGGAGTTCACGCTTTCCCATTCCTATACTGAGGAGTGAACGACCGGTGTCGGACCCACGAATCTCGAATCGAGTGCGTGTCCGCCGACGACGCGTCGACACCGACATTGGAGTACGACCGATGAAGTTTCTACGCACCACCGTCGTGGTCGCCACGCTGGTGACGCTCGCCACGGTGGTGCCCGCGTCGGCGAGTTCGCCGCCCACGTTCCACGCCGCGAAGAAGGTGGCGCTGCCCGCGGGTGCCCAGGGGCTCCCCCAGGGATATCTCCCCACGCTCTCGTGCGTGTCGCCCGGCAACTGCGAGGCCGGTGGCGACTACACCCTCGGCGCCGGCGCGAGGGGTCTGGTACTCAACGAGACCAACGGCGTCTGGACCGCGCCCGTGACCCTGAAGGCGCCCGCCGACGCCGCGCCGGGATCGGGCGTGACGATCTACGGACTGTCGTGCGGCGCGCTGGGCAACTGTGCGGCCGTCGGGAGTTACGACGACCGCGCCGGCAACATCCAGTCGTTCGTCGCTACTCAGGTGCGCAAGAAGTGGTCGATCGCGACGAAGGTGACGCTGCCCGCGAACGCGCTGCGCGTGGGTCAGAACTCCCTCGTTCGCTCCGTGGACTGCCCGTCTCTGGGCAACTGCAGCACCGTGGGCGACTACCAGGACAACAACGCCCTCGCTTCTCACAACGTTGGATTCGTCATGAGCGAAGTCCACGGGAGGTGGCAACGCGCGAAGGAGGTCACCACGGTCGCCGCGGCGAACCTCAATCCCTTCATCACGATGAATCAGATTGACTGCACCTCGAGCGCGAACTGCGTCGCGGTGGGCTCGTTCGTCGACGCGAACGACGTGACCCAAGGACTGCTCGTGCGAGAAGTCCGAGGAACGTGGACCCGGGGTGTCACGCTCGCGCTGCCGACCAACGCCAGCCAGTACGCGGGCGCGGGCGTGAGTGAAGTGACCTGCGTCAAGAACGCCGCCTGCACCGTACTCGGCACGTATATCGCCACCACCGGTGCCGTCGAAGCACTCAGCGCACAAGAGAGCGGCGGCGCGTGGAGCCGCGCGATCGAACTCACCATGCCCGCGAACGCGGGGATCAACCCCCAGGTCTTTCTCTACGGCTTCATGGGCGTGGCCTGCGCGACCTCCGGTACCTGCAGCGCGGGCGGCCAGTACCGCGACGCCGCGGGCCACTACCAGGGCTTCATCGCCAACGAAGCGAACGGCACGTGGACGAGCGTCGTCGAACTCTCACTCCCCGCGGGCGGCGCGTCCGCCGGCAAGAACGGCGGCGTCATCGCGCTCACCTGTCCGAGCGCGGGCAACTGTCGCGCCGGCGCCGCCTACCTCGACGAAGCGGGCCAGTACCAAGCACTCCTCGTCAGCGAAGTGGACGGCACGTGGCTACCCGGCGCCAAGGTCGTCCTGCCGGGTGGTGCCACGACCGTCGGTGTCGACGGCGGCCTCTACTCGCTGGTCTGTCTCACGACGAGTTCGTGCACCGGGACTGGGAGTTACCTGACGAACGCGACGACCTACGAGGGCTTCACGGTCGCCAGTTAGGTCGAACGCGGCGCGAATACACCAATATCGCGGCGCGATCGTTGGAACGTGACGAGCGAACCTGCAAGGTTTCATCTACTGACCATCTCGAAGTACCCGGCCTTTCACCTTGCGGTAACCCAACCTTTTTACGTTGTCGTTGTGGCACGCCTACGAACTCAACGTTCCCCTGATGGCTTCGTACGTGCCGCACTACGCCTCCGCCGCGTACCGAGTCCTTCGTGACCGCCATGGTTGACTTTCAGGGCCGTAACGTCATCCTCATCGTCGAGGATGAGGAGAGTTACCAGGACGCCCTCAACGTGGGGCTCAGCGTCGAGGGATTCGTCGTCGTGGGCGCGAACAACATCGCCGAGGCCCGAGCACTCCTCGCCACCTCGAAGCCCGACTTGGTCCTGCTCGACGTGATGCTGCCCGACGGCTCGGGCGTCGACTTCTGTCGCGAGTTGCACGACACCACGCACATTCCCGTCATCATGGTGACGGCGCGATCGAGTGAGGTCGACGTCGTCCTCGGTTTGGAGATCGGCGCGGCCGACTACGTGACGAAGCCTTATCGCCTTCGCGAACTGGTCGCCCGGATCCGAGCGGTGCTGCGACGACCACTCGTCACCGACGACGACGAAGCCGTCAACTTTGGTGAGTTGCAGATCGACTTCGTGCGACGCACCGTGACGCGCCGTCACCACGTGATCGAACTCAGCCGTAAGGAGTTCGACCTGCTCGCGCTCTTCGCGTCGCACCTTGGTCAGGTCGTCACGCGCGAGGTCTGTCTCGACACTCTCTGGTGGGGACTGGAGCTCTCCGACACGCGGACGCTGGACACCCACGTCAAGCGTCTTCGCCAAAAGATCGAGGACGATCCCGCGAACCCGCGTCATCTCATCACGATCCGCGGTGTCGGCTTTCGATTGGACGCTTAGTCTTATTCTGTGAAGAAACACGACTTGGCCTACGACTTCACGTTGCTCGATCAAGAGGGCAAACCCCGCACGCTCTCCACGATGTTGCTGGACGGTCCGGTGGTGTTGTTCTTCTATCCCGCAGCGTTGAGTCCCGGCTGCACCAAGGAGTCGTGTCACTTCCGCGACCTCAAGGGTGAATTCGATGCCCTCGGGGCCCAGCCCGTGGGCATCTCCATGGACAGTGCCGAGCGTCAGGGCGAGTTCGCCCAGAAGCACGGCATCGACTACCCCCTGCTCGCCGACGTCGACGGCGAGGTAGCGCGCCAGTTCGGCGTGAAGCGATCGCTCAGCTTCCTGAAGGTGAAGCGCGCGTCGTTCGTGATCGGCCAAGACCGTCGCGTTCGCGAGGTCATCTCAAGCGAGGTCAGCATGAACGCGCACGCGGACCGCGCCCTCGAGGTCCTTCGCTCGTAATCCTCAGCCGGCGATGAGCACCGGCGCGGGATCTTCGAGGAAGTGCGCGACGTGACTGAGCGCGCGTGACGCCAGTGCGCCGTCGACTTGACGATGATCGAATGCCATCGCGATCTGCACGACGTGGCGCACCACAACCTCGTCGTCGACGACCCACGGGGCCTTCGCGATCTGACCAACGGCCAGGATGACCCCGGTGCCCGGCGGGAGGATCGGCACGGCGGCGTCGACGCCGAAGGGGCCGACGTTGGTGATCGTCAACGTGGTGCCGATCATCTCGTTGGGTGTCGTGGTGCCGTTACGAGCCTTTTCGACCAGGACGTTGAGCGCCTCGGCCATCGCCACGAGGTCGAACTGGTCGGCCTCTTTCATGTTTGGCACGATCAGCCCACGTGGGGTGTCAGCCGCGATGCCGAGATTCACACTGCGCCGCACGATGACCTCGCCCGCGGCGGCGTCGAAGCTCGAATTGATACCCGGATAATGGCGGGCCGCGTCACAGAGCGCCAGCGCGACGATGGTGAGCGGCGACAGTCGAAGGTCTTGGAGACTCGGCTGCTTCTTCAGTGAGGCGAGCAGTTCCATGGTCTTCGTGGCGTCAAGGCTTACCCACACGGCGGCGTGCGGGGCACTAAACGCGCTTTGGACCATGGCGTCGGACATCGAGCGCAGCACGCCCTTCACGGGAATTCGCTCTTCCTTCGGACCGGTCGCCCACGAGGCCAACTCCCGACCGACGAAACGTGACGTGGCGTTCGGCCCCGAGATCGGCGTACTCGTTCGCGCTGGGCGCGCCACCGGCTCACCACTGAGGGCGCGCTCCACGTCACTGCGGGTAATGAGGCCATCACGACCGGTGCCCGCCAACGTCGCGAGGTCGACACCGTGCTGCTTCGCGTAGAGACGTACCGGCGGGGTCGAACGAGGCGCCAGAGTGGGGGTGCTGGCGACGGCGACAGGCGCGCTGGCGACCGCGGCGGGTTCGGACGCGGTGGGACGTGCGGCGCCCTGGCGACGGTGCTTGCGCGTGGCGACGCCGTCCTCGTTCGCGACGCCGTAGCCGACGAGCACTGCCTCACGGCCCTCGCCAATGGACGCGGGCGGCGCGGCGTCGGAGGCGACCGGCGTCGGCGACGCCCCGGCGTCGGCGTTGCCACCTACCTCGAAGGTGATGAGCGGCTTGTGCACCTCCATGACGTCGCCGACATTGCCGTGCAGTTTCACGACCGTGCCTGCGTACGGACTCGGCAGCTCCACCGTCGCCTTGGCCGTTTCGATGTCGACGAGTGGCTGGTTCAACGTGACGACGTCGCCCACGTTGACCTTCCACGTCACGATCTCCGCCTCGACGAGACCTTCACCGACGTCGGGCAGTAAGAAGACCTCTTCGCTCATCTGTCGTATCCCATCACTCGGTCAACCGCGTCCAAGATCCGGTCAACGGTCGGTCGGTAGTCCTCTTCGATCCTCGTCGGTGGGTAGGGCACGTGGTAGCCACTGACCCGCACGCCCGGCGCGCGAAGAGAGTAGAAGCATCGTTCGCTGAGTTCCGCCACCATCTCCGAGCCGATCGACGCCATGTGGGGCGCCTCTTGGACCACCACCAACCGTCCGGTCTTCTCGACCGACGTGACCATGGTGTCGAGCTCGAGGGGCGCAAGCGAGCGAGCGTCGACGACTTCGAGCGACGTACCCTCGATCGCGGCGGTGTCCGCCGCGCGCAGCATGGTCTTTACGGACGAGCCGTACCCGATGACGGTCACGTCCGTGCCCTCGCGGCGCACGAGCGCGTCGAAGAGGCCCGCGGGGGGCGTGTCGAGGTCGACCTCACCCTTCTCCCAGTACCGACTCTTCGGTTCGCAGAAGACGATCGGGTCGTCGTGCTCGATCGACTGCTGAATCATCCAGTACGCGTCGTTGGGCGTCGAGCACGACACGACGCGCAGTCCCGCGGTCGCGGCGAAGTACGCCTCGGGGCTCTCCGAGTGGTGCTCGATCGCGCCGATACCGCCTTGGAAGGGGATGCGAATGACGAGACCCATGGTGTACACGCCGTCGGAACGTTTGTGGAGCTTGGCGACCTGCGAGACGATCTGATCGAAGGCGGGGTAGACGAAGCCATCGAACTGGATCTCACAGACCGTGCGGTACCCGCGAATTGCGAGACCCACCGCCGTGCCAACGATCGCGGACTCGGCCAACGGCGCGTCGATGACGCGATCCTCGCCGAAGTCCTTCTGCAAGCCGTCAGTGATGCGAAAGACCCCGCCGAGTTTGCCGACGTCCTCACCCATGATGAGGACCTTCTTGTTTTTCTCCATCGCCCGGCGAAGCCCTTCGTTGAGGGCCTTGGCCATCGTCATCGTGGTCGTGGTCATCAGTGCGATCCCCCGCTGACCCCGAGCTCGATCATCTCGCGACGGCCCTCGTCGATCAAGGGGTGCGGCGCCGCGTAGGCGTTATCGAACATGGTGATCGGATCGGGTCGGTCCATCGCGAGCACGTCCTCGCGGAGTTTCAACGCCACGGTCTCCGCTTCGGCCGCCACGTCGTCGAACTTGACCGTCTTTACGCGGTACTCGCGCACCAGCAGCGACTTCACGCGCTCGATGGGGTCGCGGTGCTTCCAGACTTCGACCTCGGCGTCGATGCGATAGCGCGTCGGGTCGTCCGACGTCGTGTGGGCACCCATGCGATAGGTGTAGGCCTCGATCAACGTCGGACCGCCGCCCACGCGTGCGCTGTCGAGCGCGCGCTTGGAGACTTCGTAGACCGCGAGGACGTCGTTGCCGTCGACGCGAACGCCGGGAAAGCCGAACCCGGGCGCGCGATGGTAGAGCGGGATCTTCGACTGGATCGACATTGGCGTTGAGATACCCCACTGATTGTTCTGACAGAAGAAGACGACCGGCGCGTTGAACGACGACGCCCACACGAAGGCCTCGAGGACGTCGCCCTGACTCGACGCCCCGTCACCGAAGAACGTCATGACGGCCTCTTCGGCCCCGTCGCGTTGCACGCCCATGGCGTAGCCAACGGCGTGCAGGACTTGGTTGCCGAGCACCACCGTGGGTACCGAGTGACGGTACTTCTGAGGGTCCCAGCCGCCGTTCGAGGTCGCGCGAAAGAGTCGCAGCATGTTCTCCGGCGGCACCCCGCGACACCAGGCAATTCCGTGCTCGCGGTACGTCGGAAAGGTGAAGTCCTGGGGGTCGAGCGCCCTGCCGGCGCCGATCTGCGCGGCCTCTTGTCCTTGGATGGGTGCCCACAGCGCGAGCTGCCCTTGACGCTGTAACGACGTCGATTCATTGCACAGTCGGCGCACGATGACCATGTCGCGGTAGAGGCCAAAAATCTCTTCACCGCTGAGCGTGGATTCGTACTCGGGATGCGCAACGCGCTCGCCCTCGGGGGTCAGTAACTGGACAAGTTCCTCGCCTATCATGAACGCTCCTTAGGCTACAACCCCCAACGGAACACCTTACCCTCGTACCATGAAGTGGTGCCCCGCCTGTTCGTTGACGTGACCCCACTACGAACGAGTCGAAACTTCCGCTTACTCTTCATCGGGCAATTCGTCTCAATACTTGGCAGTAACCTGACCATCGTCGCCGTCGCGTACCAGGTGTACCAACGAACGAACTCGAGTCTGTGGGTCGGTGTCGTCAGCTTCATCCAGCTTCCCTTCCTCATCGTCGGTTCACTGTGGGGAGGCGCGCTCGGCGATCGATTCGATCGTCGAAAACTGCTGGCGGGCGCGTCGTTGGCGCTCGGACTCTTGAGTTGCTCACTGGGCGCGAACGCCCTCTTCGTGCGACCGAACTTCGTGGTGTTGATCCTGGCCCCCGCCCTGGCGGCCGGCTTCGCGGGGCTCTCGGGACCGCTTCGCACGGCGGCCATTCCGACGCTCGTGGCCCCCAACGAGCTGGTCGCCGCCTTCTCGCTCAACCAGGTCATCGTGAACGTCGGCACCTTCGTGGGACCGGCGCTCGCGGGCGTCCTCCTCGCCACGGTCGGCCTGTCGTGGTGCTACTTCCTCGACGGTTCCACCTTCGGCGCGCTCGTCCTCGCGACGCTCATGATCGCGCCAATGAAGCCCGTCGGCGAACACGCGGGGATCAAGATGCTGCGCGCCATCGGTGACGGATTCCACTACGTTCGCACGCACGCCGTCGTGCAGGCCATTTACCAGGTGGACCTGAACGCCATGGTCTTCGGTCTACCGCGGGCGCTCTTTCCCGCGGTCACCAAGCACGTCTACCACGCCGGTCCCGAGGTCTTGGGTTTCCTGTACGCCGCGCCGGGCGCGGGCGCGCTGTTGATGGCGCTGCTCACGGGCTGGCTGGACCAGGTCCGGCGCCGTGGTCGTCTGGTGGTGTTGGTCGTCCTCGCCTGGGGCGGCGTGATGGCACTCTTCGGACTAGTGCCCGTCCTGTGGGTGGGCCTGGTGTGCCTCGGCGTCGCCGGCGCGATGGACGTCATCTCGACGGTACTGCGCAACACCATGTTGCAGACGTCGATCTCCGATGACTTTCGCAGCCGCATCTCGTCGATCCAGATGGCGGTCGTCACCGGTGGCCCGCGTCTCGGCGATCTCGAATCGGGCGCGGTCGCGAACTTCACGTCGACCGAGTTCTCCATCGTCTCGGGTGGTGTGATGTGCGTGCTCGGCGTCCTCGCGCTGATGCGGTGGCGACCGACGTTCTGGCGCGAGCGCTCCCTCTAGGCGCTGCGGACCGGAATCGATCGGCGTTTCGCGTTCGTCACCGTCGCGAGTTGACCACAGGCCGCCGCGATAGAGCGGCCCTTCGTGTTGCGCACCGTGGTGTTCACACCGCGTTGACGCAGTCCGTCACGGAACTCCGTCACCCGTTGCGCGCTGGAACCTCGAACGAGGTAGCCGGGCGTGGGATTGAGGGGAATGAGGTTGACGTGCGCGTCGAGTGAGTTCGCGTACGCGCTGAGTTCGTCCATCGCTCGGTCGGTGTCGTTGACCCCATCGATCAACGCCCACTCGAAACTGAGTCGTCGACCGGTCGTGTCGAGCCACGTCGTGCAGGCCTCGTGTAGACGCTCGAGGGGGTAGCGGCGATTGAGGGGCACGAGCTCGTCGCGGGTCTCGTTGTTCGCCGCGTGCAGGGACACCGCGAGCGTGAGGGGCAGCCCCTCCGTCGCCAGTCGCTCGATCGCGGGCGCGACGCCCACCGTCGAGACCGTCAAGTGGCGTGCGGAGAGCCCCAAGTAGTCGTGCAGTCGCCGAACGACGTTCACCGTCACCGCGTAGTTCGCGAGCGGCTCGCCCATGCCCATGAAGACCACGTTCGACAGTCGAGCGGGTAACGCCGAGCGCACGGCGAACATCACTTGCTCGAGCACTTCGCCGACGCTGAGTTGACCGCTGAAGCCGGCCTGTCCCGTGGCGCAGAATGTGCACCCCATCGCGCAGCCCGCTTGGGAGGAGACACAGACCGTCACGCGGTCGTCGTAGTGCATCAACACCGTCTCGATCGTCGAGCCGCTCTGGAGTCGAAAGACCCACTTTCTCGTGGCGCCGTGGTCACTGGCGACGTCGTTCGCCACGACGAGGCTGGGCGGGAACTGGGATCGCAGGCGCGCGCGAAGCGCCCTCGGAATCGTGGTGATGTCCTCGAGGTCGAGGCCGTCCATCCACAGGCCCCGCCAGAGTTGGTCGAGCCGGTAACGAGGTTCTCCCTCCACGAGCGCGGCCAGCTCCTCTTTGGTGTATTCGTAGAGAGAGGCCACCTACCAACGCTAGGGGACCGACGGGTGCGTCACCGGGCGTCACCGTCGTGAGCCGCTCGGTCCGCGCCGTGTCGGTTCTTACTCACTTCTTCGTTTCACTTTGGCTCGTCCTTCGAAACTAGGGAAATACTGAGGGAAGTCGAAAGGACCACCGAAATGCTCACCGTTTACTTTTCCGTGCTGGTCGTCGGTCTCGGTGTCACCGTGGCCGTCGGCCTCCCACTGATCGGAGTCCGTCACGAGATGAGGGAGCGACGCGAGGAGGCCCTCAGCGAGGAGCTCCTGCGTCAGCGCAAGATCATCGCCGACTACGAGGCGACGATCGACGCGTATCGCTTGTACGCACAGAGCGACCCCGAACTCTCCGGCGCGTCTCGGTGACTTTCCCCCAGTGGCGAGACCGGGCGACCGGTCTCGCCACGACCCTTCTCATGTCTGCTTGACTCTTTAACGGTTCAGCCAATTGGTGAACGCATGACAGGAGGAGCATGGAACTCAACAACACGTCGGCCGTCGTCACGGGTGGCGCGTCCGGACTCGGCGAAGCGACCGCGCGCGCACTCGCCGAGCGCGGCGTCAAAGTCGTACTCGCGGACCTCAACGATGGTGCGGGCGCCGACATCGCCAAGGAGATCGGCGGCGCGTACGTGCACTGCGACGTGACCAACACCGACGAGGTCATCGCGGCGCTCGAAGCCGCGAAGGCCATGGCGCCACTGTGGAGCGCCGTCAACTGCGCGGGTATCGGGTGGGCGACGCGTACCATCGGAAAGGACGGCGAGTACGCCTCCGCGCACGACCTCGACGTCTACCGCAAGGTCATCGAGATCAACTTGATCGGCACGTTCAACGTCTGTCGACTCGCCGCCACGGCCATGAGCCACAACACGCCCGACGTCGACAACATGCGCGGCGCGCTGTTGAACACCGCCTCCGTCGCCGCCGAGGATGGGCAAATCGGCCAGGCGGCGTACTCGTCATCCAAGGGCGGTGTCGTCGGCCTCACCTTGCCGCTCGCGCGCGACATCGCGCCGATTGGGGTGCGGGCGAACTGCATCTTGCCGGGCCTCATCGATACACCTATTTACGGCACGGGTCCCGCGTCGGACGAGTTCAAGGCGCGCTTGGGCGCGGGCGTGCTCTTTCCCAAGCGACTCGGCTACGCCCGCGAGTTCGCGTCCCTCGTCGTCGAGCTCTTGTCGAACAGCTACATCAACGCGGAGTCCGTACGCATCGACGCGGGCATTCGCATGCAGCCTAAATAGAGAGGGCACGGGGAAGGTTCCTCAACGCCGCTCACCTCGATCGCGCACTCGCGTTCTTCGGATCCAATACTCTTGGGCGCGGCCCGACGGGAACGACCGACCCGGTCGCACGAACCACCCCGGCACGCCAACGACCTACCCTTACCTCCATGAGCTGGGTTGATCTCATCATCGCCATCGTGGTCGTCTTGGCGGCCCTTCTCGGTCACGTCGAAGGAGCCGCCCGTCAGGTCCTGCGCTTCGCGGGCTACGGGGCGGGCTTCCTCGCGGGCACGCTCGTCGCCCCCTCGCTCTCCTCGCACCTCACGCGCGCGGGCTGGCGCCCGTTGCTGGCGCTCGGCATCGTGCTCGTGCTCTCCGTCATCGGTGGTCTCGTCGGCAGCATCGTGGGCTCCTTCCTCGCCCAGCGCCTTCGCACGATGAAGCTCGGCGTCGTCGACCGGGTCGCGGGCACCGTCGTGGGCGCCGCGGGCGCGCTCGTGGGCTGTTGGCTCGCGGCGGGACTACTGGCGTCGACGACGTGGGGCTCGGTCGCGAATGGGATCCAGCAGTCGAGCATCCTCTCGGCGATGGGCCACGTCATGCCCCCCGTGCCGTCGCTCGACGCCAGGGTGCAAGCACTCTTTCGCAACATCAACTTCCCGAACGTTTTCGCCAGTGTCGTCGCGCCGTCGCTCGGCTCCTTCGTCAACCCCAAGAGTCTGGGTCCTCTCGTCACCTCACTCCAGCAACCGAGCGACGTCGTGAAAGTGCTCGCGAGTGGGTCGTGCGCGACCGTCAGCCAAGGCACGGCGTTCTTCGTCACGGCGCACGAGGTCGTGACGAACGCACACGTCGTCGCCGGCCACCGCGACATCACCGTCAATGGCGCGTTGGCCCAGGTCGCGCTGTTCGATCCCAACAACGACCTCGCGATACTGCGCGTGGCGAACCAGAGCGCAACGCCACTTCACTTCCGCACGGCGACGCCCGCGCGAGGGGCGAGCGTGCGGGTCATCGGGTTTCCACTCGACGCGACGCGTACCGAGGCGCCCGGCGTCGTCGACGGAGAACTCACGGGAGAGGGAAGAGACATTTATAACCAAACGATCCTTTCCAAGAGCGTGCTCGTCGTCGAAGTGAACGTGCAACCGGGCAACTCGGGCAGTCCCGTCATGGAAGGGTCCTCCGTCATTGGCGTCATCGAGTCCAAGTTGGTCAGCCAGTCGAGTACGGCCTACGCGATCCCCGACAGCGTCATCGAGAGCGATATCGCGAAGACGCCCGCCTCCGGCACCGTGTCCACGCGCACGTGCCTCTCGTAGGGTGACCGCAGGCGTTACGTCATAGAGCGCAAGACCACACGTGCACGATACGCAATCTTGCTGAGGCGCCCGTTTCGACTCAAGAGAGAAGGCCCAAGACTTCTTTCAACCCACGGTCTACCCGTTCGAGGACTGCTGGCCGAAGCCGGCCAGATTTCTTTCTGAGGTCGCTCTTGTTCAGCGTCACGAATTCAGTCACGTTGACGACGGAATCACGAGTGATCACGTCTTCGAGGTCTCGTTGCGAGGCGACTGCACCGCCCCACGAGGCACGCTCTTCGCGTTAAATCTCTCGAGCCTCGGCCACGTTGTCGAATCGAGCGAACTCGCCGCGCCACGTCAGGTGCGCCGTGCGCGTTGGACCGTTGCGGTTCTTGCCCACGATGATCTCCGCGTCGGCCTTCATGTCGTTGGACACGTCGCCGTAGATCTCGGGGCGGTACAAGAACAAGACGACGTCGGCATCCTGCTCGAGCGAGCCCGACTCGCGAAGGTCCGACATCATGGGGCGCTTATCGGCGCGCTCTTCGAGCTTTCGTGAGAGTTGCGATAGGGCTACGACGGGACACTCGAGTTCTCGCGCGAGGATCTTCAGCGAACGGCTCATCTCTGAGACCTCCACCTGGCGGTTCTCGGCGCGACCACGGCTACTCATCAACTGCAAGTAGTCAATGATCACCACGCCGAGGTCGCCGTTCTGCTGCTTGATGCGTCGCGCGCGCGCACGGACGTCCATGATCGTGAGGCTCGGGTTGTCGTCGATGAAGACCTTGGCCGACTGGAGATAGCCGAAGGCCTCGTGGGCTCGGTTCCAGTCGGCTTCACTGAGATCACCCGTACGCAGCCTCGACGAGTCGATGCGCGCAGTCGAAGCGAGGATTCGTTCCGCCAATTCTTGTCGGCTCATCTCCAATGAGAAGAAGAGCGCGGGACGGTTCACCACCGCACCCACGTGGATCAAGATGCCCAGGGCGAAGGCCGTCTTACCGGTGGCTGGTCGCGCGCCGACGATCGTCATCGAGCTCTTCTGCAGACCCTGGAGGATCGCGTCGAGCGAGCGGTAGCCGGTCTCGAGGCCGTTCAGCTGACCTCTCGTTTCGCCGCGCTGTTCGAGGATGTCGGCTTCGCTGAGGAGCAGTCGCTGCAGTGGCGACACCGAGTCGATCTTGCGATCGTCGCCGATGGCGTTGATCTTGCGCTCGGCCTCGTCGATCAGGCCCACGACGTCGTCCGTGGCGACGTAGGCGTCGTCGACGATCTCGCCGGCCACGGAGATGAGGCGGCGCTGTTGCGCCTTCTCACGAACGAGTTCGGCGTAGTGCTGCGCGTTCGCGGCCGAAGGCGTGTTGATCTGCAGCGACGACAGCACCGCAAGTTCGACGGCGACCGCCCCGCGCTCTTGGAGCTTCGCTTGCACCGTGACGTAGTCGACGGGTTCACCGGCGTGCGCGAGCGCAATGATCGCACTGAAGATCTGTCCGTGAAGCGGACGATAAAAGTCTTCAGCCTGCACGTTCTCGTAGGCGACGCTCACGGCTTCTTGCGAGAGCAACATTGCGCCGATGAGTGACTCTTCGGCTTCGATGACACTGGGTGGTACGCGCCCACCGGGGACTTGGCGGGCGCGGTCAGTTTCAATCTGTGTCATAAGACCTCAACGGTTGCCGAGATCGGTTGTGCTTCGCAATAACAACAACATGTTGTATTCCTGTGGTTAACCCCATGGAGTACATAGTGACAAAGGGGTGTAACAAGTATTTCGCCGGGGCCCTAGGCCCCGGCGAAGTCCAATCGTGCAGGTGGGACGTTACTTCGCCACTACCTCGATGTTGACGTTGGCGTCAACTCCGTCAAAGAGTGTCGCCGTCGCGGTAGCATTTCCGACCTCTTTTAAGTGCTCGGCGAGCGAGATCGCGTGACGGTCGAGCGAGATGCCCGTGGCGGTACGTATGGCGTTGACGATATCGGTCTCGCCGATGGAGCCGAAGAGACGCCCGTTCGCACCCGCGCGCGCGCCGATGGTGATCGTCGAGCGCTCGATGAGCGACTTCTGCGCCTCCGCTGCTTCGCGGCTCTTCGCGTCGAGGATGTCACGAGCCTTGCGCATCAGCGCCGCTTGGGTCTCGGTCGAGGTACTCGCGGCCAACGCCGCGCCGGAGGGCAGCAAGAAGTTGCGGGCGTAACCCGACTTCACGACAACGATGTCGCCACGCCGGCCGAGGCCGTGCACGTCACTTCGAAGTAGGACCTTCATTCTCCGACCTCCACTGGCAACTCGGTCTCGAAGACCTCTTCGGCCGTGCTCGCGTCCTCGAGCCGTACGGCCTCAGCCACGGGAGCGGAGGCGGGGGCGGGGGCGGGGGCGGTACTCTCCGCGTTGTCGCGACTCGGACGGGGTCCGCGCGGACCGCGATCGTCGCGTCCGCCGTCGCGTCCGCCGTCACGTCCGCGACCACCGCGGCGCTCGGTCACGGTGCGCTGGGTGTAGGGCAAGAGTGCCAGTTCGCGCGCCGTCTTGATGGCGTCGCCCACGTCGCGCTGGTGCTGTTGGCAGTTGCCCGACACCTTGCGGCCACGGATCTTGCCGCGGTCCGAGATGTACTTGCGGAGCTGGGCCAGGTCCTTGTAGTCAACGCGGTCCACGCCGTGCTGGCAGAACGAGCACGGCTTCTTCTTCGCCCCACGGCGGATGTCGATCTTGGGCGCACGCTTCGGTGGCTTGGGATTATTAATACGTGGCATTAGAAGGGCTCCTCATCAAAGGCGTAGGTACTTGGTTCATTCGTTCGTGGTGCGGGGCGATCGCTCGAGGGAGAGTTGGATCCCTCAGCGCGCGGGGTCCGCGTGACGACCGCGGTGGCAAAGCGCAGTGACGGAGCAATCTCGTCGGCGTTGATCTCGACGATGGAGCGCTTGTCGCCGTTCTCCGTCTCCCAGCTGCGCTGTTCGAGACGACCCGAGACGATGACCCGGTTGCCCTTGGTGAGTGAGTTCGCGGCGTTTTCGGCCATCGAGCCGTAGCCCGTGACTTCGAAGTACGACACGCGCTCTTCCCACTCTTGGGTCTGGCGGTTCTGCCAGCGACGGTTGACGGCCACGGACAGTCGAACGGCCGCCTGACCGCTGTTCAAGAATTTCAGTTCGGGGTCACGAGTGATGTTCCCGACGACGGTGATGGTGTTGTCAGCCATAGCTTCTCCTTAGTGGTACGCGTCCGAACCTAGGCCTGGGCCGTGACACGGCTGGCGTTGGTCCGCACGTGGCGACGAAGGATCTTGAAGCGAAGGACTTCGTCCGAGAGAGTCAAGATACGGTCCAGTTCGTCGACGGTCGTCGACTCACCGCTGAACTCCACGAGGACGTAGTAACCCTCTTTGCGCTTGTTGATTTCGTACGCCAAGGGACGCTTGCCCCAACGGTCGATGGTTCCCGGGGTTCCCGCGTTCGTTCGAATGGTCTCCAACGCACGATCGAGAGCGATCTGGATGGCTTGCGCGTCGACGGCGGTGTCGAACACGATCATCGTTTCATATGGCCTCATGGCCGGTTCCTTTCCCTCTGGTCCGAACTAGCCGGGCTCTGCGGAAAACAGAGCAGGGTTTGATTGGTGATTCCCCACGCTTGTGGGAAAGAAGAGTCTACTGCCTGGGGCGAAAGTTGGCTAGCTGGTCAAGTCTTCGGGGTTGGCGTAGACCTCGCCCGGACCAGGAAACGCCCCATTTCGCACGTCCGAGGCGAAGTGCGCGAGCGCCTCGGTGATGACGGGGCCGAGATTCGCGTACTGACGCACGAACTTCGCCGGCGTTCCCTTGGTGAGACCGAGGAGATCGTGAAAGACCAGTACTTGACCATCCGTGTCGGGGCCCGCCCCGATACCGATCGTGGGGATCTCCAGAGCCTCCGTGACGCGCGTGCCCACCACGCTCGGTACCCCTTCGATCACGACCGCGAAGACGCCCTCGTCTTGGAGGACCTTCGCGTCGAGTTGGAGTTGCTGCGCGGCCTCGCGGGTCTTGGCTTGCACCTTGAAGCCGCCAAAGGCCATCACGCTCTGCGGGGTGAGACCGAGGTGGCCCATCACGGGGATCTCCGCGTCAAGGATGGCGCGCACGACCTCGCGACGTACTCGCCCGCCTTCGAGTTTGACGCTGTCGGCGCCGCTACGGATCAACGCGGCCGCGTTGCGCACGCTGTCGGCGACGCTCAGGTGGTAGCTCAGCCAAGGCATGTCCGCGACGACGTGCACGTCGGGCTTCGCCGCGGCGACCGCGCGCACGTGGTGACACATCTCGTCGACACTGACGTGCAAAGTGTCCTCGTGACCGAGCACGACGTTGGCGAGCGAGTCGCCCACCAAGATGACGTCGACCCCCGCGGCACTGGCAAATCGCGCGCCCGGTTCGTCGTAGGCGGTCACCATCACGAGCGGTGTCGCACCGCCGCGACGCTTGCGTCCGCGGATGACCGGTGCCGAGAGCTTCATTCGCCTACTTCTTTGACGTAGTTGACACTGCGCCGCGCGCGGTGGCTGCCAGCGGTCCACTTTCGAACGAGGTGGTGAAAGGAGCACGCGACGCAGACTTCCACCGCGTAGCACTGCACCGGGTCTTCGCGTCGCTCGAGTTTCAACAGCTCCGCGCGCGTCGACGGACACGTGCCCCCCGACGGGAGACGCGCACCAAAGACGTAGGTCACCTCGACGAGTTCAGCGTCACTGCAGACCGGGCACGTCTCGCCGGTCTTGCGTCCGATGTTGCGCGCCGCGCGAAGTAGTTCGGGGTGCGCGTCACAGATGTCCTCGTAGCGAAGTTGGCCGGCGGCGACCTTCGCGAGGAGCGCGTGACGCACGAGTCCGAATTCGACGACGGCTCCGTCAGCCGTGCTCGTGCGGAAGCGCTTATCCATTACCGGCGACCTTACCTCCGGTGAAATCACCGGAGTAGTACGGACCGTCACGTTCGATATATCGCGTTGATATACTTCATCGCGTGTTGGACATCGCCATTCTGGGCCTGTTGATGGACCGTGATCACCACGGGTACGAAATCAGAAGCCGCCTACGTGAACGCCTCGGCGTCTGGGCCAATGTCTCGTTCGGATCGATCTACCCAGCGCTCGCGCGTCTCGAACGTCACGGATTCGTCGAAGCGGTCGCGCCGATCTCGCCACGACAAAGCTCACTCTCGACGGGGTCCCTCTCGGGCGAACGTGCCTCACTTCGTTCACTGCGCGCGACGACGGGACTCGGTCGGCGCGGACGCAAGGTCTATCGCATCACCGAACGTGGGCGTCAAGAGTTCATCGTCTTGCTCGGCGATCCCTCGACGCTCGACGACGGCAAGAACTTCTCGCTGCGCATGGCTCTCGCGAAGTACCTCACCCCGAGCCTTCGCGTCAGCCTCTTAGAGCGCCGCCGCAGTGACCTCGTAGAGCGCCTGGCCGAAGTGCGGGCCGGCTCACACAACGAAGAACTCGACGACTACGCGCGCGGCGTGATGGAACACGCCGCGCGGGGCGTCGAGCTTGATCTCGAGTGGATTGACCATTTGTTGACCACCGAACGCAGTAACCAGCAGACCTTCGCCAACGATGCGAAGTAAGAAAGGAAAGCCATGAACAAGATTCGTGTGGCGATCGCGGGCGTCGGCAACTGCGCCAGTTCACTCGTTCAAGGTGTCACGTACTACCGAGACGCGAAACCCGGCGATCACGTCCCGGGACTGATGCACGTGGTGCTCGGCGGCTATCACGTCAGTGACCTCGAGTTCGTCGCGGCCTTCGACGTGGACGCCTCCAAGGTCGGCAACGACCTCGGCAAGGCCATCGACGGCGGCCAGAACAACACCATCAAGTTCGCCGACGTCCCCTCGCTCGGCGTGACCGTGTTGCGGGGACCGACGTTGGACGGGCTGAACAAGTACTACCGCGCCGCCATCGAAGAGTCGCCCCTCGAGGCCGTGGACGTGGTCCAGGCACTGCGTGACGCGAGGGCCGAGGTCCTCGTCTCGTACCTGCCCGTCGGCTCCGAAGACGCGCAGCGCTTCTACGCCCAGGCCGCCATCGACGCCGGCGTCGCCTTCGTGAACGCCATTCCCGTCTTCATCGCTTCGGACCCCGTGTGGGCCAAGAAGTTCACCGACGCGGGCGTACCCATCATCGGTGACGACATCAAGAGCCAGGTCGGCGCCACCATCGTGCACCGTGTGCTGACCCGCCTCTTCGAAGACCGGGGCCTCGCCCTCGATCACACGTACCAGCTCAACGTGGGCGGCAACATGGACTTCAAGAACATGCTCGACCGTGAGCGCCTGGAGTCGAAGAAGGTCTCGAAGACCCAGGCCGTGACGTCGCAACTGGAGTTGAACGACATCGATCCCGACGACGTCCACATCGGACCGAGCGACCACGTACCGTGGCTCCATGACCGCAAGTGGGCCTACATCCGCATGGAGGGCCGCAACTTCGGCGACGCGCCGCTCAACATCGAGTTGAAGCTCGAGGTCTGGGACTCGCCCAACTCGGCGGGGGTCATCATCGACGCCGTGCGCTGCGCCAAGGTCGCGCTCGACCGCGGTATTGGTGGACCGCTGCTAGGCCCCTCGGCCTACTTCATGAAGTCGCCACCCGTGCAGTACCACGACGACGAGGCCCACGACATGGTCACGGCCTTCGCCGACGACGGTGCCGAGAATCCCGTCTGGCCGTAAGTTTCAATTGAAGAAAACCCCCCGCTTCATGCGGGGGGTTTTTCATTGCGGCGGTGAGGGACCATCGCCTAACGCCCTACCAGCGCCAGCACCGCGCCGAGGATCCTAAAATGAATCTGTCGTCGCAACTCGTCACTGTCGCGCGACTTTACCGGCGACGTACTCGATCCCTCTCCGTTCACCCGGATCGATTTCGTCGTGAGAAGTCCACGCCCCCGGCGACGTGATGGCTCCCATCGCACCTCGACCGTGCCCAGCGCGAGTGTGCGACTCGCGGTGCCACGCTCGATGACCTCGTCGGTCGCCCCTTCGATGACGTCGGCCAGCCAACCTCCGATCGTCGGACTACTTAGATCATCGGGCGCCACCTCGTACGCTTCGAGTCGCTCGTCGTTGAGGACGCGCTCGATGAGTTCACGCGAACCACCGACGTACGTCCATGGCATATCGATTTCGCTCGCGACACACCACGCGTGATCCGACGGCCACCAGAGGTTCGGTGTCTGGGACATGCGTGCGTCGCCGACGTCGAGGGACGTGGCCTGGTCCAAGTGACCCTCGAAGAGTCCGTACTCGCGCCACGGGAGTTCCACCAATCGCGGCGGCTGGACGGTTTCGGGTGCTTTGACGGGCGGATCGCCGAGACGGACGAACGGCGTCCCCCCACCGAAGTACCCGATCCAAAGGCAGAAATAGCAGGACTCCGCCCCTGGGGTGCTCGCGAGCAGATCATCGACGAGCGCTTCGGCGTCGGGGACGAAGAGCGAACCCTCCCGAGGACCTTGATTCCTCCATGGTGGTTCAGTGGCGGGAGTGGCCTCGGGTAACGCCACCTCGCACCACTGGATTTGAGGTCGCATCGCCACGCCGCTCCAACGCGACACGTCAGCCCATCGCACGAGCGCGCTACCGTCGCGAGGTTCCTGCACCGGATGGAGGATCCTCGCGTACGCCGCAAAACCTCCCGGCACGATTGAGGACACCACGTAGTTCGTCGGTGCGCTGAGTCGTTCGCGAATCCAGTCCGCTGCGGCTACGTTGACACTCATCGCCGGGGCGCCTCGGTTCGTCACGCTTCGATAGTCCCACACCGAGCGCGGCGGCGATCGCCTCTCCGAGCGCTAGTGCGCCCGAGCTTCCCACCATGTTCGAAGGCGAGTGGCTGCCTCGTCGGCGCCGATCTCACCCTCGTCGAGGCGGATCTCCATGAGGAAGTCGAGCGCCTGACCTACCGCGCGACTGGGGGCGATGCCGAGTAACGCCATGACGGCGTCGCCGTCGAGGGCCGGTCGCAGGCGACTCAGGTCCTCTTGCTCACGAAGGACCGCGATGCGGTCTTCGAGTTCGTCCATCCGCTCCGCGAGAACCGCAGCCTTGCGCGCGTTGCGCGTCGTGCAGTCACAGCGCGTCAGTTCGTTGAGCTCGTCGAGTAGTGGTCCGGCGTCACGCACGTAACGACGCACCGCTTTGTCGCTCCAACCCAACTTGTAGGTGTGAAAGCGAAGGTGCAACTCCACGAGCGCAGCGACGTCGTCGATCATCTCCGAGGAGTACTTCAGTGCCGTCATGCGTTTGCGCGTCATCTTCGCGCCCACGACGTCGTGGAATCGAAACGTGACGCCTTCGTCGCTGATCGTGCGGGTGTTGGGTTTGCCGATGTCGTGAAAGAGCGCGCCCAGACGCAACACCAGCGAAGGCGACGTCTTGTCGACGACGGCCCAAGTGTGCCGTAGGACGTCCTTGTGCTGGTGGATGGGGTCCTGTTCGAGTTGGAGTTTGGGCAGCTCGGGCAAGAAGTACTCAGCAAGTCCCGTGCGCACGATGAAGTCCAGACCGAGGGAGGGCTGCGCGGTGAGGAGCAACAGGTCGAGTTCGCCGCGTACCCGCTCGGGAGACACCTTCGTCAACTGCTCGGCCATCTTCACGGCGGCCGCCTCCAGCACGGGGTCGATACTCATCTCGAAACGCGCGGCGAAACGCGCGGCGCGCAGCATCCGTAGGGGATCGTCACTGAAGAGGATCTCGGGATCGATCGGCGTACGCAACACGCGGTCGTTGAGGTCGCGGAAGCCTTGGTAGTAGTCGAACAGTGTCTGCACGTCGGGCGTCCCGACGTTGAGCGCGATGACGTCGAGCGCGAGGGCGTTGATCGTGAAGTCACGACGACCGAGGTCCGCTTCGAGCGAGTCACCCCACTCCACCGCGGGCTTGCGCGAGTGGTCCACGTAGGACTCCGAGCGAAATGTCGTCACCTCGACCTTGACGCCGCCTTCGCGAAGGGTGCCCCCGATGGTCCCAAAGGCCCTTCCCTGCTGCCATAACGCCCTGCAGACGGGCTTCATGAGTCGCTCGATGTCGTCGGGTCGGGCGTTCGTCGTGAAGTCAATCTCGAAGTCGTCGCGTCGCGGTTCGCCGAGTAACGCGTCGCGAACGGAACCGCCGACGGCGTAGAGGGCGAAGCCCGCCGTTCGAAACGTCTCGGTGAGAGGACGCGACAACTGCGCGAGTTCTCCGAGTCGATCGTGGGCGTTGGTGAACGAGGTCATTGCGAATGAAGGGTAGTGGGCTCCCGAAGAAGCGGCGTCACGAAGGTAGCCTGTAACTGCATGTCCCACCGATTTACGACCTGGTGGCGGGCGCTCAGCGTCGTACTCCTCAGCCTCGCAACGGTGACGTGGCCCTCGGCCTCGTGGGCTAACACGACGGCACGCTTCACCGTCGTGCGCCAGAACGCGCTCACGACGCTGACGACGCGCGGCACCTTGCACTTTTCGACCACGGTACGCCTGACGCCCGCGACAGCCCGGGCCAGCGCCGACGTCACCATCTTCCCGGCCCTCACCACGACGACCGAACTCGGCCCGGTCGTCACCGGCGCGGGTGAGACGACGACGGCCATCTCATCGACGGGATCGTTCGCCCTCAACTGCCTCCACCACGGCCAGGCCACCTTTAGTGTCTCGATCTACACCAGCAAGCTCAAGTCACCCCTTCGATCGTGCCGAGGCATCGCACCCCGACTCCACCTCACGTGCTCGATGAGCGGGTGCGCTGGCGTCTACCCCCTTCGCTACCGTCTCGACGTGAACGGCGCGACGGTCACGAAGTGGTCGCTGCTCGCGATAAAGATCAAGCCCATCGCCAAGCCCCTACAGGTTGCACTGGTCGAAACGCTGACGCGCACTTCGCTGCAGCACCCAAAACGCTCGATGAGTGTCTTGACCACCTTCGGCAAATTCGCCTCGTCGCCGCTCACCATGAGCGCCGACTACGAGACGTTGATGGCCATCGATTTCGACCAGAAGGACGGTACGCAGTGGCGTGACGCGCTGAATAAAGCGCTCGAGAGTCCCCAACATAGAGCCATCGACGCCCCGCCGGGCTCCATCGACTTCGCCGGGCTCTCGGAGAATGGTCTCACGACCCAAATCCCCCAGCAGTTGGCGCTCTCCGAACGCGTTCTCAAGGCGCTGACGGGCGTCTACGTGGACCAGCCGGTGCTTTTGAGTGGCCCGCAGTCACCCACGAGTCTCCTCGCGCTCTCGGGCGCCGGCGTCAGTGACGTGGTGCTGCCCGAAAGCCAACTCACCCAGGCCCCCTCCTCGACGCTCACCTGGGGTGCGCCGTTTCACGTCACGGGCGCGGGCGCGCTGACGGCCCTCAGCATCGACGGTCCCCTGTCGAGCCTCGTGAGCGACTCCGCTATCGAGCCCGGGCGGCGCGCCGCGATCACGTTGGCGTCTCTCGCCTTCCTACACTTCGAAGACCCCAACGCGCCCGCGACTCGTACCGTCGTGATCGAACAGCCCATCGGTACCGCGTCGACGACCTTCATGGCCGACCTACTCGGGGGTCTCGGGAACGATCCCTACAGCCAACTCACGTCATTGACGCCGGCGTTCAACTCTTCACTTATCGGCACGAACGGTGCGCCCACGACGCGAACACTCACGCTAGCGACGAGCCCGTCCACGTGGTCGCCGCACAACGTCTCGTCGCTGCTGACGTTGATCGGCGCCGCCAATTCGTACTCACAGGGCATCAAGTCCGGCTCCGAGGCAATCGCCCTTCGCGTCGGCGTCGCGCGCTCAGAGATCCTCGGCAACGCGAACCAGCGCCAGGCCGCGATCAACGCCGCGAACAGCCAACTCACCGCGCAGCTCGGTCAATTCTCGATCGACGCGAGCGCCATCACGCTCGCGGGACAGGGCACCTCGCTTCCCATCACGGTCATCTCTCGCGCGCCCTACACGGTGGACGCCGTCGTGCACCTCATCACGGACCGCGTCTCCTTTCCCAAGGGCGACGCGGTGGCCGTCACCATGAGCTCACCCACGGAGTCCATCCGCGTGCCCACCGCGAATCCGCGGGGTAGTTCCTTGACCTTGCAAGTCATCCTCACGACACCGAACGGTCAAGTCGTCTTGGCGCGCACGGCGATCCAAGTACGCATCGCCGGGACGTCCATCGTTGGTTACTTGCTCACGTTCGCGTCGCTGTTCGTCCTCGCCCTGTGGTGGTGGCGAACGATCCGCCGACGTTCCAGGGGCCGTCACGCCCGATGAGCGTCGAAACGTCGCACTCGTCGCGCGTCGCCTCCATGGCCAGTGGGACGCTCATCTCGCGCGTCACTGGCTTCTTTCGCGTGCTCGCGCTGGTGTGGGTGCTTGGCTTCACGCCCATCTCGGACGCCTTCAACCTGGCCAACACCGTGCCCAATATGTTGTTCGACATCGTCCTCGGTGGTATCGCGACGGCGACGTTCATTCCCGTCTTCGTCGAGCGCCTCGCCCTCGACGGCGAGCGACGCGCGTGGCGTTCGATCTCGAGTGTCATTACCGGCGCGATTCTCGTGCTCATCGTGGCGTGCGGTGTGTCGTGGTTCTGCGCGCCGTGGATCATCGACGGCTTCACCACGTTGCAACACACGTCGTCCGTCAGATCGGCCGCGGTCTTGGTGCAGGAGCGGGCCGTCGCGACCGAACTACTGCGTTGGTTCGTGCCCCAGATCTTCTTCTACGGCCTTATCGGCATCGCGACGTCCCTACTGAATATCCGCAAACGCTTCGGCGTTGCGACGTGGGTGCCAGTCGCGAACAACGTGGTCTGCATCGCCGTCTTGATCTGGTTCCACCTCGTCGACCCGACGCCCGTGCTCTCGGCACTCAGTGGATCGCGCGACCTGCTGTGGCTGGGACTCGGTACGACGCTCGGCGTCGCCGTCCAGTTCCTGTGTCTCTTACCCTCGCTCGCGCGTAGCAATCTCTGGCGTCTCAGCCTGCGGCTCGATCTGAAGGATCCCGCCGTGAAGGCCGTCGGACGCCTGGGCAGTTGGACCCTGCTCGTGGTGCTGGCCAATCAGATTTCGCTTTACGTGGTGCTGGCCTACGCCTTTGGCCTCGGCACGAGCACCCACGCGGTCAGCGCCTACACGTACGGCTGGTCGTTGATGCAGATGCCCTACGCCGTCGTCGTCGTCTCCGTACTCGGCGCCCTCACGCCCCAACTCGCCGGTTTCGCGACCGTCAAGGACTTCGACGGGCTGAGCGAACGTCTCCGCTTCGGTCTGCGCCAGTCGCTCGTGATCATCGTCCCGTGCACGTTGGTGCTCGTCATCCTCGCCCAACCCATCGTCGCGATCCTGTTCAACCACGTGAACGCCGCGCACCGCATCTCAGCGGGCACGGTGCTCGCGGTGCTCGCGGCGGGACTACCGGGCTTCACCATTTTTCAACTCGGCGTGCGCGGTCTCCAATCAATGCAGCGCGCCCGCGACGTTTTTATGCTCTACGCGTTCGAGAACGCCCTCACCATCGTGCTCTGCGTCGTGCTCGGACGACACTCGTTGGCCGGGCTGACGGCGAGCGTCTCACTGGGTTACAGCGTCGCGGCCGTCGCGGCACTGGTCGTCCTCGCACGCCACCAGGTCAACATCATCTCGGGCGTGTGGAGCGTGCATGTTCGTCGCAGCCTCTGGTCCTCCCTGAGTGCCACGGCGATCATGGCCATCGTCTACGCACTGCCGTCATGGACGAGGGGCCTCGGGTTGGTGGTGCGCTTCGTCGCGGCCGTGGTCGCCGGCGTTCTCGTCTACGGACTCGTGGTCGCGTTGTTGCGGCGACGCCTTCGACGAGGTCAGGCCAGAGGTGCAAGGCTGGAGCAGTTCTAGGGGGAACCATGTCTCGAATTCGTGTGGTCACCGACAGCGCGAGTGACCTGCCCGAGGAGTTCGCCCGACGACTCGACGTCGACGTGGTCTCACTCACCATCCGCTTCGGCGATGAGGAGTTCACCGACCGGGTCGACCTCACGCCCGAGGCCTTCTGGGCGAAGTGCAAAGAGTCGAAGACCCTCCCGGAGACGGCCGCGCCCTCGCCCGGCGCCTTCCAGGCGGCGTACGAACGCGCGAAGAGAGACGGCTGCGACGGCGTTATCGTGCTCTCCCTCTCATCGCTCCTCTCGGCGACGCACCAGTCGGCCACGCTCGCGGCCGACGCCGTGGCTGACGTGATCGACGTGCGCGTACTCGACACGTTGAACGTCTCGATGGGCCAGGGCCTCATCGTCATCGACGTCGCCGAAGTCGCCGCGACGGGCGCCGGTCTCGACGAACTCGTGGCGCTTGCCGAGTCACTCATGCCCAAGGCCGGTGTCGTGGCCGCTCTCGACACGCTCGAGCATCTCATCAAGGGCGGGCGGATCGGCGGCGCGAAGGCCCTCCTCGGCCAGGTGCTCTCGATCAAGCCTCTCATCGAACTGAAGGGTGGCATCGTCGCGGAGGCTGGCCGTCAGCGCACGCGAGCGAAGGCCCTCAATGCGGTCGCCAACGTCGCGCGCTCGCACGCTCCGCTTCGTCGCCTCGCACTGATCCACGGCGCCTGCACTGACGTCGCGGCGCTCGAAACCCTCATTGGCGACATCAAGAGCGAGTTCCCCTTGATCCTCGCGGACATCGGCCCGGTCGTGGGCACCCACGGAGGGCCCGGCATTATCGGCCTCACGTGGATAGAGGCCTAACGAGCGCGCTCCACTAAGTTCATAGCGTGACTGAAGCCAGCGATCCGCGAGAGCCCGACCTCGTCGACCGATTACTGGCGGCCTTCGACCACGTGCTCGACGTCGTGCACGACAAGGTGTTACGACCAATTATCATGGCTGCGCGCGCCCTGGCCTACGGTTTCGTCATCGTGCTGGTCGCGCTGGTGTTCGTCGCCGCGTTGGTCATTGGGTTTATCCGGCTACTCAACATCTACGCTTTTCACGGTCACGAATGGATCAGTTACGCCGTCGTGGGCGCGGTCTCACTCATCATCGGGCTCGTCATCTGGCGGCGACGTGGTCCTGTCAACCTAAGGAAGTAATGCCCGATCACACTCGTGTCCTTATCATCGGCTCGGGTCCGGCCGGCCTGACGGCGGCCATCTACAGCGCCCGCGCCCAACTGCTGCCCATCGTGATCGAGGGCGAACCCTCCTCGACGAGCGATCAGCCCGGCGGACAGCTCATGCTCACCACCGACGTCGAGAACTACCCCGGGTTCCCAGAGGCGATCACCGGCCCCGAACTCATGATGAAGATGCGCGAACAGGCTGCGCGCTTCGGCGCCGAACTACGTGTGGAGAAGGTGCACAAACTCGATACCACCGTTCGCCCCTTTCGCGCGTGGCTGGCCGGCGACGTCGAACCGAGCATCACCGCCGACGCCGTGATCCTCGCCACCGGCGCACGGTCACTCATGTTGAACGTGCCCGGCGAAGAGCGCTACTTGAGCCACGGGCTCTCGACGTGCGCCACCTGTGACGGCTTCTTCTTTCGTGGTCAGGACATCGCCGTCGTCGGCGGTGGTGACTCGGCTCTCGAAGAGGCACTCTTTCTCACGCGCTTCGCGTCGAGCGTCACGCTGATCCATCGCCGCGACTCCCTGCGGGCGTCGAAGATCATGCAAGAGCGGGCCTACGCTCACGACAAGATTCGCTTCGAGTGGAACACCCAAGTCACTGAGGTCTTCGGCGCCGACAAGGTGATGGGCCTCAAGGTCCGCGACACGTTGAGCGACGAAGAGCGCGTCCTGCTCGTGACCGGCGTCTTCGTCGCCATCGGTCATGTTCCCAACACCACGCTCGTCACCGGCCAGGTCGATCTGCACGAGAACGGGTACGTACGAACGGGACTCGGGTCGTTCACCAACATCGAGGGCCTCTTCGCGGCCGGTGACGTGCAAGACGACGCCTATCGCCAGGCCATAACCTCAGCCGGATCGGGCTGTATCGCGGCGATTGACGCCGAACGATGGCTCGAAGCGCAGGGGATTTAAACCTCGTCGCTAAAGTGGTTGTCGCGACGCCGACAGGCGTTCTAGGAGGTAACAATGAGCGACAACATCACGACACTGACCGACGCCACCTTCGACGAGGCCATTGGTTCATCTGAGAAGCCCATTCTCGTGGACTTCTGGGCCGAGTGGTGTGGTCCGTGCAAAACGATTGCTCCCATCCTGGAAGAGTTGGCCGTGGAACAGTCGGACAAGTTCGCCATTGGCAAATTGGACGTCGACATCAACGTCGCGACCGCGACCAAGTTCTCCGTCATGAGCATCCCGACCCTGTTGCTGTTTAAAGACGGTGAGGTCATCGCCCGACTCGTCGGTGCAAAGCCCAAGGGCGCGCTCTTGCAAGAGATCACCTCAAACCTGTAGTTCACCTGAACTTCGAATCACTTCGCCCTGGCGCCACGGGCCCTCGTGTTCGCGAACTCAAAGAACGACTGAACGCGCTCGCACTGAGCGCGACCAACGAAGACGACGAGGTCTTCGACGCCGAGACGGTGGCCCTCGTTGAAGCTTTTCAGCGTTCCCGAGGACTCCCCCTCACGGGCGTCGTGGATCTAACGACGTGGGAACGCCTCGAAGAGGCCCGTTGGCAACTCGGCCAGCGGCTGTTGTACCTCACGAGCCCTCAACTGCGCGGCGACGACGTCGCCGAACTTCAAGTACTCCTCGCCCAACTCGGCTTCAACCCCGGGCGCATCGACGGCATCTTCGGGGCGGCCTCGTCCGACGCGCTCTGCGAGTTTCAACGTAACTGTGCACTTGAACCTTGCGGCACACTGACGAAAGCCACGCTCTTGACACTTCGACGGGTGCGCGCGACCAACGCCAATCGAAGCCTGGTGACCGACGCTCGCGATCTCGCGGGGTTCGATCCCCGCAACGTGGGCTCGGTCCTTCTCTGTGGCGAGGGTCCCCTCGTCGAAGAACTCGCACGAACCATGGAGGGCCTCGAACTCGTCCACGTCCTGCTCGATACTTCTCAGGAAGCGGCGGCCCAGGTCGCCAACAACCACGACGTCGCCCTCGTGTTGTCCTTCCAGACGCTCGAGCACGTTGACGGCATACACCTGCACTATTGGGCGAACTATCGCGTTCACTCGCACCGCGGAGAGATGCTCGCGAGCTCGCTCGCTTCATTCCTCGCCCACTTACCCGACGTCCCTCGAGTCGAAGTGACCGGCATGGCGCTACCGATTCTGCGCGAAACCGCCATGACGACGCTGCACGTGGAGCACGGCGACATCGCTGAACAGGTACTTCACCAAGTCATCACCGCTCTAGAGGGCGTGGTGGAGCAAGTTATCCACAGATTTGCGTAGAAATACCTTTTCGAAACTGGCTATTTAGAGGGTAAATTCCGTTCAATTAAGCCAAAAACGAAGTAACCCACAACTTCATCCACAACTTGGGGAAAACTTCAACAAGAGGGTTAGGTTGAAGGTTGAAGGTCACTTAGGCTTCGCGATAGCGCTGTAGAGCCGTTCGAGGTCGTCCAGGTCCGCAAAGTCAATGATTATACGGCCATTGCGGCCTTTGAGGTCGACGTGGACGCGGGTGTCGAGGTAGCTTTCGAGGAGCTCTTCAAGTTCGGCCACGCTGGCGTCGGGTACCGGGCGTAACCTCGGTGCCCCGTCCGGCGTCTTCGCGGCGGCCTCCGCCGTCACGAGCGTCCTCGGCTCGAGGAAGACCTTGACGGCCTCCTCCGTCGCGCGTACCGAAAGTTCATTCTTAATCACCTTGGCCACCAAGGTGGCTTGAGCGTTGGGATCACTGACGGCCAGGAGCGCACGCGCGTGCCCCGCCGTGATCTGCGATGACGCGAGCGCACTCTGTGCGACATCGCCTAATTGGAGGAGTCGTAACGTATTCGTAACATACGCTCGACTCTTACCCACGCGTTGCGCGACCGCGTCGTGCGTCAAGTCGAACTCGTCGACGAGTTGTTGATAGGCCGCCGCTTCTTCGAGGGCGTGCAAATCGACACGATGGAGGTTTTCGACCACCGCCTGTTCCAGCGACAGCCGGTCGTTCACGTCGTCTTGAAGGAGAACTGGTACTAACTCGAGTTTTGCAATAGTCGCCGCTCGCCAGCGACGCTCGCCAGCGATCAACTCGTACTTGTCAGGTTCACCCTCAACGGGTCGGACGATGATGGGTTGGAGCACACCGAGTTCTTGGACTGACGCGGCCAACGTTTTGAGGCTGTCGTCGTTGAAGGTCTTTCGGGGCTGAAACTGGTTCGGCCGAATCGAATCGACAGGTACCATCCGCAAGGGTCCGGATGGAGGCGCTTCAGTGGTCGCGTCGCTCGCCGCCGCACTGTTGTCGGGGATGAGGGCTCCGAGCCCTTTCCCCAAACCCGGTTTTCTAACCATTGATGATCTCCTCTGCTAGCGCTCGGTACGCTTTGGCGCCCTTAGATGATGGATCGAACACGGTGATGGGTTGGCCGAAGGAAGGTGCCTCCGCCAATCGAACGGTGCGTGGAACAACTGTTCGACAAAGCTCGTTCTCGAAGTGTTTCTTGACTTCCTTCGCCACGTCCACGGAAAGGGTGTTCCGAGAGTCGTACATGGTCAAGATCACCTTGGTGATGCGAAGTTCCGGGTTGAGGTTCTTCTGGACGAGGTCAACAATCCGCTGTAATTGGGTGAGGCCCTCAAGGGCATAAAATTCGGTCTGAACAGGGACCATGATATCCGTCGCTGCGGCAAATGCATTAATTGTGATGAGGCCCAGGGACGGGGGACAGTCGATGAAGATGTAGTCAAACTCCCCCTCTACCGAACTAATCGCCTTCTTTAGGCGAAGTTCTCGAGAAATGACCTGGGTCAATTCCTGCTCAACACCCGCCAGATCAAGCGTTGCGGGCGCCACGAAAAGGTTGTTAAATCCGGTAGGTTCAACGATGTCGACCATGGGAACGTCGTTCAAAAGGACGTCGTACACTGATCGCTCGAACTTACGACCATCAACACCGAGGCCAGTCGTAGCGTTCCCCTGGGGGTCCAGGTCAACAACGAGAACCCTTTTGCCCCGCTCAGCCAACGCAGCACCCAATGAAATCGTGGTGGTGGTCTTACCGACGCCTCCTTTTTGGTTGGCTACAGCAAAAATCCTCATTGTGCTGGCGTCCGCCATGAGCCTCTATCCCGGGAGTAGGTACGTACCGACACCGCGTCGAACCAATGCCATTCAACTCGGTTTTCGGCTGTTCGTCAAGTACTAATGTTTCACGTGAAACATCCAGGCCACTGGTGAAGCGAATGTTTCACGTGAAACAAAATCTGAACGTAAGAGTATTAATTGCAGGTGTTTCGCCAAAACCACGTCGAGAGGATTGGCGGGCGCTGACACGATGTTTCACGTGAAACATTCTGAGGCGGGCTGTCCAACAACCCCGCGAGCTCCCACTCCATCCGAACGGATGTCCATTCACCATGCTCGAGATCCGTCGGTCTCGTGCCAACGATGTATCTCCTGACTTGGAGCGGCAATCCCCAGCCGCCGAGTATGCCTCGGTGGCGGTCACAGCCTGGTTCCACCTGTCCAACGTGCCTCCCGTCCAGATGATGGAGTCGGAGATGTTTCACGTGAAACAACTTGACGTAGTCGTCTGGATCCAAGCGACCACGGTGGATACCGGGCGTCAAAGCGTTTCACGTGAAGCATCTTGGGAGGACCTACGGAGTCTTGGACCAATTTCCGAAATCCACTCCAGCCCCAGAACATACCTGGCTACTGCAACGTTTCACGTGAAACATTGTGTGGCATGATCCCACTCGGAGCAGCTCTCTCTAAGCGACCGGGATAGTCATTCGCGAACTCAATGGAGAGCGAGACGGCGAGAATCGCTGCAACGTTTCACGTGAAACATCAAAAGAGAGGTCTTTTCTTAGGGGTTCCCGAAGGTCGGGGATATTCCCTGTCTGTTGGAGTCACCTTTTCGAGCACTTCGTACGCGGTGCCGAACCGAGAACGGCCCTGGGCCACGAAGCCAAGAAGGTGTAGCCCTTGCTCGCTCCATCTCTCGTCCAAGCGCTCGCCTGGGGGTTCTGAAACGATCAGGACTCCCCCAACCTTGAGAAATCTCACCGCACACTCCGCCGTAACGGCTGGTGGGCCAAAGGAACGGGCGGTCACCAGATCGAATTTTCCCTCTAATTCGGGCCAACGAGCCGCTTCTTCAGCCCGCGCGATGACCACCTCGCCAGTTTCCGGAGCACCCGTCCAGGTGAGCGCTTCCTTGAGGAAATTACTTCTTTTGCCCATGGAGTCAAGAAAAACCTCGTGGCAGCGCCAGCGATCCAAGAGGACTAGACCCGGCAAACCGCCGCCGCTTCCGAGATCGAGCAACTCCGCGGGGGGAGTGGGGCGAATCGCCTCCCAGCACAGAGCGAAGCCTTCCGCATGAGCGATCTGTGGCTCAATTGACTGTGGGCCTAAAAAGCCCCGCGCCCTCGATTCCTCGAGGGCGCGGGGCAACCATTCACTGTTCACGTTGCAATTATGCCGGAGAGACCACCACGAAGCGTCGAGGGTCCTCACCTTCTGAGCGAGTCGCCACACTCTCGTTGTCCGAAAGGGCGTCGTGGACGGCCTTTCGGTCGGCGGCAGACATCGGCTCGAGGGCACGCTCTTCACCAGTTTCGACCACGTCAAGTGCAACCTGCTGTGCGAAACGGCCGAGGGCCGCCACACGACGCTCACGATATTGAGCGACGTCCACCAAGATACGGTCGGTACGACTGGGACTCTTTGACTGGACCACGGTGCGTGTGACCTCTTGTAAGGCCTGCAGAGTCGTGCCGCGTGGTCCCACAAGGACGCCCAATTCTGTCGCGGGATCCGCGTTCACTGAAAGCTCTACGGTCTCCGCGTCGAGCTCTTTGACCGAGACGTCTGCTGTTATATCCATCGACGCCAAGAGTCCTACGAGGAACTCCTTCGCGATAGCACCTTGTTCGGCAAGCGAAATGCCCTCTGCCATACTGTCCTCCTTCGATGGACTCTTTCCAGACTGCTGGGTTCTTGTGTTCGATGACGATCGCGTGGTACTTCTTTCGCGTTCACGGCGAGGCTCGCTTTCGGACTTCTTCTCCGCGCGGGGTCGCTCGGTGCGCTCGGCATTGCTACGGGGACGATCGTTGCGTTCACCACCGGTACGCCTCGAGCGCTTTGGGCGAGGTCCGCTGGGGCGAACCCTCGCGCGAACCCTCGCCTCACCACGAACTCGCCCAAAGAGGCCAGCCTTCGGCTCTTCGAGCACTTCCACCTCGGCGTCGTCGCGATGGACACCCAAGTGCGCGAGCGCACGCTCCATCGCCTCATCAACTGTTTTTCCTGTAGTTTCTACCCACTCCATGGGTTAACGCGCCTTTCTCTTCCGCTTCGCTTTCGAGCGAGGCTGACCTTGCGGTTTCGGTGCCGGTCGGGACGGACCTTTCGATCGGTTTTTCGATGACGGCTGTTTCGTTGGCTTGACAGTTGAAGGTTTCACCTTCGGTTTCTCGACGACTTCACTGGTTCCCTCGATTGGCTCGCCGGCGGGAATCTCTCGCTCGCCTCCTGGCGGACCGTTCCCACCCTTGTTGGGATTCGACACGCCAGTGCGGAACATGATGTCTTGAGTAATTATACGGATGCCTGTTGAAATAATCATATACAACACAACGGCCGCTGGGATCACTAGGTAGAAGTATGCGAAAACAATCGGTAGGACCCGTTGCATCATGAGTTGCTGCGACGGCATCGCCTGACCGCGCTTGCGACTCAAGTTATTCATCTGGGCCATCTGGAAGTACTGCATACCAACGGCGACGGCGACGAAGATGAAGAAGGGGATGGCGGCCAACGTCGAGCCGTGGGCGCTGATGGGGAACGGTCGAAGACTGAGGTCCATGCCCCAGACGTTGATATGACCCAACGAGTGCACCAGGTTCTCGTACATCTTTGAGCTGTGCGGGATGTAACGCGGAGTCGACGTGACGACGCCGGCCTTCGAGGTGACCGTAAGGGCCAAACCCTTGATAACGCTGTAGAGGATGAAGAGGAACGGTGCCTGGAGCAGCACCGGAAGACAGCCACCGAGTGGGTTCACGCCTTCTTCTCGGTAGAGCTTCATCATCTCGTCGTTCAACATCTGACGGTTTTCGGGACCTTTGTACTTCTGTTGGATCTTCTTAATCTCGGGTTGCAACCGCTGCATCGCGATCATCGAGCGAGTGCTCTTCACCGTGAAGGGCGTCAAGAGGCCCATGATGATGACCGTCAACAGGGCAATCGCAATGGCGTAGTTCGGTATCAGGCCGTAGAGGAAGGCCAACAACCACGCCACGGCGTGGAAGATGGGCTGGAACACCCCACCAACGAAGTGGGTTATCTTGTGCATGGCTGGGAACTCCTAGCTCGCTTGGGTTCTGGTACGAGATCGACACCGTGGGGGCCGAAGGGCCGACAGCGCAGCAAGCGTCGAAGGGTGAGCCCCGAGCCGCGGAGGCCGCCGTGGACTTCGATCGCTTCGAGGGCGTAGTTCGAACACGAAGGGTAGAAGCGACAGGGCGACAGCCGTCCGGCACGGCAGCGTTGGTAGAGGTCGACGAGGCCCAGCAACGCGTTGGCGCCGCGCGACCTAGTAGGTGTTGGCGCGCTCAACTGCTTGGCGGAGGTGGTGGCGGAGTTCGTCATATGGGAGGTTTCCTGTCTCAAAACCACACCTGATCAGGTACGTACCAGGTTGAGGTTGAGGGTCAAGGTCGTCGATAAGTGCTCGGAGTCGGCGGCGGATTCGATTGCGGACGACCGCGTTTCCGACCTTTCGACTGATCGCGTACGCCACGTTCACCGAAGGACTCTCAGGCGGGGCGACCACGAAACTGAGTCGCAGTGGCCCACTCTGACCTCGTCCTGAAGGTGTCGCGAAGAGCGCGAACTGCCGGCGGGTTCGGACCCGACCGGGCACGCTAACTAGACCGTCAATTGGTGACGGCCCTTGTTACGACGGGCCTTGAGGACGGCGCGACCGGCACGGGTGCGCATACGCGCGCGAAAACCGTGCGTCTTGGCCCGTTTCCTCTTATTTGGCTGATATGTACGCTTCACGAAAACCTCTTCTCAAAATATGCTCTGCGCTTCGCGTTACCCCCGGGGGGTCGCTGGCGCGCCACAGCGTGCAATCTTACCCCAATGACTGAGCGGCCCCGGCGGGGAGCGATAATTAGGTGTAGGGTGGCTCTCCCCGCCGGGAAACGGACGGTTTTCGCGAGCGACCAGCTTGTGGATAATGTCAGATGTGAGCTGTGGAGGAAGATCGTGCAGAGTGGCGAAGAAATATGGACGGCCCTTCGAGACTCCTTGCGTGGCAACGCTTCTGATGCCGTGTGGGCCGCCGGCCTCAGCACCCTTCGCCTTGTGGATTACCACGATAACGTACTCGTCATCGGCGCACCGAATCAGATCCAGCTCTTGCGCGTGCAACAGCGTTACTTACCCTTCATCACGGAACAGGCGCAGCAGTTAGTCGGTAGTCCCGTCCAGGTTTCACTCACCGTGACCGACGCCTCGAACGCAACGAACCTGAAAGAGCCCGCCGCCGAGATCGTCGAGCCCACGCCACCTGTTGTCACCTTCGCGTCAAGTGTCGATCAACCGGCCCGACTCGATCCGCGAATGACCTTCGACTCGTTCGTGCCCGGCCCGTCAAACCGACTGGCCTTCGCGGCCGCCCAGTCAGTCGCCGAGACCCCCGGACGGGCCTACAACCCCCTGATGATCTATGGAAACTCGGGCCTCGGCAAGACCCACCTCCTCCACGCCATCGGCAACTACGTCCAGGAGAACTACCGCGGTCGAAAAGTCCTCTACGTCTCGACCGAGACTTTCCTGAATGACTTCATTCGCGCCATCCAGACCCGCACTCAACTCTCCTTGCACGAGCGCTACCGAGAGAACGACGTACTACTCATCGACGACATCCAGTTCATGGAAACCCGCGGCGAGACCTTCCATGAAGAGATCTTTCATACGTACAACGCGTTGCACGGCGAGGGTAAGCAAATCGTGTTGACGTCGGACCGTTCGCCGCGCGACCTTGCTGGTCTGCAAGATCGTTTCCGCAGTCGCCTCCTGCAGGGACTCGTCACTGAAATCGACCAGCCCGACCTCGAGACACGCATCGCGATCCTTCGCTCCAAGTCCGAACGTGAAGGCATCGCGCTGCCCGACGAAGTCGCCGAATGGATCGCCCAGCGCGTGCGTGACAACATCCGTGAGCTTGAGGGGTCGATCACGATGCTCCGAGCCTTCGCCAATCTGCGCCAAGAGCCCATCACCCTCGAACTGGCCAAAGCCCATCTCACCAATCTCGGCCAAGAACAGGTCATCCTCAAGCCCGAGACCATCCTTTCGGTGGTCGCAGACTTTTACGGCCTCTCGGTCGAGGACGTGCGGGGATCCAAGCGCCTTCGCCCCCTCGTGCACGCCCGTCACGTCGCGATGTACCTTATCCGCGACCTATTGAACAACTACTCCTACCCGATGATCGCCCGTATCTTCGATGGACGCAACCACACGACCGTCATCAGCGGCGTTGAGAAAATAAAGGAACAACTCACCTCGAACCCCGAGATGCTGTCACAGATCAATCAACTAAAACGTCGTCTTCAAGGGGAGAATTAGGAACGAACTTTGTGCGCAACCTTGGGGTCAGCCTGTTGATGACACGTTGACAACCACCCACCACTCCACAGAACCTCAAGGTTGAGGCCTGAGGGTTGAGGGAGTTAGTCACAGTCTTGTGGGTAGGGTGAGGTCTCGAAAACAACTATCGATCAGGGACGCTCCAGCGTTCGTCACTTATCCACACCACTACTACTACTAAGACTTCTTTACATCGAAATACACACCGTAACCTCAGTAGCAAAGAAAGGTAGCCCTATGAAGTTCAAATCAGAACGCGACATCCTCGTCGAGGCACTCACTGCCGCCAGTCGCGTTGCCGCTACTCGACTCATCGGCGCTTCGTCCGGTGTACTTCTCTCGCTAACCGGAAACCAACTCGTCGTCACCGGTACGGACCTCGACATCACCGCGCGCACGACCGTCGACGTGATCGGGATTGAAGACGGCTCTACGGTCGTACCGGCCCGGCTCATCGTCGACGCGGTCCGCTCGCTCGAGGCCGGCGCGGTGACGGTGGCCAGCGGGGAAGACAACGTTGAGATCTCCCTCGGACGCGCCAAGTTCTCTCTTCGAACCTTTCCGGTCGTGGACTACCCCAAGTTGCCGCCGGTGGCGGGGCCACTGACGTCGATCGCGGCACTCGATCTCATCCAAGGTCTCAATCAGGTCGTGCGGGCCGCAGCGAACGACGACGCTCGACCCCTGTTGACGGGGGTGCTCTTCACAAGTGAAAACGGCACCCTGCGGCTGTTCGCCACCGACTCCTATCGCCTCGCCGTTCGTGACGTTCCCGGTGTCCCCGGCATCAGTGACGCGCAGGACCTCTTGGTGCCCGCCAGAGCGCTCCAGGAGCTCCAACGGGCGGCGTCGACCCTCACCGCGGACGCCGAGATTGGCGTGACGCTCAGTGACGCCGAGATCTGCTTCATCGTCGGCAATACCAGCATCGCGTCGAGGCTCATCGACGGGAACTACCCCTCCGTGTTGCAGTTGATCCCGGCGAGTTTCCCCAACCAGCTTCGAATCGCGAAGGACACCCTCCTCACGTCACTGAAGCGCGCCAAATTGCTCGCGAAGGACTCAACCTCGTCGGTTCGTTTGACCATGAAGGATCGAAACCTCGAGATTCGTACCCAGAGTCACGACGCGGGTGACGTCGAGGACAACGTGGACGCCGATTACAACGGCGAGGAGATGACGATCGCCTTCAATCCCGGTTTTCTTATCGACGGCATCGAAGCGGTGTTCGGTGATGAAGTCGTGCTCGAAATGTCGGACTCGGTGCGCGCCGCGATGGTGCACGGCGTTGAAGACGTGCGATTTCGCTACCTGCTGATGCCCGTTCGAGTTCAGTAGTTGGGTTGACTGCCGTGGGTCTCCACGAGCTCACGCTGCGTAACTTTCGACTCTTCAGTGAGTTTTCCTTCGAGCCTGACCCGGACGCCGTCACGGTCTTTCTCTCGCCCAACGGCACGGGCAAGACGTCGGTGCTGGAAGCGGTGAACGCGCTCGCGACGGCGTCCTCATTTCGCACGAGCGCCGCGAGCGACATGATCCGAAACCGTGAGACCACGGCCGAGGTCCACGGCGTGGTGTTCCAACGAGAGCGCCGGGTGCAGGTGGATCTGACGCTCACCCGCGGTATGCGCAACACCACCAAACGAATGCTGGTGAACGGTCAACGTCCCCGCTCGAGGGCCGAACTCTCCGAAGCGCTGCCGCTGACGGTCTTCACGCCCGAGGGTGTCGACGTCGTACGCGGTGGCCCGGAGCATCGACGCACGTACCTCACCAATCTGCTGACGGACGTCGAACCGTTGACGGGCGAGATCATCGAGCGATTCAATCGAGTGCTCAGTCAACGAAACGCGCTGTTGCGAGCGCTCGAAGGTAACCGTCCCTCGGCGACGCAACAAGGCGAACTCGAACTTTGGACGAGCGACTTCTGTGAAGTGAGTGAGGAGCTGCTCGCCCGACGCGAGTCCCTCATCGATCAACTCGCGCCGCTCGTGACGCACTACTACCAAGACTTGGCGGAGAACACCAACGACGTGGGCGTGCGGTACGAGAAGTCATGGGAGCTCAGTTTGAACGACGCGCTCACGCTGTCGTTCAACGACGATCGCTTTCGCGGGTACACGACGGTGGGGCCGCACCGCGACGACGTCGAACTCTCACTCGAAGGTCGCGACGCGCGCCGTCAGGCCTCCCAGGGCGAGCAGCGCTCACTCGCGCTCGCGCTGCGCCTCGCGGGTCACGAACTGGTGCGCCAACAACGTGGCGTCGACCCGCTGTTGCTCTTGGACGACGTCTTCAGTGAACTCGATCCCGTACGGAGCAATCGCCTGTTGGGCCTTCTCCCGGTGGGTCAGACCCTGGTCACGACGGCGTCACCGCTGCCCGGGGCGCTGTCACCCGCCGCCGTCATCGATCTCACTCGGGTGTTGTCGTGAACCGGCGAGAGGAACAGCCGGCCGCGCTGAGCGAACTCCTGGACACTCTCGCGGGACGACTTCGGCGAGTCGACCTTCGCCTCGTTGATGAAGCGCGCCAACTCTGGCCGACCGTTGTGGATCCGGTACTCGCCGAGCACTGTCGCGTCGAACTCATCAAGGATGGCGTGCTCATCGTGAGTGTTCCGTCGGGCGCGTTCGCGCAACAGGTGGTGATGCAGAGTCCGTCAATTTTGAGGGGTTTTTCATTGTTCGGAAAGCGCGCGCCAACGTCGTTGAAAACAGTCGTGCGATAAGCAAAAAAAGCGGTCGAAACAGGCGTTTCAATCGTCCGTTTCCGATCAGAAGTGACACCGTGTCGGGTAGGATAGAGGAGTCATTTCATTGACGACGCTGGCACCAAAAAGTGCCCCAAATTTTTGTATCGAAAGGATTCTTGCGTGGCCGCGAAGACCAGAGGATCTGAGAGTTACGGCGCGAGCGACATCACCGTTCTTGAGGGCTTAGAGCCAGTACGAGTTCGCCCTGGTATGTACATCGGTTCCACCGGTCCGGCCGGGCTCCACCACCTCATCGTGGAGGTCGTGGACAACTCCGTTGACGAGGCAATGGCCGGGTTCTGCACGAGAATTGACGTGACGTTGCTCAAGAACGGGAGTTGTCGCGTGGCCGACGACGGACGCGGTTTCCCGGTCGAAGAACACCCCCAGTACAAGGGGAAATCCGCGGCCGAGGTGGCCCTTACCATGCTGCACGCCGGAGGAAAGTTCGGTGGTAGTGGCTACAAGGTCTCAGGTGGATTGCACGGTGTCGGAATCTCGGTCGTGAACGCCCTTTCCACCGAACTTCATCTCGAAGTCGATCGCAACAACAATCACTACGAGATGACGTTCAAAGACGGCGGTAAGCCGCAAGGAAAGCTCATCGTCACCGGGCCGGCACCGCACGGACGAACCGGCGCGACGGTGACGTTCACGCCCGACCCTACGATCTTCGAAGAAGTGGAGTTTCGCGCGCAGACCATCGTCGAGCGATTGCAGATCATGGCGTTCTTGAATCGCGGTCTCGAGATTCGCTTCGTCGATGAACGGGTGGGACGCGAAGCGAAGGAGACGTTCAAGTACAACGGCGGCATCGTTGACTACGTTCGTCACCTCAACAACGCCAAAGAGTCGCTCTTTCGAAAGGTGGGCTCCTTCGAGCAGTCCGAGGAGAATCAGGAGGTCGAAGTGGCCTTCCAGTGGAACACCGGGTACTACGAGAGCATCTACTCCTTCGCGAACGGCATCTCCACCATCGAGGGGGGCATGCACGAAGAGGGCTTTCGCAAGGCCCTCACGAACGTCCTCAACCGCTACGCCCGTAAGCGCAATCTCCTGAAGGAGAAAGAGGAGAATCTGAAGGGCGAGGACATCCGCGAAGGGCTGACGGCCATCGTCTCAGTGCGCCTGCGCGATCCTCAGTTCGAGGGTCAGACGAAGGGCAAGTTGGGAAACGTCTCGGTTCGTTCCCTCGTCGAGCGCGCCACCAACGAGAGGTTGGCCGACTGGCTCGAGGAGAATCCCCGTGAGGGCGGTCAGATCGTCGCGAAGGCCATCTCGGCGTCGCGTGCTCGCATGGCGGCCCAAGGGGCTCGCGACCTCACCCGTCGAAAGAACGCCCTCGACGGCGCGGGACTACCCGGCAAACTCGTCGACTGCTCGTCCAACGAGCCGCGCGAGTGCGAACTCTTCATCGTCGAAGGCAACTCGGCTGGTGGCTCGGCGAAGGACGCGCGCAATCCCCGCAACCAAGCGATCTTGCCGATCCGCGGAAAGATCCTGAACGTCGAGAAGGCCCGCTCCGACAAAATTTTGCGCAACACCGAGATCCAAGCACTCGTGTCGGCGATCGGCGCTGGTGTCGAGGGCGAGTTCGACCTCGACAAGATTCGCTACGACAAGATCATCCTGTTGGCTGACGCCGACGTGGACGGGAGTCACATCCGCACGTTGTTGCTGACGTTCTTCTTTCGCCAGATGACCGAACTCGTGAACAATGGACACGTCTACGTGGCCCAACCGCCGCTCTACTCGACGTTGGTTGGTAAGGAGAAGGTCTACCTGCGAGACGACGCGGCGAAGGCCACCTTTCTCGTGGAGCACCCCGATCACAAGAACGACTTCCAACGCCTAAAGGGTCTGGGCGAGATGGACTACGACGAGCTACGTGACACCACCATGGACGCGACGAAGCGGGCGCTTCTGCAGATCACGGTCGAACAGGCGGCGCTGGCCGACGAGGTCTGTTCCATTCTCATGGGTGACGACGTCCCGCAACGCCGTCACTTTATTCAAACGAACGCGAAAGACGTTCGCTTCCTAGATATCTAGGAACGGGGGAGCATGGCACGAACACCTAAGGGACCAGGCGGCGGCGACGCGCCGAGCGAGGAAGTCGGCGGCTACGTCGAGCCCATCGAGATCAACCTCGAGATGGAGCGTTCGTTCCTTGAGTACTCCATGTCGGTCATCGTCTCGCGCGCGCTGCCCGACGTGCGCGACGGACTGAAACCCGTCCACCGACGCATCTTGTACTCGATGTTCGATCAAGGACTACGACCCGACCGACCCTTTGCAAAATGCGCCAAGGTCGTCGGTGACGTCATGGGTACGTACCACCCCCACGGCGACACGGCCATCTACGACGCGATGGTGCGCATGGTCGTGGACTTCTCGATGCGTCACCCGCTCATCAGCGGTCACGGCAACTTTGGTGGGACCGGGCCCGACGAGGGCGCCGCGGCGATGCGCTACACGGAGTGTCGTTTGGCGCCGCTCGCCCTCGAGATGCTCGACTCCATCGACGAGGAGACCGTCGATTTCGAGGCGAACTACGACAACTCCACCCAGCAGCCCGTGGTGTTGCCCTCGAGGTTCCCGAACCTCCTCGTGAACGGGTCCCAGGGCATCGCGGTGGGTATGGCTACAAAGATCCCTCCCCACAACTTGGGGGAAGTGATCGACGCGACGCTCTACCTCCTCGCCAATCCCGAGGCGACGCCCGACGACCTCATGAAGTTCGTGAAGGGTCCAGATTTTCCGACCAAGGCCCAGATCCTCGGACGACAGGGCATCCTCGACGCGTACCGGACCGGTCGTGGCTCGATCAAGCTACGCGCCGTCGCCGAGATCGAAGAGAACGGCAAGGACACCCGTATCGTCGTTACGGAGTTCCCCTACGAGGTGTCCGCCGAATCGATTGAGGAGAAGATCTCCGACCTCGTGAAGAGCGGTGACCTCGAGGGCATCGCCGCGGTGCAGAACGACTCCGCGGGACGCCAGGCTCGTCTCGTCATTCGTTTGAAGCGCGACGCCAACGCCAACGTCGTGCTGAACAAGCTCTACAAGAACACGTCGCTGCAGACCTCCTTCGCCGTGAACATGTTGGCCCTCGTGGACGGCGTGCCGCGCACGCTGAACTTGGCCCAGGCCCTCACGTACTACATCGCCCACCAGGTCGAGGTCGTGACGAGGCGTACCCAGTTCCGTTTGCGCAAGGCCGAAGCCCGTGCGCACATCGTCGAGGGCCTCCTACGGGCCATCGACATGTTGGACCAGGTCATCGCGACGATTCGCGGGTCCGACGACCGTCCGGCCGCGCGCGTCGCCCTCATGGCCGCGCCCTTCTCCTTCAGCGAGGAGCAGGCCAACCACATTTTGGACATGACCCTAGGGCGTCTCACGCGGCTCGGTCGCAGTGAACTCGAAGAGGAGATGGCCAAACTCCGCGAGACCATCGCCGATTTGCGCGCGATCTTGGCGAGCGACACGAAGTTGCGCGTCGTCATCGCCGACGAGATCACCGCGCTGCGCAACAAGTACGCCGACGAGCGCGTCACTCAGATCGTGAACGACCCCGGTGAACTCGGCGTCGAAGACCTCATCCAGGACGAGGAGATCGTCCTCACGATGACGCGCGCGGGCTACGTCAAGTCCGTCGCGGCGGACGCGTTTCGCACGCAGGGCCGCGGTGGCCGTGGGGTGCAGGGCGCGAAGCTGAGGGACGAGGACTTCGTCGATCAGATCATTCACACCACGACCCTCGCGCATCTCTTGCTGTTCTCCAACCGCGGACGGGTCTTTCGCCTCCGCGGCCACGAGATCCCCATGAAGGAGCGCACCGCGAAGGGCACCGCCGTCGTCAACCTCTTGAACCTCCAGCCCAACGAGTCGATCCAGGCGATCGTGACGACCGACGACTTTCCCAAGGACAAGTTCCTCGTCTTCGCGACGGCGAACGGCACCGTGAAGAAGACGGCCTTCAGCGAGTACGACAAGTCGCGTCGCGAGGGTTGGATCGCGATCAACCTGCGAGAGGGTGACGAGCTCCAACGCGTCGTCGCGACGAGTGGCGACGACGATCTGATGATGGTGACGTACCGCGGCATGGCGATTCGATTCAACGAGGTCGAAGTGCGCGAGATGGGTCGTGACGCGACCGGTGTACGCGGCATTCGACTCAAGCCCGACGACCGGGCCATCTCGCTCGACGTGGTTCGAGACGACGCCGACCTCTTCGTGGTCACCGACACCGGTTTCGGTAAGCGGGTGAAGACGGACCGCTTCAACCGTCAGGGTCGTGGAGGACAGGGCGTTCGCGCGATCAAGTTGACGGCCGCGCGCGGCTTCGTGGTCGCCGCCTTCATGGTGCACCTGGACGACGAAGTGCTGCTCGCGTCAAGCGGTGGGGTGTTGATTCGCACGCCGGTGCGTGAGGTCTCGTCCCAAGGTCGTGACGCGACGGGCGTACGCGTGATGAACCTCGACGAGGGTCACGCGGTGGCCGCCGTCGCGGTGGTGCCGAGCGAGCAAGAGGACTAGGCCGCTCGGCGTTCCCACGCCCTGCGCAACGCGTCGGTCATCGAGTCGACGCCCTGCGCGCCGAGCACCATGAACGAGTTGTCGATCAGTATCGCTGGTACACCGGTGACGCCGAACTCCTGGGCCGCGGCCTCGTCGGCCCGTACGTCGAGAGAGAAGTCGTCGGTGACCCACAGCGACGACGAATCGCTGACGCCGACGTCACGCGCGAGCTCGTCCAAGCAGTCGTGATCGCTGACGCGTCGTCCTTCGCAGAAGTACGCCGCGAAGAGTCGTTGACTCATCTCGTCGCCGAGGCCCTGGGTGGTGGCGAGCGCGGTGAGTCGGTGGGCGTCGAAGGTGTTCGTCGGCTTCGCCGTCGCCATCGACCACGTCATGCCGAGTTCGAGCGCTTCGCGTTCGAGACGTTGATGGAGCGCCTCGGCCCGTTCGACGGGCATGGCGTACTTGTCGGCGACGAGTTGTGTCAACGGCGTCGTCAAGTCGGTGGGCGTGTGGGGATCGAGTTCGAAGGCGCGGTGGTGCACCACGACGTGGTCGCGGTGCTCGAACGCGTCGAGGGCGAGGGCCAGTTGGCGCGAGCCGAGATAGCAGAAGGGACAGACGACGTCACTCCAGATATCGATCAAAAACGTGTCCGTCACTGCTAAATCGTTGCACAGTTTGCGCTATGAGTCAGAATGGTAGGTATGGGTACCCGCAACGTGAGAACCGGAGAAGCGCACGCGCGCGACTCGACGACGTCGCGACGTTCGACGGGCACCTTCAGCGCCGAGTCTTTGGGTCGCTAAATGCTCATCGTTCGAGATTTGGGGATTGAGATCGGCCCGCGGCGTCTGCTCGAGCCCGTGTCCTTCGTCGTCGGCAACGGCGAGAAAGTCGGGCTCGTTGGGCGAAACGGTGCGGGCAAGTCGACCCTGCTGTCCGTGCTCCTCGGCTACCACCCGGAGCACCTTCGCATTACGGGCAACGTCGCGACACAAGGCTCGTTGGCGCACCTGCCCCAAGAGCCCGTTCCGGGCGGCCTCGGCGTCGAGCCCATTGGACTCTCGCACGTGTTGTCGGCGAGGGGCATCGATAGTCTCGACGCCGACATGCAGCACGCGCGCCACGCGTTGGCGGCCGACCCGACTGACGAGACCATTTCGCGCTTCACGTCACTCGAAGAAGAGTTCCGCGAGCGCGGTGGCTACGAGGCCGAGTCCGAGGTCGCGCGACTGGCCGACGGTCTGGGACTGAAAGAGGATCTCCTCCTCGAAGACCTCAGCGCGCTCTCGGGTGGTCAACGTCGCCGCGTCGACCTGATGCGCGTGCTCTACGAGCAGCCCGAGACGATGGTGCTCGACGAACCGACGAATCACCTGGACAAAGCGGCCAAGCGCTGGCTCTTCGACGAGCTCGAACAGTTCCGTGGCACCGTGCTCGTGATCAGTCACGACCTGCCGCTGTTGGACCGTTCCATCGACCGCGTGTTGGCGCTGCGCGACGGACAGTTGCGCGAGTACCGGGGCAACTACACCAAGTTCCTACAACTCGAAGAGGAGCGCCGACTCTCCGAGGAGAAGGTCGCCGCGCACCAGGACGCCAAGATCGACCAGTTCTCCCAGCTCGCGGACTCCATGCGTGGTCAGACCGCGAAGCGCGCGCGACTGGCGAAGGTCCTGGACCGACGGGTCGAGAAGCTGAAGGACACTCGCATCGAGGTCACGAAGAAGGAGAAGAAGGTCACCTTCCGACTGCCCCCGCCGCCGCGCAGTGGCGACGTGCCCATGACGGTGGAGCACGTGGCCGTTCGCTACGGCGCCCTCGAAGTACTGCGTGACGTGAACTTCATCACCCGACGCGGCGACCGTATCGTCATCGTCGGCAAGAACGGCGCCGGTAAGTCCTCGATGCTGCGCTGCTTGGCCGGGACCCAAGAGGCCCAGGAGGGCATCGTCAAATTCGGCGCCAACGTGATCGTGGGCTACTTCGCCCAAGAGAACGAGCAGTTGGACTTCACGAAGACGGTGCTCGGCAATCTCGACAACTCGACGGTCGAGTCCGACGTCCAGCGTCGCTCGATGCTCGGCGCCTTCGGCCTGAAGGGATCGGCCGCGCACCAGATGCCCGCGACCTTGTCGGGTGGGGAGCGCGCGAAGTTGGCCCTGGCGATCCTCGCGTCGTCGAAGGCGAATCTCTTGTTGCTCGACGAACCAACGAACAACTTGGACCCGGCGAGCGTGGACGCCCTGGGCGAGATGATGCGTCAGTGGAAGGGCACGATCGTGGCGGTGAGTCACGAACGGGGCTTCGTCGAGGCGCTCGAGCCCACTCACGCGGTGCTGCTGCCCGAGGAGTACTTCGACATCTGGGACGAGGGGTACATGGACCTCATCGAACAGCGCTAGCGCCTCAGTTGAGGTGACGCTCCGAAGCCCAGTGCGTGAGCTGGTGTCGGTTCGAGAGTTGGAGTTTTCGAAGGACCGACGAGACGTGACTTTCGACGGTCTTGGTCGAGATCTCGAGCTCGGTCGCGATGTCGCGGTACGAGTAGCCCCGGGCGATGAGTCGTAACACCTGACGTTCGCGTGGCGTCAGCAGATCGAGGTCGGGGTCCACGTCACCGGCCTCGAGGTTCCTACCCTCCAAGGAGAACGCGTCGAGGACGAAGCCCGCGAGTCGCGGCGAGAAGACGGCGTCACCGGCCGCGACGCGATAGATCGCGTCCAACAGGTCCGGACCCGAGATGTTCTTGGTCACGTAACCGCGCGCGCCGGCGCGAATCACACTGATGACGTCCTCGGACGAGTCCGACACCGACAGCGCGAGGAAGCGAACGTTGAGCGACTTCTCGCACACCGCGCGCAACACCGCGAGTCCGCCGCCTCCGGGCATGTGCACGTCGAGCAGCACCACGTCCGGGGTTCGCTCGACGATCATTTCGATCGCGGCCTGCACGTCGTCGGCCTCACCGACGATGTCCACCGAGCCGGCGAGTTCACTGCGGATACCCGTGCGGATGAGTTCGTGGTCGTCGACGAGAAAGACGCGCGGCTGTCCCGACGTCATCAGGGTGTCCGCGGGAGGCTGAGCTGCACCTCCGTGCCGACGTCGCGCGTGCTCTTCACGGTCGAGGTGCCACCGTGTTGGATCATTCGTTGTCGAATCGAGAGCGCGATGCCCTGTCGATCGTGGGGGATCGCGTCGACGTCGAAACCCTTGCCGCGGTCGCGTACGAAGAGCGAGACGATCGCGGGTTCGACCTCGGCGAAGATCGACAGCGACGACGCGTCCGACCACCGCGCGGCATTGATGGCCGCCTCGCGTCCCGCGGCCACGAGGGCGAGGACGTCGTCGTCGGCGGCGCAGTCGCCCACCACGACGAGTTCGACCGTGACCCCGTAGTCGTTCTCGATTTCGCTTTCGAGCGAGCGCAACTGCGACGTGTAGGTGCCGGCCTCGTCGCCCACGACGCGGTGCGGATCGAAGAGCCACTGGCGAAGCTCGCGTTCTTGCGTGCGGGCCAAGCGGACGACGGCACTCTCGTCGCCGGCGGCGCGCTCGATGAGAGTGAGGGTCTGCAACACCGAGTCGTGCAGGTGCGCGGCGACGTTGGCCCGCTCTTCGACACGCACGCGGGCCCGGCGCTCGCCCGAGAGCTCGTTCAATGTCGCGAGCCACCAGGGCGCGAGCAGGATCAACACGCCCGCGATGAGGATCATCGTGCCAAAGAGCACTGAGGTCGAGCCGCCCCAGTAACCGTGCAGACGAGACAGCGTTCGAAGGCCGAGGAGCACGAGCACGGTGCCCAAGAGCACGCGCAGCAGCAGGTTTTTCTTCGTCGGGGTGGTGGGAACTCGAATGAGCGGCGCCGAGCGCACGAGCTCTTCTAAGTGCTTGTGTTCGTCGGGCGTGGCGCCGCGCCAGACGCCGATCACGCCGGCCACGCTGAGGAGGAATGGCCACGTGTAGATCCCGAGGCTCGGGATGCCGAGACGGTCGAGCACGATGATGAAGGCGACGACCAGGATGAAGCCGAAGAGCACGCGGTGCAGCTCGCGTCGTCGTCCGAGGAGCCGGTGGGCAATGGAATGCTCTTCGTTGGCCCGCGGCAGCGTGAGCCAGAGCAGCATGTACAACAAGAGTCCCACGCCCGACACGAGGGCGAGGAGCGAGAAGATGACGCGGATGGTGCGTTCGTTCACACCCAGGCGGATCGCGAGCCCCCCACAGACGCCACCGAGTATGGCGTTCTCGACGCCGCGGCGATAGGGCCGACAGGGTGAGCCGATCACGGGGCGGGGCGGGGTCTCAAGACTCACGTCGCTCCTCTCGTCGATCGAACGCTGAAACTTCCCCCCAATCCTTCCACGGGCGCGAAGCCACTGCTCTCAGGGATAACCCTGAGTCCTCGGTGCCGTCCGGGCGCCGACCTGGGGTTCGCCCTGATAGGCGCGGTGGCGGGCGGAACTTACATTGGGGAGCATGGATGAACCCACGAACATCGACAACAACGACGCGAAGAGCGAATCGACGACACTGCACCGCAGCGCGACGAAGAAGGTCTTCGGCGGTGTCGCCGGCGGCATCAGCGAGCGGTTCGACGTCGACGCCAACATCGTTCGCGTGGTGTTCGTCGTGTTGGCCATCGCGTACGGCCTCGGCGCGGCCATCTACCTCGCGATGTGGGCACTCATTCCACGTTCGACGAGTGGTGTCGACGACGTCGCGCCCGACGAGGAGTTGGACGCGTCTCGCGTTCGGTGGCTTCGCTACGCGCTGCCGCTCGGCGTGATCGTGATCGCCGTGATTCTCATCACGACGTTTCGAAGTGTGCCGCGCTTCGGTGCGGGTCTCTCCGTTGCGTGGCTCATCTTTCTCGTGGTCATCGCCGTCATCGCCATGCGAGCACCAGCACGTCGGCTCACCCTTCGGCGCTTGCTCGCGCTGGCCTTCCTGGTCTTCTTGAGTTTCCTCATCCTCGTCATGGGCTCGGTGCTCGTCGCGGTGCAGGTGATCGGCGTGCCCCTGAAGGGAGGCAGTGGCGTGAAGGAGTGGCGGCCGTCGACGACCGCCGAAGTGCATCGCACGTACCACAGCGCCTTTGGCGCTACCACGATCGATTTACTGAACGTGCCCTTCACGGCGGGCACGTGGTCGGTCACCGCGACGCAGGGTGTTGGTGTGTTGACCGTCGACCTGCCGTCGAACGTCACGGTGAACCTGCACACGCAGGTCGGTATCGGCGGCGTGGAGAACGAGTTCGGGCAACTGCTCGGCTCCTCGACGAGTTCAACCGCCGCGCGGGCGAAGGGCGTGAATCTCAACCTCACCCTTCAGGTCGGCATCGGTCAGATTCAGATCTTTCGCTACGTCGTCGTTCGATCCCCTCCTGGTTCGCCGAAGCTGCCGAACATTCCCGCGCAGTAGCTTCAACCACCGCTACCAGCGTTGCCTAGTAGTTGACGACCCCGCGCGAACTTCCTGGACCGCTCACGTGCACGTAACTGGGGTCGACGGCGAGTTCGTACCACGTCCCCGTCGACAATGAGCCGTCCACGCCGACACTGGTCCCGCTGTAGTCGTACACCGGCAGCAGCCAGAGTGAGCCGTCGGTCAGTTGGTAGGTCTCGAGGGTAATCGTGTCGGCGTCGAGGATGACGTTCACCACCGGCGGGCCCGACGGCGTCGTGTTCGTGCTCCCGCCCGCGCTCGTCGCCGGCGACGTCGCGGGGAAGCGACCTTGCTGTTCGACGTTGAGCGCGTCCACACCCGCGGCCGGGCTCTGGAGTGGGTAGTTGGACGTGGTGGCGACGCTAAAGGCGGGCCCCGAGGCGCTCACGACGTTGTTGTTCGCGTCGACGGAGAAGCTGACGTACTGGTCGGTGCTGCTGCCGTCCACGTCAACGCTGTAGGTCACGTCTTCGGTGCTCGTCGAGCCCGGCGCCGACGTCGCGCTCGACGTCGCGCTCGACGTCGTCGTGCCGAAACTGGGCGCCGAGAGCGTGTAGCCGTAGCCCAACCTTGTCAGGTACCGTTGCACGTCGGCCGCGAGCGTGGTCCGGCTCGGAAAATAACCCGTTGAGGACGTCAACGACGTCGTGCTGAAGGTCCACTGGGGGATGCCGGCGCTGGCGTAGTCGAGGGCGTGGCCCGACGAACCCGTGACCGTCCAGTCGAGGCCGTCGCCGCTCGCGTTCACCGGCGCGCCCGACACCCCGAAGATTGACGCGACGCGGGCCGCTTCGCTGGCGGGGCTGCTCGGGATCTTGAGCTCGTACGAGAGATTCGTGGGCACCGCCGCACCGAGTCCAGAGCCGGCCGTGAAGTCGAATCTCTCGTAGACCTGCATCGCGCCCGCGGCGCTATGAACCGCGCCCTTAAATGTTTGCGCCGCACTCGGGCTCTTCAGCGCGAGGACGGGCAGCGCGGTGCCCGCTCCCTGGACGATGGCCAGGGAGCCCGCGGTCACCAGCGCGCCCGCGATCAAAGTGCCCGCGAGCTTCAGTTCGATCGTGTGCCAGCGACGACGCTTTCTGGCGACGGGTTGGGACGTGATACGCGAAATCAGTGCGTCAAGGTCTCGGTGTCGGTACGACGCTCCGGCCGCGGGATCGAGCGCGGCCAGACGATCTTCAAAGTCACTCACTGGCACTCCTTCGTCCTCATACCTTGTTCCTGTCGCGCGTCACGTGAAACTTTCAGTGAACTTCCGCGGTCCCGAGAAGTTCACGGAATCGACGCTGCGCGCGTGAGAGGCGCACCGCCGCCGCGTTCGTGCTGATGACGAGGACCGCGCCGAGCGCGTGCGTGTCGAGTCCATCCCACGCGTTCAACAGCAACACTTCTCGGTCGTCGTCACTGAGCGCCGCGAGCGCCTCTCGAACGCTGGTGTCAGCGACGACGTGCTCTTCGGCTGAGGCCTCCGGCGACACGGGTAGGAGTGTGGACTCGAAGGCCGAGCGACGGTTCTGTGAGCGGCGGGCGTTTCGCAGTACGTTCCTCGCCACGCCGAGCATCCAGGGCAGCTCGGCGTCGGCGGGCACGCTGTCGAGACGACGCCACACCACGAGCAGCGTCTCTTCGACGATATCGTCGAGGTCCGAGGACGTGAGCGGGTAGAGACGTCGGCGCAGGTAGTTGCCTACCGCCGAGGAGTGCTCACGTACGAGTCGAGCAAAGCGATCCTCGTCTAGAGAGCCCATAACCTTCTTCTGTCCGTACGACGTCGATTCTTACGCACCGATCGAGCAATTCGTGCGGCGGCCCGCGGACTCTACGATCCGGGCATCGCCGCCCAGTGACCGAGACCGGGGACCCTGGTCGCTGTGACGCGAATGACGAAGCCCTCGGGCGGTTGGGTAGGGGAGGAATCTCGGTGCCCGGCCTGACGTAGCGCTGCGCCAGCGCTCGCGACAGAGCCGGCGCGGTCCCTCGACGGAGCGTTCGCGGGTTACGTGTCGAGCAGGCGAGCCTCGTCGTCGCTGGTCAACCAGCGTGTGGGCCACGCCCGGTCACCCCACCACGTCGTCACGTCGTCGACGCTGTCACTGAGTGGGCGAAAGTCGAGGCCGTGCGAGATGGCGAGGCTGCTGTCGAGCGCGAGGACGTTCTCGCTCTGCGCTCCGGTCCACAGTGGGACCTTGTCCTCCAACTGCAACGCCTCGACGCGGTCGGCGCTGACTTCACGCAACGTCGTGCCCGCGGGGGCGACGTGTGAGGCGACCTGTTCGACCATGTCAAAGAAGTGGTCGCCGGGTTGGGGACCGGCGACGTGAAATGCACCGTGAAGATGCTCATCGGCCACGCGAACGACGAAGTTTGCGAGGTCGCGCGCGTCGACGTACTGCATGGCGTTCTCTCGGGGGCCGGCCACGGCGACGACGCCGCCGCGGCGAACACGTTCGACCCAGTAGGGAAAGCGCAGCGTTGCGTCGAAGGAGCCAATGACGAACGTCGGGCGCACCATCGTCGCGCCGTCGCCAAAGAACTGCAGACCGGCGCGTTCGCTGGCGGCCTTCAGGGGCCCGTACGTCGCGCCGGTGACGGGCGCGTCGGGGTCGAGCCCGTCGTCGCTCGCTAGCGAGAGAGTGGTCTCGTTCGCACCCTCCACGGCTGGTTCTTCGTACGCCGAAATCGAAGAGATCTGAATGTAGTGGCCGCCGCGGTCCTCGAGCGCGTTCGCCAAACGCTCCACGTCGCTCGGGCGATACGCAATGGCGTCAATGGTCACGTCGAAGGTCCGACCAGCCAACGTCGAGAGGTCACCCTGGCGATCACCGACGATCCGTTCGATCGTCTCGGGCAGATCGTTGGGCGTCACCCCGCGATTCAACACGGCCACGTCGTGACCATGGTGCCACGCGGACCATGAAATCGCGCGACCCACGAAGGACGTTCCGCCCACTATCAGTATCCTCACGACGACTCCCTTCGCATGACTCCCACGCTAGAGCCCGAAGTTGTCCCTCACGAACGTGAGTACTTCGCGCGCGACGTCCAAGTGCGCAGGGTCGATCTTTGCGGCCAACTCTTCGTTGAGTGTGCGGATCACCTCGATCACGACACTGGCGTAGTCGCGACCCTTGGACGTGAGTTCGATGTTCCTCCGTCGAGAGTCGCTCGCGTCGACGTGGACGCGCGCGAAGTCGCGCTCGACGAGACCGTTGACGACCTTGCGCGTCGCCTGGCGAGAGGCACCGAGGGCTGTCGCCATCGTGCTCAGGGGGAGAACGCGAGGGACGAGCACGCGCAGCGCGAGCGCGTCGCTCCGTCGATAGCCGTCGAACCCGAGGTCCGCGATCCGACGGACCATCTCGCGAACCCAGCGTTCGCGCGCCTGGGCCAGTACGTCTCCGAAGAGCGGTTTCGTCGCGGGCGGTGGGGACATGTGTCAAGTCTACAAAGTAGGCAACCTAGTTGCATAGTCGAGAGATCTGTGGCACGATGGCGCCACGTCCTTTGGAATCGGGGATCGATGAACGACCGTTATCCGACACGTTTCAGCGGCGCGCGTCATCGCGCTGGCGTCGTCGTCATCAGTGTTCTCGCGCTGAGTCTGTCGAACGCTGCCCACTCGACACCGCTCGGCGCGGCGGCGACACGAGCGACGGGGTGTGGAACAGCGTCGCCGGGCTCGACCACGCTGTCACTCACGTTCCAACGACATGTTCGTACCGTCATCGTCGACGTGCCAACGAGCGGCGCGAGTCAATCGAAGCGAGCGCTGGTGCTCAATCTTCACGGCAGCGGGAGCACGGCCCTCGAGCAAGAGGAGTTCACGGGGATGAACATCACCGCGAACGACGACGACTTCATCGTTGCCTACCCGCAAGGACTCATCCCCGACGGGTCGGGCTTCGACTGGAACGTACCGGGCGTCGCGCTCTTCGGTGGACGCCCGGTGCCGGCGAACGCGGCCGATGACGTCAAGTTTCTGACCTCGCTGGTGGGCGTACTCGAACACAAGTACTGCGTGAACCCTCACGAGGTCTACGCGACGGGGTTCTCCGGCGGCGCCCGCGAGGCGAGTCAGTTGGCCTGCGACGAGTCTTCCGTCTTCGCCGCCGCCGCGCCCGTGAGTGGACTGCGACGGCCCACGCCGTGTCCCGCCACGAGGGCCGTGCCAATCATTTGGTTTCACGGCTCGGCCGACCCGATCGATCCCTTCGCCGGCAACGGCCAAAGGTACTGGACGTATTCAGTCACGACCGCGGCCAAGGACTGGGCCGCACAGGATCACTGCGCTACGAAGGCCGCGAAGTCCACGCCGGATCAGAACGTGAAGCTGACGACGTACTCACGTTGCGCCGATGGCGCGAGTGTTGAGCTCTACGAGATCGTGGGCGAGGGTCACGAGTGGCCGGGCGGCCCCACGATGCCGTCGTCCATCACGTCGTAACTCGGTGCGCAGTCGGACGCGGCGAACGCGAACACTCTGATCTGGTCGTTCTTTCAAGCGCACCCACGTTCGTAGGTACGAGGACGCGTCGCGTTAGAGGAAACCCAGTCGACTGAGCGGCCAGATCCGTACGAACGCCTTGCCGATGATGCTCGAGCGAGGGACGGTGCCCCAATAACGACTGTCACACGAGGAGGGCTGATTGTCGCCCATCATGAAGTAGTGGTTCGCCTTCACGGTGACGGTGCCGATCTGTCGCCCTAGTGGTTCGTTGTGCGCCCAGGGCTGCGCGAGTGGTTGTCCGTTCACGTAGATGGTGTTGCCCTTGGAGGTGAGCGTGTCACCGGGGAGGCCGATAACCCTCTTGACGAGGTCGGTTACGTTGTCGCCGCACTGAGTCAGTACGGCGGCGGGCGCCTTGAAGACCACGATGTCGCCACGGTGAACTGTGCCCAACTCGACACTCAGTTTCGAGACCACGATTCGATCCCCGATCAGCAACGTTGGCTCCATTGAGCCTGATGGGATGTAAAAAGTCTGGAAGACGTAAGTGCGAATCAAGAGCGACACGAGGACCGCCGCGACCACCACGATGAGCCATTCGATGACGGAGCGGCGTCGACGTCTCGGCCTCTTCGTTGGAGCCTCGTCTACGTCGAGGGGTTCCACAAGCGTCACGGGTTCAACTCTACTTTCGATGACGTTGCTGCTTTCTTCACGCCTCGTCGCGAGTGCGTCGACGCGCACCGGCTTCACTAGTGCCGGACGTCGTCGGGTGAGGAACGTACGTCAGCGAGTGGCCAGGTAGGCCCGACCCACGGAGCGCAGTCGCTGGTGTATCCCACGCATCGGATCGATGCCGGGAAGGTACTCCTTCTTGAGTTTGGCGACGACGGTGTAGTTCGTGTCGACGACGTTGGCAATGGGTGTCTGAGCGGACTGTGCCACGAACTGGTACGCGTCCATTGTCGAAAGGCCCGTCAGTTCTGCGACCCAGTGGACGAGCTGCGCGTGGCTGATACGAAACGCGTCTTCCAGCGGTCGTGTCGATCCGGTCGTCATGATCTCGGTGTCACTCTCGAGGCGCGGCCAGGCCGTTCGACCGGCGCCCTTGATGAGGTCGACGACGACCACCGTGTCCATCGCCGTCTCGACGGCCACCCCGCAGGTCTCGCCTTCGCCCTGACGAGCGTGACCATCGCCAAAACTGAACAGGGCGCCCTCGACGTTGACGCCGAGATAACACGTGACTCCCGCGCGCATCTCAGGAGTGTCCATGTTGCCGCCCCAGTCGCCCGGGGTCAACGCGGACCGCGCTTCGCTGAGGGCCGGCGCCACACCGACCGTGCCGTGCATGGGGTCGAGGGGTAGTTGATAGACGGCGTCGCTGTCGCGTGCCTCGTAGCGAACGGTGCGGGCTTCGGCGTCAATGCCGTAGATCCAGGTCATCTCGGGCAGGGGATCGTGCAGCATCGCGCTGAAGCCCGTCGCGGTGAGCGCGCCAAACAGGGGCACCGTCGTACTGACGCCGTACGTGGTACGCGGCTCGATACTGGCGAAATGGACGCAGAGCGTGTCACCGGGCTCGGCTCCTTCCACGAAGAAGGGTCCGGTCTGGGGGTTGAGGTACCGCGGGTCGCAGACCTCGCTGGCGTGATCGTGGATGGAGCGGACCTTGCCGGCGAAACAGTCGAGCGTACTCGTGTCAAGGACCGTCCCCGGTCGCAAGGATGCGCGCGCTTCGACGCCACCAAAGGTGTAGACGAGTTGCGATGGATCACCTTCGTGGTCCATCTCGTAGTGGACCACCGTTGGAATGGTGTGGTGCGCGCTCACGATGGTCCTCGCTCTCGATGAAAGCTCAATCCTTCCATCCTTGAGCTCGGGGAGTTCGGCACATCGTTGGACGTCCCGACGTCCAACGGCCGTGGCCGCGCGCGATCTCATCGGCGAGATTGAGCGATCTCCTTCGAGGGGTCGAATTTTATGTCGTTCTTAAAGTCATCGACCAGACTTCTAGAGGAAGCACGAGCTTCTCGCACGCGCGGTCCGAGATCACACGGTCCCTTCACCAGTGCCATCAATCAATTGAAAGACGGTCGTTCGTTGTCTGCTCATTCAAACATCGAACCAGTGCGTCTGAACGTCGCGCGACGTTCTCGTCGTCACGTGGTTCATGATCGTGACGACAGGGGTTCGACGATGAGGCGACGAGCCGCGTCAATCGCGGCGGTGACGGGACTGTGCCTCTCTTCGGTCGCCGCGCTCAACTCGGCGGGCGCCGCACAGTCATCGAGCCACGATCCCTCGGGCGCGACGCCAGCGACGGCGAAAGGAAGTCGCGCGTCGTTGTCGCCGCTGCCCACGCCACACGCCGTGCGGCCCTTCCAAAGCCCCGCGGTAGCGGGAGAGGGCGAGTGGCGTCCGGGGGGTCGACTCGTGGACGGTCGGTCCGCGCTCTACACCACGACGGTGCGGCTGCCGGGTTCGTCAAACGTTGACGCTGGGATTGCGTGGATGGACACCAAACTCCTCCAAGCCAAACTCTACTCCGGAAGTCTCAGTCCGGGGGGACTCTTTTGGAAATACACGGCGCCAATCTCGTCGAGCGCGTCGAGGACGTTGGTCGCCGCGTTTAGTGGTGGCTTCTTGTTGAAGGATGCCAACGGCGGCTACTTGAGCGAGGGCCACTTGGTGGCGCCGCTGCGCGTGGGCGGCGCGTCACTCGTCATCTATCGCAATGGCCTCGCGACCGTTGGCCAATGGGGACGCGACGTCGGGATGACCTCCCAAGTGGTTGCCGTACGCCAGAACCTGACGTTGCTCGTTGACAACGGCCGACCGGTGGCGGGACTCAAACCGAACGACACCTCGGTCTGGGGAGTTGCCCTCAACGGAGTGGTCAACACACCACGCTCCGGGCTGGGCGTCACCGCGAACGGCGCGTTGGTCTACGTTTCAGGACCAATGAACATTGTGGATCTGGCTGAGATTCTGGTTCGCGCTGGCGCGGTTCGAGCAATGACCCTCGACATGAACCCATTTTGGCCGGTGTTCGCAACGTTCTCGCCGTCGGCGATCAACGGACTCGCGTCTCCCGCCAATGGGAGGGATCTACTGGCGACGATGTATCAACCACCTGGTCGTTTTTATGAAGCGGCGTACAATCGCGACTTCATCACCATGTCGGCGAAGTAGACGGGGACGTGCGCTGCGACGTACGGCCGGTTCCACCCAGTTGGCGCCGACGTGTAGCCGGTGTCGCGAGACGGTGATGGAACACGAGGCGACGTGCACTCAGGGACCGCTCGTCAGGGCACGAGGATTCGTCGAAAGCGTCGAGTGGCGACGGCGAGTCCGAGGATCGCAATCGCGAACAAGTACGCCACGCGTAGGGTCATGATCCACTCGAACTGTCCGAGGGCGAGTCCGCGCAGCAACGCCGCGGACTGATAGAGCGGAGAGACCGTGACGACGCCGCCGAGCCATCGAGGGTAGAGCGTGATGGGAAAGAACGTCGCCGAGAAGAGGAACAAGGGGAGTTGCACGAGATTGACCACGTCGAAGTCTTGCCACGAGCGCATGTACGTGCACACGGCAAGCCCCACGCAACTGAAGGCGAAGCTCGTGAGTATCGCCGCGGGCCAGCACAGCACCACCCACGCGCTGCCCGCGTCACCGAGCAGCACCATGCAGACAATGAACGACGCGGCGTAAAGGGCAGCGCGTGAGAGCGCCCACCAGACCTCTCCGAGCGCGACGTCGGTGACGTCGAGCGGTGTAGAGAGGACGGCGTCGTAGGCGTGCGAGATCTTGAGCCGAAAGAAGGTGTTGAAGATGGAGTCGATCACCGCGCCGTTCATCGCGGACGTCGCCAACATCCCCGGTGCGACGAAGGTGGCGTAACTGACCACCCGGCCACCGACCGGGAGATTCCCCACGAGGTGGTTGAGTCCGATGCCGATGCCCACGAGGTAGAAGACCGGCTCGAAGAATCCCGAGATGAGCATAAGCCACTGGGAGCGATACACCATGAAGTTACGTTCGAAGATGTGCAGTGATCGCCGTGAGCCGAACCTCGGCAGGGTTCGCGTCAGCATCAGTCCACAAACCGACGACGCATCGTACGGCGACCCCACGTGACGCCGACGAACGCCATCGCGACGAGGAACGCGAGGTGGCACACGATGGCTCCCCACGAGCCTTCGCCGAATGCTGCCGCGCGCGCGAGAGCGACACCGTGGTAGAGCGGGACGAACTGGACGAGCGGGCGCAAGTACCCCGGGTAGGACGAGACCGGGTAGAACGTCGCGGAGAAGAGGAACATCGGCACGAAGCCGAAACGGTAGATCACGATGAAGGGGCCTTCGGACTGTGAGCGCGCGGCCAACGCCACGAGGGGCGCGGCGAACGCCAACGCGATGAGTGCCGCGAGCAGCGGCAGTATCAAGCTCCACCAGGACTGCAGGGCGCCGAAGCTGCCAATGACGATCGTGTAGACGACCCCCGTCGCGAAGGCCCGCGTGACGACCCACGAGAGCTTCCCGATGAAGATGTCTTCGGGCTCTAGTGGTGTCGCCGCGGCCGCGTGGTAGGAGCGCAGCCACTTGACGGCGGCGAGAACCGGGAAGAGGGATTCGCCCTCGGCCATCTGCATCGTGGTCGTGGCGAGAAGGGTCGGGGCGATGAAATGAAGGTACGTCTGTCCCTGGACCAGGCCCGTGTGGGCGCTGACGAGGTGACCTACCCCGACGCCGAGAGAAGCGAGAAAGAAGATTGGAAAGAGGACGGTGCTCGCCACCGACCCGCGCCACGTCTGTGCGTAGTACGTCGCGTGGTACCACCAACTTCGGCGCCAACGGGGCCAGCCAAGGGAGACGTCAAGTGCGCTCGACACGGTCAGTCCACCAAGGTCCGACCCGTAAGGCGCAAGAACACGTCCTCGAGCGAACTTCGCCGCACCAGCGCGGTCGCGGGAACGATGCCGGCGCCGTGCAGTTCACGTAACGTGTCGTCACCTTGATCGACGTAGAGCAGAATACGGTCCGGAAGCACCTCGAGTCGCTGCGCGAACGGCGTGAGGCGATGATGGAGCTCCGTCTGGTGGTCGGTATCGAAGCGAAGTTCGACCACTTCGCGCGTGGAGTGGCGCGCGATGAGATCGCGCGGCGGTCCTTCCGCCACGATCGCGCCGTGATCCATGACGACAAGTCGGTCGCACAGTTGCTCGGCCTCGTCCATGTAGTGGGTCGTGATGATCTGCGTGACGCCTTCGCGCTTCAGTCGGTACAGACGCTCCCAAAGTAAGTGGCGCGCCTGTGGGTCGAGTCCCGTCGTCGGCTCGTCGAGGATCAGGAGTTCCGGTCGGTTGATCAACGCCCTCGCGATGGTCAGTCGACGTTTCATGCCACCCGAGAGGTCGTCGACTTTGTCGTTCGCCCGTTCGGACAGTTGGGCGAACTCCAAGAGTTCCGACGCGCGCTCGCGCAACGTTTGACGCGAGAGGTCGAAGTACCGACCAAACATCTCCAGGTTTTGTCGAACCGTAAGTTCGAGTTCGAGTGTGTCTTCCTGGGGCACGACACCGAGACGGCCCCGGATCTGGGGGCCATGGGCGCTCGGATCGAGTCCGAAGATCGTAAGGGAGCCTGAGCTCGGCCGAGAGACCGCGGAGAGCATGCGCATGGTGCTGGTCTTGCCGGCGCCGTTAGGCCCGAGGAACCCGAAACTCTCACCTCGCTCGATGCGAAAACTGACGCCCTTGACCGCCTCGAACGCACCGAAACGCTTGACGAGATCGCGCGCGTCGAGTATTGGATCGTTCGTCATGACACGTGCACAGAACTCGATGGCCGCCAAAAGGAGAGAGACGACATGACTAGTCTCATGAATCGATCCCCTCCCTCATCGCTACATTTTTCTGTAGGAAGCTGTGCTCGCCGACGCGTGGTCAACGCCCCCGTTCGCGCCCGACGAGGTGATGGCCAGCTGACTCCGTTGTCGCCGGCCGTCATGTGACACTAGGCGATTCGTGTGACAGTCCTGACTGCGTGCGCACCGTAATGAATTCGTAATGTCGTCGTGGGGCTCTGCCTCCCCAATCAGTCGTGGGCGAGGGGGGACTTGAACCCCCACATCCTTTCGGATACAGGCACCTGAAGCCTGCGCGTCTGCCAATTTCGCCACTCGCCCTGAGACCTCGCAACAATAGTCGAAGGGTTTCTGGTGTCTCCCTGCACCTACTTTCGCGTGGGACCGACCGGTACAGTTGAGAGTGCCATGGTTCTCAAAAATGTTGAAAACGGATTAGAGCGGCTCTTCGAGCGCACTTTTTCGCGTCCCTTCAAAGCCGCGCTCCAACCGATCGAGATTGGAACCCGCATCGTGCGCGAGGTTGACCTGACGCGTCGCCTCTCCGGTCAAGGTCCTATCTCGGCCAACGTCGTTCGCGTGTGGTTGGGCCCGGCGGACGCGCAACGATTCGAAGGATTTCAAAAGGCGCTCGTGACCGAGCTCGAAGAGACCGTCCGCCAACACGCCGTCACGGAGGGTTACTCCTTCGTCGGCCCCGTCAAGGTGGAGATCTTCATCGATGACGATTTGAAAGCGGGTGTCGTCGAGGTGAAGACGGAGTTCGTCGGGGGCGAGAGCCAACCTCGCCTGATCGTCAGCGATGGTCGGTCCTTTGCCGTCGGCGACGCGCCGCTCGTCATTGGGCGAAGCCCGGACGTCGCGGTGGTCGTCAACGACTCCAACGTCTCGCGCCAACACGCCGAGGTGTGGCGCACCGCCGAAGGGGTCGCGGTGCGCGATCTGCAGTCCACCAACGGAACGTACGTGAACGGACACCGAATCTCGGCCGTCTCACTGTCGCCACGTGACGACGTCACGGTGGGCACGCTCCACTTTCGGATTGAGCTGGCTTGAGTCTCTTCGCCGCGTCGAGCAACTACGCGGCGGTCGTTCGCCCGCTACAGGTGCTGGCGATGGTCATCGCCATCTTGTTCTTCGCCCGAGTACTTCGCGTCGCGTCCGTCGAGTCGCGACCCGTGGACTTTGAACCGCGGAGCCGGCGACGTCGAGGCAGGCTCGCGCTGGAATTCATCGAACCACTCGAACGAGGCGGCGAACGGGTCGACGTGCCGGTCGGGGTGACGATCGGTCGAAGTGACGCGTGCGACCTGCGTCTCGAGGACACCTATCTCTCGTCGCGCCACGCGCGCGTCGCGAACGACGACGGTGACCTCTCGATCGAAGACTTAGGGTCGACGAACGGCACCTACGTCAACCAAGAGCTCGTGAGGGGTCGCGTCCACTTAGAACGCGGCGACGTCGTCCAAGTAGGCGGCGTCCTCTTCGAGGTCGTTCGTTGACCCGATGGCGCTACGCCGCGGCGACCGACATTGGGCTGGTACGTCAGACGAATCAGGACGCCCTCTACGCCGACGACACCCTCGCCATCATCGCCGATGGCATGGGCGGTCACGCGGCCGGTGAGGTGGCTGCCGCCATGTCCATCGACATCGTTCGCCGAGGTTTCCGCGAAAGTCAGAGCGTCGAAGGTCTCGTGGAGGCGATCCAAGGTGCCAACGCCGCCGTCGTCGGTGACGCCCGCGACAACCCCGAGCATTTCGGCATGGGCACCACGATCATCGCGGTGGGGCTCACCTACGACCTCGAGAACGTGGTCGCGCCCACACTGGTGCACGTGGGTGACTCGAGGGCCTATCAACTTCGCGACGGCGCGCTTCGCCAACTGAGCGAGGACCACAGCGTCGCCGAAGAGTGGGTCCGCATGGGCCGACTGACCCCCGAAGAGGCGTTGGTGCACCCGCGTCGGCACCAGTTGACGAGAGGCGTCGGCGTTGAGGACACGATCGCCATTGACGTGACGTCGATCAGCGCCGTCGTTGGCGATCGGCTCTTGCTCTGTAGTGACGGACTCTCGAACGAACTCGACGGCGACACGCTCGCGCGACTGGCGAGCGCGCCCAACGGCCTCGAGATGGCCGTCGAAAGTTTGGTGAGCGCGGCGAAGGTCGCTGGCGGACGTGACAACATCTCGGTGATCTTGTTGGAGTTCGACGACGTGAACGTTGCCACGACGCCCATTCATCGCACCATGAGCACCGCGCCACCGCCCGTCGTGTCGAACGCCGTTGCGACCAGCGCTCGGAGGAACCACCGACGGTTGACCTGGCGGGTATGGGCTTCGGTTCTCATCCTGGCGGCGGTGATCGGCGGCGGCGTCGCGGTGATCCACTGGTACGCCTACTCGACGTACTATCTGGCCAGCGATGGCACCAACATCGCGGTGTATCGGGGTCAGCCGAGCGGCGTCCTGTGGTATCCACCAGTGATGGTCCAGGACACGGGACTACCCACGGCGCGGCTCCGACCGGCCGACCAGCGTGCAATCGCCGCCACGATCACTGAACCGTCACTTGGCGAGGCGCTCGCCCACGCGAAGTACCTCAACAAGGCCTGGCACCTCAGTCGAACGCCCACGACGACCACGTCGAGCACACTCGCAACCGCCGGTTCGACGACCACCACGCAGTCGCTGCCCACGACCACGACGACCGCGAAGAAGGGCTAGTCATGTCACGTCGACTCAGCATCCTGGCCACGATCATTCTGTTGTTGTTCGTCGTCATCGCGGCGCAGTCGGCCAACCTTCAGTTCTTCCGGTCGAAGGCCCTCGACGCGTCGCCTCTGAATCCGCGAAACAACACTGTGACGGCGAATGGACCACGGGGCACCATCTTCGCGGCCGACGGATCGACGCTCGCCGAGACCGTGTCCACGGGTGCGAGCCAGAAAGTCTTCCACCGCGTCTATCCCCTCGGCGCGTTGACGGCGGGAGTGGTGGGGTTCGTCTCGCCGTTCCATATTTGGGCGCTCGAAGCGGAGTACGACAGCTACCTCTCCCCACACGCGCAACCACCGCAGAGTTTTGAGCAGCTTCTGGCTCCGACGACGGCCACGGATAGTGTCACCTTGACGTTGTATCCCGCACTGCAACGCGTCATCGCGAACGCGCTCGCTGGCAGAGACGGTGCGGCGGTCGTGCTCGACCCCAAGACCGGGGCCATCTTGGGCATGTACTCGAATCCGACGTACAACCCGGCGCCCTTGACGTCGTCGACGTACGCCTCGGAGGAGGCGGCGTGGAAGAAGGTCACGAAGAATAACGCGGAGGGGTTTCCGCCGCTGGGGAACGTGGCGACCCAACAGATATTCTTCCCCGGTTCGACCTTCAAGATCATCACGACGTCCGCCGTCGTCACGCTAAAGCCCCAACTGCTCACGAAGTCGTATCCGGTACTCGCGGTCACGAAGTTGCCCGATACCACGAAGACGTTGAAGAACTTCAGTGGATCGTGCGGTGGCACGATCGCTGAGATGTTGCCACCCTCGTGCGACGTGGGCTTTGCGCTCGTTGGTCTCGATGTGGGCGGTGTCGATATGACAAAAACTGCCGACAGCTTCGGCTACAACCAAATCCCCCCCATCGACCTGCCGGGCGCGGTGGCGAGCTACTTCCCACCGGCTTCGTACTTCACGAACCACCTGCCCCAGTTGGCGTACTCGGCCATCGGTCAAGAGAACGTTCAGACGTCGGCGTTGATGAACGCCCTCGTGGCGGGGGCGGTCGCCAACGGCGGTGTCATGATGACGCCGCACCTTCTGAGTTACGTCACCGGACCCGACGGCGCCATCGTCAAGCGGTACAAGCCCACCGTATGGAAGACCCCGTTGACCTCGGCGCAGGCCGGCCAGATCGCTCCCCTCATGGTGGCCGTCGCCCAGCGCGGCACGGCGTACGGCGTTTTTCCCGCGGCCCTCGACGTCGGCGCCAAGACCGGCACCGCCCAGACTGGCAACGGCTTGCAGAACACCGACGACTGGATGATCGCTTTCGAGCCAGCGACGGACCCCACGATTGCTGTTGCGGTTGTGTTACCGTTCCAAGTCGTTTCCGCGACCGGCGCGACCGTCGTGGGTCCCGTCATTCGATGCATCGTCGAAGGTGCGGCCGCGATACAGGCTGGCCAGCCCGCGTCGGGCACGGCGACGACCTGTGCCAAGTGACGAGGCTTTTACCGTGAGGGCCAGAGCGTAGGCTTGGTCCAGTATGGAGCCCGTTAACGACCCACGTCTGTACACCAATCGTTACCAAGTCACTCACCTGATCGCCCGTGGGGGCATGGCGATGGTGTACCGGGCGGAGGACACCCTCCTCCATCGTGCCGTGGCGCTCAAGATCCTCTACCCCGAACTGAGCGAGGACCCCTTATTCGTTGAGCGGTTCCGCCGCGAAGCCCAGGCGGCCGCGAACCTCTCGCACCCCAACATTGTGCCGGTCTTTGACTGGGGCGAGGACAGCGGCACGTACTTCATCGTGATGGAACTCGTCGACGGCACGTCCCTCGCGGAGATGTTGCGCGATTCGAGGACGCTTTCGGGCGCGCACGCCGCGCAGATCGCGGCCCAGGTCGCGGCCGCGCTCGGCTACGCGCATCGCAACGGCGTCGTGCACCGCGACGTCAAGCCCGGCAACATCTTGATCACGAGAGAAGGCCAGGTCAAGGTCACCGACTTTGGCATCGCGCAGGCCGTCTCGAGTGAGGATCATCTCGCCGAAGAAGGCTCGGTCATGGGCACGGCCACCTACTTCTCGCCAGAGCAGGCCGAAGGCGCGCCCGTCGACGGGAGAAGCGACGTCTATTCGCTCGGCGTCGTGCTCTACGAGATGCTCGTCGGGCGGCCGCCGTTCATCGGCGACTCCCCGGTTGCGGTCTCCAGCCAGCACGTGCACGGCACGGTGCCACCGCTCTCGGACTTCTCAGATTCGGTGCCCCACGACCTCGAGGCCATCGTGATGGAGGCGCTGTCGAAGTCGCCGGGCCAGCGGTACCAGTCGGCCGACGAACTGCGCGCCGACCTGATTCGCTTTTCCGAAGGCCAACCGGTGCAGGCGGCCCAACGTGATTTGGCCTTCTTCGGCGCCGACGCGACGCGCGCCGTCGCCACGGTCGCGCCCGGCGAACGAACCATGGCCGTGCCGATCATGACGGGCCCGCGCACGGACTTTCGTCGGCGCCGTCGCAACTACGCCGCACCGATCACCATCATCGTCCTCGTCCTCGTGCTCATCGCGGGCGGCGCGTACGCGCTCGTGCAAAGCAACAAGTCCACGACCACGAAGGTGCCTCACGTCGACGGAATGACCGTCACGGCTGCGACAAGTTTGCTGAAGCACGACGGCCTGACAACCACGGAGACCCCGCTGCATTCGAAGTTGCCCAAGAACACCGTCATCTCGAGTAGCCCCAAGGCGGGAAAGAGTATCGCTAAGGGCGGCTTGGTGACCTTGACGGTGAGTATCGGCGTCACGACGACGCCGGTGACGATCATGAACTACGTCGGCATGTCCCTCGCCAACGCCGAGAGTACGTTAATCGGTCAGAAACTCCTGTACTACCCGATATCCGTATCGACTGCGCCCCCCGGATCGATTCCGGGCATCGTGCTCAACCAGACGCCCGCGGTGGGGACGAAGACGCACACTGGTGTCAGAGTGATCCTCTACGTACTGTCGGCGAACGCGAAGTACCCGCTCACGTCGGTGAACGGATTCACCCAAGTGGCCGCGGGGTCGAGTTTGAATCGGCAGGGTCTCTCACCGAGCCCCAATGTGGGCCACTCCTGTTCGAACACCGTGCCGCAAGATCTCGTCATCTCGACGGTGCCCGTCGCCGGATCGCTCGTGACGGCGAACTCGGTCGTTCGCCTCGTCGTTTCGTCCGGGCCCTGCCCGGCGATAGTTCCCGGCGTCATTGGCGACACCGAGAGCGCCGCGTCGTTGGCGCTCCAAGGACAGGGATTCGTTCCGAACTACACGGCTGATCCGACCGCTGTGTGCACGCCTGGTGCGCCACAGACGGTCGCGACACAGAGTGTGGCCGGAGGTTCACCGGCGACCTACGGCTCCACGATCACTCTCACGCTGTGTCAGATCACGACGCCCCAATAACGTCTCGTTATAACATCAGGTCCTATGGCGAAACCCCCGTCGAAGCAGAACCCTAAGAAGTCCGTCGGGCGCTACGTCGACCCTGAGTCGCGCGGGCGCGTCACCCGACGCCGTCCGGTCGGGGCCGACCACAGTCCCCACTGGTTCGGCTGGCTCATTGTCGATCTCATGATCTTTGGCGTGCTCGTGATCACGTTGAACTACTTGCAAGTACTACCTGGTTCGACGTCGTCATGGTACTTGGTCCTCGGTCTCGCGTCGATGTTCGCGGGTTTCTACCTCGCCACTCGCTACAAGTAGCATTCGCCGCGGCGAACGGGGAATTAGGCGAGGCGCTCGATGATCGTCGCGTTGGCGAGTCCGCCGCCCTCGCACATCGTCAGTAGCCCGTAACGCCCACCGGTGCGCTCGAGCTCGTTGAGCAACGTGGCGCACAGTTTCGCTCCCGAGGCGCCGAGCGGATGACCGAGCGCGATCGCGCCGCCATTGACGTTCACCTTCGCGAGGTCCACCTTGTGCTCCTTCTGCCACGCGAGCACGACCGACGCGAAAGCCTCGTTGATCTCGATCAGATCGATGTCGTCGAGAGTCAGCCCGGCGCGCTCGAGCACCTTCGTCGTCGCCGGGATCGGACCGGTGAGCATCGTGACGGGGTCGACGCCAGCCAGTGCGAAGGCGTGGAACCTGGCACGCGGCGTGTAGCCGAGTTCACGGGCCTTCTCTTGGCTCATGATGAGCACCGCCGACGCGCCGTCGGTGATCTGCGAGGAGTTGCCCGCCGTGACCTTGCCATTCTCCTTGAAGGCGGGCTTCAGGTTCGCCAACGCCTCCACGCTCGAGTTGGGACGGATGCCCTCGTCACTCGTCATGAGTTCGTCAGTGGCGAGTCCGTCGTCGTCGCGCACGTACACCGGGACGATCTCGCGGTCGAAACGACCTTCGGCCGTGGCTCTCGCCGCGCGGCGATGACTCTCCACCGAAAACTCGTCGAGCTCCTCGCGCGAGATGCCCCACTGGTCCGCGATCATCTCGGCGCCGATGCCTTGATTCTTCAGCCCGCCCACCGACTCGTAGCGCTCGGCGACGCGTGGTCCGAAGGGCCAGCCGGCGTCCCGGCCAATGGACGAACCCATGGCGACGCGCGTCATCACTTCGACGCCCGCAGCCACCACGACGTCGTAGGCGCCAGACATCACGCCCTGGGCCGCGAAGTGCAGGGCCTGTTGCGACGAACCACACTGGCGGTCGATGGTGGTGGCCGGCACCGACTCGGGCCAACCGGCCGCGAGCACGGCGCTCCGGCCAACGTTGAAAGCCTGTTCGCCCACCTGCGAGACGCAACCCATGATGACGTCGTCGACGAGGCTCGGGTCGAGGTCGTTGCGAGTGGCGAGCGCCTTCAGCGCTTCGGACGCGAGATCGACGGCGTGCCAGTTCCTCAGTTTGCCGTTGCGCTTTCCTCCGGGGGTGCGCACGGCGTCCACAATGACCGCTGTTGGCATCGTTCTCCTCTTGTGGGGGCCCGTAAATCTCTCCGCGCGAAGCCTAGACGTGCGTTCGAACTATCGTCGCGGACGTGACCGGCTCACAAAAAGACATGGCGCGTTGGTTGGGTGACGGCGGGATGGCCCTCATCGGTGCCGTCGGTGGGGCCTTCGAGAACTACGGCGTCGACGGCGAGGACCTCGGTTGGGTCAGTGGTCACTTTCTGCCGAGTGAGCTGGCCTGCAATCCACACGGCAGCGTCCAAGCGGGTGTGCACGCCCTCTTGCTGGACGCGGCGATGAACTTTGCGATCAACGCCGCGTTGCGTGGGCGTGATCGAACGAAGGCCACGATCGAGATGACGACCGAACTCCTCCGCCCGGCGATGCTGGGCGAGCACTACGCACTTCGTGGCGACGTCGTACGACTCACGCGACACGTTGGCTTCGCCGAGGCCGTCGTGACATCCGCTGAGGGAAAACTGGTGAGTCGTTCCACTGGGACGTTTCTGCTTCAACGCGACGACACGTGACGTTCGATGGGCGGCGCGCCGCGCTCGCGCCACACGACGATCCCCACGGTGAGCGCGATGAGTGTCGTGAACATGAGTGACACGTTGCCGGGACCTAGATTCAGCCCTCCGCGGGCGTGTGAGACACCGAGGTAGTCGGAGAACGACGCGCCGAGCGGCCGGGTCAAGATGTACGCCGCCCAGAACATCGCGATGGCGTTCAGGCGGAAGTACCGGTAGCCAATGGGCGGGAGACAGAAGATGACGGCGAAGAGGATCCCCGACGTCAGATACCCGAAGTTGAAGGTGTACGCCGTCATGTCGCCGACGGCCGTGCCGAGCGCGAACGTGACCGTGATGGCGGTCCAGTAGAACAGCTCACGCCGGGTGGTGTAGATGCTGTGGATGGACAGCGTGTGTTCCACCCGCGACCAGGTGACGAAGGTGGCGACGAGGAGAATCGCGAACAGGGACGTCGAGACCACGTAGGGCACGTGGAATCCAACGTGCAGGACGTCGGCGCACATCGTGCCAAAGACGCTCACCATGACGACGGCCGCCCAGTAGGTCGTGGTGAGAAAACGCGGGGCGCGAAGTTGGTTCCACAGGACGACGGCGAAGACCACGCCACCGCCGAGCACGGCGAGCTCCGGGTTGAAGCGATGCACGAAGTAGTCCGACGTCGTTTCGCCCATCGCCGTCGTGAGGAGCTTCAAGAACCAGAAGACTCCGTTGATGGACGGCACCTTGCTCGATCGAAACGTCCGATGAAGGTTGAGGGGCATGTGACGTTCAATTCTAGAACTTGGCGCACGCGAACCTCGGCGGAAGGAGCGTCGCGACTGCGAAGCACTGATGCCGTGCGGGCTACGCGGAAAAACACCCGCAGGTTCGCCGCCAAGCTCGCCGTTGGTTCAGCGGCGGTTGCGTTCCTGGGCTTCGCGTTCGTGCTGGATGCGTAGAAGTCGAGCGTTGTCGTCTTCGGGGTCAGCGGCGACGCGGATCTCCTCCGCGTCAAGGGTCTCGGGTACCTGCTTCATCGGCGCCCGTCCCGCAAGCCGAGGCGGTACCATGCCGCTCGGTGACAACGCCTCTTTCGCTTCGGCAATCTCCTCGAGGGGATTGGCGGGTTCGCGGCGACGAGTGCGTCCGGCGCTCGAGTCCGACGTCGACTTGCTTCGCTTGAATCGACTAAAGAGTCCCACGGTTCGAAACGTAGCGCACGACGCGTGCCCATGTCGAGAGAGATCTTTGAGGGGCGCACGGGCCGTGCGAGAGTCGGGCGGTGGCGCGTTCGTAAATACAGAAGGGCTAGTAGATCAAAGGACTTGCGGTCGAGTTCGAGGGCTCGCGTCGAAAGTTTCTCCAGTTCAACTGACGCGGTGCATCAGGAATTGACCACACGTGGTCATGGGGCCCGCTACTGTCGCCTCATGAGCAGCCAGCGAGTCCCTGGTGGGGTCGTGCACAAGCTTCCCGTCGACCTACGAAAGGCGTTGATCGCCAATCTCACCGCACTCGATGCCTGGAAGGACATCACTCCACTCGCTCGCAACGAGTTCATCTGCTGGGTCGAAGATGCCAAGCAGGAGATGACCCGAGAACGGCGCATTCGCCGGACCCAGGAGGAACTGGAGGAAGGTCAACGTCGGCCTTGTTGCTGGCCGGGTTGCAAGCATCGTGAGAGGACCGTCAGATAGCAGTCAACTGGTTGTCGCCTAGCGCGGTGCGCGTACGGTCCGTTTCCACCGGTGCCCTTCAGATTGGAGTGGCTTCGGAACCATTTGTGCTGCTTATAGAAGGACCGGATTTTCGCTTTTCATTGCGCGGAACTCACTTTTCCATTAGTACTCCTGTCGTGTACCGAGCAGGTGTTTGGAAAAGTACGTGGACCATTGCTCGCAAGGCGCCGCGCAAGCCACGCGACGACGTTGCTACTCGTCACCTTCACGACGGACTCGTGGGTTGCACCCCTGATCCACTCGACGGTGAGGGGCACTCCCTGCGCACACCACGACTTGCGAAGCATGGCCGTCGTCGACGCAGGCACCACCGAGTCGTTTGTCCCCTGAACGATGAGGACGGGGACGTTCGTCTGTGGTGGAGGTATCTGCTTCTCGACCGACGGCTCCCAAGCCTGGCCCGCCGCTCCTTCGAGCTGAACGAGCTCAGCGACCGGAGCCGCCGCCGCTACGCCGACGAGATCGAGACCGGGTGCGAGCTGGCTGGCGCGCGCGGCAGTCCATAGCACGGCGTGACCGCCATAGGAGTAGCCCCATGCCACCCACGTCGTTCCAGCTTCAACCGACGAGTCACGCTGAGCAGCGAGGACGGAGCCGACAACGTCGTTCGCCTCAGCCGTGCCATCGAGCCAGCTCTGGCGCCCTGGCGTACCGAGCCCCGAGTAGTCGGTCGCCACGACAGCCCAGCCGCGACTCATCATCTCGTCGAGCCACGGCTGCATACCCTGCAACGGGTCAGGAGACCTCGACGGTGCGACGTTGCGTGGCGATCTTGCGGGGTGCGCCCACGCCACCAACGGTCGACCACCTCTCGGGGCGCCCGATGTTGGGACGAACAGCATCCCACTCGACGTCGTCTGGTGTCCGTCGGCTGACCGACTGACGTAGACGATGCGGTACGCCCTGGCGTCTGAGACCGTGACCGGGCTCCCACTCTTCGTCGTCAGTGGCTCTTCACGCAGGAGTGTGCCCAGCGCAAGCGCACCAGTCGGCTCGGTTGCGTAGAAGCGTTCAATCTGCTGGGCGGTGCTCGTCGACTGATGCGCAGCGATCGTGGACGAGCACGCAGCCAACGTCAGAGAGAAGGTCATCACCAGTAGTGCTCGAAGAGCGAGCGCTCTGGGTCGATGGTGCCTGGTCATCACGCCTACCAGCATCGTCTCCATCCGGCGTTGGTGAGGAGATGGCTACACCACAAAAAGTGCGAAGGCGGTCCTCAGGGACGGAAGTCCGACCGTGCCCGGTGACGAAACCAGCGTGCAGAGTGCCGGGGCGGACTTCTGTCATCGAAATCCTGGGTGTGTGTCTTATAGACGCTGGACTGCGAAAAGAATGTGCGTCCCACCATCCAGTGCACCCGGCTCAGCGCACGCGGCAACCTCGTGTCGGATGAACCGTGCCCAACGATCGGGATCGGCCTCTAGTTTTTCGAGCACGTCAGGTTCATTGAGCGACGCCCAGTTACTGGCCGACATCGCTACCAACACACCGCCGCATTTGGTCACGAGTTCCGAGATGTCGCGGGCCCGAAACATCTGGCAGACGTGCGAAGTCTGTGAGTGTCGCAGGTCGCCCGTGGTGAGCATCAAGTCGAAGGCGTCTTCACCGACGACTTGCGCGTCTTGCAAGGCACTTGGAAGAAAGTGCCGCCACGAACCGAGCCACGACATCACGGAAGCGACGATGTAGCCACCCGGCTTCGTGATGCGCAGTAACCCTGCGAGTGCCTCTTCGGTCTGCTCAAACGCGTACGAGAGTGGGCCACCGTAGGCCAGCACCGCATTGAAGGTGGCTTCGTCGTAGCGCGAGGTGTCGCAGATGTCAAGCAGGGACCGCGACGCGACCGCGACGTCGGCTCCGGCGTCTTCGAGGTGTTGGCGGTGCAAGTTCAACTGGACTTGAGAGAAGTCGGTGACATCGACGATGGCACCCAAACGGGCGAGATCGAACGTAAACCTCCCAGGTCCTGCGCCGACCTCGAGCACGTGGTCACCCGCATGTACAAAAGGCTCGAGGAACTGGCGGTGGACTTGGCAGGCGACGCGGCCGCGAGGCGAGTCCTCGAGACGTGACCACTCCTGTTCTCCTAGGTTGTCGTAGAAGTCACGCATACGCTCGCGGTCGCTCACTGCCATTTGGTCACCTTACTGAGAGAAGACGAAGTCAGACTCTACGGTTCACGAGGGATGACATCCTCATGATTCGAAGGCCATCCACTTCGTCAATGTCCCTATCGACGGCGGCGTGCCGGGCAGACGCGTTACCGGATCTACCGATGCGCGGGCACGTCCTGCTGTTCGCCCGTTGAGAGAGCCCGGGTCGTGGGTCAGTGGCATACGTGACGACGTACCATGGCACGCATGTCATGGTCAACTCCCACGCTGCACACCGCTCGCCTGCGACTGCGTCCCTTCAACGTCTCGGACGCGAACGCCCTCTTCGCACTGCATAGCAACGCCTACGTGCTGCGCTACTGGGACGCGCCGCCCTGGAGCGAACGTCTGCGCGCCGAGCGGTTCATAACGACTTGCCGAGAGATCGCCGAGGCGGGCACCGGGACGCGGTTGGCCGTGGACCGTGTATCTGATGGGGCGTTCATCGGCTGGTGTGGCCTGACTCGGTGGAACCCGGACTTCCGCAGTGCGTCGATGGGCTACTGCTTCGATGATGCAGCGTGGGGCCATGGCTACGCGACCGAGGCCGCGCGGGCCATGCTGCAGTGGGCATTCGACACGCTGGAAATGAATCGAGTCCAGGCCGAGACCGATACGCGCAACGCGGCATCTGCCCGCGTCTTGGAGAAGCTCGGATTCGTGCGTGAAGGGACGTTGCGGGAAGACTGCGTCGTGAATGGCGAGGTCTCAGACTCCTGGGTGTACGGGCTGATCAGGCGGGAGTGGCAGCCGTCACCGTAGCCCGGTTCCCGCGGTGACGCTGACAAGGACAAGGTGTTGTACGTAGCGCGAACCTGACCGAGTTCGTTGGCTAAAACTTTTTTGCCCCACTGTGGCCCGACACGGCCCGGTGGGGCTCGTCGCGTCTGGTGACGTAGTCAGCACCTACGAAATCCGGGCGCGACCGAACTACACCACCTAATTACAGGTGGAAGAGTTTTCACTGCCGTCGGGCCGGACTTCCGTCACCGAAATGCCCGACTTTTGTAGTTGTCTCTCGGTGGGGCTAGTAAGAATCGAACTTACGACCTCGTCATTATCAGTGACGCGCTCTAACCGACTGAGCTATAGCCCCGCAGGGATACCAATCTACACCAGCGTCACGATCGCTCTAGGAGCTCGGTGCCTGCCAAAACTTCGAGGACATTGACTGACTAGCGGTGCCGAGCAGCGTGCCGTCGCGACTCCAGAGGTAGCCCGTGCCCTGCGCGAAACCGCCGGCGAGCGCGTGCATGTGAATTTCAATAAGGACCCACTCCGTTGGTTCTAACGACGCGACACGAATGGTGTTATCGAGGCTTCGTCCCATCGTGCTCCGCCCGAGGGGCTGGGTGACGCCGCCCGAGACGAGATCGCCGAAGATGGCGAGGGTCGCCGCTGACGGGTCTAAGTGGCTGGGCACGCGCGCCCACAAGGCCGAGACGGGCGAACCGGGTGTGGCGTCGAGTTCGTCGAACGATCGGCCCATCGCCACGCGCGTCTCGACGTGGCTGAAGATGGAGTTGTCAAAGCGCTGAGGGAAGACGCGCGCCGGACACTCCTCGGGTGGGCTCACGACGGGCATCGTGAGCCATGGAGCGGGCGAACTCAACTCGCCGGTGCCGAGCGCCGCGTTCACGGTGAGAATCTCGCGCCCGTCGACGTACGTCGTGGCGCGGCCTTGGGTGACGCGATTACCCACGACCGCGAGGTCCACCGCCACGAGGACCTCGGCGCCCAACTGGGCGAAGGAGAGGTAGTGCGCGGCGGCGTAGATGGTGGGACGCGCGCTGGCCTCTTCGAGCGCGACGATGCCCGACGCCAAGCCACAGCCACCGAAGAGAAACTTTCCGGGTGTGATGAGACGATCGGTGACGTGAAAGCGCCATGTCGTGTCGTTCACTTGCTCGATGCCGAGGAACTCCTTCACGTCCACGATGGCTGAGGTTACTGGACGAGCGCGCGCACGCGTCCGTGACGTTCGCGAGCGGGCAGACTGGAACGGTGATCGATCCACGTTTCGTCTACCTCGCGATGCTGTTCGCCGCGGTCGGCGGGTACGGCTACGTCCGCGACACGTTGCGCGGCGAGACCTCGCCGAATCGTGTGACGTGGTCGCTCTGGGCGCTCGAGGGTGTGCTCGCGTTCGGTGTCGAGCTCCAACAGCACGTCGGTCTGGCGGCGTGGATGACGTTGATGCTCGGACTCGTGCCCTGCGTCGTGGTGATCGCGTCGTTCAAGAATCCCCGCAGCGTGTGGAAGATTGGCGCCTTCGACATCTTCTGCGGGTCCATCTCACTCGCGGGCTTGGCCTTCTGGGCGTTCGTCAACGAACCCACGATCGCGTTGATCTCCTTCGTCTGCGCCGACCAGGTGGCGGCCCTGCCGACGATACGAAAGTCGTGGCTCGCGCCCAAGACCGAATCGCCCTGGGCCTTCGTGATGGGGAGCCTCAACTGCGCCATCACGATCCTGACGCTCAAGGTCTTCACCACCGAGGGTGCGCTCTTTCCCGGGTGCATCGTGGTGACCGATCTCATCTTGTCCGTCATGATCCTGACCAGCGTCGGGCCGCGCCTTCGCGGCGAAACGGTCACGGTGTCGAGGGCCACTTCCTAACAGCGTGTGTCCTATTTGGACCCACCGGTTCGCCTTGACCAACTGAGCGAAGTGACTCAGCGGTGCTTGCTCACCGTCCGACTTCTCAGACGATGCATCATCTGAGTGCTCGGTTCCGACCCAGGGCCCTCATCACATCTTCGTGATGGTTGTGCGGGTGACGATCGGCTCTTCCCGCGCGCTTCGCGGTGCAGATCCGTGGCGCTTCAGGCTGTGGAGAGAAGCGCAGCGCGCGTTGGAACCAACGGAGTCACCGCGGTGTGTTCTCTAGGTCGCCAGCGGGAGAGGTTGATGGCCGCGTTCAAGTCGCGGTCGATGGCCAGGCCGCAGGCCCCACACGAGTAGGTCCGCGTCGACAGGTCGAGGTCGTTTCTGACCTCGCCACAGCCCGAGCACGTCTTGGAACTCGGGAAGAATCT